>Ga0302324_100004590_pt1 | contig 30461 bp, 37 predicted proteins | sample Palsa_T0_1_FD_201949 | JGI IMG/M metagenome (GOLD analysis project Ga0302324, IMG submission 201949) | Peat permafrost microbial communities from Stordalen Mire near Abisko, Sweden - Palsa_T0_1 | ecosystem: Environmental > Terrestrial > Soil > Palsa > Peat permafrost | place: Sweden: Abisko...
CCGGTGAGCGGGAACCGGTCGTTTGGCGTTAGGGACGGCCATCATCGCCCAGCCTACCATGCGGGACGAACCGCGGGTGCCCAGGCAGGCGGCAATGGCCCCATAAGAGGTAACCCTCCCTTTCGGTATCTGGCGCGCTACCTCATGCACCAGGTCGAAAAAGGAATCGTCTTTTCCTCCGGAGGGTTTCAGGACAGCCAGCTTTTCGCGACCGGTCGGAGAGGGTGCTTTCGATCGTACGGCGCTCACGCCGCCTTTTGTCGGCTTCTTTGCCGCCGGGCGATTCTTCTTTGCCGCGCTTTTCTTTTTAGGTGTTGCCATATTGTTTCTGCTGTTCGATCAATTGGGAGCGGCGGGGTTCGCCGACTTTTTCATAAGCAAAAGGGCAATGCCTGCAGCCGTTACCGCAGCAATAGCCCCGTTCCAGGTGATATTTTTCTGTCAGGACCATCAGGCCCTGCTCGTTATAATAAAAATCGACTTCTTCAATTAGTTGCTTCATGTAGTTGCTTCATGGCTGTCCGTTAACGATGCCTGACCCTTCTTTTTCGTCACTCTTGGCGGCCTTGCCGGTCTTGCCGGTGGCACAGGCTCCTCGTTTTTAATTCTTTCCAGCAGCCGGTCGTCAAGATCCGGTAAAGGGCCCACCGGCAGGGAAAAGCAAAGGTAATACACTTGTTTGCTCTGTGCAATATCGAGGCTTTCGTAATGCGTCCGGATCTTTAGCTCTTCCTTCATCGGGCCGGCATGGATGTCCGCGGAATCTTCCCACAGCGGTAGCCCGTACATGTCGGCTACCCATTTCGTAAACTGATAAAGGACCGGAGAGTCCGTTTTCAGGTGGATGCGTCCGCCGGGGGCCAGGATCTGCTGGTAAAGACGGATAAATTTTGGATGAGTCAGTCTGCGCGTGGCCCTGGATTTTCTAAGCTGGGGATCCGGGAAGGTCAGCCAGATCTCTCCGACCTCGTCTTTTTTGAAGTAGGAGCCCAGCTTATCGATATGAGAGCGCAGGAAAGCGGCGTTGCTGATTCCTTCTTCCAGGCATTTTTTGGCACCGATAAAGATTCGGTTGCCCTTCATATCAATTCCCAGGAAATTGCGCTCCGGATACATTTTGGCGAGGCCAACGGTATATTCGCCCTTTCCGCAGGCCAGCTCCAGGGTGAGGGGATGGTCATTTTTGAAGAAGACGCCCCACTGCCCAGGCATCCCTTCCGGGTATTGCAGGACATTAGGAAAGGATTTGATTGCTTCGAACCGGATGAGTTTTTTTTGGCCCATGGGGCAAAAGTAGAATATTCTTTTATATAAGCTTCGGCACTTATTAGCATGCTTTATCCGGCTTAGCTTCTCACTATAATTCCCTTATTTAGTAACCTGTTGCCTCTTGGTACCCAGAATAAACACTAATCGTACTTTTTTGAGATACTATATGTTACCAACTTGGATACTCGTTGGGAGTGACGCATCGGATATCAAATTTTATTTCTTTTATTTGAGTAATGGCGAAGGATAGGCGCTATACAACTATAAAATATCTGATTGTCGATGGGCATATAAAATCCTTTCGGGATATATTCAATGACCTTCCTAAAAGCGTCGTTGCCCGTGATTTAGGGATAAACAATGTGCGCTTTTCCAAACTGATAAATAATGTAGAACTATTTGTGTTGAAAGAGCTGTATCGCTTTGCTGAATTTATTGAAATCGAGCACAAAATACTTCTTGATTTGGTTGATCAGCAATACACCGAAAGCAAAAAGAAAAAATAGCCGGACGATAAAGGCTATTTGCGATATTTTTTCCGGGGATGCTTTTTCGTGTTGTGAATAGCCGTAACAAAAATCACCTTACGCTGTTTGTAAATCTTGTAGATGATCAGGTAAGGAAATATATCCAGCTGTGCTTCCCGGTAACCTTTTTGTATCCTTTCACCATAATGCTCAGGATGCTGAGCTATTTCATCCATCTTTTTGCGAATGAATGAGGTAAAGCGCTCTCCTAAGCCTTTTTTTTGGGTTTCATACCATACATAGGCTTCATTATAATCTTTCGCAACTTCTGCATGGAACTCATACCTATAGCTCATCGTTTCACCTTTGCTTTGGCTTTATACACCTTCCTGGCGCCAGTCTCTAATTGATCTAAAGTCAGGACTTTGGCCTTTCCGCTTTCATATTCGGCAGTTCTGCGATCAAGTTCTGCAATGAAATCTTTGTCACTCCAAAGATCATCTTTCTGCCGGTTTTCAGCAAAGGTTTTAACTACACTTAATACAGCCTCCTTTTCCTTGGTATTCAGCTGTACCAGATAATTATTGATCTGCTTGTCGATGGTAGTAGTGGCGGTTCCCATTTGTACTTTATTTGGTACAAATTTAACTGTTTAATGAGTGATTTTATAGAGGAGAGGGAGGAATCGTCATTATTCGAGAGACAATCCGTACTGTAAAAGGACCTTAAAAGCCCTTGGATCATCTCAGAGTCTCAATTCTCACCATGGTCATCTCTTGGGGGAAATATCAAATCGGAAAAACTAATATTTTTAGTATTTTTATGACCTTATTTCTATTTTATGACCTACAGTCCTTACTCCTATAAGCTGGCCGGTTCGCATCGCTATACCTTTGTCAGCACTGGCAAAATCAGGATCATAAAGGCGGTTGATTTTTCTCCCATTGGTGTTGAAAACATGTACAACTTGGGTTTTGGAGATTTGTTGCCCGATGGATCTTTGGATGTTAACGTGAAATCGAATAATGGCGGTATTTTAAAAGTATTATCAACCGTAATTTACATTACACGAGATTTTACAACAAGGTTCCCTGCCATAGAGATATTCTTTATCGGGGAGTACTGAATTCCTCCAAATCTGTTATTGTTGTGCATACTACCGAAAAGGAAACTTTATTTCCTGAAAAAGTAAAAAAAGAAGCAATCCTTAGCAATACGAAATTTCCTGATCGATAAATCCCGGCAGTGCCGTGACGATTATCCCCCATGACAAAAATGGCCCTTCGGAACCAGCAGCAATTGTAGTTCTTCATTCAGCCCGCCGATCAGCAGGCTACGCTGAAAACCTGCGGCACGAGCGGAATCCTTTTCATCCATTGGCTTGCCAACTATGGCGACCAGCTCAGAATCCAGATCGTGTGCCCAACCAATTCGCTCCACGGGTAAGAACGTTACGCCAATACTACTCGAACCACGAAAGCCATTGGTCAAGAGGAGAAATGATTTATAGTCATCCGGTAATGTCACTCCCAGGCGTTTTTCCGCCGCCCGGATGTTCTCCGTTGTTGCGGGTGGATAACGTCCGGCAAAAAAAACCCCGCCAACCGGCGGGGCCTTTATCGTTCTGGCTGTGGAAGAAGGATTCGAACCTCCACGGGGCAGTTAGCAGTAGCGCAATGTGCGGTGGTCAACCCCAGTCGGACCCGATTTTAGTCGGGGCCGGCATTACACTATGTTTATCCTGGATCCCCACCCCCGAGACAAGGGGGCATGTCTGCCAAATTTCATCACTCCACATTCTTGCGATCCAACCGGGACCTGAAATTTCTTTCATTTGACAGGCGCGCGGTTAAATAGCTTGTTGATGTAAAATTAAAGAAATAGCCGAAACATTCACGGTTTTTGAATAAAAATTTTTTTATTTTGAATATTATTCAAATATTTACAGGGTAATGTAGATAAATTTCAAAAAACCCCCATTAAAAATGGCCATAAAATTGAATCTCGACAAATTAGACCTGCAGATCATTCATGAAATGATGGATAATGCAGAGATTTCCTATGCGGAATTAGGAAAAAAGCTATTTGTTTCGGGAGGCACGATTCACGTGCGGATCAAAAAGCTGCAGGAATTGTCCGTCGTTAAAGGTACAAAATTACACGTAGACCTTAAACAGCTGGGGTACGATGTCATCGCGTTTATCGGGATTTACCTGGAGAAAAGCTCTTTATACGACAGCGTTGCCCGCGAGTTGCATAAAATCCCCGAGATCGTCCGTCTCAATTATACCACCGGAAATTATAGCATGTTTGCCGAGATCGTCTGTAAGGATATCAACCAGCTCCGGTTTGTCCTGCACGACGAGTTGCAGAAAATAAAAGGGATCGAACGTACCGAAACCTTTATCTCGCTGGATGAGAGCTTTAACCGCAATGTGCAGGTGTTTAAGGAATAAAACAGGCCGCCCGCCACGGGTGAAGACAGCGCTGCTAGCGCTCTTCAGCTTCGAGGAGTTGGGCCAGGAATTTTTTGGATTGGTTGGCCGCCACGAAAACGTTGAGTGTAGTTGCTGCATACACTATAAATAAACCCCCGAATAAGATTGAGGCTAAAAGGAAGGTAGACCGGAGGCTGTGACTTTTTGTCCAATTCGACCAAAGGGTTCCAATAAAAACTATTACCATAAAACCTATCGCGCAGGCGGCGATCCTAAGATCCAGTTTAGCAAGCTTAGCCCAGACATCAATGCTGGTTTTTCCGTCAACAGTTGAAAATTGACCCCTGATATCGGGCCATCTGGGAGAACGCAGGGGACCGACCTGGAAAATAGTGAATTCGTCTGCTTCTATTTCGCCGTCATAGGCTCTCCCACTATACGAAGGTCGGAACAACTTTTTTGGGGAATCCAAATGTTCCCGAAGCCGCTTTTTCGCATCGGCAACCGGCAAACAGGTGTAGAGGCGGTATTTTTTATAAGGAATGAATTTCATCGTTGCCTGTTTTATGTTTTTACATCCAACACGTCCCGCAATGCATTCCCCAGCAGATTGAAGGCCAGCACCAGCAGCATAATAGCCAGCCCGGGCGCCAGCGCCAGCATCGGATTATGCGTAATGATGAAATTGTAGTTTTCTTTTATCATCAGCCCCCAGCTGGGTTGTGGCGGCTGCACTCCCACCCCCAGAAAACTCAGTCCCGCCTCGATAACGATAGCGGAGGCAAAATTCGAGGCCGCTACTACCCATACCGGGCCCATTACATTCGGCAGGATATGACGAAAGAGGATGCGGGCATGCGAATAGCCCAGCGCCCTCGCGGCTTCTACATATTCCCGCTCCCGTACCGCCAGCACCTGGCCCCGGACGATCCGCGCCACATTTACCCAAAGCGTGAGGCCGATCGCTACGAATACCTGCCAGAAACCCTTACCCAACAGCAGCATAATGGCAAAGACCAGCAGCAAAGTAGGAATGCTCCAAATAACATTGACCAGCCAGAGAATTCCCTCATCCACCGTTCCCCGGAAATATCCCGCGAGAGCACCGAGCAGTACACCTAAGCTGAGTGACAAAAGCACGGTCACCAGACCTACCGCCAGGCTGACCCTGACACCAATCAATAACCGACTGAGGATGTCGCGGCCATATTTATCGGTTCCCAGCCAGAAGGTTTTTGTTTCTATGCCATAAGGGTCTTTCCCTGACGCACGATAGAGCATGGCGGCATTCAGCGGATACGACCTTCTCTCTTCCACCCCCTCGTCGATAAACTTTTCTATTATCAGGCTGTCTTTTTGCACGGTATAGCCGTTTATAGGAATATACTCGTATTCGTCCTCCCGACCATAAAGCAACCGGCTAAAAAAACCGACGGGCGCCGGCTGCCGTTCTTTTTTCAACGGCAGGAACAGCTGCCGGAAACCTGGTCCGCGGCTGCCTATCTCCACGATGATCCGGTTGGCATCCGGAGAGCTGTCGGGGGCGATAAAATAAGCCGTCAGCGCAATAAAAACGGAAGCGCCGATGACCGTCAATCCAAACAGCGCACCTTTATTGCGAATCAAACGTCTTCCTATATGGCGGTTCGTGGTTGTCATTTGTTCGCGCCTGTCATTTGCTTATTTTTCTGTCTTTCCACCGATAGCTGCTGAATTTCCCCATCCAGCCGATAACGACGGTATAGATAATATGAAAAGGCTGCAGGAACGGGAAATAGATCATCAGCGACTGCTGACCAAAAAAGCCGGCGACGGTTCTGACAAAGGAATATTCCATTATCGTTTTGATCAGCAGCCCTGCTAAAAGCAGATACAGCCACCAGCTGTTCCAGCAGGCGGCTATCGGCAGGACGACAAATAGCGCATTTATGACATACACCAGCAGCAATACCCAGAAAATCCGTTTGTCCTTGTAGCTGTCTGCCTTGCTGGCCCAACGCACCCGCTGATGGATAAAGCCTCTCCAGCTGGCCTCCGGCCTGGTGGAGACGATCGCCCTCGGGCTTTTCAGAAAGAAGACCCCATCGGGGTATTTGTTGTAGATCTTGTGCATGAGCAGCATATCATCACCGGATGGGATGGCGTCGATGCCTTTGAACCCCTCTGCTTCATAAAACGCTTTTTTTTCATAAGCCAGGTTCGCCCCGTTACACATAGAATGAAACCTCTTATAAACGGCCGCGCCGGTGATGCCCTGTAAGGTAATAAAATCAAGCGTCTGGAAAATGGATAAAAAAGAGGTTGGAGCGATGGCGGGAGCCGGGACGCCGCCGGGAGTCTGCGCCGGGCCTTTTGGCAAACCACCGATCCGGACCGGGGCGGCAATAAATTTTGCTCGCTTTTCTTCATAGAAAGCGGCCAGCGTTGTCAACCACTCCGGATGAAAGAAGCAATCCGCGTCGGTGGTGACAATCAGCTCGCCACTGGCAGCCCGGATCCCGGTTTCGATGGCAAACTTTTTATAGGCTTTGACGGGCCGTCCTTCGCCGGTCCCGATTTCGGCCAGCCACAAACAACTTAGCTCCAGACCGGGATAAGACAGGTTCCGGACTATTTCCCCTGTTCCGTCCGTCGAGTGGTCGTCGATAACGATGACCTGGTATAGATTCTTCGGGTAGGATTGTAAAGACAAGCTCTTTATACAGTCACCTATATTCGCCGCCTCATTTCTGGCCGGAACCAGCACGGAAATCTTTGTGCGGCTTGTTTGGCTGGTTGGGCTCGTTTGGCCGGTTTGGCTGGTTTCGGCAACTCCGGCGGAAGGCGTGAAGATCGGAATCGCTGTCCAGGCCCGCCGGTAAAAATCAATCAGTACCCCATACCCGGCGAAAAGAAAACAGCCTGTAAGCGTCAACAGCAACATCGAACTCATGACAGATACCGAATAAGCAGTAAATATAGGGGAAAAGCATTAGTATGTCCTTTTACCGCCGTTGCCGTGGGATGATTTGCTCCTGACTCCTGGATTTTCCGAAGGGCATAGATATGCCCTGATCAGCAATATAAAAAAGGCGCTAAACAAAATGTAGTTTAACGTATAGGATACTTGCGTGTAACTTCCGAGGTATTCGACGGTCAGGTAGAGGGGTATGGCGCAGGCATTGAGAAAAAGGATCCCGGTAACGACCCAGAAAGCAGGCAGGCTTTTTAGCGGTTGGAGGTTCACAGTTGAAAAAAGTTCATAGAAGTAGACGAGGCAAGGGGGGACGAGGAAGATACTCTCTAACACGGCCAAGAACATCTCGCTGAGCCGGAAGTATGTTTTAGCAGCAGCGAAGATCAGGATTCCAAAGTACAGCAAACCATTGATCCAAATAATCCGTCGTTTTAGCGGCGAACCAATGTAATGCAGAATGAAGAGGTTGCAGGCAATAAATCCGAACAGCACGAAGGCAATAGTTAACGTTATCATCAAAACTACCCAAAAATTCCAGAGTGGCGCGTCAGAATAAATGACGTAAGTAGTGGATAAATCCTGCAGCAGGGAAAGAGCGATATAGCAGGTAAAAATGCGAAGATTTCTATGTCGTCTATAATGTATTATGCTGATTACAAGGGCTGCCATGGTGGCCAGGAACATCAGAATCGCGCAGTAATAGCTTTGTGCCAGTAAGTCCAGAAGTTTCACTGAGGGCGTTTCAGGTAAAATTAATGGAATTCCCTTAATATCCATGAGGGCCTCCCGGGCAGGCGGCGGTTAGGATGGGCTCCCGAAGAGAGAAAGGAAGGTATCGAGCCAGGCAGGCCGCAGCAGTTGATGGCCCGTATCCAAAAGGATCAGCGGGCAGATGGCGGCGATTCCCCTTTTCCTGAATTTTTCCGCGCTCTCCCAGCGGATAATCCGGTCATACCTGCCATAGACCAGGCTAACCGGCAGCTGCCGGCTCCGGATGATCTCCGCGATAATCGAGAGATGGGGCCTGAATCCGCGCATCGTCGTCCACCGGATATACAGATCCTTTCTGACTATATCATCGTTGATATAGTGGACGGCGAATTTATAAACACTGGGATTGACGAGCCGGAGGAAATTGCTCAGCCGAAGCAGGAGAAAGAACCAGGCCGGCCACCGCATCGTCCACCGAAAAAGATGATTGCCCAATACGGTCCGGGTGGCCAGCCAATACCAGAGATTGACCTTTAGCCCATCAGGCGCCAGCAGGACCAGCTTTTCGATGGCTGCCGGGTTGCTTTCCAGCAGCTGCAGCGCCACCCTTCCTCCCATGCTATACCCTATCAAACTCCAGGCCCCTGTGCGGCCCGGCAGCCGGGCTGCGATTTCCTGCATAAAACCGAACAACTGTTCCGGATCAAAGAACAGACCCTCCTTCCATTCCGTCTGTCCGTGAAAGGGCAGATCGATGGCCACCAGGGTAAAATCCGGACCCAGGGCTTCTCCCAGGAAACCGAAGCTGGAAGCTGATTCGCCATACCCATGAAAGGCAAACAGGAGCCGTGGTCCTGCTCCCCAGCAGCAATAATGGATGCGTGAAGACCGGAAAGGGAGAAAATCGTCCATGGACAGCTTTAAGGGCTAAATCTACATAACCCGCCGAAAAATTTCCCCCGGAAATTTCTTTCGGAGGAAAAAAAAGTGTACTTTTAGTTAGTTGTTTAACTAACTATATGCCAAACAACCAATTCAAAAAGGGAGAGCTCTACAGCTTTATTACCGGTAAGGCCAGTACGGCGATTGCCCGTAACCTGCATAAAAAGTTTGGCGCAGCCGGGTTAAAGATCACCATCGAGCAGTGGAGCGTGCTATATCATTTGTGGAAAGAAGATGGAAAAAGCCAGCAGGAGCTGTGTATTGCCACTTTCCGGGACAAGCCCAGCATCACCCGGCTGGTGGACAACCTGGAGAAACAGCAGCTGGTCAAACGGGTTCCCGCGGAGAACGACCGCCGGATCAACCTGATCTACCTCACCCGGCAGGCGCAGAAATTGCAGGAGGAGACCATGTCCCTGGCTGAAGCGACGCTTAACGAAGCGCTGGAAGGCGTGCCTCCTGAACGGATCGATATCTGCAAAGAGGTGCTGCAGATCGTTTATGATAACCTCCGCCGTTAGCAAATCGATTGACTCACTATAAAACTATTTTCTATGAGCGCGTCTACTGAAAAAGCACAATCCCTGAAGGGGGGGGAGTGGCTGGTAAAAGAAAGTTCTCCTTTTGAAACCTTTATCCCGGAAGACTTTAACGAAGAACAGCAGATGGTCAAGGACATGTGTAACGCTTTCCTGGATACGGAAGTGCTGCCCGTCATCGACCGCATCGACAAATTGGAGCCGGGTCTGATGCCATCCCTGATCGGGAAAGCCGGTGACCAGGGACTGCTGGGAGCAGCCGTTCCGGAAGAATATGGGGGTCTGGGAAAGGACTTTATAACGGCCACCCTGGTCAATGAAGGTCTGGGTGGAGGCTTCTCCTTTTCGGTAGCTATCTCCGCGCATACGGGCATCGGTACCCTGCCCATCCTCTACTTTGGTACACCGGAACAGAAAAAGAAATATATTCCCAAGCTTGCGACAGGTGAATGGAAGGGGTCTTATGGCTTAACAGAGCCTAATAGCGGAAGTGATGCGTTGGGCGCCAGGACGACCGCGAGTCTGACGTCCGATGGTAAATACTATTTGCTAAATGGTCAGAAATGCTGGATCACCAACGGCGGGTTTGCTGACATCTATACCGTATTCGCAAAGATCGACGGAGATAAATTCTCGGCATTCATCATCGAAAGGGGATTCGAAGGGTTTACGCAGGGCCCCGAAGAACATAAGATGGGCATCAAGGGATCTTCTACCGTACAGCTGTATTTCCAGGACTGCAAAGTACCCGCGGAAAACCTGCTGGGCGAGATTGGCAAAGGACATATTATCGCGTTCAACATTTTGAATATCGGCCGGCTCAAGCTATGCGCCGCAGCCCTGGGCGGAGCAAAAAGGGCGGCTACCACCTCGATCCAGTACGCGAGGACCCGCGAGCAGTTCAAGGTTCCGATCGCCAGCTTTGGCGCTATCAAGCACAAGCTGGCCGAGATGGCTATCCGAATGTGGACAACGGAAAGCGCATTGTACCGGACTTCCAAATGGATAGATGACAAGGAAATAGGTCTGGCGTCCGCGGGCAAGCCTTTCAATGAGGCCGTACTGGGCGCCGCCGAAGAATATGCGATCGAGTGCGCCATCCTGAAAGTAGCCGGCAGCGAGATGCTGGACTTTGTCGTCGATGAAGGTGTGCAGATCCACGGTGGTAACGGTTTCAGCGATGAATACATTATTTCGAAAGCCTATCGGGATAGCCGGATCAACCGCATCTATGAAGGGACCAACGAGATCAACCGGTTGCTGACCGTTGATATGGTGCTGAAAAGAGCGATGAAGGGAAGACTGGATATCATGGCGCCGGCCCTTGCCGTATCGAGGGAATTGATGAGCATTCCGGATTTTGGCAATGGACAGGACGGCCCTTTTGCAAAAGAGAAAAAGGCGATCCAAAACTTTAAAAAAGCTATTTTGCTGACAGCCGGTGCAGCTGTACAAAAACTGATGACCAGGATCGAAAATGAACAGGAGCTGCTCATGCATATTGCCGACATGGCTATCGATACGTTTATAGCGGAGAGCGCGTTGCTGCGGGCGTGGAAGCTGGCGGACCAGCGTGGGGAAGCTGCAACTGCCTTCGAGCTGGACATCATGCGGACCAATCTCTACGATGCGGCCGACCGGATCAACAAATCCGGCAAAGATGCCATCAATGCCTTTGCCGATGGTGACGAACAACGGATGATGCTACTGGGGCTGAAGCGTTTTACAAAGGTGGACTCCTTTAACAGCAAGGAAGCCCGGAGAAGGATCGCAGACAAGCTGATAAACGACAATAAATATCCGCTGTAACGGATTTTAACGCGGGATTCACATGAGAAAAGGGTTGATAGGCATATTGCTGCTGTGGGCTTCCGGGGCCTTTGCCCAGGATAGTATTATACTGGCCCGGACCACCGGTCAGTTGCCCTTTATGGAATATGGTATCGGGGATGACCGGCTCGGCGGCGCGAAGATCGGCTACCTGGATTCGAATATCCTGGTGAAAATAACGGATAGCTTTAACACGGATTATAAAGTGCGGTTATCCGCATATCATTCTGCCTATATCGCCAAATCCAGCGTGACCCTGCTGGGCAGGCAGGCCAATCGTCCCGTTCCGCATAATCCGCACCTTAGCGGTCATATAAAAGTCTATGGCGATTCTGCATCCGACTATGTCATCGTCAACCTCGACGAACGCTATCCCTATCGCAGCTTTCAGCTCCTCGACCCTTCCCGGGTAGTGGTCGATATCTTCGGGATTACGAGCAATACCAACTGGATCACGCAGCTGCGGTCCGCGAAGGAAATAAAAAATACCTGGTACGAACAGGTGGACGATGATGTCTTTAGGGTCTATATCCAGCTAAAGCACCCGCAGCATTGGGGTCACAATCTTTCTTATGACAGCACGGGGAAAAGACTGATCATCCGTATCCGCCGCCAGCCGGCTGTGCTGGATATCCGAAAGCTCCGGATCGCCATCGACGCGGGGCATGGCGGCGATAACGCCGGCGCCAGTGGCGTCAGCAGCAACATATCGGAAAAGGAATACACGCTGCTGATTGCAGAACAGCTCCGGAAAACGCTAAAGGCAGCCGGCGTAAAGAACATCTTTATGACCCGCACGGTGGATACTTCCCTGAGCATGCCGGAACGGATTGCCATGCTAAAGGCCTATGATCCGCATTTGCTGGTCAGCATCCACCTCAATTCGGCGGGTTCCGATACGATACAGGGAACCAGCACTTATTACCGGTACATTGGCTTCCGCCCGCTGAGTACGGCTATCCTGGACAGGATGCTGACCCTGGGGCTAAAGGAATATGGCAATGTCGGCAGCTTCAATTTCGCGCTAAGCGGCCCGACCGACTACCCCAATGCGCTGGTGGAGGTTGCCTTTCTCAGTAATCCGGAGGATGAGAAAAAAATATTGAATCCGAAATTCCGTAAGGCAGTCGCCCAGAAGATCTATCTGGGTATTACAGACTGGCTGAGCAATATCAAAAGCAAACCATGAATGGATATCTGATGCAGGAAGGGGAATGGATCCCGGGTGAAGATCTGTTCCTGGAAAGCTTTTCACCGGAAAATAAATTTGGGGCTGTTTTCGAAGACGATGGCGAGGCAGCTTATTTCTATGCCGTGGAAAAAGACAAAGAAGGTGCGGGGGTCCGGATATTGGATGCCCTGCATATTCATGAGTCCGACAAAGAGGGGGCGGAAGCCGATGAAAAGGCCCGGGGGGTCAATGCGGCGCCCGGAGAGCCCGGGGAGGGCGGAGCGGACATGAAAAAACCCAGCCGCGTGCAAATCGTATGGTCCCGGGACTGGATGAAATGCGCGCTTGTGATAGACAGACTATGTCATGCGCTCTTCGATTTTGAGGCCCATGGAGGATATAATATCAACGAATTCCCGCCGCCAAACGAGATATGGACGCAGGGCGACAGGAAGCTGACGGATGAAAGAATGAAACGAGCGTTTTGAACAGATCTGACGCGGTATTGGCGCACCGATTAACTTTTTCCGAAATAATTCTTAAAGATTTCTTGGAATTGACAATTTCATTGCCTTATTTTGAGTTGACCATTACCATTTTTATTTAACCATTTTCTAAACTTGTAGCTCATGAGATGCTATTACCATCACCTTTTCATGCGTGAGATCCTTGCTCACGTCCGACAATCAACTCATTTTTCCCGGCGACGATTTTTTCAATTTTACATACCAGACAGCAGATAACTCACATTCGGCTGTCGTCATTAGTTAACTTCCTGCCATAAAAGCAGGAATTAAATAATCGTATAATTCACCCAATGAGCAATCAAAAAGGAGACGAGCACTTCGTGTGCGCCAAATGTGGTATGAAATTACCTGTCAAGAGACTTTTCTCATTAAACAATTTCAGTAAGATTGAATGCCCTCATTGCGGGACGATCAATAGCCCGGACATCGTCGGACCATGGACGTTTGTAACGGCATTTTTAGCGGTTGTCGCTTCCGCAAAAACCTCATTGATAATCAAAGACAATATTCTTATTGCCTTGTCGATAGGCCTCCTCTTCGGAGTAATCGCATACCTTCTGATCGCCCTTTACATCTACAAAACAATAAAATTTCACAAAGTGATTTAACGCTGTTATCCATTATACACACTTAAAAACAACACAATGAAGAAAGCAAAATTGATGTTGACCCTTGTTTCAATTTGCGCGATTTTTGCAATCGCCTCGTCCTTCAAACTTGAAAGGCGAAATGGCAAATTGTGGGTCGGAGTAGGTTACATCGCGGCCAAGAACAATGTCTCAGCCGCTGGCGGTGTCGTCATCGGAGTGGCTGGTGTTGCCGATTCTGCCCTCCAGGGCTTTGCCTGGGGACTGGCATTCGGCGGCGTAGCCGGAGCGATAGCCGGTGCAGCTGTGGGACTTTAACAGCAGCTGAATTATTTCAACACGAGCGGTATCATGGGGTACCGCTCATTTATCAGATCATGCGAAAAATTCTACCATATATTTATTGTTCTATACTCCTTTTCACCGTCGGTTTTGCGGTTGGCGGCTATCATAGCAGGACGCTGTCCCAAAAAGACATCGACGACCTGGCGCGCGGCAATTTACAAAGCATGTCCCTGCTTATTCCCACACAAAAATTTCCGCTTTTCATCAGGATTCTAAAAACCAACATGGGAGTAATTTTTTGCAATTTTTCAGGCGCCCTTTGCTTTGCTCTCCCGGCTATCGTAACCACGCTATACAACGGCTATTCGACGGGTTTTTTCTATTCCAGCGCCAGCACGGTATATGGAACGGGTTTCGTGATCAGACATACACTCCCTCACTCGGGTGAAATCCTGGGCATACTTATCAGTTGCGCTATTGGATTGCTTGGAGCCGCGGACCTTATGAGATACTTTATAAAATCCACCCTCCCGGTGAATTTGAAGGTCTACTATATCCCGATTTCAGTGGCCATATCTATCACAGCGCTATCCGCTGCGATTGAAGCCTTTTTGTCAACCTTAAAATATTAATTATGTCGTCATCCCCAAAACTCGAGCTAACGTTTACCTTCGCAGTAACGGCCATGATCAGCGTGATTTACATGATTTCAAGAAACCTGCTACAATCGGTAATAGCTTCTTCCTATAGCAACTCTTCCGTAATTAAATTTGCATCTGCCATCGGCTTGATATCTACGGCGATTGTCCCTTTTATTTACGTGTCTTTTCTGTTGCTTTCCACTTATGTGATGGTCCTGCTTTTTAACGGAAAGGGAAAGATCAATATTCTCTTATCAAAAATGGGGTACTGCATGCTACCCATCTTGTTCTCTTCCCTTTTTTCCTATTACATATTGCTTGACTTAGAAAATTCCGGTGCTTCGGTATCCAACCCGGACCAATTAAAAGCTATAAAAATGACTTTTAGCCTGACCCTGGAAAACCTGAATGTAATAGCTAATATGTCGTATGTCGGGGTATACATCATCTTGATATTGGTACTCAAGAAATATTTTCGCCTCAGTATCCTGTCCAGCCTTTTATCCGCGGCAGTGCCTTCAGTCATCTTCATCCTGATGCGGCTGATCCTTTGAAAACATGCCCTACTCCAGTTCCGCGGCGGCGGCCTCGTCGACAAACCAATGCAATTCCCCCGGCACAGGTTTGATTTCCTGGGAAGGATACAGATCGGGATTATAAGCCCCTTTCAGCACTTCTTTCAACGCATGCGCTTTTCCTGTTCCGGTCGTCAGAAAAGCAACCCGGGCGGCCCTGTTCACGATCGTCTTGGTCAGGGTGATGCGATACATGTCCTGCGCTTTGAGGAAATAGGCGATTGTCCAGGCCTTCTCTTCGTGAACGGCTGCGGTGCCGGGAAAGAGGGAAAGCGTATGACCATCGTCACCCATGCCAAGCAACACCAGGTCAAAGCTACCGGGCGATTTATCGAAGTATGCTTGAAGGATTTTCTCATACTCGGCGGCGGATTCCACCGGGCCGATATCCGTCCGCATTATATGGATCTGGGCGGCGGGCACCGGCACAAAATTCAGCAGGGTATCATAGGCCATCCTTGCATTGTTGCGGTCGTCTTCGAACGGAACGTCACGTTCATCCCCCCAGAATACATGCAGCTTTGACCATTCGATCTGATCTTTGTACGGAGGCGCCGCCAGTATCTTGTGCAGCAGCCTGGGCGTGCTACCTCCGGAAAGGGCGATGGTAAACCGGTCCTGCTTTTTCAGCGTGTCGGCAATGCTGCCGGCCATCCAACTGGCGACAGCCTGGCTCAGCTCGTCCGCATTTTTGTATACATGTAATTCCATGGCTATATTTTTGGTTGATCCTGGGTCGGCTTCGCCTGCGGCAAGCCTCCGGCGGCCGCAGGTGGCGGCATCGTTATCCAGTTGTGGCCATCCCTGGCGATCAGGGCTTCCGCGTCTTCCGGTCCCCAGGAATCCGGGGAATAGTTCGGAAAGCTTGCCGGCGGCCGGCTTTCCCAGGTTTCCAGGATGGGCATGACGATCTTCCAGGCGGCTTCCACCTGGTCGGCGCGCATGAACAAAGTAGGATTGCCTTCCATGACGTCGAGCAGGAGCGTCTCATACGCCTCCGGTTCGTGTTCGTCGTCTTTGGGATTAAAGATCATGTCAACGGGATTGAGCGTCATGGACTGACCGGCGCGTTTTGCCTGAAAGCGAAGCCGGACTTCCATCTCGGGCTGTATGCTGATGGTCAGCCGGTTCGACCGCCAGGTCTCCGCCGCTTCCGGCGGGAAGGCATAATTGGGAGCCGCATTGAACTGTACCGTAATGTTCGAGGCCTTTTGGTTCATGCGCTTGCCGGTACGGACATAGAAGGGGACATCCTGCCAGCGCCAGTTATCGATATAAAACTTGACGGCGGCAAACGTCTCGACGGAAGAGTTGGGGTTTACGCTTTTTTCCTGTTTGTAACCCGGTACTTTTTCGCCTTTCATCCAGCCTTCGGCATACTGACCGCGGACCGCATAATGATTGACTTCTTCCTTGCTGATCTTACGGATGGCGTTCAGGACGTCCACTTTTTTGTTCCGGATCTCATTGGCGTCAAAGGATACCGGCGCTTCCATGGCGATCATACACATCAGCTGGAGGATATGGTTTTGCACCATATCCCGCAGCGCCCCGGAATTTTCATAATAGCCGCCGCGTCCTTCCACCCCGACCGTTTCGGCAACCGTGATCTGAACATGCTCGATATAATGCCTGTTCCAGATGGGCTCGAAAAGGGCGTTGGCAAAACGGAGGGAAAGGATATTCTGAACGGATTCCTTTCCCAGGTAGTGGTCGATCCGGTAGATCTGCTCTTCCTTGAACATGGTCATCAGCAGTTCGTTCAACTCATGGGCGCTCTTCAGGTCATGGCCAAAAGGCTTTTCGACGACGATACGGGTAGTGGCCGACTCCGAACAAGTCTTGAGCGAACCCAATTTCCTGGCGATATCCGGCATCAGCTGCGGCGCTACGGAAAGATAAAAGATCACATTGGGGTGCGCACCCATTTCAGCCTCTTTGGTCTTTATAAGATCAGCGATCTTAGTATAATCGCCATCTTTTTCGGCGTCCATCTGCAGATAGGAAACATGCTTGGAGAAGTCATCCCAGTGGCCGTTCCCCTCTCCCTTCCGACGGCTGAACTGCTGGATGCCGTTGAGCAGGCGTTTGCGGTAGTCCTCGTCATTATACGGGCTGCGGCCGATACCCACGATGCCGAATTTTTCGGGCATCCAGGCGTCGATAAATAAATTATACAGGGCCGGCGAGAGCTTGCGATAGTTCAGGTCGCCGCTACCGCCGAAAATGAAGATGAGGGAAGCGGGTGGTTGTTTGTGATTTGCCATATACAGTCTGTCGATTCATTAAGAATAGTTCTTGTTTAGCTCGTTTCCTTCCAGGATGTACCGATGCCTTCGGCATTTGCCAGGGCCAATGATGGGCCTTACGGCCTGTTTTCCCACTGCGTGTGAAAACTGCCCGGTTCATCGATGCGCTGGTAGGTATGCGCGCCAAAATAGTCACGCTGCGCCTGGATAAGGTTGGTTGGCATCCGTTCGCTGCGGTAAGCGTCAAAATAGCTGAGGGCGGACATCAGACCGGCAACAGGATAACCCATATGAACGGCATGAATGATCACATTGCGTAGATTCTGCTTTTTCCCCTGCAGCAACTGGACGACTTCTCCTTCCAACAACAAATTTGGCAGCAAAGGGTTCTTTTGAAAGGCCTTAAAAAATATCGGCAGCAGGGAAGACCGGATAATACAGCCGCCTCTCCAGACTTTTACCACATCCTGCATGGGGATCGCCATATCCAGCTCTTTGGAGGCGATATGCAGCTGGGCGAGACCCTGCGCGTAGCTGATGATGACGGCGAAATACAGCGCGTCCTGCACCTGCTGGATAAATACCTCCCTGGGAACGGGGATATCGGCGGAAGACATTTTATAAAGGGCGGCGGCCTGTGTTCTTTCTTCTTTATAGGCGGATATTTCGCGCATGCATACGGCTATATCGATCACCGGGATGGGAACACCCAGGTCCATGGCGTCCTGTGAAGTCCATTTGCCCGTGCCCTTGGCGCCGGCCTTGTCCAGGATCATGTCTATGAGACGATTGCCGGTCTTGTCGTCCTTTTTCAGGAAAATGTCCCGGGTGATCTCCACGAGGAAAGACTGGAGCTCACCGTCATTCCAGTTCTTATATATTTTATGCAGCTCGTCATTGTCCAGTCCGAGGCCACGGTGCAGCAGATCATAGGTCTCGCTGATCAGCTGCATAATCGCGTATTCAATCCCGTTATGGACCATTTTGACATAATGGCCGGCTGCCCCGTTTCCGAGATGAGCAACGCAGGGTTCGCCATCCACTTTTGCCGCCACCGCCTCCAGGATGGGCTGGACGTACGGATAGGCCGCAGGATCGCCACCGGGCATAATGCTGGGACCCGTACGCGCACCCTGCTCGCCGCCGGAAATACCGACGCCCATAAAATGAAAGCCTTTTTCCTCCATGAATTTTACGCGGCGTAACGTGTCGGTATAGTGGGAGTTGCCGCCGTCAATGATGATATCGCCTTTTTCGAGCAGCGGGAGGAGGCTTTGAATCACATCGTCGACCGGTTTGCCGGCGGGCACCAGCATCATCATGCGGCGCGGTTTTTCCAGCGCCTGGACCATTTCCGCCAGCGTGTTGAAGCCTTTGACCGTTGTGCCCGATGTAGCCGATGATTCAAGCGCGGCCGTTTTTTGCGCGTCCAGATCAAAGCCGGCCACTGCGAAGCCATGATCGGCCATATTCAGCAGCAGGTTGCGCCCCATAACACCGAGGCCTATCATTCCGAACTTGAAAGTATTGTTTGCCATTGCCATGATTGGGTTATAACATGATTGAATTGAGATCCGCGAGGGCACAAATTTAGGTATTTTATTATTGCCGCCCCTGTGTCATCTGTTGTCAAAATCAAAGGCGGCCGTTGCTTTTACTGCAGAGCCGCCTTCGTCGTTGGTCGAAGCGTTTGCTTCCGTCCATTATTATTCCATTATTTATTTGGCTTCATCGGGATGAGGGCTGCCCCGGTGACAGGTCATACAGGTGATGGCTGGGATCATTATGCCCTTATCGTCCTTATCGAAATTAAAGTATTTCTTGTTGATTTTAGCTGCCATGGTGAACATGTGACGGGCAATATTCTTTTCCGGTTTTGCATCACTGGCGAAGTCCAGGTGATGGTTCGAACTGTCAGCGGAAGGGGAGTGACAGAAATTGCATTTGACGCCCAGTGCGGCCTTCCAGCTATCCATCGTGCTGTCCAGCTGGTCATGGCTGATATCCTTGTGAAGTACTTTTAGATTTCTTTTTGGCGGCTTGTCGTCCAGGGGACGCATGGCGGACATCCCGATTGCCGTCAACGCAAAAAGCGCGACAACAACTGCAAATTTTTTGTAATGCAACATATGGAAATTTTTTGGTCCCCGAAGTTAGCAAATGCCTCATATAAACCCGTCAAACATTTGACAATATTTTGACAATGCGACCCTGCTTCCCGCTTCTTACCTTTACCCCCATGACACAACAGCCGGAAAAAGACGGTTTAAGCCGGGGGCATATCGTCATCATGGCCATTTGCACCGGGCTCATCGTAGCGAATATCTATTATTGCCAGCCTCTTCTGGTCCTGATCAGCAAAAGCTTTGCCATCCCGGAAAGCAAGGGTGGACGTATTGCCTTCCTGACACAGGCAGGCTATGCCCTGGGCCTTCTTTTTTTCGTCCCGCTGGGCGATAAGGTCGAACGGCGGACCCAGATCGTCTGTATGGCCGCTGCCGCTGTGGTCGCACTCATCCTGGCGGCCAGCTCGCCCAACCTGCTCTGTCTCGAAATTGCCAGTGTGCTGATCGGCGCCACCTCTGTCATTCCCCAACTCATCCTGCCATTTGCCGCTCACCTGGCAGCGCCTTCCCGAACCGGCAAAGTGATCGGGTCTATCATGAGCGGGCTGCTGATCGGTATCCTCCTGTCGCGAACGCTGAGCGGATTTATCGGCGCCTGGCTGGGCTGGCGCGGTATGTTCTGGATGGCCGCCGGCATCAGCTTCCTGCTGATGCTCATCATGCGATTCGCTTTTCCGGTGAGCAAACCCGGGTTTACGGGTTCCTACGCTTCCCTGATGCGTTCGCTGCTGACCCTGATAAAAGAGCAGCCCCTGCTACGCGAGGCTGCGGCGATCAATGCCCTTGGGTTTGCCACCTTCGGCCTATTCTGGACTACCATGGTCCTGCATCTTTCGGGCGCGCCCTTTCATTTTAGCAGCGCCCTGATCGGGCTATTCGGATTGGCGGCAGCCGCTGGCGCGCTCGCAGCCCCATTGGTTGGCGGGTCCGCCGACAAACGCAACCCCCGCATTCCTATCGGCTACGGCCTGGGACTGTTATTATTGTCTTTCATCCTGCTTTATATCTGGGCTGATACGGTAACGGGCATGATCGCGGGCATCGTGCTGCTGGATCTGGCCATGCAGTGTATCCATGTATCCAATCAAAGCCGGGTATATGCCCTGATACCGGCGGCACGCAACCGGCTGAACACCGTGTATATGACCGTTAGCTTTATCGGGACTTCCCTGGGATCTGCCATCGGGCTTTTCGCCTGGGTGAAGGGGTCCTGGCCCGGCGTCTGTCTGACGGGGGGATTGCTGACCCTCGCAGCCTTCGCAGTCTATGGCGCCACCTATAAAAAAGAAAGTTCTGCTGCCGGCCCGGGTACTGCACTCCCCTGAAGTTAACAAATTACTAAGCCGGGCATTGCGGACATATATTCCATTGTCCTTTCAGAAAAATAGACTATCTTTACGTCGTCAAAATTTGAGCTTATTACAGCATTAGTAATTGAATGATCGTTTCCGCTATAACATCTCCGGTAATTGTTAGTCGTCTTTACTCCCTGCTTTTTACTCAGATTGTCTTTATTATTATTTTTAACCAGCTATTTTAAGTATGAACATTTACGTTTCCAATTTAAGTTTTAACGTCACGGACGAAGACTTATGCGATTATTTTGCAGAGTACGGAGAAGTTACTTCCGCTAAGGTCATCATGGACAAATTCACCAGCAAGTCCCGCGGATTTGCCTTCGTTGAAATGTCCGATGACGAAGCTGCAAAAAAGGCTATCCAGGAACTGGACGGTGCATCCGTTGATGGCAGGACCATCGGCGTATCCGTCGCCAAACCAAGGGAAGACCGCGCCGGCGGCAACAAAGGCGGCAGCGGCGGTTTTCAGCGCAGGAACAACAACTATTCCAACAGCAGGTATTAAGTTAAAATAGCTTTGCTCCGGCAGAGGACCCTTTGGGGTCCTTTTTTTTGCCCGGCCGCGTTTTAGGCTATCGCGTTCAAGGCCTCGTCGGGTTTGAGGCCGTGTTCGAAGTCGCGCGGGGCTCAGGCTGCCCGGAGATCCTTGTGCAGGGTCAGCGCTACCGTCGTACAGGTTTCCTCTGTATAATCGACGCTGATCGTGCCGCCCAATTTTTCGGCAGCATGTTGCACCTGGCGGAAGTTATTCGAGAGGGTGCGATAAAAATAGACGCCGGCATTGCGGACGCGGATCATCGTGCTCGCGCCGTTTTTGACCGACTCGATATGGATGCATTCGTTCTGCGTACTGTTGACCGCGCGGTCCAACAGGTTCCACAATACGAATGCGAGCAGGTTTTCATCGGCACCTACTTCCAATTCGCGGTCTATTTGATTGATGATTATTATCTTGCGGCTGACGGCACGAGGAAGGAGACCTGCCGTTAGCTCATCCACAAAACGATGCAGTAATACAGGGGTGTACAAATCAGTAGCCATTGATACAGGATTTTAGTAAGGGTTGCTATTAATCACTTAAAGATAACGCAGTGAGACATTAGTTAATGTGGCGGGAGGAGATTTATTTTAGAAAATTAGTACTTTCAACCTATGAATTTTATTGGTAACCTTATATGGTTGATTTTTGGCGGCTTTGCTGCCGCCCTGGGTTATATCTTCGGCGGCTTTATCTTATGTATAACGATCGTGGGTATACCTTTCGGTCTTCAATGCTTCAAACTGGCGGGACTTGTGCTCTGGCCTTTTGGTAAAAGGATCGTCCCAACCAGCAACAGCATGGGATGTCTCTCACTTTTTTGTAATATTATCTGGCTGCTGTGCGGTGGATTGTACACTGCGCTCGTTCATCTGGTCTTTGCTGCCCTGCTGTTCATCACCATCATCGGTATTCCCTTTGCCCGCCAGCACCTCAAACTGATGGAATTGTCCCTGATGCCCTTTGGGCGGCAGGTGGTTTGAGGGGGTTATCTCCAGTGACCGCCATTCCAATGGTAGCCCCGCGAAGTATGCGCCCAGTTACCCCTAGCCCAGGTGTGACCCGCGCGGGGACGGCCCCAGCGACCATTATGCCAGGTATATCTTCCGCCGCCCCATACCCAATCCCCGTCGATCCAGACATAGCCCTCCCCGGGCGCTACGCCCTGTTCATATACTACATCCGAGGGCTGTTGGTCGATATAGCCGGCGGCGCACCCGGAAGCGGCCAGGGAAGCGGCTATTGCAATGATAACTAATGACTTTTTCATAATTTTTAATTTTAAAGTATCACGGGGGCGGCTATAATCAGCGGGGCTAAAAATATGCCACGGGCGTTTCGGGCGATAACCGTCCGATCTTGTTGCCATATTTCCCCAAATAACCAGTAAATTTGTGGGGTATGAGCGACTTAACAACGATTCCACCTACCCTGACGGCCAAAGACTTTGCCACCGACCAGGAGGTACGCTGGTGCCCGGGCTGCGGAGATTATTCTATTCTCGCACAGGTTCAGAAGGTTATGCCAACCCTGGGGATACCCCGGGAGAATTTTGTCATCATCTCCGGCATTGGCTGTAGCAGCAGGTTCCCCTACTACATGAACACCTATGGGATGCATTCGATCCACGGCCGGGCGACAGCCATCGCCTCCGGACTGAAAGCTACCCGCCCGGAACTCAGCGTCTGGGTCGTCACTGGAGATGGCGATAGTTTGAGCATCGGCGGCAATCATACCATTCACCTGCTGCGCCGGAACTTCGATATCAATGTCCTGCTGTTCAACAACCAGATCTACGGATTGACGAAGGGCCAGTACTCTCCTACTTCTGAAGAACGGAAAGTGACCAAGTCAACTCCTTTTGGCAGCATCGATCATCCGTTCAATCCCCTGGCGCTTGCCATGGGCGCCGACGCCAGCTTTGTAGCCCGTACCATGGACCGTGACCCCAAGCATTTGCAGCAGATGCTGCTTCGCAGCCAGGCACATAAGGGCGCCTCTTTCCTTGAGATCTATCAGAATTGCAATATTTTCAACGACGGCGCTTTTGAAATTTTCACGGAGAAAGCCAGCAAGCCGATGGAAACGCTGTTTGTAGAGCAGGGCAAGCCGCTGGTCTTCGGCACACAGGGGGATAAAGGGATCAGGCTGGACGGCTTCCGGCCTGTCGTTGTGGAACTGGGAGGCGCTGTCAGCAAAAATGATTTGTGGATACACGACGAAGCCGATTTTTACAAGGGCCAGATCCTGACCCGCATGTTCGACGATCCCCGGATCGAAGGGCATTTACCAAGGCCTTTTGGTGTTTTTTATCAGACGACGCGGCCTTGTTATGAGGAGATGCTGAACCTGCAGGTTGAAGAAGTGATCCATAGCAAGGGGCAGGGCGATCTGGACAAACTGCTCAAGGGCAATGAGACCTGGACGATTGCTTAATACAATATATCGAACGCTAAAAAAGAGGCTAGCCCGACATGCTGCCTCTTTTTTTTTGGATTTTTCACAGTGAAGTTTTTTTTCCGTTCACCACGGGTAAGCAGAAGATTAAAAAGAGCCAGCGATAGAAATCGCCGGCCTGTGCTTACCTCTGAAACCACAAAAAGAAAAAGTTCGAATATTTTTTCATGTTCGCAAATTCCGGATGATTTTTTCCTGCTATAACAGGGAAAAGGTCCACACAACCATAAGTTATCGGGTTTGATCTTTCGGAAGGCAGCGGGGCTGCGCATACCGGTTGGAATGGCTTTAAAAGGGTAACAAAGGGATTATAATCAGGACAGGTAATAGATTTTCAGACTACATGAAGTGTTCACTTCATAAGGTGAATGGAAAACCGGATATGGATGGGAAATTGGAGTCTAAGGGTGGAAATTGGACGATTCCAAAAGGAGATTTATGCAGTGGAAATTGGATTGGAACAATCTTTGGTGGCAGTATCGTATCAGGTGATACGAGATTCAGACTTTTGTAAGCGGGGTAAAAATAAAGACTGTTTTGTTAATAAGCAATATTTTTTTTTAAAACTTCCGCTTAACCGACCGGCCAGCCGGGCTTTTGAAGGGGATCCTGGATGCCTAAATCCTTACTGAACAAGGGTTTCAAGCTCCCGGACCGCGGCTTTAACCGTCATTTCTTTTTTTCTGTTGAGCCACCATTCGGGGGCCGTTTTTTTCATCAGGGTATCGATATTGCGCATGCCCATCAGGTACCAGATACCCTTTAACTTACCACTGAAAGAAGACTGCAGCGCCCTGAGACTCATAGCAAAACCACTGTCCAGGTATTCCATATGATGCCAATACCCGGCCGGCATGAATAAGGAGTCGCCATGTTCCAGGATAACCTCATAACCCCTGGCCAGTCTGAGCGCCGGATATTTTTCCAACTCCAGCTTATTTTGCTCCCGGTCGAAATATTTTTCAAAATTGACAAAGCTCAATACTTCCCAGGGCTTACGGTAAAGCTTGTGCTGTTCTTCAAAGGGGAAGAGCAATACCCGCTTACGTCCCATGAATTGAGTATGGATGATATGGGAAAGATCGATATCGAAATGCATATGCGTCACCGAACCTTTGCCGCCGACGAATAACATAGGGTACCGTTTGACAAAGCCTTTCATCAGCTGCTCCGGCCATTCGAAATCCCTGGTGATCTGCGGGGCATGTTCGAAAATATTAAAAAGAAAAATACGCCATTCCGCCGGCCCTTTCCGGACCATATCAATATAGTCCCCGAATTTCATGTAGTCGTCCGCCATATTGATAGGCGTATAGGCATCGCTCTTTACGTTATTGTATACCCCAACATTTACGTCTCCGACGATCGACTTGAAATAATCCCAGTTCCACTTGCCGGAGGCCGGCCAGTTCTTTGACAGCCCGCTGATCACCAGAGGCTTCATAGGGGAGTAGTACCGATCCTTAAAGTCTTCAGCACTGATACTATCCACCCGGTCTACTGATTGTAACTCCATGGGCATGAAATTTCGCAAATTTAGTACTAAATATTTTTTTTCCTATCTTTCCTTATGCTGCTGCATCTTCATCCTGTCAATCCTCAACCCAGAAATATCCGGATGATCGTTGAATGCCTGCTCGACGGGGGCGTGATCGTTTACCCCACTGATACCATTTATGGACTGGGTTGTGATATCTTCCAGCACAAGGCTATCGAACGTATCTGCCGCATCAAGCAGGTAGACCCCGCCAAAGCCCAGCTATCTTTTATCTGTCACGATCTCAGCGATCTCAGCAATTATACAAAAAGCATTTCTACCCCCCTCTACCGGTTGTTAAAAACCTATCTTCCCGGTCCCTATACCTTTATCCTTCCTGCCAGCAAACAGGTGCCGAAGATATTAAAAAGCAGGAAGGACACCATCGGGCTGCGTATCCCCGACAATGTTATTGCCCGCGCCCTGGTCCGGGAACTGGGACACCCTATCCTTAGTTCCTCCCTCCCCGGCAATTTTGGCGGTCTCGCGGCTCGGGAAAATTTACCGCGAGACCGCCAAAGGGCTGATGATGGGCCTGCGGCCGCGCCTTCGGCGCTACGGGTCGAAGAATATACCGACCCGGAAATGATCGAAGAGAAGTTCGATTCCTTGGTGGATATCGTCATAGACGGCGGTATCGGCGGCATTCTTCCTTCCACGGTCGTCGATTGTACCGGCGACGAACCCGTCGTGCTGAGAAAAGGCTTAGGGGCGTGGGAAGCCGTTAATCCATAAAGTCCAGCTCTTCCTGTTCCATACCGGGGGGCTGAATATTAAAGCTCTTCCGGTGGTATTTACAAAGCCCGTGCTGTTCAATGGCATCCCGGTGTACCCTGGTGCCATATCCCTTATTACTGTCCCACCGGTAATGTGGAAATTCCGTATGCAGCCGACACATATATTCATCCCGCCAGGTCTTTGCCAGGATACTGGCTGCGGCGATGGATGCAAAAAGAGCGTCTCCTTTTACGATACAGCGATGGGGGGTACGCCTGTAGGGTATAAAGCGGTTGCCATCGATCAATAAGAGCTTTGGCCTCAGGCTGAGCTGGTCCAGCGCCAGGTGCATGGCTTTGAAGGAGGCTTTTAAAATATTGATCCGGTCGATCTCGTCGTGATCGACCCGGGCAACACTCCAGCCAAGAGCATTGGCTTCGATATAGGCCCGCAGCAGATTGCGGTTTTCTTCCGTGACCTGTTTGGAATCATTTAATAAAGGATGAAAAAATCCAGGCGGGAGAATGACGGCTGCCGCAAATACCGGTCCGGCATAACAGCCCCGGCCAGCTTCATCACAGCCGGCTTCCTTCAGCTCTTCCTGGTAATGACTCCTCAACGGGTTGTCCATGCACCAAAAATACCAAATTCCGGAATGTCGTGCTTACCTTCGTGTCGCTATGGCCTCTTCCTTTTCTCTTCGCCGCACCGCAGGTCCTTCCGCCCTGCCCGACCCTTCTTCCCGCCCGGTAGCTATCTGGATATATACCGGCGTCATTATGCTCCTGGTCCAGGTGATCCTCGGTGGCATCACCCGGCTGACAGGCTCCGGTCTTTCCATTACCGAATGGAATGTAGCCGCCGGCGCTATTCCGCCGCTGAATGCCGGGCAATGGCAGGATGCCTTTGACAAATACCGGCAGACCCCACAATTCCGGCTGCTCAATTCAGGGTTTACGCTGGCCGATTTTAAATTTATTTTTTTCTGGGAATGGTTTCACCGCTTTTGGGCCCGGATGGTAGGAGTGGTCTTTCTGGCAGGCTTTGTCTTTCTGCTGTGGAAAAAGAAGATCCGGCCGGGCATGGTCCGTCCCCTGATCATCTTATTTCTGCTGGGCGCCCTTCAAGGCGCCGTCGGCTGGATTATGGTCGCCAGCGGTCTTACGGGCGACGCTATTTATGTCGAGCCGACCCGGCTGGCACTTCATTTCGTGTTTGCCCTGGGATTGATCGTCTATACTTTCTGGCTGGGGCTTCAACTATCCGTTCGACCCGAAGTCCGACTGGAGGCTGCGGGCACGGTAAGGACCGGCCCGGGGGTTGCCTCACTCTGCCGCTGGACGATCGCCATTCTCATCATCCTGTTCTTCCAGCTCGGGTATGGCGCTCTTATGGCCGGTCATAAGGCGGCGAACGTCGCCGCTACCTGGCCCAGCATCAACGGAAGCTATATTCCGGCTGGCCTATTCCGCGGTCCATCCTTGTTACAAGCCCTGGTCGGCGACCGGATTGCCGTCCAGTTCATTCATCGGACCCTTGCCTACACTCTGTTCGTTATGGTGCTGATCTGGACGGCAAAGGCTGCCCGCCTTCCTGCAACGCCCCGCTCCTTCCGCCCCCTTCGCTGGCTGCCGCTGCTATTTATCGGGGCACAGATCATCCTGGGCATCGGCAGTCTCCTGACCAGTCCAGGGATCCGTCCGCAACATTGGGTATCCTTTGACTGGTTCGCCCAGTTTCACCAGGTAACGGGTCTCTTATTCTTATTGACAATGATCGGGATGTTGTACCTTGTGCTACCTGTAAGACGTTCTGTAATCGTATGATGCGCATTGTTAAAGCCATTTACTATTTTTTTCCGGTTCAACTGCTGTTGCTGCAAATCAGAAGGTATCAGATATTGCTGATATTCTGGGTGATATTGCTCAGCACCCTGGATGGTGACTTTATGCGCAGCTATGGGGCCGCGGCCCTTTTTCTTTCACCGGAATACCTTGGTAATGTCAGCCCGGTCAGCACGGCATTCGTCGGTATGGCCAGCGGGATTTTTATTATGAGCTGGAATATCACCACCTTCATCCTGTTCAGCCGCCATTTCCGGTTCCTCGCTACCACTACCAATCCCTTTTTAAAATATTGTATCAATAATATTATCCTACCCCTGATATTCCTGATCTTTTATTTGGTCAAGGCTATCCAGTTCAGCGTGAATAAGGAACTGCTGCCGGCCTCTTCCATCGTCCTGTTGAGTCTGGGATTTCTGGCAGGCCTATGTTTTGTCATCACGATCTCCTTCCTGTATTTTTTCCGCGCGGACAAGACCATCGTGCGACGGATGGCGCCCGTGATCAGCAACCCCAAGCTATTCAAATCGCAGTTCGGCAAGGAAGAGGTAAAGCTCAACGAGACCCGTCTCATGCACGTGAAATGGTACCTCAATTCTCCAAGGACAATCCGCAAGGTCAGGGATGTCGCGCACTACAGCAAAGCGTTTATCGAAAGTATTTTCAACCGGCATCATATTTCTGCGGTCCTGTGCATCTTTACTGCCTTTATTTTTCTGATTGTCATAGGATTTTTTATGGACAGCCGCTATTTCCAGCTGCCCGCAGCCGCCAGCATCCTCGTCTTTTTTGCGATCCTTATTTCGCTGTCCGGCGCTTTTTCCTACTTTCTGGGGTCCTGGGCTATTCCCTTTTTTGTCATCGTTTATTTTGTTCTCAACCTGCTCTATCAATACCGGGTGATCGACCCTACCAATAAGGCCTATGGCCTGAATTATACCGATAAGGAAGACCGGCCCCTCTATGACCGGGAGACTATCCTGCAGCTATGTTCAGAAGACAATGTCCGGCGTGATAAGGCCAATATGATCCGCATCCTCGAACGCTGGAAAGCCAGGCAGTCCTCGCCAAAGCCCATTCTCTACCTGTTGAATACCAGCGGCGGCGGCAACCGGAGCGCCTGTTTTACCATGAGCGTGCTACAGCATCTGGATAGCCTGAGCGGCGGCCAGCTGATGCGGAAGACCTTTCTTATTTCGGGGGCATCCGGCGGCATGCTCGGTGCTGCCTATTTCAGGGAACTTTCGCGCCGGCGGGATGAAGGGGACTCGTCCATTCATCTTCAGGATCGCCGGTATATCAACGATATTTCGCGTGACCTGCTCAATACGCTCTTCTCCTCTTTTGTAGCGCGCGACCTTGCTTCCCCGGTTCAAAAATTCAGGGTGGGGAAATATGAATATGTAAAGGACCGGGGTTATGCCTTCGAGCAGCAGCTGAATAGAAATACCCGCGGGATGCTGGACCAGCAGTTGAAAGACCTGGCGCCGGAAGAGGCGGCTGCCCGGACACCGGTTATGCTCCTCAGCCCCGATATCACCCGCGACAGCCGTGCGATGGTGATCAGTACCCAGCCGGTGAGCTTTTTAATGCGACCCACCTATGACAGTACGCGTATTCCCGAGATAGATCCGGATGCCGTTGATTTCGGAGCCCTCTTTGCCAACCAGGGCCCCATGAACATGCGGCTGCTGACCGCCCTGCGCATGAATGCCACCTTCCCCTATGTATTGCCAAATGTATGGCTGCCTACAGAGCCCGTCATCGATGTCATGGATGCCGGCTTCCGCGATAACTTTGGCGAGCTGAGCACCATCCGCTTTCTCAACGCTTTCCGGCAATGGCTGCAACAAAATACAAGCGGGGTCGTGCTCCTGCAGATCCGTGACCGAAAAGCCGGCGGCTGGGGGGACCCCTTTGTATCGGACGATATCACGGATATTATTACAAAACCCCTGCTGCTTTTAGAGGATAACTGGTACAAGCTGCAGGAGTATAACCAGAACGACCTGCTCAGCCTGGCACAGACAGCTATGGGCTTCCCCTTCCGCAAGATGGTCTTCCAATATGTGCCAAAAACGGAAGATGCCGGGGCAGCCTTGAATTTCCATCTCACTACACAGGAAAAAATGAATATCATCGGGGCCCTGGACAATACCGACAACCAGCAAACCTTTCAACAATTCAGCGCCCTGGCGGGCAAGGGCCGCAACTAGTCGCGGGGCCGACTAAGGCTGTAATAGCCGGACGGCCTTCGGGACAATCTCTATCCGGAATTCTCCGGCGGAAGGAGCAGGGTCTCCGTCAATATGCAGCGGCGCACCTTCCGGGTTGCCGATCACCAGCCCCGCTGTCTGAAAATACAGCACCTTTTTGGTCCCTGCATTGACGGGGGCCGTTGTCATTTTGTACCCGCCCAGCACCTGCCGGGTGGTCGACAGCAATAGCCGCAGTCTGCTTGCCTTTCTGACGATGACGATATCGAGCAATCCGTCATGCAGGTCAGCCCGGGGAGCGATGGTCACATTATTGCCAAATTGATTGCCGTTGGCGATATCGATAAAAAAAGCCTCCACGGGAAAAGAGGCCCCTGTCCCTGCCGCCGTCCCTGCGGTGGAAAGATCGATCTGAAAAGTATAGGAGCGGGCCCGGAAAAAATGCGAGAGGGTAACCTTTATATACGTCCGCAACCCGCGC
>Ga0302324_100004591_pt1 | contig 30456 bp, 27 predicted proteins | sample Palsa_T0_1_FD_201949 | JGI IMG/M metagenome (GOLD analysis project Ga0302324, IMG submission 201949) | Peat permafrost microbial communities from Stordalen Mire near Abisko, Sweden - Palsa_T0_1 | ecosystem: Environmental > Terrestrial > Soil > Palsa > Peat permafrost | place: Sweden: Abisko...
TACATGCTTCTTCTTCCATATCCTGAGCAACTCGTCGGTGTCGTCCAGGTGGAGGGACAGCGCAATCGAGAACAAGGGGATAAGCCCACCGGTCTTGTTGTTTCGGCAGATCGTGAAGGTTTTTTGCATAACGAGGCATATGCCCAACTCGAAGACTTCGTGCGGGGAGCCATCGAAGCGATGGCTTATGTCGATCGAAACCTTCAGATGAAGAGGAAGGCGGAAGAACAACGATTGGCTCTCGCAAATCTGCGTCGGGAGACGCGCAATGCCATCCGAGAGATTGAGAAGAATCCGAACATTTCGGCACAAGTTAAGCACAATCTGGTTCGCAGTCTTACGAATACGCAGAAGAGCGCTGACACCGTTAGTCAAATTGCAAAAGAGCGAGAGTCTTCGCTGGAGATTATGAGTTTGCTTGGAATAGTCGCCGGATTTATGACCCATGAATTCGGGACGGCGCTGGATGAACTCGAACGCGCACACGACCGCTTAGCCAAGCTGGCGAAAAAAGACCCCTCGCTCAGGGAAGATGCGACGCTTCTGGCTTCTCGTATTGTGAATCTCAGGGATTTCGTCACTTACTCCCAGGGATACATTCAAGGGACGTCCCAACGTCCCACAAAACCTTACGCGGTGAAACCGCGAATTCAACAGGTAATACGTGTTTTCGGGAAATACGCCTCCGAACGTGGCGTTAGCGTATCAGTGGAAATTGATGACGAACTTCTTGCGCCTCTCGTTCCGGTTTCGCTCTATAACGGCGTTGCACTCAATCTCTACACAAACAGCCTAAAGTCCATAACTGCGAAAACCGGTAAAGGGAAAAAGGAAATTACGTTTCGAGCATGGGATGACAAGCAGTGGCAGATTCTTGAAGTGTCAGATACGGGCGTAGGGATACCAAGTGCCCTCAGCTCTCGCATCTTCGATCCATTGTTCACGACAACGGGCGATAACCGGGATCCCCTTGGGTCCGGCATGGGCCTTGGTCTGTCTCTCGTACGTCGCTCGGTTGAGGCTTTTGGCGGAAAGGTCGATTTGGTTGAACCGCCCCCCGGATTTGCGACCTGTTTCAGAGTACGTTTGCCGTTTAGGGAGCAGTGATGCTGAATATTCTTCTAATCGATGATGTGCAAGAAGTGCTGCAGGAATGGACAACGGCCCTGACTGCACTCAAGGGTGACCGGGAATTTGAAATTCATCAATGGTTGCCCTCTGCCGAAGACGAGACGGCTGAGGCGGGATTTGATAAGCACGTCAACGGGGACACAGCACTCGTTGTGACAGATTACGACCTGTCCAAAGGCGGACAGAACGGCTTGCGAGGTTCCGCCATCGTGAACTGGTGTAATCGACGCCTCTTGCCCGTCGCTGACTATTCGCGTGACAATAAAGCCCGTTTGCCGAAAGAACCCGATCAGTATGAACTTCGTGCCGATTCTAATGCGGAGAAGAGTGCTCCTTATATGCTTAACCTCTTCGACGGCTTCGTCTCTTTGAAGAAGTCCATCACCGAAAACTGGCAGACGCTCGGACAGAAGCAGAGTCCTGCTGCAATTCTCGCCGAGGTTCTCGGGCGGCCTCTGGAGGAGAGTCGTTTCGCGCTCTATGGAGTGAAAATCGGTGCGACGAACCTGATGGAAACGATGGAGCAAACGGCAAACCGAGACCACGAGAAGCAGCGATTCATGACATACCTCTTAGGACATCTACTATTCAATGTGATCATGCGCTTCCCTGGACCGATTGTGGACTGTCGGGCCTTGGCGGCGTTCTTGGGCATCAATGTCTCGGAGATGGGGAAGCTTGAAGAATCGTTTGAGAAAGCGAAATACAACGGCCCATTTGGTAACGGAGCGCCCTACTACTGGTTGTCCGACGTGGAAGAAGTTCTCGAAAGTTTTCCTGACCCAGGAGAGGTAGAGGGATCACCCAGCATAGGCAAACTGAATCGCTTAATACTCGAAGCAAAGTTCGGAACGCTTGCGAAGCACGACTGTCCTCGATGCAATGGAGAGGAGGGCGGTTTCATTTGCGCATTCACAAAGAAAACGGTTTGCCTTCGCAACGACTGCTCAGTCGCTTCGAACACCTGGATTCCGCAGGGAGCGCGGCTTTGCAGGATTGAGAAACTCTATTACAACGAATGGGCACCCATGCTGGGCTTCTAGAATCAAATGGCGAACGCGAATTACAAAATTCGAATGGGCTTGGTGGAGCAGCTCGAAGCCGTCCGCGATGCCATCTCCCGATTGAATAACTCGGCAACCGTCGTTCCGTCTGATTTTCAAGCCATCTTCCACGAGACTCGAAATGACGCTCAGGTCGTCGAATATGAGATTCGACCCTTCATGCTGATTATGCCTGAGCGAGCCGATGACACCACGGCAGAGATGCACATCGTTCTTCGTGGACGCATCGGGATCGACAAGGAACATTTCAATCAGCACAGGCAGTTGCGGACCGTTTCTTTCGCAACTGAAGTTGGCTATTTTCGACTCAAAAGTGATGGAACGCTGCAGCACGTATTCGGCGCACATTACGACTTGACTGAAAATGAAATAGGCCATCCGGCCTTCCATGCACAACTCAAACATAAATTTGAGTTTGCCGACGTCGTTCAAAAGGAATACACCGGACAAACGCTCGATCCTAAGAATCTTATGGAGAATTTGCTCAAGACTGCGCGATTACCGTCCGCACAGATGGACGTGTTTTCGTTGTTGTTGCAAGCTGTCGCAGACCATTTGATGTCTCCGGAGGTTTCGACAGATGAAGACAAGAAAGTGTTCAGCGGCCTGCTCGGGAAGAACAAACAGATTCAAGGGCGTGCCTATTCGATTCCACGGCTTCAAGAGGAATCTGCTGTGGTCTGCTATCGGTCTGTTCACTGGTACCCCATACCCTAATCTGATGGCTCCTCTTGTGCAGAGTCAAGCGGGCTCCCGTTTGATTTAAAATGGCGCGGGAATCTTTGCGAATACCAGAGAGATCTTGTCATATGATTCAGGATCTATTTAAAGCCGACGGATTAACCTCGTTTGAGGGTCAACTTGTCAGAGATCTTGCCGAATTGGTAATTGCTGGCTTGGTTGTAGTTCCAACCGCAGTTTTGCCCATCAAAGGTTTCGAAGAGTGGCAGCACAGCGGCCGAGTGAACGATACGGATGTCGATCAGCTCCTACGGTGGGCTGCGGAAAACGCAACGGAAGAAACACGAGAGTTAATAATTCGTGCGAGCCTCGCCCGAGAGTATTACGGACTACTTACCAACGTCTCGGTTAAACCTAACTTTACAGAGATTCACTCCGGAATCGATCGCATCTACAGATCATGGGGAGATGAAGGGGCAAGGGCCTCTCGAATCGTCCGCAATATAGATGAGGCAGTGAGCAAACCATCTCTGATCGTGCAAGGATTGGCTAAGAATGTCCATTCTGTTCTAACGAGGCATGCAATAAACGGAACACTCACAAACAGTGCCGACTACGGAGAGAACATCAACAATCGGGTACCCAGGTTTTCTCGCGAAATCGATCGACTCATACGAATTTGCGATGCCCAACTCCGGAGACCGGTGCAGATCGACTTTTTGTCGGATGACAACTGCAATAATCCAGTCGTGATGAGCGTGTCCGACGAGGAGATGACTATCCAAGGCCGTTGTCGAGCGCTGAGCGACCTCCTTGACAACGCTGTTATCGACGAGGTCCGATTTTTGATGGCGATTAGTCCAGACATGATAGGGTTCGTGCGCGGCTGGGAGCTTGTTCCCGCAAGTACGTCGCAGTACGTGCGTGGGCTACCGGCAAGCACTGGTAGCGCAATGGGCCAGCTCGTTTTTCGAGGAGTTAAGCTCCCATGCCGGAGTTCCCACGGATTCGTTTTTCTGGTAGAAGAGTTCTGCCCGGAGGACATGGATTTATTGGAGAAGTGCGATGCCGCAATTGGACTCCAAGGCGGCATGACCGGCCATTTGGCGGTGGTTTGCCGAGGGATGGGTAAGCCCGCCATCACAGGATGCGGGGGAAAAGTGAACTTACGCAGGCGCCAATACGAAATGACCAGCGGTCAATCGGTTGCGGAATTCACAACTGCTTTGGTTGATGGTCAAACAGGCGGTGCGGGGTTTTCCGATGAAGGGGTCAAACCCCGTTGGATCAGGAGCGATGCCGCGGTGGAGCTTAGCTCTAGGATACTGAAGTGTTGCGACCGGGTGCCGTATTCCAAGTTTAAGAAGCTCACAGTGGAAACACAGATACACATCGCTCAGTTAAAGAATCGTATGCGCGAAATGGATTTGATTGATGATTAATGCGCTGCTTGTGGATGACGATACTGAATTTGCCCAGCGCTGCTGTGAGTGGCTACTTGCGCGCAATGTTGAGCCTACTTTCTGCAAAGATGCTGAGGCGGCCCAAGTAGCGCTCTATCGACAACGCTTTGACATTGCCATTATTGACTTGATGTTACCCCCAAGCTTTCGGTCAGAGGGATTAGCACTTCTTCGAATCATCAAGGACGAGTTCAAAGATACCGTGCCGATCATGATCACCAAGAAGAATAGTGGTCGAGGTGTGGTTGAGATCTCCGCTGAAGCAATGAAGCTGGGAGCCAACTATTTCTTGGACAAGAATCTAACGACGTTTTTCCCGAAGCTTGAGGTGAAGATGGAAGAGATACTCCGCGCAAGACGCGGCAACGTCTTCTTGAGTCACGGACATAACGAGCTATTAAAGCTCAAGTTGAAGGACTTCCTGCGGGCCAGACTCGGGAAGATGCCGATTATTCTCTCGGAAGAACCAAGCCGCGGACTAACAGTGGTTGAAAAACTGGAGAGGGTAAGCGAGATATGCTGCTTTGCCGTGATCCTCATGACCAAGGATGATCAGCAGAATAATGGCGGTCTTCGTGCAAGACAGATCGTGATACACGAGATCGGTTTTTTCCAAGGAAAATATGGTAGGAAGAATGTCGTGTTGCTTGCTGAACGAGGCGTTGAGCTGTTCACAAACATATCCGGGATCGTACGGATTGAGTTCGATGCCGAACATTTCGAAGAGTGTTATGAGCCTCTAAGGAACGAACTTGGCTCGTCATCATTAGAGGTTGTTTCTTGATCTTTTGTTCACGGTCTCGTCATAGGGGAATGTTTAGAGTGCGGTAATCTGAGCGACACGAGAAGTGACGTGGTATTACTCTTGGGAGTATGAACGCTCCCGTCACCCCGCCCGATTGGTTTCCCGTAGCAGAGGAGATTATTCCAAGGGTTTTGGAACGACTCGCCTCAAAGGCTGACAGTCTGAACCTGCCGATGCAGGTTAGGTTTGCACCAAGGCAAGCGTTTTGCTTCTTGGCGAACTCCATGCTATTAGCAAATCGTGCAAACCGTGAAGGGATGCATGCCAACGCTCTTGCCATCACACGGCAATGCCTGGAGGCAATCTCAGTTCTTGAATTGGGTTTGGTGCAGTCTGGACAGGCGACGAACTTGCTAGAACGGTGGGAGGCCGACAAAGTGAGCCCAGGAGAGATCAGGAAGTGGCTTGAAGCAAATATCTGGGAGAGCTACGGGACGGGTTTGTGGTCAGAGAAGTGGGCAGAATTCATGGGAAAGCTGTGCAAGGCTAGCCAGCCCTACGCTCACTACTCCCCCAAACTCGCACAATGGCAAAGCCGAATTGTAAAAGTGGAAGACGAATCGGAAGACGGCAATCTCACCCTCATCGTTGAACTAGGCGCAAAGTCGTATGACCCGCAAAAGGCAACCAGGATAACGCTATTCCACGGGCTCATCCATTTCGCATTGGCGCGTATCTGGGTTGCCCACAGCCGCACCGGAGATTTGGAGTTTGAATCGTTGGTAGAACGGCTTCGGATTGCGCTTGGCAAGTCAGTATATCTTGATGGTGACCACACAGACTGGGATGAGCAATTTTGGGCAATGCTCTGGTTCAGAGACGGAAATAACTGCCCCGAATGAGCAAAGAGCACGACCGCAATCGTTTTGCTTCGTGGCGCTGGTAATGGTCACCGTCCCTGTTGGGGACCCGGATTGCGTGGGTGCAAAAGAAATTCCAATTTCGTAAATAGGCCCCGGCGCTACAGGTGAATTCCCCGGCTCTGCTCTGCCGTGCTTTGTCCAACGGATTGCGAGATTTCTATCGCGGCGGATTTCGAGACATCATGGCTGAGGTCTTTGCCCAGTGAGGCCGCATGATTGGTATAAATGCGCGCATCCACGCTGGCACGGGATACGGAGACATAGGCAAACCGCGAGTTTATGAGGTCGGGATGCACCGTGGTATCGACGTGGACCAGGACACGGTCGGCGGTGAGTCCCTGGGAGCTGTGGCTGGTGACTGCATAGCCATGATCGAAGTGCCGGTTATCCCTATTTGAAAACGCGACGGTGCGCCCATCGTCGAGGCGGGCGGAGATTTCTCCATGCGGAGAGATGGCATTGATGGTGGCAAGATCGCGGTTCGCCACCTGCAACTGCTTAGCTGGCCCCGTGAACTGAATCCGGTCTCCGATGGCAAATTCCCGTTCCATCTCCCTGTATACGCTCACGCCGCGCAGGCGTTTGGGATCGTAGGTCGCCAGTTCTGCGTTCTGTTTTTCAACGGACAGAAGATTTTCGGTGGGATTGACGGCCACGACACGGGCATACGAACCACGCTCAATGCCTGTTTCCTTGCTACCTCGCGCATAGCGGATCACGTCGCCCGGCTCGTAGCGCGAGGCCCACTGGCGCTCCGCGCCGGTGAGTTCCTGGCGCGGAACGAGAACGCGCAGAGGATGGTCCTGAATGTCGACCACGTCACGCGCTTGTAATTCGTGGCGCACCGCGTCATTGATCTCGCGGCGGGAGGCGTTGTCTGGGGATACGATCAATGTTTTGTCGGGATTGGCCGCATAATCCTTGGCGATGGCCTGAATGCGCGCGGCTGGGTCAGCGATCTCCGTGACGCGGCCCTGTTGTTGCAATAGGCGGATGCCAGCGGTTACATCGCCACGCGCCAGCCGCTCAACGACCGCCTTCAACTCCGGCTCATTCTGGCGGACAATCGTATCCAGTTTCGCGGTGCGCATCCCGGCTTCTATCAACTGCTCGAATGGCTTTCCGGCTTCGACGCCCTGATGCTGGCGTGTGTCGCCGATCAGCAGAACTCGATCCTGCGGTCCGATCTTGGTGAGAAATTCGCGCATCTGGCGTGTGCCGGCGAGACTGGCTTCGTCCATCATATATAGATGGCGGCTATTGGGGTCGGTTCCAGCCTGTTGGCCGCGCGCCAGGAACCCATGCAGCGTGTCGGAAGGGATGCCCGCGTCGCGGAGCTGGCGCGCGGCACGCGAAGTCGGCGCGAAGCCTTCAACGGCGTAGCCATTGAGCTCGGCGCCCTCGCGGACCGCGGACAAAGCAGCCGACTTCCCCACCCCCGCGAATCCCTGTAGACCTTGCACACGGTCCCGCGAGACGAGAATTTCCTCGATGGCCCGGCGCTGGCCGGAATTCAGATGCGAGTAAGTCTCTGTGTGTGCAATAGCCTGCTGAATGGGCATAGTCTGCGCAGCCTGGCCCTGGCCATCGCGCATCATCCGAATCACGTCGCGTTCTGCGCCCAACACCTGCCGCGTGGTGAAAAGACGGCCGGAGGCGTGCTTCGGCGTTTCGACCTGTTGAAACTCGCCGGTATCGCGGCGGGCCTCAAAGTTGGCGCGAATCTCCGTGTATCGGATCTCGCCCATGCCGCGCCGCAGGGCGTCCCGGAAGATGCCGCGTTCATCGCCCACAGCTTCGCGCTCGAATACCTTTTCGCGCGCCCAGGTGACAGCCTCCCGCGCCCCTGTCTGTATCTGCTCCGGGCGCGGCGCTTCCGATACCGCAAGCGAACGGGCGCGTGCAGCGGCGACGACCTGATCGGCCTGGTTGCCGAACTCAGCAGCGAGTTGGCGGTGCGCGGCATACACCTCTGCGGGCGACAGGATCTTCTTCGCATCGCGCGTCGAATGCGCTGCGATCTCTGCCGATTCGTAGCCCCGGAATCCGCCCCGCTCCATGTATTCGCGTATCTGCTGGCTGCGTGGACTCGACGCATCCAAATACTCCTGTGTGTATCCCTTGATCTCCGGCGCGCCACTGCGCCCAGCGGTGATCTCGTAACCGAGATTGTGCAGCCGGTACATCAACTCGGACTGATAGACGGCGGTGGCGAACTGCTGGGACTCGAAGAGGCTCCGCGGCTGAATAGCGCGCGGACTGTCATCGGCGCGCTCGGTCATGTTGAAGATCACGGCATGGATATGGAGCTGCGGCGCTGCATAACCGTCCACAGGCCGCGCCGTGTCGTGCTCAAACTTTGCGGCAACAAACTGCCCCGTTGTCTCCGCAGGATGGTTGCCGCCAATGCGCGCCTGCGTGTACCGCTCCAACTCGGTGAGCGCAGCCGTCACCGCCTCGCGGTGGACCAGGCGCACGCGATCGTCGCCACCCACGAGAGCGGTCAATGAAACAGATTTCGGCGCAGCAAACGTGGCATCCCACCCGGCGCGATGCTCGACCGACTTTACGATTTCGCCTGCGGCATTGCGGTACTCGTGGACCTGCCGATGCTGCACGAGCTGATCCCCGGTCCCCGGATGCTGACCCTGGGCAAGCCGCCCGAACTCCTCTGCGCCGACTGCGCCGGAGAGGCCGAACTTCTCTGCCAACCGGCCCTGCCACTCGCCGTGCACGGTCTGTCCTCTGCTCCAATAGCTCTGGTCGGGCGAGGTAAACTCGATGGCGTGGTAGTTCCGTGCCTGGCTTGCGTTGAGCGGTTTTGAGATAGTGAGCATGTCAGTACGTTGTCACCGGAGTGTGAGGGCTGCGCTCCTGATCTGGTGACGGCTGCGGCTTCTCGGTCTGCTCACCGGCGGGCTCCGTCGCATCCAGTTTTCGCAGCGTCTTTGGGTCGAAGTCCAGCTTTTCGCCGGGCAGTTCGCGCGGCTCGAATTGCGTCTTAGTGCTGGGTACGTCGAGATACGGAAACGAGAAGCGCGTTACAAAATTGGCGTGCTTTAAGAAAGCGTGCAGGTCTTCGAGGCCGGAGATTTCGGACTCCATGACCAACGGCTCTTCCTGGCGGTCGAGGGCGAAATTTCGTCCAGAGCGCGAGCCGTCGAAGTGGGTTTCGCGCATCCGCTCTATCTCGACTTTGCCGATGAACTCGCTCACCCATTGACCGGCCTTGGGCTCCTTGGTTTTGAGCCAGATGTTGGTCGCGGGCTGCGACAGCATGACCTCGGCCAGGTGCCCATAGATGTATTCGAGCTGGGCCTTGCCTTGAAAGCCCAGCACCAGAGGGTTACGGCTTTTGCGATTTTCCGTTATCGCCGTGTGAAGCTGGGGAAGCCGCTGCAGGCTGGCCAGTTCGTCCAGAACAAACCACACTCGCTTTTGTTCCGGCTTGGGCTCATTCAGGAGTCGCATCACCAGCAAATCAATCCAGAGACTATGGAGCGGGCGGAGCGCGGCGCGCTGAGCTGGCTGCGAAGTGATGAAGATCCATCCCCTGCGTTCTTCGGCCCATTCTGTCGCCGTCCAAGACAGTCTTGCTTCCGTCCGCGTGGGTAACATGCGCAGGCTGTCCGCAACCAGGCCGAGCGAAGCGAGAACGCCGTTGCGCTGTTCCTGCGCGCCCTTGGCGATCATGTACGCCATCTCCGTTCCCATGACACGGCGGTCGATCTCTTCATCGTTCGACATCCATTGCACGAGGTCCTGGGGCGACGGGCCATAGGTCAAAAGGTGTGCGAAAATCTTCTGCGGCGTCTCGATAAAGAACTCGCCTTTCCTGTCCTGGGTAGGCTGAAACAGCGATTCCGCGATGGACTTAGCTTCTGACTTCCGCCGCAGTTCTTCGGACGGACCCCAATACGGGCAACGCGCGTCGAGAGGGTTCAGAATCACATCGCCGCGTTTTAGATCGTAGAACCGCTGGATGAATTCGCAGGCGGGATCGTAAATGATTGCGGCGTCTCCACGTCCTTGTATCTGGCGGAGCACCTGAAAGATGATGGTAGTCTTGCCCGCACCCGAGTCGCCGATGATCTGGATATGCTGCGATTCGGCCCTGGCCGGAATGCGCAACATCTCTTGGAGGCCATCTACCTTGATGCCAATGCCGTCGCCCTGGAGGGTGCGATTGAACTCTTTGGGTGATAGCAGCAACGGCCCGCGCAGGCGACGCCCATACTTCATTTCTTTGCGCCGCCGGATGTCTCTGGGGATCGAGAATGGAAGCTGCACGGCCAGAGCTATCAGACCGAAAAACATCTGCCACCGGAAGATGGTAAACGGCTCCCGACCAGCATAGATGTCGTGTTTCAGGTACTCGTGCAGCGGCTGGTTGCTATAAACAGTGGGCGTAGTCCGGTAGAGGATCTGCGCGCCTGCGGCGCGGGCTGCGGGTGTCAGTTCCAAGGGCAACGGCTTGCCACCCGGAGCTATTGTTTTTCCGGCTTGCACGTCATTATCCCCGGCAATATGGAACTGGCCGCGCGCGTTGGCGACGGCGAGAAGCTGATATTTGTCGGTCTTGTGCATAACACCCGCAACTTCCGTTCTCAGGTAGTACGGAAGATAGAACTGCTGCAACGGAGTCAGCGCGAAGCTGAAGCGGAGATACACGAAAAGGCCGGCAGCGATGCAGGCAAGAAAGATGGCGCCATAAGTGTAGATAGGGCTGCGGGGCGGCCAGATGATGGTTTCGGTGCGGCCCCACTTGGCTGGTTTGGGCATGGCTATTTCTCCTGAACGAGTTTGCGTGCGACAGACTGCTTGAGCTTGTGGACCTCGGCGACAAGGCTGTCGAATGCGGCGGCACTGAGGGGCTGACCGATGGCGATGGGTTTCAGGACGTTCATCAGAAGAAGTTGAACGCCGACGATTTCGTTGAGTGCAATGTCGGTCTCGGCAGCTGTTTTCTCCAGGGCGATCAGGACTGCGCTGCGCATCCATTGACCGCGTGCGACGTGCTGGGACTTCGCATACGCAGTGACCCTTCGGCGCTCGCCTTCCGTCAGCTTGATGGTGACTGGAAAGACTCGGTGGGCATCCTTTTCGCTAGCCGATTCTTCTTTGAGAAGAGCCATGTTTACCCCGCAAATGAAAAGTGCACCCAAGTGCACCGGAATCCTGTATGTCCATGAATCTTCAAAAGGTGCACCACGGTGCACCTGCACGACCCTTTCAGGGGTGTCGAAATCAACCCGGTGCGCAGCACCGAACGGGATACTGACGCTGGAATGATTAGCTGCGCGGGCGCGAACCATTGCTGGCCTCCACAGATTGAGCAGACTTTCCAGCGCCGTTCGCTGGCTCCACAGCAGCACCGTTCTGAGGCACACGGCGAATACGAAGGCTCTCCGGGGCATGAGCGGCTTCCGGGGTTCGCAGAAAATCCTGGAAGTCGCGGTCCTTGGCGAAGACATATGTGAGCGCTTTGTCCACGACTTCATCAGCGGTGGCGTGGAGAAAAGCGGCGTACTTGTCGATTTGAGCGGCGGTCGATTCATCCAATCGTATGCTGGCTGTGACCTGGCGAATCTGGACGATTTCAAGCAATGGCATTGGGTGTGTCCTTTCCGGTGGTATTGTGTTGTAAATTGAGGGTCGAATTGGGTTCGGAGACGATCTCGAATTTGAACTGCTGGCAGCGCCGGTCGTAGTCATCCAATCGCAGCACCTCACGGATGACGCGACGGCCTGGTTCGCGCTCCACATGAACCACGTAATTGACAGCTTCTCCGATCTCGGCTTCAATGTCCTCGAAGGTTGCCTGCGGGTGGGCGCGGAGCACGAGATTGGCAAAGCGGCGCAGCGCCTTTGCCGCCGAGTTCGCGTGGATGGTAGCGAGCGAACCGGTATGTCCGGTATTGAGCGAATCGAGCAGCGTCCTCGCCTCGACTCCGCGGACCTCACCCAGGATGATCCGATCGGGACGCCAGCGCAGCGCGGACTTCAATAAATCATCGAAAGAAATGCTGGCTTTGAAGGTATCGGTTTGGCACTCAACGGAGAGCAAATTCGGCTTCTGTAAATGCAACTCCGATGTATCTTCGATGACTACAATGCGCTGCTCGTCCGGGATCGCGGCTGCGAGGGCGCGAAGCACGGTCGTCTTTCCTGTCGAAGTTCCACCACTGATGAGCAGCGTTTTCCCATTGCGAATCTGTTCCGCAAGGAACTCCGCAAGCGGACGCGATAGCGTACTGCGAGTAATCAGGTCATCGACCGTGTAATGGCGGCTGGGAAACTTGCGAATGGTGAGGGCTGGAGCCGGACGCACGACCGGCGGAATGACCGCCGCCAGGCGGCTTCCGTCCGGGAGCTGCGCGTGGAGCACAGGGTTGTCTTCGTCCAGACGCTTGCCGAGCTGGTTGGCGATGACTTCGAGGCCGGTGCGCAGTTTGCCGGCGTCGAAGGAAACCGATACTTCGCGCCGGATAACCCCGTCACGCTCATACCACCATGAAGCATCGGGATTGCCCATGATCTCGCTGATGCTATCGTCCAGCAGCAGCGGCTCGATGGGGCGCATGAACGGAAGGATTAACTCAAAGCTCATAGCGGGTGTTTCCAGCAATGGAAGCCCGGCGATTAGCCGGGCTTCCGGGAGTAAAGAAGAAGGGGCCTAATCGGCCTCTTCTTCCGGGTTGAATTGATCGTCCGCCTGCTCTTCCGGGCCGTTCTTTTCAGCGCGGTCGAGCTTGAGAATGGATGTGGCGCGAATCTCGACGATCCGGTGCTTCACATCGGAGTGCTTCTTGTCGGCGTACTCGCGGCTGACAATCGCACCTTCGACGGCCAGATGCGCACCCTTCTGGATCTTGCGGGCGAACTCACCCAGCTTGCCCCAAACGATGACGCGATGCCATTCGGTGCGGTTGATGTATTCGCCGGTCGACTTGTCCTTGTACGAGGACTGCGTTGCCAGCGACAGCACGGTATATGGCTTCTGCTGGGTTGTGGTGGTACGGGCCTCGGCGTCCTTGCCTGTGAATCCGATGAGTGAAACTTGGTTCCGGTACATGATGATCTCCTCTGTGTTTGATCTCCTGATCTGCTCAGGGCACACCGGGCGGAGCCTCGCGCAGGGCCCGGCTCCCAAGGCCAAGTCGCGCTTTCTGGAGAAGGGGCCCAAACTTGCTTTGGGAGAGGAGTCCGGAAAGCAGAGCGGCGCCGTGCCGCCAGGGCGACGGATTGGCCCAAAGCGGTGCCTGAGAAGAGCGGGGAGATGAAAAGAGGTTCAGACCACCGGAATGCCTCACTCGATGGATCGAATGAGGATGCCTTTTCCTCCCGCACAGCAACCGGAAGCCATGCGCGATCTGAGCGACAATGCAGCCAGGAAAGGCCGGCGATACGACCGCACGATCCCGAGTTGGGCAAGCTGCATCGATGGCCGCCACAGAACCCATCCCGCGTACCGGAGACCTCTCTGCCTGCCGCCGACGAAAGCGCACGTACCGGATTGTCCATGTGGGCGACATATTCATCACTCGAACGCCTGGTCGGCGCGGAAGCGGACGATGGTCAATCCGAGAGGATTGACGGCCAGCTCGTTGTTCTTCACGTTCTCCCGGAAGACATAGGTAACGCTGGCGGTCCATTGCTCCCGCTTGAGTTCGCTATGATCCGAGGGATTGGTGAACACCTTCTCGAATTCAATTCGAGCCGAATAAGGCGACTGACGCAGATCGTCCAGGACGACGTTCTTGACTTCTACATCGACGAACGGGAGCGAACTGTCCTTGGTGTAGTTGGTGATGATATTGTCTTTGCGTTCCTGGTCGATTACTGCCCGCTGCACGTCACCATTGAGGAAATAAAGCGAGCTCGTCTGATCGCGCTCAACGGTGAAGCGATTGCGGCTGAAATATAACTCTGCCCAGCGCGTGAGGTAGTATTTGTTCTCCGCTTCCTGCGGGCGATATTGGAAGTTTCGATAGTCGATGGCCTCCGCCCGGCCAACGTCGTTGATGCGGATGATGAACGGATGCGTATTGGCAAGTGCCATCTGACTGCGAAAGACAAGCGCGGCGAGCGCTAGGCAGATAACGGCCAGAACGAGAATCGTGACCTTCAGGTAGGTGTTCATCACCAGCGGATCGCCGTACTGTTCGAGATACCGTTCCGCCGCGCGGGTAATCTCTGCCGAGGGTTTCGTCGTGGTTGTCATTGCATTTCCTCCACTGCGGCTAGATGGCCCGGAGAACCGCAGCCGCTATCAGGCCGCCAATTCCGCCTCCATGACCGCCGGCGGAACCAGAGAAGATGCTCATGGTCATGGCCGGAATTTTGAAGAGAATATAGATGTTGACCAGGACAAGGAGAATGAGCAGCGGAAGCTCCTGCACCATCGTGCCTGGATCAGCGAAGTTCACGAATTCTGTGTAATACTGCGCGAGCAGATGCGCCAGGATGCTCAACACCGCGGCCGCAAGCACCTTATAGAAGCAGAACCCGATGAACGCTTTGAGCCATCCCCAGAACAAGAATTCCAGTTTCTCGAAGACGAGAAACGGAATGAAGATGGGGCCCAGCAGTCCGATAACGGCGCTGGCGACAGCGCCGTAGGCGACCACGGCGCTGACCACGGCGGAAAACACGGCAATGAGCACCTGAATGAGGGCGTAGACGATGGCGTAATAAGGGTTCATTACCGCTTTTGCCATGCCGGGAGCTTCTGTCGATTGCGCCTGGTTGATCGTGTTCTGAATGCTTGTCATGCTGTCGGTGCCGATAACGTTAACAAGATATTGCGCGCCGCCATTGATAAAGCCACGGAAGGACTGGCCGACGCCGGGAATGCTGGTGTCGTAAAACTTGACCAGCGTATAAGCAAACGTGATGAGCATGAAAAAGCTGACGAACTTGCCCACATGAAAACCCGATCCATGATGGGTCGAAGCCAGCGACTCCTGAACGCCAAACCAAACGAGCATGATGGTGGCGAGCGCGATACAGATGCGAAGGCCCATTGCGTCGATTGTGGGGGACGCGGCGCTGGTCAATGCGTCGCATCCCTGCGTGATCCAGTTGAGCACTCCCATACATCACCTCGTGGCAGCATCAATAGGTCAGAGCTTGCGCGCCGCCCTGGTAGGCCGGGGCGACGTGCGTCTGATAGGTGCTTGTGTAATTCGCCGTATCCTGGAACCCCGCTTTCAATGAGTCCTGTTGCTGTTTCTGCGCCACAATCTGCTGCAGGGCGAGGTTCGCATTGATCTGGTTTGCGTCCTGCATGGTGCGCAGTTGCAAGAGCAGGGCCTGGTTGATGCGCTGGAGTTCGGCCATGATAGTTTGCTGGCTTGGGTCTTGGCTCTGTGTGGCCGCTTCCAGGTTGGCGATGTCCGTTTGCCTCGATGTCTGGTTGGCCCGAATCGTACCGAGCACTGCGAGATTGTTGGTCAAAACAGTGTCACCGAGATCGACGGTCGCGCCCTGGGCTGCGATCTGTTGTTGGCCCGTGATGCTTACCGCGTCGTAGCCGGGAACCATGTTGCCGGTGCGCGGCACACTCGCCTGTTGGTAGGCGGCTGCCGCTCCGTTGCCGGTATTCGCGGAACTGACCCAACCGGCCGAATTGCCGTAAGTATTCGAGATCTGTTCGAGCATCCGCAGGTCGCTCGTGGGCGATAGGAACCGCGAATAGAGGTTCTGCGGCGCAAGGATCATCTGGTGGTAGAGGTTGTATTGCTGGACGATCTGGTTGTAAGTCTGGATAGCAGTTTCGGCGATCTTCACAGTGTTGGTGAAAACCTTCTGGCCATTTTCAATCTGCTGCATTTGGTTATTGATCGATTGCTCTTCATGCTCGATTTGCACGATGGCATGGCCTGACTGCGTGGGGTCATAAACGATCCCGGAGCCGAACTGTGCGTGGGCAAGAGTGACGAGCGAAAACATCGCGGTGAGGGCGAGCACGATACGTTTCATGGGGGGAACCTCCTGGCTGGGGACTTAATGTTTGTTGCGCTGGTCGAGCTTGTTGGCGTCCTGCTCCGCCATGCGGCAGACCTCGGCGGACGTGTCGGATCGCAGGCATTGCTGGAACCCTTTGCACACGGCATCCGAATCTGCGGGATCGCAGGCGATCTGCTTTTTGCAGCCGCACAGGACAACGAGAGTGGAGAACAAGAGAACGGTGATGACGATTGGGCGCATATCAGCTCCTCAATAGGTCTGTGGAATGGTGTGATTCTCATACGCAGGGAGCAACATATCCTGCGTGAAGTAAATCTTGACGCGGTGGCCTTCGCGGATGGTGATGGTCGGCGGAATCTGCATGAAGCGGTCGAGGATGGTCGTGGCCGACTGCGAGGCGCTGGAGGCCGCGCCTGTTGTAAACGCCTGGGACCCGCTTGTGGTGATGGTGCCGCCGCCCTCTTCGATCTCGCCCGCACCTGCGATAACTCCCAGCGCAATCGAAGTTCCGAAGATTTCGAGATAGTGATTGTTGACCTTATCCTTCAGCCCCTCCTCGCCGATCTGGTCGAGACCGTGAAACTGGTCGAGATCCACTGAATAGCCATCGGGCATGATAAGGCGATGGAACACCACCGCCATGCGCCGCTGTTGTCCAAGACCGGCGGCACCGATCTTTTTGGCTTCACCAAGCACGATCGCTCCGTCCGGGATCAGGACATGCTGTCGATCGTGCGAATAAACCGGATTCGACACCAGCACCTTGACCGGCCCCGCGGCATCGCCGTCGAGACGGTTCATGAGAATCGTGTCGAGCGTCGTTCCCTCATAGATCACATAGGGCTGGCCTGTGGCCGAGTCGATATTGACCTCGGGCCTGCGCGCGGCTGGCGCGGCCTGCGGAGTTTGTGCCGCAGGGCCAGCGGGCGGATCGCCCGCGCCGCGCGGCGCAATAAAATTGCTGACTGACTGGCCGGAATAGGATTGTGTGACGGCCTGCGCCGCCTGCGGTTGTTGCGGCGGGTCAGGCGCACGCGCAAAGACAAGATTCGATGCGAAGCGAGAATCGAAGGCAAGCTCGCGGTCCTTGGCCGCGAGCTGCTGTTCCTCCTGAGCGGCGGGCGAAAGCTGCTGTTGCGCGTAGCCGCTCTGCGGCTGCGCGCACGGCTGGCCGGGGACACAAGGAACCGGCTGGCCTGTCGGACCGTAGCCTTGGGCGGCGGCCTGCTGCGCGGGCGTCGCCCCAGCAAGAGAAGGGTCCGCCGGGTTTGCCGCCTGTTGCGCCGCCTTCTGTTGCGCTGCCGCCACTTGGTTCTTGAGGTCCTGCACGTTGTTGTCCGTCGCGTCCTGGAGCATCGGCTGAGGCGGCTGATTGGGCGTCCCGCTCTTTTGCGTGGATGCCTTCTTGCCAGTGCCGCTGAAGATCGCGGCCACAATCACCAGCAGCGCCGCACCTAGATAGAGCATCGGTTTCAGGTTCTTCTGCAGCACGCCCTTTGGCTCCCCGGCTGTACGGCGCAACTCCGGCTCGACCGCCGCTTCGCTTGGGGCATTCGCAATTGGTTCCGGCATACTCGCCTCCATTCATCCCTTGCGTGAAAATTCCAGCCGCTTCTTGCCCAGCTCGACATAGCCCGAATCCATCACCTTGGGGATGATGTAGGTGCCGTTGTTCAGCTCGTAAGTAATGAGGTTGGGTTTTCCGTCCCGCATTTCGTACACGCTGAACTTCTCCGGCGCGCTGCTCTTGATATAAGTGAATTTGTCGTCGTGGTAGATCGCTGTAATATCAAACGGCGCTTCGTTGGCGTGGAAGTTGTAATCGAATTTGAGAGACAAGGGGTAGGCGCTCTTATATTCGTCAACGGCCTGGGTGACATGCGACTGAACCGCGGCGAGGGCCTGCTGCGACTGCTCCAGTTGCCCGGCAGGGACGAACTGCGGCGGGCCGCTGGCTGAGACGATAGAGGAGCGGTCTGCCGGCTCGACGATCACCTTGAGGTCGGGCGCATCCGTGGAGCCGGAGACATCCTGCAAGGTGAACGAGTAGATGTTGCCCTTGTCGGTGATGAGGTTGAGATTGGAGCTGATGCCCGCCTTGGCTGGATGCACGAAACAGAAGTTGCCGACCACATCGACGATCCAGAAATCTTTGTCGCCGGTTGCCGCTTCCATGATCTTTTCGGTAGCGGGGACTTCAATCAGCGTGGTGTATTTGAGTTTCGCGCGGATCGCAACTATGTCCTGCGAGTGATACTGCACGGTGCGCGCCGAAGCATCCTGCGCACCGGCCATAACGGGAGGGAGAGCCAGGGCGAGCCCGGCGATAAAGATCAATGCCTGTTTCATGCGGTTGCTCCTTTGGGGGTGGAAGGTACAGCTCGGCCAAGCGTGCGGGGCCGGAATGGAAAGTCCTCGGCAAGACGGCGCAGACCCTCGGCGATGCCGAAACGCTCGAAGTAATCGCGCTTTTTCAGGTTGTCGCGGGTGTTGTTGGTCGCCATCCAGTGCGTGACTGAATCGACGTTCAAATGCACTTTCTTACTGGACTGCGCTTTGCGGACGAGCATTTGTCCGGGCGGGACAAGCCCGGCGATCAGATCCAACTCCGTGTCGTTCAGATGGAAAGCTTCGCGGTAAACGTCCCGGTCCATCTCCGGGTTGGCGAGGAATATTTTGGTCGGGCAGCTCTCGGAGACAATCTGCAACATGCCCGATTCCTGAAGCTCTTTGATGGACTGCGTGGCGAGGATCATGGCGGCGTTCAGCTTGCGCCAAGTTTTCTGACCTTGCACCACGTAGTTGCGGATGGTCTCGTTCTTAATGAAAAGCCATGCCTCGTCGAGCAGAAACACCTTAAAGGTGGCGAGCCGTTTGGGATCGGCGATTTCGTTGCTCGCCCGATGGAGAACGTAAAACAGCAGCGGCTCCAGCACTTCCGGCGAATCTCCCCAGCCAGCGAAGTTGAAAGTCTGGAAGCGGCTGAAGGTCAGCGTGTCTTCGGGGTTGTCGAAGAGAAACCCGTACTGCCCGCCGCGGGTCCAGCGGTGCAGCCTGTCTTTCAGCTCGCCGACGATGTTGACGAAGTTCGAGATGGTCCGTTGTCGGGCCTCCAGCATGTAAATTCGCTCGACCGCATCCCACAGCCTGCGCTCTTCTTTGAAATCGAGCCTGTACCGTTGCTCGTTACCTTCGATTAAGACACGGAAGAAGCTGAACAGAAATTGCAGGTTCTCCTTTGTCGGCGACAACGAGAACGGGTTGATACTGAAATCCCGCGCCTCCTGGCCGACATTTAAGTAGCTCCCGCCGAATATGGTGGTCAACGATTCAAAGCTGGCGCCGATCTCGAAGATGAAGGTCAGAGGCGCGTACTTCTGCGCGCTTTGGAGGACCGCGTTAGCCAGGTAACTTTTGCCCGAGCCCGTCATCCCAAGGATCAACGTGTGTGCAACTTCGCCGTTGTGGAGATTCAGAAAGTACGGTGTAGCGTTGTCGGTTTCGAGCACGGCCAGATATTCGGCGCCGAGATTTGCGTTGACCTTTTCTCCCGGCAGAATAGTGAATAAAAATGAGAGGTCGGCGTAGTTGGCGTTAAGCAAATACATTCTGCGGAGATTGAAGGCATAGCCGCCGGGCACGGTGGCGAAATAAGCGTTGAGCTGGTTGTAGGTCTCAACGAAGAGACTCCCATCCGCATTGGCAAACACGCCCGCAAACTCACCGGCGAGGTGCTCGAGAGCCTGCCGGCTCTTCCCATAGATCACAATGGTCAGCGAAAACTCGCCCAAGGACTGTCCTTCGCCCAGCGCCCGCAGGCAATCGCCGAGATTTTCTATGTCCGCCTGCTTCGATTCATCCACGAGCACATCGCGGGGATTTGTTTGGGCCGGATCGTTGCCGAGCTGGGAGACGAACCCGGTCTTCGAGATGTTGAAGTGCCTGCGTCGCTTGTTGACCTCTTTTCGGGACTTGTCCGCGGCAAGAGGAACCCATTCGCTAATGGCGTAGAAGTTCGCCGGGATCTTCAAAAGTGCGTCGAGTACCAACGGCCTGGTTTCGCCGATAGCCTCTTTCACAGTCAGCACGCGAACGAAATGATCGCCCACGCGCAGATGATCGCGTTCAGCCTCGATGTCCGAGTTCACCACCTGATAGTCGAGAAACTGAGTGTGCTTGGGGTTGCCCGCAATGCGCCAGTCGTCGTAGTTGAGCAGCCGGCGGAAGAAACGAAACTGGCCTTGGCTATTCAGGATGTCGATCTGAACGAAATCGCCGAGCTGGCGCGCGAACGCCTGGACTTGGCTGTCGAGTCGTACCAGGTCGCGTTCGATCTGCGACCGTAGTAGCGTTTTTATGCTGTTGCTCGTGAACTGCGTCCTCAACTCGTTCATGGCTCCGGCCGGATCGCGGAAGAGTTGCGCGAGTGCCGCGCCCACGCCTGTTTTCGACCGCGAGCCTTCCAGCAGAACGCAATAGAAGATTTCGATTTGAAATAGCTTGTCCGCCTTTGCCGCGAAGAATTCGCGCCGCTGATCGACGGCAGTCTGTACCACTGGATCGTCATAGTGGGCAAAAGGAATCTCCGGCCGGTTGGTCTTGAAAAGGTACTGGTAGATGTGAAATCCAGGACCGAAGGATTTAAGTGCGGCTTCGAGCCGCTTCACGGCGTACTCTTGGCTTCCATGGTCGAGGCTTTCGTAGTCCACGCCCGCGACGCTCAACACCATTCCCAGGTCGCCACTCTTGGTTAGGAAGGCGGTCTCATTCCAGAAACCGTACAGGTTGATGTGGTCCGAGAGCGCGGCGGCCTCCTTCCACGGCTTGATCATCTTATCGAGGCGCAGCATCAGACCACCTCCACACGCGAAATGCCCTGTTTGGCTGCGTCATAGCGGGGCTTGAATTTCTCGGACTTCGCCAGGATGCGCAGAAACGCAGGATCGGCACTCGTCACCCAGCTTCCGAAGGCGAATCCGCCGATGAACACAGCTATCCCGGCAAGCAGACTGTTGAAGAGATTGAATGCGCCGACGGCCCCAACACAGACGAAGTAAAACAGCGTGCGTTCGACACCCAGGTACGTGAGGGGCTTGTGCAGGCTCTTGTAAACACGGTTCCTGCGCCGGTTATCGGTGTGTGTCTGCATCGAAAGCCCCTCACACTTGAGAACTTGAGTGGTGGTGGTTACGGCTGCGAATGCGGCGCACGATCAGATGCCCCACAGCCAGCTGAGAACGTTCACGGCCATCACGGCGATGCCGGTTCCTGCTGCGACCCCAGCCAGCGTCTTCTTCGCGCCCGGCTCGCCGTGGGCAAATTGATAGCCACCGATCACGATGGCGATCAGGCTGGCGACTTTGGCAATGGTTCCCGTGAACAGGTTTTGGAGAGAGGTGAATCCCGTGTCGAAGGGCGTCCCGCCCGATTGGGCAAAGACGAGCGCGGGAAAGAGAACTAGCAGCGTGAAAAGAGTGATGGGTTGACGGAGCCGGCGCGGGTGTTGCCATAGTGCGTATCCACGCCGCATCGGGGATGTAAATGGGAGAATCATCGGCACCTCCATCGACTGAGTATCAGTCGTGAATGTGCCGGAGCTTAGTGTCGATGATTGCTACTCGTCCAATACTTCTTTGCGATGGGGCTATAGCTTTCGTCGATGGCGGTCTTTGCCTGGTTCATCGTCAGCGGAGAACAGTGCGAGTTGATTGTCGTGCGCTCGATCCGCTGGTTTTTGTCCTGTGTTATGCGCGCGAACTGATGCGACGGGCTTCCCTGCGGGAATCTCTGGCGTTGTCCTGAAGTGCTTTGTCAATTCTTCAACGAACCAAGACAATGCCGGATTCTCATGTTCGGCTTTGGTTACAAAGGCGGTATCAATCGTCCAATCCACGCCAGCTATCGGCCGAGTTACGAGGCCATTTATCAGGGGACGACTGGCACGAATCAGCGAATAGCAGACACCTTCTTTGACCATCCATTGAATATGGTCGATATTCAGCGTTGGCTTCGAGGGACGCAGGGCGACTCCAAGTTCCTTGAACATCTCCGCGATTCGCACATAAGCGGTGGGATGATGCCGTTGATAGGTGAAGATGCTGATTTTCCCATCGAGGGCATCGGACGGAATTGCCTCTCTCTCTGCGAGCGGATCATCGCTTCTCATGCAGACCACGAGCCGCTCCTTTTCGATCACATTGGTTTCCAGTTCATCGTCCATGATCGGAAGCGTGACGAGGGCCGCGTCAAGGCTGTCCTGGCGGATGCGATTCGTAAGCTCGTCGGTGTCTCCGCTCTCTGGGATAAACTCACTTTCGGGCAACAGCTCTCTATACATCTCAGTGACCGTGTTCAATAGTGCTTTCTGGACAAACGGCGTGAATCCGAGACGCAGCGGCATTAGCTTTCCCGCATGGATGGCCTGCACGGTCCGAACGATGCGCTCTCGCGTCTTTAAGCCCTCACGCGCGTACCGTATCAATACCTTGCCTTCCGGCGTCGGCATGTTTCCGTGTTCCCGGTCGAAGATCAGGATTCCGAGCACGTCTTCCAGCTGCCCAACCTGGGTACTGAGAGACGACTGTGCCAGGTGGAGTTTTGCGGCAGCCGCAGTAAAGCTGCCGGCGTCCGCGATGGCGACAATATATTTGAGGAGCCGAAACTCCAGGTGCTCTACGCTCATGCGGACCTCCGAAATTTCACGACGTTGGCGACCGCTTGCGGCAGTATGAACGGGGGGAAAGCACCTTCATACCTGTAATGAATTGTCCATCCCGCGTATCAAAACCGTCAACAATCGTTCCGACCGATGGCCCCATATTCCAAAGCGATGCCCCCATCCATCAGAAGTATTGGACAGCATGCAAGGGACATAGCAAGGTAGAGAGAACGCCGATTGTAGGGGGTCATGCGTGAATCTGATCGAGAAACTGGAGGCGCGCAGCGGTGCCATGAAGGTCGCGGAACTCTGCGAGCTGCTTGGCGTGGACGACAAACATGTCTACCGCATGGCGGCTCGTGGCTCACTGCCTTGCTTTCATGTCGGAGGGGCGGTCCGCTTCGACCCACAAGAGGTCGCCAAATGGCTTCGATCAAAGTACGGTGTGGTTTCGGGTGAAAACAAGAGACCTCCTACGTCGGTGCGAGCTGCCCGCAGGCAGGAGCAGCGCATAGCTTGAATCGCCTCGGGCGAGTAAAGAGAAGGGTGCCAGGCAAATTCATCAAGTTGTTGATTCCGTGTGGTTTCTTAATCATAGGGTCACTCCATTGCAAGAATCCGCATTTTGTGGTTGCATCGTTGGCTGGTGTTGAGGCATCATATGAGTGTCGGGATATAAGTGCAGCGGCTGATAGGCCGTGGTTCCGACCCCGCCAGCAATGGTCCCCACGAGCGTAGGGATAAAAGAGGCGCATGGAACTCTGAAGCGGTTCTCCAAGCGGAGAACCGCTTCTCCTTTTAAGACCGGATTTTAATGCCGTTCAGCGTGTTGTGCAGGATGATCCAGAACCGGATCGGTTTCCCTGAAGGGCGAGTTGATTGATAACCGGGATCACGGACGAATGCGGATTCGACGATCATTTCCAGCCTGCCCTTGCCTACCTTCTTAACCTTAAAATAAATTTCGTACTCAACGGTCCGTCCGTCGCCCGTGATGACCTCAACTGTGAAGAAGTTTCTCCGGTTACGGTTGTGATAAGGCTTCTTGGCCGGAAGCGCCTGGATGATCTCGGGCAAACACTTCGACAGCTCATATCGGCGAAAGTCGAAAAGACGCACCTCGTAATCATCTCCGGTGTAGACAAGTTGCTTGTCGTACACCTCCCCGTCCTTCGGGCCTCGCGTGAAGCAGTGGGAAGTGAAGATGGTCTCTACGGTGTAGGTCTCGGCCGGCTTGTCTCCCTCGGCAGGCCGCTCAAAGCGATACGTGCAAGGATGCGGGTGAGTGAGATCGTAGGTCGTCCCGTCGTGTTGAAATGGTCTCCACTTCAATAATGTGATCCTCTTCGCCCACAAGACTGCAAATCGTTGCAGTTGGAGCGCAAACCTGCCGGTGAATTTCTGCGATGTTCCATTCTAAGAGTTGATGCCCCTGCGCGTCCGACACAGGGAAAAGCCACCCCGCAAGGGTGGCTTTTTCTGTTGGGATCAATCACGCCACCATACTCGCCAGCTCACCGTTGTTGACCTTGTGCGCGGCATCTTTGGAACGGATGCCCTTGAGGTAGACCATCGTGGATTTGATGTCCCGGTGTCCAAGCCATGCCTGCACGGTGCGGATGTCTACGCCGTCGCGGAGATGGTTGGTGGCGAAGGTGTGCCGGAACTTGTGCAGGAAGAAGTTCATGCAGTACGGTCCTTCGACGCACTTGTTGCCATGCTCGGTCACACAGCGGCCACAGTTCAAACCGGCACGCTCCGCGACGCGCTTTACCACCATGTCCATTTCGCTGTCGGGATTGCCTCGGGTGTTGCCGAAGATGAGATCGTGAGGCCGGGCCTTCTTGCGTTCCTTCCTCTTCGTCAATCGCTCCACCAGAACATGAGGCAGGGGAACAACACGCTCCTCCCAGTTCTTCGGCGTAAAGTCCCATTCCTTCTTGGCCGTGACGCGCACAAGGTCGTGCTTGGAGTCGAGATCGAGGTATTCGACGTAACGAATCTCCTGGTCGCGAAAGCCGGAGCCCAGGATGAACTTGAGCATGTCGGCTTCATCTTCGGTCGCAACCTTGAACATGGCCGTGATCTCTTCCGGCTCATAGATAGGCCGGATGGTATCGACGAAGCTGGGCCAGTCGCCCTTTTCGAGCAGCTTCTCGCGGCCATGCCGTTTGAAGAGTTGGAGCACCGTCACCAGCTTGTCGTAGACGGTGCGCGCTCCCAACCCCTGCTCGTAGCAGTACGTCATGAAGTCGATGGCGTCCTGCCGCGTTGCGTCCTCGGCATACTTCTTCTTGTAGGAGGCCCGAAGGAGAACATCGAGGGTGTAGCGATAGGTGAGAAAGGTCCGCTTCTTCCGCTGCATCTTGACGTACTTCAGATAGGCATCAATGGCGTCTCCGATTGGCGTCTTGTCTGCGGCTACAGGCGGCGGCTCCGGCGCGGCAATGAGGCCGTCGCGGATCGCGCGCAGCTCCAGCGCCTTGCGGCGTGCGGCGTCGATGGCCTCTTCTCTCGCAACCGGCGTGCGATAGCGATGGCCCTGCCGACCGCCGACGCGCCACTCGATGTAGTACGCGCCTTCCGGGTGGGTCTCGATCTGGCCGTTGATGCGGACGCGGTCCTTGAGTCTGCCGTTGGGTTCAGGGACAACGGCAGCAAAACGCCATCCGGCGGAGGTTTTGATTTTCTTGATGAGGTTGACGCGCTCCGCGAAGTCGGGAGCATTGAGAAGAGTGCCGAGGGGCTTGGGAGCAGGCATCCATTGATCCTCCTCTGAGGCTTCATAGCCTAGCAGAATTGGGTCAGGGTGGACACCATCGTGGACACCAAGGAACTAAGTTCTTTATTTGCTTAGTCTCGGTTAGAAGGCAGCGCTCTAACCAACTGAGCTACGTCCCCATTGCAATTTCAATCACTTAGCGCAAATTGCAGATTTTACTGTCTTTTCTTACTGTCCATTCCGTCGCTTGTTTCCATATTTTCCACCGGATATAACCGAATTCCGGGAGAAATGGACAGTATGGACAGTAAGCAAAAACGAAAGACCCCTGTCCCAATCCAAGCCGATGCGGACCACGAAGTTGTCACCACTCCGTTGTTCAAATTGTACCAAACAAATCCGCCTCGCCTAAGAGCTACTGTCCTGCCTTAGTTGGAAATGGAGAAAGCGTTCGTCCGTTAAGATAGCGGAGCGAACGTATGAGGAAGGAACGGAAGCATTTCACCCCAGAGGAAAAAGTACCCATCATGAGGCGGCATCTTGTGGACAAAGTGCCCGTCTCGGAGCTGTGTGAAGAACTGAGCCTGCGGCCAACGGTGTTCTACCGCTGGCAAAAGATCTGTTCGAGAACGGAGCCGCCGCTTTTCAGTCTCAGGAGCGTCCCCATCGCCAAGTGGAGGAGAAGCAGAAACGGATCGAGTTCTTGGAGAAGAAGGTGCGGACCAGGGACGAGGTCTTGGCTGAGCTGATGGCGGAGCACATCGCGCTAAAAAAAGTCTTGGGGAACTCTAACCGGTATTTGGGTGCCGCATGATGTGCGGGATCTCGTCGTGGATTTCGTCCGGCGCTGGTTGGAGAAGGCCGAGATCGGCATCGGACATTTCATCCCGTGGCTGGGCGTGACCGCCAGCAAGTTGTATAGCTGGCGGCAGCGGTATGGGTGCGTCAACGAGCACAACGGTTGGGTTCCCCGCGATTTCTGGATGGAGCCGTGGGAGAAAGAAGCGATCATCGAGTTCCATCTGAAGAACCCGCTGGAAGGCTATGGGCGACTGACGTTCATGATGCTCGACGCTGACGTTGTGGCCGTCAGTCCGGCGAGTGTTTGGCGGGTACTGAAGCAGACTGGGTTGTTATCACGGTGGAAGAGACGACCCTCGCGCAAGGGAACCGGTTTCGAGCAGCCGCTGCAGCCGCATCAGCACTGGCAAATCGACGTTTCCTACATCAACCTGTGCGGCACCTTCTATTACTTGTGCAGCATTCTGGACGGGTTCAGTCGTTTCCTCGTGCATTGGGACTTGCGTGAGTCCATGCGGGAAGCGGATGTCGAAGTAATTCTCGAACGCGCCAAGGAGAAGTACCCGGTGGCGAAGCCGCGGATCATCTCGGAGGATAAGGTTTTTCTCGCAGTATATTTGCTTTTGCGATGACGAAAAAGGAGACTGAGTTGATCGCAGGGCGGCGCCACGTCACAAGCAGAGAGATCCGGCCACCTCGAAGTGCGAGGCGCGCGTCCTTTCGCCTTCGCATACTCTCAGCATCGTTGACGGTGCTCTTTTCAGTTTGTGCGTGGTCGCAAAGCCAGCTTGCGAATCTTTCCGGCACCATCATGGACCCAACTGGGGCCGTTGTCCCCGGCGTCAGCGTAACGATTGTCGGTCAAGGTATTGGATTGAAACTTAGCGTGCTTACAGACACGGCAGGTGAATACCGATTCGCCGGCTTGCCAACAGGAAACTACTCCGTTCGCGTAGAGAAAACCGGTTTCCAAACACAGCTTCGCGAAGGTGTTTCGCTCGTTCCGGCCTCCGGGTCGATCATAAATTTCTCACTGACCATAGGTGACCTTAAGGCTGCACTCCGGGAATTGTCAGACGGATGCGATAGATGTTGCCACTGCTCGTGACGTAGAGCGACTTCGCATCGGAGTCACCCCAGTTGACATTGCTTGCCTTGGTAGGAAGCAGGAAGCTGCCGAGACGCTTGCCCGAGGGAGAAAAGACCAGGACGCCGCCAGGGCCGGCGCTGTAGATGTTACCCTGCTGATCGACCTTCATGCCATCAGGCGCGCCGGGCCGTTTGTCCGAAGAGTCGTCGTAGAAGATCTCGCCTTTGCCGAGGGTGCCGTCCGCTTTGACCGGGTAGCGCATCCAGATCATTTGCGGCGCTGTGTTGTCGACGTAGAGATACTTCTCGTCGGGCGAGAAGACAATCCCGTTGGGCCTTGGAAGGTCGGAGATCAGCAGTTGCAGTTGAGAGCGGTTGGGCGGCGCGCCGGGTTTTTGCGCTTGAGCGGCGGGAATGCGGTAGACGCCATTGACACTCAACTGCTTGGTTGGATCCTTGTCGTTCTGCATGGGCAGGCCGTAGGGCGGATCAGTGAAATAGAGGGAGCCGTCAGAACGATAGACGACATCGTTGGGGCTATTCAAAGCCTTGCCCTGGTAGGAATCCGCAAGGATGGTTTTCGCGGCGTGTGGATCGAGGGACTCAAGCCTCCAGACATCGCGCCCCGCGTGACCGGCCACGGTGAGACGGCCGGTGCTGTCGAGAGTCATGCCATTGGAGCCTGGCTCAGGGCCGCCATCGAGCGTGGAACCCTTGTATCCGCTGGGCTGCATGAAGATACTGACTCTACCGTCAGCTCCCAGCTTCCGGATGCTGTTACTGGGGATATCCGCAAAGAGCAGATAACCAGCGTGGATCCATATGGGGCCCTCGGTCCACGTCATGCCTGAGGCAACCTCTTCTATCCGTGCATCGGAAGGCACAATAGCTGCCAGTGCAGGGTCGAGCCTCTCGATTGATGGCGCCAGCTGAGCGGCATCGGTCGCGCAAGAAGAGTTGGAGCGATTGCTGGAAGATGCATGATGCGCGAAAACGATACCTAAGACCATGGCGGCGACAGCCGCAGCCCGGCACAAGTTTAAGAGAATGCGATTTCCTTTGCGAATCATTATTCCTCCTTACTTTCAGCCAACTGCATTCTGGGCCGGGCGGTTGTTGCCAATTTTCTCACTCTCCCAAAACAACCCGACGCCGGTTGTCGTGAAACGAGATCCATATGCCTTAACGGGAACCTCCATTCTGAGAACAAATTCCTCACAATTCTATGCCGTTGGCGCAGTCAGCGTCGGAAGGCATCAACTTCAGGAACGTCCACAAATCAAAAGCGGGAGATGAAGTCGAGCAACGGTTGAAGTGTTCAGTTGGTACAATTCCCCTAGATTCGGATGCTCGGTTGAGGGGAGTCCTTGGGTTGCTCCAGGGTGGTAGATGAGCTACCCAAAAAGCGCCGATGAAGTTCAAAATTCCAGAACCGGCACTTAGTCAATTCGATGGGATTCGATTTTGGCTTGGTAAGTTCAGGCTTGCCGCAGCCATCCTTATCCTGTCGCTTGTATTTGCTACGCCGGGCTGCCAGCACCCGTCCCCGGAACCAGTGACCTTGACCTTCATCGATGCCGAAGTGTTGCATGATTTGAGTTCCCGCAAGTCACTCATGGACCAAGCGTTACGGGAATTCACGCGGCAGACGGGAATCAAGGTGAACTACCTTCCTGCTCCCGAGAATAATCGGGACAGGGTGGCCCTGGACCGGAAGTTGCTTCAGCAGGGATCGGTAGCTCCCGATGTGTACGGGATCGATACCGTCTGGACCGGTGACTTAGGCGACTATCTCATTGACCTCGAGCCATATTTCTCTTCTGAACTTGCGTCGGAAGACTCAACGCTGCTTGCCGAATATAAGTCGCAAGGCAAGCAAGTAGCTATGCCCTATCACTTGAATGTGGGGGTTCTTTATTACCGCACGGATTTGCTTCACAGATATGGATACAGCGCGCCGCCCAAAACCTGGGACGAGCTTGAGAGGATGGCCGTCCGTATCCAGGCCGGTGAGCGCGCAAGGGGAGAAAAGAACTTTTGGGGTTTTGTTTGGCCTGGCGCAGCCGCTGAAGGGTTGACCTGCAACGCGCTGGAATGGCAAATGGATGAGGGGGGCGGGCGCATCGTCGAAGACAGCCGCAAAATCAGCGTAAACAATTCTGACACGATTCGCGCCTGGCAGCGGGCGGCCCACTGGGTGGGTTGGATCTCGCCTCCCGCCGTGATTTCTTACGGAGAGTGGGATGCAAGCAATGCATTTTGGGCATCCGGCAACGCAGCGTTCGTTCGTGGGTGGTCTAATTTTTTCCAAGATTTTTCTCCGCAGTCGCCGTTTCGCAACCGTGCTGGCGTAACCAGTCTTCCCGGTGGAAGTAGCGCGCGCGTTGGTACCTTGGGAGGCATGGGATTGGCCGTGTCTCGATTCTCGGTTCACCAGCCCGAGGCAATCGAGCTGGTCTCGTTTCTCATCCAGAGGGAGGCCCTTCTCCGGGCGACTCGAGTCTATGCAGTTGCTTCCGGAGACCCGGAGATCTACGAATTACCTCCTGTCTTATTGAAAAACTATCCGCGACTGGCTAGGCCCGGAGCAAATCCCGTTGGAACCGAAGTATCTCGCCCATCCTCCGTGACCGGGAAAGCATACAACGATTTGGATCAGGCGTATATCCGGGCTGTACATTCTGTCTTGACCGGCGAGACCAAGGCGCCGCAAGCGGCTTTGGCTTTGGAAAAGGAGCTAGTCGGAATCACTGGGTTTGCAACAGCACACAAATAGGAGCGCCCAGGGCGGAAAGAAGTCGCTCTTCGGGTTTGGAATCGATGAACGTTCGGCGCCGCGTTCGAGCTTGGGCGGCGACGACCACCGAGAATTTGATCAGTCTTATGTCGCCAGTGGCTCGATTTGGTTAACCTAAAACGGGCGGGCGAGCGTTACGCAAGCATGCAGTTCTGTCTCGCGCGGCGCGTCCTTCCCAGTGGTGAGGCGAGCCCGAGAGCTCTGACGATCTTGGAGACGAGCCAACATGGAGGATGAGTGCGACTCAACATCGGTTCGCGTTTGACACTTTGCTTCGTTCTCATCATTCTGTCGATGTTAGGCGGCGATGCGCTTATCCTCTGGCAGTTCCATCTGGTTCGTGCCCAAGCTGAGCGCCTCAATGGATTCGATCAGAAGTTAGTCGCTGTGCTACGCGTGCACACCAGCCT
>Ga0302324_100004594_pt1 | contig 30443 bp, 25 predicted proteins | sample Palsa_T0_1_FD_201949 | JGI IMG/M metagenome (GOLD analysis project Ga0302324, IMG submission 201949) | Peat permafrost microbial communities from Stordalen Mire near Abisko, Sweden - Palsa_T0_1 | ecosystem: Environmental > Terrestrial > Soil > Palsa > Peat permafrost | place: Sweden: Abisko...
CAGGCACAGGAACACGACGGTCAGCGAGATTACGTACAGCGCCGGCGCCTGCGAGCCTGAGCGCTTCTCCTCGTAGGAGAGACCGGTCCACTCGTACCCCACGCCCTTCTGCAGCTTCGCCACCGCCGCTTCCATCGCCGCCAGTGCATCTCCGGTGCTTCTGCCGGGCGCCGGACCCCCTAAGAACTCAAGTGCAGGGGTACCGTTGTAACGCTCGAGCTTCGGGGAGCCGACGGTCCAGTGCGCTGTCGCGAAAGTCGATACCGGCACCATCTGACCGGCGCCGTTGCGTACGTACCAGCGCTCCATATCCTGCGGCAGCATGCGTGAGGATGCGTTGCCCTGCAGGAACACCCGCTTGACGCGGTTGCGATCCACGAACTGGTTGACGAAGGCCGAGCCCCAGCCGGCACCAAGCGTGTCGTTGATGTCGCCGATCGAAACACCGAGTGCGCTGGCCTTTTCCCAGTCGATGTCGAGCTTGTACTGCGGCTCATCGTCGAGACCGTTGGGCCGTATCAGGCCGATCGCCGGATTCTTGCTGGCGATGCCCATCAGCTGGCCACGTGCCTGCATCAGCGCCTGATGACCGACGTTGCCGCGGTCCTCCAGCTCGAAGTCGAAGCCGGTCGCATTGCCGAGCTCGAGCGCAGCCGGCGGTGCGAAGGCGATTACGATCGCCCCGCGCAGCTGGTGGAAGCGTTGGTTGGCCCGCCCCACAAGGGCGAACACGGAATTCTTCTTCCCCGGGCGCTCCGACCAGTCCCTGAGACGCACGAACACCAGTCCGGCATTCTGTCCGTGGCCGCCGAAGCTGAAGCCGTTGACGGTGAACACGCCGCTCACGAGCGCGCGTTCGTCCTTCAGGAAGTAATCGCGTGCCTCATTCAGCGCTTGCTGCGTCAGCTCGCTGGCTGACCCGGGCGGCGCGGAAACCTGCACGAACAGAATGCCCTGGTCTTCATCGGGCAGGAACGAGCGGGGCACGCGCACGAACAAAACGCCCATCGCCAGCACGATGACTACATAGACCAGGAGGTAGCGTCCGGTGCGGCTCGAGACGTGGGTCACACCGCGAGCGTAACCGCGGTTCACGCTGGCAAAACCGCGGTTGAACCAGCCGAAGAAACCGCGCTCGCGCTCGTGCGCTTCCGCCACACGCGGGCGCAGAATCGTCGCGCACAGCGAAGGGGTGAATATCAACGCCACCATCACCGAGAGGGTCATGGCCGAGACGATGGTGATGGAGAACTGCCGGTAGATGACGCCGGTGGAACCGCTGAAGAAAGCCATCGGCAGAAACACGGCGCTGAGCACCAGGGCTATGCCCACCAGAGCGCCGGTGATCTCGGTCATCGAGCGGCGGGTCGCCTCCTTCGGGGAAAGCTTCTCCTCGTCCATCACACGCTCGACGTTTTCCACGACGACGATCGCATCGTCCACCAGCAGCCCGATCGCCAGTACCATGCCGAACATGGTCAGGGTGTTGATCGAGTAGCCGGCGGCGGACAGTATGCCGAAGGTGCCTAGCAGCACCACGGGCACGGCGATCGTCGGGATCAGAGTGGCGCGGAAATTCTGCAGAAACAGATACATCACCAGGAACACCAGCACGATCGCTTCGAACAGCGTCTTCACCACCTCATCGATGGAGACGCGCACGAAGGGCGTGGTGTCATAGGGGTAAATGAGCTGCAAACCGGGGGGAAAGAACGGTGCCAGCTTGTCCATGGTGGCGTGTATCGCGCGGGCGGTATCGAGCGCGTTCGCGCCGGGGGCCAGCTTGACGGCGAGGCCCGCCGCCGGATACCCATTGTACTCGGTGTAGACGGAGTAGCTTTCGGCGCCCAGACCGATGCGAGCCACGTCCTTAAGCCGCACTTGCGAGCCGTCGGAATTGACCTTGAGCAGTACACGCCCGAACTCATCGGCGTTGGTAAGGCGCTCCGGGCCAATGATGGTGGCGTGCAGGCGCTGACCCTTCACCGCGGGGAGCCCGCCCAGCTCACCGACCGGGACCTGCAGATTCTGCGCCTGCAGCGCGTTGTTGACGTCAGCTGGCGTCAACCCGAAGTTATTGAGCTTGGCCGGATCCAGCCAGACGCGCATAGCGTACTGGGTACCGAACAGCTGATAGTCGCCGACCCCGGGTGTGCGGCTGATCGGATCCTGAACGGCGGAGGCAATGTAGTCGCTGACATCCTCGCTGCTGAGTGAGCCGTCGTTCGAGTAGAAGCCGATCACCAGGAGGAAATTGCGCGTGGCCTTGGCGACGCGCAGCCCCTCCTGCTGCACCTCGAGCGGCAGGAGCGGTGTGGCCAGCTGCAGCTTGTTTTGCACCTGCACCTGGGCGATGTCGGGATTGGTGCCCTGCTCGAAGTAGAGCGTGATGGTCATGCTCCCGTCCGCATCGCTCTCGGAGCCGAAATACAGCAGGTGATCGATGCCGCTCAGCTGCTGCTCGATGACCTGCGTGACCGTGCTCTGCACCGTGTCCGCTGAGGCGCCCGGGTAAACCACCTGGATTGAGATGGCGGGCGGGGCAATGCTCGGATATTGCGCGATGGGCAGCGTGGTGATCGCGAGTGCGCCGGCCAGCATGATGACGATGGCCAGCACCCAGGCAAAAATGGGGCGGTTGATGAAGAAATTGACCATGGCCGCGGCTCACTCCGTGGCGGTCTGGGCAGGTGCGGCTGCCTGCTGGGTGCTCTTCTCTTCATGCGGCGGCTGATATTCCTGCGCCGTCACCTTGGCGCCGGGTTTGGCCAACTGCAGCCCTTCGACGATGACGCGGTCGCCGGCCTTGAGCCCCGAAGTCACCAACCATTGATCACCGACAGCGCGGTCGGTCTGCAGGCTCCGTAGCTCGACGATATTGTCCGGACCTACGACCAGCGCATTCGCTTCGCCTTTCTGATTGTGCGAAACGCTCTGCTGCGGCGCCAGCACCGCACCCTGACGGAGGCCTTCGTCGATCTGCTCGCGGACGAACATGCCTGGCAACAGCAGACGCTCGGTATTGGGCATCAGCGCCCGCAGCGTCACCGAGCCGGTGCCGACATCAACCGTCACTTCGGAAAATTCCAGCGTGCCCGGGTGGGGATAATCGCTGCCATCTTCCAACCGCACCCGTACCTGCGTCTGCCCCGCCGCGTTTTGCTTCAGCAGACCGGCATCAGCTTCGCGCCGGAGGCGCAACAGCGTCGTGGTCGGCTGCGTAACGTCCACGTACATCGGGTCAAGCTGCTGTACGGTGGCGAGCGCCGTGGACTGATTGGCAGTGACCAGCGCACCCTCGGTGATCAGGGAGCGTCCGATACGGCCGGAGATCGGCGATAGCACCCGCGTATAGATCAGGTTGATGCGCGCGGTCTCCACGGCGGCCTGCGCCTGCAGATGCGAGGCGATGGCATTGTCGTAGTCCTGTTTGCTGACCGCATTAGCTTCGGCCAGGGGCTTGTAGCGCTCCGCGAGCGCCCGGGCCGAAACTTCCCCGGCCACGGCGCTGTCGTAAGCGGCCTTGTAGGGCGCCGGATCGATCTGATACAGCTGCTGGCCCGCCTTGACCTCGCCACCCTCAACGAACAGCCGTTTCAAGATGATGCCGTTCACCTGCGGTCGCACGTCGGCTGTGCGCAAGGCGTTTACGCGTCCAGGAAGCTCAGTCGTGATTGCCACCGCTTGAGCGTGCAGGGTGACGACGGAGACTTTCGGCGGTGGCGGGGCGGGTGGCGGCTCGTGGTGGCCACAGCCGGCCACCAGCGCTGCGACCCCGGTGAAGAGGCCACGCAACAGATGGTGAAGGCCACCGCTGCATCGCAACGCTCTCGGACCCGCCGCCGCTGCAGGCATACACAGTCTCCCCTGAGGATTACGCAGGCATTATCATCTGAACGTCGCTGTTAGGACAGCTTCCAAAAGTAGCAGCGCGGGCGCAACGAGCTGCGGAGTCGCGTTCACGGGAGCGAAGACCGCAGACGCCGCCGCCCCAACGTCGCTTCAATCGCTCGACCCACCCGAACATCGCGCGGATGTCGTAAATAGCCAGGTGGTCTGTTCCAGAATGTGCATGGCTGTACAAACCGCGCTTACGCAAGATCGGAGCGCGTCCGCGCTAGAGGCCGTCTTGGTCGGTACCGGGAAACCGCTGTCGATTCGTGCGGCCTTGGAGCCTCCCTTTTGGGGGATAGCGGCTAGCGTATTTCCCGAGCAACTCTGATATCCAGATCGACTAGGTCGCGGAAAGCGGGGGAGGACGAAAATTGGTCTCCTCCGCTGGTCTCTATACAGAGAAATTCTCGACCGGAGATCGTACGAAACTGGTTCGTTTTGGCGCACCTGGCAGCGAGAAGCCAGGATTGATCGATTCAGAAGGGAAGCTGCGGGACCTTTCCAATTCTGTACCAGACCTCACAAACCGCCAGCTGTCTGATGACGCGTTAGCCCGCCTCAGATCTATCGACGTCAAAGCTTTGAACATTGTCGAGGGAGAGGTTCGTTTTGGTCCTCCAGTTTCCGCACCCGGAAAAATGATATGCGTCGGTCTCAACTACACGGACCATGCCAAAGAGGCTGGGCTTCCTATACCGACCGAGCCCCTGTTGTTCCTGAAAGGCAGCTCTCCGACAGGAGCAAATGATGCTATCGCGTTACTGGAGCTGCCCCGCTTCCGTGGACGATTTTCCGTCTTAGTTCCGAACTCTCGTCTTCTCGATGTTCATCGATCTTACCAGCAGTGCAGTCTGCCACCGCAGGTGGCAGAAGCTCTGTATTTTCCAACGGCTGAGAAAAATCGACCGCATGGGAAGCCCCAGGAGCGGCGATCTCAGGGGTACCCGCTACGTTGCTAGTCCCCAAAATCAGTCTGTGGTGCGTGTTGGGGGTCATGGTTCAGGTCGCCTCACGTCGCAGTGCATGGCGCTCGTAGTTGACCGGCGAGCGGTAACCCAACGCAGAATGTCGGCGATGCGGGTTGTACCAACCCTCCAGCCAATCAAATATCGCCATCTTCGCTTCGGCCTGGCTCTTGAAACGCCGTCGGTTGAGCACTTCGCGCTCGAGCGTGGCGAAGAAGCTCTCGGCCATCGCGTTGTCGTACGCATCACCCACCGTGCCCATCGAGGGCATGATGCCCGCCTCCCGACAGCGCTTGCCGAAGGCATAGCTGGTGTACTGGGCAGCCGTGGTCAGAGTGATGGATCACCTCTTTGGGCTTGCGCATCGTGATCGCCATGTCGATCGCTGCGAGCATCAGCTCGGTGCGCAGGTGCGTCTCCATCGCCCAGCCGACGATCTTGCGCGAGAACACGTCCAGCACGATTGCCAGGTACAAAAAACCGCTCCAAGTGGGCACGTAGGTCGCATCGGCCACCCACAGCCGATTGGGCCGCTCGGCGTAGAAGCGCCGCTCGACAAGATGCCACCGCAGAGCTCTGCGGCGCCCTCTGTGTCGTCACGACGAACTTGCGCAGCGTCGCCCCACGCAGCCCCGCCACGCGCATCAGCCGTGCGACGCGCTTGCGTCCGACCCGAATCCCAAGATCATCCGCGAGCTCGGCGTGGATCATCGGCGAGCCGTACGTCTCGCGCGAGCGCCGGTAGATCTCGTGAATGCGCCCCGTGAGCGCGATATCGGCCCGCGCCCGCTGCGACATCGGCCGGGCAAGCCACGCGTAGAACCCGCTCCTCGATACCTTAAGCAGCCGGCACATCATCCCAACCGCATGGGTGGCCTGGTTCACCTTCACGAACCCGAAGAGCGCTTCGAGGGACCGCTCTCGGTGGCGAACCAGGCCGCGGCTTTTGCAAGAATCTCCCGCTCTTCCCGGAGCTTGCGGTTCTCGCGCCGCAGGCGTGTGAGTTCCTCGCGCTCCGCGCTCGTCAAGCCACCATCGCCCTTGCCCCGATCACGTGCCTCCTGCCTGACCCACAGCGAGATCGTCCAGGCCGTAGGCCCAAACTCCCGCGATAGCTCCGCGGGCGTGCGTCCGCCCCGTACCAGATCGACCATCTGGCGCTTAAACTCCGGCGTGTACCGAACCGTCTTCTCTGCCATCGTGAACCCCTCCAAACCTTACGTTGAGGTGTCCACGGAGGCGGGTCAACTCCATTACTGTGGGACGACAAGGCGATCGCCACTCTCAATCCCGGTGCGAAGCTGCCGCACCACGAGATCATCCCTGTTCACCGCGCAGACGGGTCCGGTGACACATTGGTCTTAACTCAGTACCTGTCGTTTTCCCCACAGTCTTGGGAGGACACTCTGGGGTATGGCACCTCGCTCGCGTGGCCTGCGGTACCAGGCGCCATGAGCGCAGAGGGCAATGCTGGCCTGCTGCGGGCAATCGAGCAGACACCCTATATCCATTACTTATCTTGGGCGTCAGCTTCCATGCTGAGATTGCAAAGGCAGAACTCGGGACAGCGTTGCTGAAGAGCTATTCCGGCGAGTTCCTTTCGCCGACTCCTGACACGATTGCAGCTGCGGCGGCATCCCTAGGTCCTCGGACGCCACCCGACGAGCGCCTCACTCTGGTCAACGCGCCCGGGGCGAAATCGTATCCCCTTATCAACTATGAGTATGCAATCGTGTCGACCCGGCAGACTAACGCAGCAACGGCAGACGCCATCCGCGGGTTCCTACCGTGGGCAATTGCGCCAGACGAAACCAACGAAAGGTATCTAAGCGCCGCCCACTTTATTGCGTTGCCGGCCCATATTTGGGTTCTGAGCCATGATCAGATCGAGATGATAAGCAGCAGATAGCAGCGCATATAGAATTCCGCCTGCCGTTCGGCATGCGTTCGACCGAACTCAGTCAAGACCGGAGATAACAGCAACGGCCTTTTACCTGTTCGAGCCGGGCGCTAACGATACCCTGGTCGTGATCTGCGGCAGCGCAACTCGGTGAACGAGGAGTTGGGTTAGTGCGAATTTGTTTTGTCTGCCATGAAAACCAGCCACAGCTTCCTCTTTTGACAGGCCTTACTGCGAGGGCTTCCGCCCCTCATGGCTGCCGCCGTCCCCGCCTATCGATATCGAGCTCAGGTCAGAGGTTTGTGGCGAGAACGCGTCCAGGCGCACCGATGTTACACATAGTAACCGCTGACTCCGTCGATGTCTGCATTGGGCTGTGAGCGGCGCCTTCATATCAGCGAGGGATTTGTGAAGGCATCTGTAGAGTTACAGCACACTCCGCCGAAACGGCCGCAACTTGCTCCGCACACCCGTACACCGCCCAGCCTACGTCGCAGCACTGCAGCACGCACAGCGGGACCTGTGCCACTTTTGACATCTTGCAGTGCAGGAGTACATTACGCCCTCGGGAACGCTAGGACGAAATTAAGAATCGTCCGCGAGGGGAGACTCAGATGAGTTCAGCTCAAGTGCCCGCTGCGAGGCTGTTACGGCTCGGCACCGTGGCTGCCTTTCTCCTCGGCGGATCGGCGCTGATGCTGGTTTCAACGCCGGCAAGCGCCGTTCCACCTTTCGCCCGGCAGACGGGTTTGGCCTGCGAGGCCTGCCACACGGTGCCCCCCGAGCTCACGCCATTCGGCCGACGCTTCAAGCTCAACGGATACACGCTGACGACGAGGCCGCCGCTGGTCTCGGACACAGACGACCACAAGCAGAACACGGTATTTCTCACCGATCTGCCGGGAATCGCCGTCCTCGCGCAAATGGGCTACGATCATTATGACCGGGCGCCGCCGGATACCGGTAACCCTTATCCCGCCCACGCGCAAAGCGATACATACCAGTTTCCAGATCAGTTTAGCCTGGTGTACGCGGGAGCCGTCTCGGATCGCGTGGGCGGTTGGTTGCAATTGACCTACAATGGTCAGGCCGGTAGCGTGGGTGTCGACAATATCGATCTCCGATACACCGATCACACCTTCGACAACAAGTGGGTGTGGGGCGTTACGGCCAACAACTATGTAACCTTCCAAGACGTCTGGAACGGATTCGGAAGCTACGCCCTTCCGAACTTCAATACCGTGACCTTGTGGAGCGGCGGCGTCGCCGGCGCCGGGCTGAATGGGCCGATCATTAATGCTTTGGGGCCAGGGAGTGTTGCCGGTATCGGCGCCTACACTTTCTACGATGACTCGCTGTACTTCGAAATGTCGGCATATCACTCTGCGGTTGCCGGCGGCAATTCACCCACGGTTGACAGCGCCAGTCTTGCTGCCAATGGCGGTGCCGTCGATCGGTTCGCGCCTTACGGGCGCATCGCCTACGAGCGCGACTGGGGCTTCCATTCGGCGGAGATCGGCGCTAGCGCGATGTACGTCAACTGGATTCCATCGGTCGGCTACATCTCGGCGCAGCAAAAGTTGGCTGCCGCAGCAGCAGGTAATACCTACACGCCTGCGCAGACCTTCTACCCGGGAGTCGCCAATCGTTATACCGATCTCAGCGTCGATTGGCAGTACCAGTACAACGGTGAGCACAACATCTATGGCTTTCTGGGTCATGTCACCCACGAGCGGCAACAGAACAACCCTCAACTGGTAGCGGCGACCTTCACCGGTGCGTCGTCACCGATCTACACCAACCCAACGGACACGCTGACGCAGTTTTTGGCTACGGCTGAGTACTTCTTTGATCGTCACTATGGCGGACTCGTCAGCTTCACGCGAACGACCGGCACGTCCGATCCGCTCGCGTATGGGGGCAATGGATCACCGGCCAATCAATTCATGGTTTTTGAGCTGGATTACATCCCCTGGATGAACTTCCGGTTCCTTCTGCAGTACAACGCCTATCAGGTGGTGGCCAACAACCAAAACCCCTTTACTCTGAACCACGCCAACTTTCCCAATTCTCCCGGCTTTCCCAATGTCAAAGCCTCGGACAACAACACCTGGGTATTGGGACTATGGATGGACTTTTAATGAGAACGCTGGCAGCAACCTCGCTTCTCGTCGCCGCGATCGCACTCGCGGCCACAACCGTTCGTGATGCACCTGCGGCGCCGCTGCCGCCTTTAGGCGGCACGACGAACGTCGTGCCGCCTGATGCCTCGACTTTGGACGCGCGGGCGCTGGTGAGCAACGTGTGCTCCAAGTGCCATGGTCCTAGTGGTAACGGAGTCAGCATCTCGCCGCTCTTTCCGATTCTGGCCGCACAGCGACCGGGCTACATCGAGATGGAGTTACAGCTATTTCGGCAGCGTGAGCGCAGCGATCCCCACGCGCGCGCCTTCATGTGGGGGATAGCGCGAGGTCTTACTGACGAGCAAATCGAGGGGCTCGCGCAGTACTTCTCGAGCCAACCACCCGCGAGCGGCACGCCGTCGCGCGACCCAGCCTTGGCCGAGAAGGGCAAGATGATCTACGAAAACGGGGTGCCGGAGCGTGACATTCTCGCTTGCCTTCCCTGCCACGGTCCCAACGCCGAGGGAGTCCAGACATTTCCACGGCTGGCCGGCCAGCATCGAGACTATCTTGCGTTAGAACTGCACGAGTTCACCGGTCAGCTGCGCGAAAGCGAAATCATGCATCGCTTCAGTCAAAACCTCACCGAGGGTGAGATCGCCGCGGTGACCGAGTATCTTGCCTCCAAGTAGATCCTGTGTCGGAAGGGAAGCGATGGATAACCGAACAAGCCGATTGCAGTGCTCGCGCCGGTCGTTTTGGCTGCCGGCGGGATTGGCGGTGCTCGGGATCGCCGGTTTATGGGCGGCGCTGCCCGCATCAGCCGACTACGCAGTGGTCGCCGTCACTAACGGCGGCACCATTGACGGTGTGGTTACGCTCTCAGGCGCCGCACCCGCCAAGCCGCCGATCAAGGTCGACAAAAATCCGGATTACTGTGGAGCGAGTATTCCCGATCCGACGTACACGGTCGGTTCTTCCGGCGGGTTGGCGAACGTGATTGTCTATCTCAAGGACGTCACCAAGGGCAAGGCTGGGTCCAGCGAACCGCTGGCGTTGGTCAACGACCATTGCATGTTCTCGCCGCGAGCGCAGGGAGGGATGGTCGGGGAACAGATCAAGGTCTCCTCGGACGACACGGTTCTGCATAACACCCATCTGCGATTCAGCCAAAACAACGCGACGATTTTCAACATCGCGCTGCCTTTCAAGGGATTCTCCGTGACCAAGGCGCTGCCGGAGCGTCCGGGGCTGATCGATGTCAAGTGCGACGTACACGAGTGGATGCGCGCGTGGATCATGGAGCTCGACAATCCCTACTACGCGACAACCGATGCTGACGGTCATTTCAACATCAAGGATGTGCCTCCGGGCAGCTACACGCTGGAGATCTGGCATGAGGCCGCAGGTGAGAAGTCCCAGCCGGTGGTGGTCGCGGCCGGCAAAGCCACGAAGTTGAAGATCACGGTAGCGGCAAAATGAGCAACTTCAGTTCCTGGAGTTGCCCTGGCGGGTAAGGGACCGGTCGCATCGCGAGAGGTACATATGTTAGTTCGCGTCGCCCAATTGGTTCCGATGGTCGCGGGTCTGTTGCTTGCAGTTGGCACCGCCGGGGCGGACACCGGGGACGCTCGCAACGGCAAGGCGGTGTACGAACGTTGGTGCATCGGGTGTCACGGCGCGGAAGGCAACGGCCAGGGCGAGTCCGCCCAGTACATGAGCCCCAAGCCGCGAGACTATCGCGAAGGTACCTTTAAATGGCGCGCCACGCCGTCCGGCTCGCTGCCGCTCGACTCCGACCTCGAACACACCATGCTGAACGGGGTCTACGGCACGTACATGCCGAGCTGGCGCTTCCTCGGTGAGCGAGAGCGCGAGGACGTAATCGCCTACATCAAGACCTTTGCGCCGCGATTCGCGAGTGAGCAACCGCAGAAACCGATTAGCATCCCGCCCAATCCGGGTTATAGCGATGAGTCGGTGAAACGCGGAGCGGCGATCTACCAGAAGTACAACTGCGGACAGTGTCACGGCGCCGGCGGGCGCGGCGACGGGTCCTCCGCGCAGGGGCTCAAGGATGACTGGGGCAACGCCATCGTTCCGTACGACCTGACCAAGGGACACATCAAATGCGGCGACGAGCCCACCGATATCTATCGAGTGTTCATGACTGGTTTATCAGGCACCCCCATGCCGTCGTTCGCCGACTCAATGAGCCCCGCGGACGCTTGGGATCTAGTGCACTTCATAGAGAGCCTGAGTCCGGAATACCCGAAGAACGTGACCGCGGCTCGTTAAAGACCCGACAGAACCAATAATCACGGGTGAGCGCCATGGCAGAGACGGGAGCCGCGGCAGAGGCGTTGCACGGTCCATACGCGGGACTCGACCTAGATGCGCTGGTGGATTGGCCGGTGGTGCGCACCTGGCTGCTCTGGGGCATGTTCTGGCTCATGGTCGCACCCACGGTGGGCGCGTTGCTCTCCGGGATGTTCAACTATCCTGAGTATCTCGGCACACATCTGGCGTTGACATTCGGGCGATTGCGCCCCGTGCATGTCAACGGCGTCATCATGGGCGCATTTTCCAGCCTTTTTATCGGGGAATGCTATTACCTGGTGCCGCGCCTGTGCGGCGTGCGGGTCGCGTTCAATCAGTGGGGCGTCCTTTTCGCCTGGGTGTGGAACCTGTTCCTGGCGGCCGGGCTCATCTCGATACCGCTGGGTTACAACCACGGGCTCGAGGCAGGCGAGCTGCCTCTGCTCGCGGAAATTCCGATTTTTCTCTGCACTGCCGTCGTCACTTTGCAGTTTCTGACGACGATTGGCCGGCGGCTCGATCCGGCGCTCTACGTGGCACTCTGGTACCTGATCGGTGCCTTCGTATGGACGTCGCTGAATCTGGTGTTGGGCAGTTTCATCCTGCCCTACACGATCGCGGGCATCAACAGTGCGGCATTCCACGGACTTTACATTCACTACATCGTCGGTCTGTGGATCACGCCGGCGGGCTACGTGTTAATCTACTATTTCCTCCCGCTCAGTGTGCGCAATCCGCTCTACGCTCATAAGCTCTCGCTGGTCGGGTTCTGGTCGCTGGCGCTGTTTTATCCCTTCGTCGGTATCCACCACTATCTCTACAGCCCGATCGCCGATTGGGCCGAGACGCTCGCGATCATTACGTCGATGCTCCTGATCATTCCCGTCTGGACCGTGCTGGTGAACTTCTTCGGCACGGTAAACGGCCGCTGGCGCGAGTTCGGGGCGAATCTGCCGGCGAAGTTCCTGATCATGGGCGCGATCATGTACTTCTTCGGCTGCTTTCAGGGCTCGCTCGAGGCGTTGCGCTCGATCCAACAGCCCACGCATTTTTCGGACTTCGTGATTTCACATTCGCATCTCACGGTGTTCGGAACCTTCGTCGTCTGGGCGATGGGCGGATTGCTGTATCTGTGGCCGCGCATGTGCGGGCGAGAACTCTGGTCGTTCAAACTCGGCAACTGGTCGTTTTGGCTGATCACTGTCGGCATCTCCACCATGGGCATTGTGCTGAGCGCCGCCGGTCTGCAGCAGGGCTTCCAGTGGATGAATGGCGCCGAGTGGGTCGATACGGTGGTTCAGATGCGGGCGTACTGGCTCGTACGCACGCTGGCGGGAATCTCGATGGATACCGGGATGTCGCTCCTGGTCATCAATCTCATGCTGACCGCGCTCAATAGGTCCGATAAGGCGATTGGCTTTAATCCCGCAAGGCGTGAGCCAGACGGGTTGACTCCGGCTGCGGCCGGGGACCTTGCCCGATGAACGCGCGCATGGTCGCACTGGTGGCCGGGGTCGGCTTCTTCTTCCTCGCGCTGGTCACCCAGGGTGTGCTGCCCTTTTTCGAGCCCTCGGCGACCACCAACCACGTGACGGCCGTGATCCGCAACGATATCGGCGAGCTCAAATGGATGGAAACCTCGGCCACCGAGTACACGCCGCTCGAGAACCGGGGAAGGCTAATCTATCTGCGCGAGGGGTGTTGGTACTGCCATTCTCAGTACGTGCGGCCAGTGACCGGCGAGACGCGCCGCTGGGGGCCGGTGAGCGAAGCCGGTGAATATGCGTACGACGTGCCGCATCTGTTCGGCACGCGGCGCATCGGTCCGGACCTGACCCGAGTCGGGCTCAAATACGGCGACGAGTGGCACCTGGCGCATTTCTGGAATCCACGCATGCTCACACCGGAATCGATCATGGACCCGTACGGGGGCCTATTCGATGCGCCGTCGGAAGCGGTGAAGATCGTCGCGGGCACACCCTCGGGGCAGACGCTCGAGCGCACTGCAGTGACCGGGAAGCTGTTCGATTTCGCCAGCAAGGAGCAGGTGAAGCTCACGCCGAATGCCGAGGGCCTGCTGTTCGTCCCGCTGGCCGCACAGGGCAAATACCCGGTGATCTGGACGCCCAACAAGGAATACGCCGGCGGCAGTGTCAAGCTTGCTATCGAGACCCAGGATGTCGAGGGGCTGATCGCCTACGTGCAGAAGCTCGGCATGAACCGCGGTAAGTGGCGGGATCTGTTCGAGCCGCAGCTGATGGACGGGGCCGGGTTGAGCATGCCGCGCTCGCAGGAATGGATTGAGCATGGCAAAGAGGTCTACGAGCGTCGCTGCGTTGGTTGCCACGGTGTGCATGGCGACGGCAATGGGCCGGCCGCAACCTTCATGTACAAGCAACGGCCGCGCAATTTCACCCAGGGCGTCTTCAAGTTCAGGCTGACCCAGGGCTCGCTGCCGACCGATGGCGATCTGTTGCGCACCATAACGCGCGGGGTGCGCGGCACCGCAATGCCCCCCTGGTACGATCTGCCGCTCAACGATCGGCTCGCCGTGATCCAGTACATCAAGTACGTGCTGGCGGTGGACCGCTCCGATCCTACGAAGCCCCAGTCCTACTTCCTCGAGCAGACGCCCGACGTGCCCTTGTATATCCCGCCGCCGCCCGCCCCGACCCCGGCCATCGTCGCGCACGGCAAGGAGGTGTGGCAGAACGCGAAATGCTGGCAGTGCCATGGCACGACCGGCAAAGGCGATGGCGAGAGCGCGGTGGGGCTCAATGACGACTTCAATTTCCCGATTCGGCCCGCGGACCTCACCGGCGGCCAGTTCAAATCCGGCTCTTCGGTGACCGACATCTTCAGGACCATCTCCACGGGGTTCAGCGGAACACCGATGCCCTCCTACCACGACGCGTTTCCGGATGCGGACCGCTGGGCGTTGGCTTACTATATTCTGACGCTTTCCGCCTTCACTGACCCGCTGACGGGAGAGCCGTTGAAGATCTCTGCCGCAGATCGTGTGGCACTGGACGATCCGAAGTTGCAAACGCCAGGTCCGGAGCAAGCCTATGGACTGGTGCGGCCCTAGACGGGAAGGGTAAGTCATGGCGGATTACGAAATACTGGGACCCTATGCTCTGGCCATTCTGATGGGATTGGGCTCCATCTGTATCTTCATCTGGGGGGTCATGGGTGGAGCCCTGATTGAGACCGACCGGGCAGCCCTCAACTTCTATCACGCGGAGATGACAAATGACCGATTCAAGGACCCACATGACGGGTCATGACGCTCCGACCACAGGGCATGAGACGCACGACCTGCATGAGTATGCCGGCGGCTACATAAAGGCGCACCAAGGGATCATTCCGGTCTGGTTGCTGGTTCTCTACTTCGGGCTGTTCGCGTGGGCGTGCTACTACATGGTGCACTACTGGGGCGGACTCGGGCCGGGTCGAATCGGCTGATCGGCGCGCTCAATCGGGGGGTATTTTGCGGCCTCCCGATCGGGCGTCGGAAGGGCTTCTCAAGCGGAGATCAAAGCTTTGCGAGGCGTCAAGATACTGTTCGGGGTCGCGGTCATCAACCTCGGGGTGTTGGCTTTTGAGCTCGCCATGAATGTGATCCGCACCGCACTCGGCTGAGAGGAACGAAACCATGCTGGCTCAGACTTCATTCTCGTTCGCCCGCGCCAGCCTGCTGCAGGACATCGCGTTCGTCGGCTTCGCGATCTTTATGATCGGGTTCTTTATCTGGGTTGCTATGCTGGCGCGGAGAAAATAGCGGCCAACCACCTGCCTGGCCCCGCAGCGGGGCGGTTTGTCGGGGAACATCGGCCATGACCTATTACGCGCTGCTGTTCGTCGCCGGCTTCGCGGGCAGTTTTCATTGCATCGGGATGTGCGGAGGCTTTGCCTGCGCACTGGGCGGTGATCCGCGCGGGCCCAGTGCCACCGCGGTGCGTCATGTGCTCTACAACATTGGACGGTTGACGACCTACTGTTTCCTGGGGGGTCTCGCTGGCGGCCTGGGATGGGCCATCTACACCTGCCTGGGAACAAGGTCGCAGCTGGGAGTTTCGGTCCTCAGCGAGTCGCTTAACGCCGCGCAGCGGGGTCTGGCCGTGATAGCCGGGCTGCTGATGATCATCATGGCTCTGCAGTTCTTTGGCCTTCGGTGGCGGCACCAGGTCACGACCGGATTCGGCGGCTCGACGCTCGTCGTCGCGCTGCGTAGCCTGCTGAGCAGGCGTGGTCATGCCACGCCGCTGGCCTTCGGTGTGCTAAACGGCTTTCTACCCTGCCCGCTGGTCTACGCCATGGTCGCCCAGGCCGCGAGTACCGTTGATGTGCTGTCCGGCTGTCTCACCATGGTGGCGTTCGGTCTGGGCACCTTTCCGACCATGCTTGCCATGGGCGGACTCGGCCGGCTGCTCGCGCCCAGGTGGCGGCAACGCGGTGTCCGGCTGGCTGGCGGCTTCATTCTGGCGCTGGGGCTGGTCACGCTCGGCCGGGGCATCGTACCGGTGACGGCCGGCCACGGCTTGCACCATATCTGGCACTTCGCGTGACGGCAGCTCCCGAAGCTCTGTGCCGCCACTGCCTGCTGCCGCTCGGTCGGCGGGGCTTTGCTCGCACCGTGAACGGCGAGAGTTGCCAGTTCTGTTGCTATGGCTGCTGCATCGCCCATCAGGTCAAGAGCGGCAGCGGCGACGCATCGGAGGCGGCGTGGCTGCTTGTGCGTCTCGGCGTAGGCGGCTTTCTGTCCATGAACATCATGCTCTTCAGTCTGTTGGTGTATTCGGGGGCGTTCACCGGTGCTGACCGGGGGGTTCTTCCCACCATTCAGCTGTTGCTCTGGGGGCTCGCGACGCCGGCGGTACTGATCCTCGGCGAACCTTTCCTACGTGAGACTTGGTCGCAAGCCCGGGGCGGGCGTTTGAGCTCCTCCGCGCTCATCGTCCTCGGCTCGCTTGCCGCTTACATCTATTCCACGCTCGCTGTCTTCCGGCTGGGCGGCCACCTTTATTTCGATACCGCCACGATGGTGCTGATGCTCTTTACGCTCGGCCGCTATCTCGAAGCGGCAGGGCGCGCGCGGGCCTCGCGCGACCTGGCGCCGTTGCTGGCTGCGGAGAGCGAATCGGCAACGGTGCTCGAGGGAGCAGAAGAGCATCGCCGGCCGGTGCGGGAGGTGCGTGCCGGGATGCTGATCCGGGTCAAGCCGGGCGAGCGGATCCCAGTCGACGGCCTGATCGTGGAGGGTTGCTCGCATACCGATGACTCGGTAATCAGCGGCGAGAGCCGGCAGATCGCAAAGACGGTCGGCGGCTGCGTCCTCGCAGGTAGCATCAATCTCGATGGTCCGTTGCTGATCCGCAGCAGCGGCTCCGGAGACGAAAGTCGCTGGGCGCAGATCTGCCGATCGGTCCGTGACGCATTACGCCAGTCGAGCCGCACGCAGCGGATCGCCGATCGCTTGGTCGGTGCTTTCGTGCCGGTAGTGCTGGTTCTCGCCGGCCTGACCTTGGCCTTTTGGGCACAGCGCCTGCCGCTCGATCAGGCGATGCTCGCGGCTCTCTCGGTGCTGGTGGTGGCCTGTCCCTGCGCGGTCGGCCTGGCGGCCCCGATGGCGCACTCGCTCGGCATCGGGCAATTGGCCCGACACGGCTGCCTGGTTCGCAGCCCCGGCGCGCTTGAAGCGCTTGCGGTCACGCGCCTGATCGCCTTCGACAAGACCGGCACGCTCACTCTGGGCCGCCCGCAGCTCATCGATCTTGCGAGCGATGGGGCTGGGGAGGATGAGGTACTGTCCCGACTGGCGGGTCTGGAGCGCCATTCCGAGCATGGCCTGGCGCGCGCCATCGCGATTGCGGCCGGCGCGCGCGGGCTAGATCCGATCGCCACCGAGGATGTCCAAATCGTGCCCGGGCGCGGCCTGCGCGGCATGGTCCATGGCGAACTCGTTGCCGCCGGAAGTGCAGCTTTGATGAGCGAGCTGGGCTGGCAGTTGCCGCCGGCCCTGCTCGAGCGCGCCGATGTGATGGCGGCGAGCGGCCATTCGGTGGTGTTTATCGGTTGGAGCGAGAAGGGTTGTGCCGGGCGGGCCCGCGCCGCGCTATCGTTCGACGACGCGCCGCTGCCCGAGGCGCGAGCCACCATCGAGGCATTGCGTGCTCTCGGAATCCGGGTGACGTTGTTGACCGGCGATCATGCGGGTGCGGCCGCGCGTGTCGCAGCCACGGTCGGGGTGGACGAGTGGCAGGCCGGACTACTACCGGAAGCCAAACGGGTCGCTCTCGATCAGTGCCGACCACGCCACGGCGCGGTGGCGATGGTCGGCGACGGACTGAATGACGGCCCCGGGCTGGCCTCGGCGGATGTGGGCATCGCCGTAGGATCGGCGACCGATCTGGCACGCGAAACCGCCGATCTGGTGCTTCCGGCGGACGGTCTCTGGTTGCTGCCCTGGGTGGTCGGCCGCGCCCGTGCAGTGCGTTCGACGATCCTTGCCAACCTGGCATGGGCGTTCGGCTACAACTCGCTCGCACTGACCTGCGCCGTGCTCGGCCTGCTGCAGCCGATCCTGGCGGCGGCTGTCATGGCCGGCTCGAGTCTGCTGGTGGTGCTGAATTCGCTGCGCTTGGAGCGACTTCCCGGACCAGTTTATCCGAGCGCGCTGCAGGTATCTGCGGCCGCGCGACCGGAGACCGAACGATCCAGGCAGAGGCGTGAAATTCCCCACACCTGGGGAGACAGCTCCCCACGACCAGAGACCTAGTCCTGGGTGCGCGTACGTGGGTGCGAGCGGGCAGTTTGCTGCGGCGATGCGCCGGCCTGCGGGGACCCATGCTCCGGCCCAGTTCCGGTGCGCCGTCGTCGGCGGCCAGCAGATCTTTGCCCATCGCGTGGCGGGTCGCCGCCGCAGCGTTATTCAGGACCAGCTGGTGGATCAACTTGAATGACTGCGGTGGTAGATGTCGCTTTTTCAGTACGACCAAACCAACAGGGCCAGGTCTAAGGTGGGCGTGCGCATGCGTACCCCCTCTAGGCGCTGCGACATTTCGAGGAGAGCGGAGACTATGAAGTGGTATTTGCTGCCGGTTTACCTTGCCGTCTATTCCGCTCCGATTTTGGCCCAACAGCCCGATCCGTGTGCTGGATTAGTGGGTGTTGCTCTGGCTCAGTGCCAAACTAGTCAGCAGAAGCTTCAACAGCTAGAGCAACAGCAGCATCAACTGCAACAACAGCAACAGATGCTAGAGCAACAGCAGCAACAGCTTCAGCAGGAACAGGAGCGTCAGAACCAACTAAACGAACAACAGCGGCAATTTCAACAGCAATTGGAGAGTATGCAACGTCAGAATGAGCTTCTACGTAAGCAATTGGAGCAGGGGAAATCAGCGAATCAACCCGCAAAGGCACCGGCGACGAGTTATTCGAAGCCTGAAGAACTTAAGAGCTGGAAAGCAGACAATCCCTGGTTCGGGTCAGACTACACTAAAACACAATTTGCGGTTCGTTATGCCAAGCAGCTTCAACAGGAGCAACCGGATCTGGTTGGCCGTCCGTTTCTCGATGCCATTTCAGCCAAGGTAAAGGATACATTCGGTGCAAGTAAGTGAGGTTTGGGAACTCGAGTGTCAGTCTCCCCTGGGTAAATCCCCGGGCATTCGAAGATTGCCGGGGTGAACCGATCCCCGGCTCCCCGGGTAGACCATGACAATCTTACATGCGCCCGAATCACCATGGTTTCTGGGATTTTGATGACAGAGTTATCCCAAGACTGACCCCAGGTGTGGAATCCCTCGCAAGCCGAAACTCAACAGTCGCTTTATTTCCTCGGCGCACCTCGCGCCCCGCTCCGCGTGCATGAGTAGCATAGTGGTGTCGGTGTAGAGTCATCAGCGTAAGTCACCCGCATCCGGCTCAAGCTCGGCACCAGAGAGCGGCACCGAACAGGCAGCTCCCGGGATCTTGACGTGGCGCCTGACCCCTTTTCTTACGCCGTCAGGGCAGCAGAATGGGATCTGCGTCACAGCTTGTTCTAAAAAACGTAATCTGGGTTCGCAGTTCACATAGTGATCCAGACCATAACATGGCGCACGCAAACTGCGGCCTAATGGAATCTTGCGGTCAATGGATCAGTGCCGACCACGGTGTTACGAAGAAGCGGGAGAAAGCGGTGAGCGCTGAGCCATTGCGGCAGCATAGCCCCGCGCCAAGCCCCATCTCGGTGGCGGCTACGGGCGTTCACGCGGCTATCGCAGTCTTGACCCCCCTCGTGGAGAGCGCTTCGCCATCAAGTCTTGGCGGGCTTCGAGCCGCTCAAGGACGGCTGGAGAAGCATCACATGAGTCGCTTAAGGAGCGAGCGTCGCGGCCAGCTGGTCACGGCCGCCATCGGCCTGGCGCTAACTCTCACGATGGGCCTGGTGCTGCTCTTCGGCTATCGGCTCGTTACTGACATCCGTGCAAGCATCAATGCACTGCAGGCCGCGAGTGCTCTGCAAAGCTACCCCGAGGAGATCTCTGGTCAGCTAAGTGCACTGTGCGATCGTCTTGAGGCTCGCGCCTATTCCGGCCAAGCGCTCGCGGATCTGCAGAATACGGTCAGGCGTTTCGATCGGGATTTTCGGCAGCTATCTGACTCCGGGAACGACTCGCCGCAACTCGCCAGGGCGCTCTCGCTATGGCGGCAATACCGCAGTGTGATCAATCCGGTCGTCTCTTTCACGGGCCAGCCCTACGCGGATTCCAAAACCGCAGAGACCACGTTCTCGCCCGAAGGCCGCGAGCACTATGCCGCGGCGGAGCGCGCGCACATGTTTGCGGCGGACAACGCCAAGACATTGCAAACGCAGCTAGTGGATCTCGCCACGACGATTCAGCACACCTCCTCAGATGCTGCATTGCGTTTGCGGTCCCTACTGTTTGGAGGTGTGATTGCCGCACTGGTGCTGGCCGCGGCCGCAGCTTGGTTCCAGCTCATGCGCTCGCGGCTTCTGAGGGCACGCGCCGAGTTGCAGGAGGCTCATCAAAACCTGGTGCGCGCCTCCCGTCAGGCGGGAATGGCTGAAGTTGCCAGCAGTGTGCTCCACAACGTCGGCAACGTCTTGAACAGCGTTAACGTGTCCGCGAACTTGCTGGAGGAGCGGATGCGCACGTCCAAGGCTTCCGGGCTCGCCCGAGTCGCCGCGATGCTCCAAGAGCAGGGCGATCAACTCGGGTCCTTCGTCGCGAGCGACGAGCGGGGGAAACGACTGCCCACTTACCTTGCACAGCTCTCTTCCCAGATGCTAACTGATCGGGAGGCCGCACTTGAGGAACTGGCATCGCTGGTTAAGAGTGTCGAGCACATCAAAGACATTGTCAGGATGCAGCAGAGCTATGCGACGCACGGCGGTGTGGTCGAGAGTGTGGTTGTCGCCGATCTGGTAAACGACAGTGTGCGGCTGAATGCGGAAGCGTTCACCCGCCATGGGGTGACGCTCGCGTGCGAATTCCAGGAGGTGCCTGCCATTACGGTAGATAAACACCGGGTGCTGCAGATCCTGGTGAATCTCATCCGCAACGCCAAATATGCGTGCGAGGACTCGGGAAAAACCGACAAACGCATCATGATTCGGGTCACACCGTGTGCACTCGGGGTAGCGATCTCGGTGGTCGACAACGGCGTGGGAATCCCAGCCGAGAATATGACTCGAATCTTTAGCCACGGGTTCACCACCCGCGCCGGCGGCCATGGGTTTGGACTGCATAGCGCTGCGCTCGCCGCTCAGGAGCTCAAAGGCTCGCTGGGGGTCGCCAGCGACGGCCCGGGTTGCGGAGCCACCTTTAGGCTCGAACTACCAATCAATCCCGCGAAGGGCTCACCATGACTTCCCTCGGTGAACCCCTGATTCATCGGGTGCTCACGATTGATGACAACCCGGCCATTCACGAGGACTTCAAGAAGATTCTGGGCCGAGAGACCAACGCGGACACAGCACTCGCCGCGGAGGAGGCGCTGTTGCTGGGGGACGTGCTCCCGCAGAACGAGGACTCGCGCTTTGAGCTCTGCAGTGCGCTTCAGGGCGAGCCGGGTGTGGAGCTCGCTCGGCGGGCGCGGCTTGAGGGGCGTCCCTTTGCCGTGGCCTTCATTGACATGCGCATGCCGCCAGGCTGGGATGGGTTGAAGACGATTGAAGAGCTGTGGAAGGTCGATCCAGATGTACAGGTCGTCATCTGTTCGGCCTATACGGAGTACGGGTGGGCGGAGCTGCGCTCCCGGCTCGGTCCTTCCGACAAGCTCCTGGTCCTGAAAAAACCATTCGAGTCGATCGAGGTGCAGCAGGCGGCAAGTGCCTTATGCTGCAAGTGGCAAAACGCACGGATGCTCCGGCGCCATGTGGAGGATCTGGAGCACGTCATCGCGGCGCGCACAAAGGGACTGGAGGCGGCGAACCATCAGTTGCAGCAGCTCGCGACCCACGATGTGCTTACCGGGCTTCCCAATCGGGTCATCCTGCACGACCGGCTCGAACAAGCCATCGCTCACGCCACCCGCGAGCAACACGAATTTGCCGTACTTCTGCTCGATCTCGATCGCTTCAAGGTGATCAACGACTCCTTGGGGCACCGCGCAGGCGATGAGCTGCTGAAAGAGGTCGCGCAGCGCCTGAAGGGCGTCGTGCGCAGCGTCGACACGCTGGTGCGTCTTGGGGGCGATGAATTCGTGATCGTGATGGCATCGATCCAGACCCGGGATCAGGTTCCCGCGATCGCCACCCGGGCGATTGAGGTCCTGAAACCGCCGATCCGTTTACAGGAAGTCGACGTGCGAACTTCCGCGAGCATCGGCATCGCCTTCTATCCCACCGACGGGGTTACCGTCGAGATGCTGCTCGCGCACGCCGATGCGGCTATGTACAGCGCTAAGCAGACCGCGCACGGCACCTACCAGTGCTTTGCCACTTCAACCAGTACCTCCACGCGCGATCGGGTCAAATTCGAGAGCGAATTGCACGGGGCACTCGCTGCCGGGCAATTTGAACTGTTCTATCAGCCTAAAGTCGACACGGCTTCCGGCCGGGTGCATAGCGCGGAAGCCCTGATCCGCTGGCGACATCCCGAGCGCGGGCTGCTGCTGCCTGGGGAGTTCATTCCCATTGCCGACGAGTGTGGGTTACTCGATGAGATTGGCGAGTGGGTCCTAAGGGAAGCCTGCCGTCAAGCAAAACTCTGGCAGCAGCACGCAGACCGTCCAATGCGGGTCGCGGTGAATCTCTCGCCTTCGCAATTTCGACTGGGAAGTCTTCTCGAAATGGTCCGCGGCGCCCTGACCGCTGCGGAACTCGAGCCGCGGTTTCTCGAGGTGGAACTGACCGAGACCGCGGTGATGAGCAATGCGGAGGAATCGATATACATACTGGAGAGCCTAAGTCGTTTGGGCGTTCTGGTCTCGGTGGATGATTTCGGGACCGGGTATTCGAGCATGAGCTATTTGCGGCGCTTCCCGATCGACAAGCTCAAGATCGACCGCACCTTTGTGAAGGAGATGACCAGCCGCCCGGAGGATGCCTCGATCGTGCGTGCCATGGTCTCCCTCGCTCACAGTCTGAATCTGAAAGTGGTCGCCGAGGGCGTTGAAACGGGAGACCAGCTCGCACTGCTGCAGCAGCTCGGCTGCGATCAGTATCAGGGGTTTCATTTCAGCGAAGCGCTGCCGGCGAAGGATTTCGAGCAGCTGATTAGCACCGGTACTCGTCCCGCGCAGGCCTCGGAGATTGACCCGGCCGCCACCCAGAGTCGACTCGCGCTGGGCTGAAGCAGCAGGTCTCGGAGCGGATGTCACGGGGTTCTGTAGATGGCCCGTGCCTAGACTCCAAAACCCGCTACCGCATTACAGCGCAGAAGTTGCCGGTACCGCCAACTACCGCGATCGCGGGTTCTTCGGCCGACATCGTGGTTCCTTCAGAACTTCAGTCCGCTGTCGATGATCACCGGAGTGTTGGTCCAGCGCCCATCGGGCGTACGGTACCAGCCGCCGGCGGCGAGTGCACCGCCATCGATGTGAATCGTCGTGCCCGTGACCCACCCCGACAGGTCGCTCGCCAGGAACACGGCGCAGCCGGCGACATCGTTCGGAGCGCCAAAGCGCCCGAGGGGAATCCAGCTACGCACATGGTCGCGATACTTCGGCTGGATGTACTCGGAGGGTTTCACCTGCTCGGTCTCGGTCGCTTCAGGTGCGATGGCGTTGACACGAATACCGTGCGGGCCAAGCTCAAGTGCCAGACTGCGCGTGAAACCGCTGACCCCCGTCTTGAAGGCGGAGTAAATGCTGACCAAGGGAATGCCGCGGAACGCCTCGATGGTGGAGAGGTTGATGATGCTGGCTCCGTGGGCCGCCCGCCGCAGCAGCGGCAGCGCCGCGCGCGTCACCACGAACATATGGCGCAGGTTTACCGCATACAGCGCATCCCACTCCTCCTCGGTGGTGCGCTCGAATGGCTTCACCACGTTTAGGAAGTCGCCGACGTTGTTCACCAGCACGTCGAGAGCGCCGAAGCGCTGATCGATCGCGGCCATCAGCGCTTGCACCTGGGAGACATCGCGCACGTCGGTGACCGAGGCCCAGCTGCCGGTGCTGGCGGCCGCTAGCTCGCTGTGCGCTGCCTGCGCACGCCCAGCATCGATCTCGGCCACCACCACCCGTGCGCCGAGCGCGGCTAACGCTTGGGCGATCGCTAGTCCGATGCCGGCGCCGCCGCCGGTGACGAGCGCTGTCTTGCCGTGCAGGTTGACGGGTGGAACTTCGTTCATTTGCAGGATTCTCCGTTGCGGTCCTACCGCACAGCTAGTTGAGGCACGCCGTGTGCAGCAGGCGGTGGATGCTTCCGGACCCGACGTTCAGCCGGCATGCGATCTCCCGCGTCAGCGCCACAGCGCCCGCTGGCGCCTCTGCGGCGGGCAGAGCGCCCGGTAGCAGAGCGAGACAGACGAGCGCTAGCCGAGCGCACCACCCGATCGTGCTTGCAGTTCGGGTGCAGCTCGCTTCGCGGTGCGCCGGTCGACTTGCCAAGATGACAGTCGCTCGTACCGATAGAGGTTGCTGTCGCCATTGCGATCTCCCACCGCTCCATCGTTGTTGCTCTCCGCGGTGCAGCGTTGATCCGCCGGTTCGGCTGTCACGCTCGCGGACTCAGCTTAATAGCGAATTATGCACCACCCTGACCCCAATCGGAGCGCCCGGTCCGCTGGATCAGCTGCCGTTCCCATCGGAATGCACGGCCGCTACGTCATCAGGTCACTTTCGTGCGAACCCCGCAGCCTTCGCACGCGCGCGACGGCCTTGTCCCGCTCCGTCTGGATTGTGTGGGATCGTTGCCGGGTTCATCAATCTGTCGCCTGCGGACGGACGATGCTGATGCAGGTATGCTGTCGGTGTCCTGCCGCCGGCCGTTCTCTGCGCGAGAACGCTGCCATATCGGTCAATAAACCGATAGGCTATCGACGGATGTGTGGACGTCGTAGCCTCACGGTCGATCATCAGATGAGGAGAACCAAATCATGGCCGACAGCGTTTACAAAGTCATCGAACTCGTGGGCACCAGCAAGGAATCATGGGAAAAAGCGGCCGTTGCAGCGGTGAACCGCGCCGGCAAAACTCTACGGGACCTGCGCGTCGCCGAAGTGGGCCGCTTGGATTTGCAACTCAAGAATGGAAAGGTCGAAGCCTTTCGGGCACGGGTGAGCGTTTCCTTCAAATATGAGGGCGGCAGCTAATTTGCGTCACTGTTAGGGGTTGAGCGCGGTCCCGCTGTCCGAGCGGGAATGATCCGATTGCTCATCGAATTTGCGTCCCCGCCGAGACGGCGGGTGCGCGGCGTGTCGATGATCTGGATTGCGTGCTCGTCCCCGGAACGCTCGACTCGCGGTGTGCATGCCGCTGCGCCGCGCGCTGTTTGTCCAGCCTCCGGCGTGCGACAGTGCTGCATGGACGCCCGCGCCCGATGGTGCGACGATGCGCGCGTGCCTCGTGGAGTGCTTATTATTTCTCGACGGAATGAGCCGGCCCCGGCGTGGATGCCGACGGCGTCCGGCGTTGGATTCGCGAAAGCTTCGACGTGTCGCTGGGTACGGGAATGGGGAAGCTCAACGGCCGCATGCTCCGCATCGCTCATCTGGGTAATAGTAGCGAGCTCACTTTGCTGGCAGCGCCCGCCGCTTGCGAGATCGGAATGAAGCTCGTAGGTGTGCTGCTGAGCGACGGCGGTGCGCAGGTGGCAATGGACTATTTAGTGGGTCCTCGCGCCGGTTCCTCGCGCCGCCAGGCGCTATAGAGCCCGCGAATGATGCGATTGCGCACGAGCCAGATCGTCCTAAGTCTGCTTTGCCTGATGTACTTCATCACCTACCTCGACCGCGTCAACGTCAGCACCGCCGCGGCCGGATTCGCGAAGGAGTTCAAACTCAACAGGACCGAGGTCGGCCTGGTGTTCTCCACGTTTGCCTATCCATACCTCGTGTTCCAAATCATCGGCGGTTGGATTAGCGATCGCTTCGGCGCTCGCCGAACGCTGATTGCTTGCGGCCTGATCTGGGCCAGCGCCACGGTCCTCACGGGCCTCGCGGGGGGACTCGCCTCATTGCTGCTCGCCCGCGTGCTGCTCGGCTTGGGCGAAGGCGCCACCTTTCCTGCCGCCACCACCGCCATGTCTCGTTGGGTCGCGATGGGACAACGCGGTTACGCGCAAGGGGTCATGCATGCGGCCGCGCGGATCGGTAACGCCGTGGCCCCCGCGGTGATCGTCTTCCTCATGTCCGTGTGGGGTTGGCGCGCCTCGTTCTACGTGTGTGCGGCGCTCAGCTTTGCCTGGGTGGCAATCTGGGCGCTGACCTTCACCGAGCATCCGAAGAATCATCCGCGCATCACGGCGGCAGAGCTTGCAATGCTGCCGACGCCGGCCACGAGGTCGCTCCACGTTCCGTGGGGGCCTTTGTTCAAACGCATGGCGCCGGTGACCATGGTGTATTTCTGCTACGGTTGGACCTTGTGGCTGTTTCTCAGCTGGATTCCGCAATACTTCCTGCACCGCCATGACCTCGACCTCAAGAGATCCGCGCTCTTCTCATCGGGCGTATTTTTCGCAGGGGTGCTGGGCGACACGCTCGGGGGGATGGCGACCGACCAATTATTCAAACGTAGCGGCAGCCTCAAGCGCGCCCGCAGCTCAATGGTCTCGACGTGCATGCTCATGACCCTGCTGTCGCTCATTCCCCTGATGTTCACCCACGATCTCGGCATATCGCTCTGTTGTCTTTCCGCAGGCTTCTTCTTTTCCGAAATGACCATCGGCCCAATGTGGGCGATCCCGATGGATATTGCCCCTGACTACAGCGGCACGGCGAGCGGTATGATGAACACGGGTTCAGCTCTAGCGGCGATCATCAGTCCCGTTGTGGGCGGCTATTTGATCGACAAGACCGGTGACTGGCAGCTGCCGTTTCTCGGCAGCATGTTACTTATGGTCGCAGGCGTACTGCTCGCATTCCGCATGCGTCCGGGCAGCAGGTTCGAGGCAGTGTCTTGAGTCTCCACCACCCTGGACAAAAGCCAAACTGTCGCTCGCAGCAGGGTCGGCGAGAGGATTGGTCGTCTCGAGCTGGAAACGCTCGTCGCAGTCAACCATGCCCTCGCGGTCTTCCTCGGGTTTGCTTGTTCACATTCGTGCTGGGAAGACTACAAAGCCCGCAACGGCTAGCGCGCTATTTCCGCGCAATGGGTAATCTGCCGAGCGACACAGATGGACGGTGAGGAGCAGCGACAATTGCCGCTGGCGCAGCTCTCGCTCCTGGCCCTTGGTCTGGGCGTCATTACTGGCCTTGGCGCCGTGCTCTTCCGAGATCTGATCGGCCTTATTCACAATCTGTTGTTTACCGGTCATGCGGTCGTTCACTACGACGCCAACATTTTTACCGCGCCCGCGCCATGGGGTCCGCTGGTGATCCTGGTTCCTGTGCTGGGCGCCGTCCTCGTGACCTTCCTGGTGACCAATTTTGCTCCGGAGGCCAAGGGCCACGGGGTCCCGGAGGTAATGGACGCGATCTACTACAGGAGCGGAGTTATCCGACCGGTCGTGGCGTTGGTGAAATCTCTGGCCTCGGCCATCGCGATCGGAAGCGGTTCATCGGTCGGGCGGGAGGGGCCGATTATCCAGATCGGCTCGGCGCTCGGCTCCACGCTGGGGCAGATCATACGTATGCCAGCGGGGCAACGGATCTCGCTGGTCGCTGCGGGCGCAGGCGCCGGCATCGCAGCGACCTTCAATACCCCAATCGGCGGGGTGATGTTTGCTATCGAGTTGATGATGCCAGAAGTGAGCGTGGAGACCTTTCTTCCAGTCGCGCTCGCGACGGGGACTGCGACGTTCGTGGGCCGTTGGTTCCTCGGTGATGCGCCCGCTTTCCACGTGCCCACGATTCAAGCCATGGCGGTTGATTCGACCGCGTTACTCGTGCTCGTCCTGTTCGCGGTGCTGGGCGCCCTCTGCGGTCTCGGGGCGGCAGGTTTCATCCGGGGGCTACATCTGGCCGAAGACCTCTTCGATCGGATCAAGTCACGCTATCTGCGGCACATGCTCGGCATGCTGATCGTCGGGCTGCTGATGTACCTGCTGTTCCGCATTCTGGGTCAGTACTATGTCGATGGCGTCGGCTACGCGACCGTTCAGGCAGTGTTGGCAGGGCAGATCTCGACATTCTGGCTGCTGGGGCTGCTGAGCGCCTGCAAACTGTTGGCGACCTCGCTCAGTCTGGGATCGGGCTCATCCGGCGGCATCTTTTCGCCGTCGTTATTCATGGGCGCCACACTAGGCGGGGGCTTCGCGGCGCTTCTGAACGCCACCGGTTTGCCAATTCCGCTCAGCATTCCCGCCTTCGCCATGGTCGGAATGGGCGCGATGGTGGGCGGCGCAACCGGCGCCGTCATGACCGCTGTCACGATGATCTTTGAGATGACTCTCGACTACAGCATCGTGATGCCGATGATCGTAGCGGTAGCCGTGAGCATCGGTGCGCGCCGAGTGCTTTCGCGCGAGACCATCTACAGCTTGAAGCTTGTGCGCCGCGGCCGTGCCATTCCAAAGGCGCGTCATGCCAACATGTTTCTCGTCCGCTCCGCGCGCGAAGTGATGGACGCCGACATCCAGGTGTTGCCGGCGGAGGCGAGTTTTGATGATTATCTGCGGCAGCCCGAGCATGCCGGACGCCTACGCCACGTCGTGGTCACTGACAAGGGTCACATCTACGGGGTGATTCGCGTCAACACAGGCATTCGCCGAGGGTTGGAGGGCGCCCACACCGGGGTGAGTCTGAGTGATGTCGCCAGTCGCAACTTCACCGTCGTGCGCGAGGACGAAACCGCCTTCGACGTGATTCGTCGCATGTGGCGTCGGAAAGCCATCATGGCGGTGGTCGTGCGCGGGCGCGGAGTGCCACGTGGGAGCGACGTCGCCGGTGTAATCACCAAGGAGCATGTCGCTGACTCGGTAGCCGATAGCATCAAAGCCTATCCGGAATAGGCGCGCCGAGTTCTTCAATAAGGCAGTGTTGACAAGATTCGATCATTCGATCGAGGGTTCTCGACATCGCTTTGGAGCGAGCTGGCAAGTCGAGTGCCGTGATGTCCCTACTTGGGCCCAGCATCCCGGAGCAATGGCGAAGCATCAGGCTTCCCCAGTCTGTCACTGGGCCTCGAGGCTTAGCGCAGCTGCGCTAACAGAAACTCGCTTGTCCGGCCGTTGGCGAGCGCTGCCGCCGCAGCGTTGTAATGTGCCCCATTGTGCCGCGAGAAGGCATGACGCTGACCCGGGTAGCTGTAGACCATCGCGTTAGGTTTGCCGGCGAGTGCCGCCTTGATCGCGGCTTGTGCAGGCTTGGAAATGAACTCGTCCTCCTCGCCCAGATGCATCAACAAGGGCGCATGGAGACTGTCGACCTCACCCAGGTATCTCTCGGTGTCACCGCCGTGATAGGCGACTGCAGCGGCGACGTCGTAACGCACGGCCGTCAAGAAGGTCATCAGCGCACCCAGGCAGTAGCCAAGGACCGCAACCTTTCCGGTGCACTCGGGCAGTTTGGTCACCGCATCGACGGTGTCCTTGACGTCCGCAGCGCCAACGTCTCTGTTATAGGCTTGATAGAGGCGAAGGCCGTGCTGCCAGTCTTGCTCTGAAGTGACACTGAGATCAACACCCGGCTCTTGGCGCCAGAATAGGTCCGGTGCGACCGCGATGAAGCCTTGCTCGGCCAATTCATCACAATGCTTGCGAATATCGGCGTTCACGCCGAACAACTCTTGTAGAACCACGACGGCCGGAGCCGGCAAGTCTTCCGGTCGAGCGATGTAAGCGCCAAACAAGCCGTCCTGTCCGTTTATGGTGATTTTATCTTCCATTTGCGTTCTCTCGAGGCGACTAGATCTGTACGGAATCTCCGCCGACCCTAACCGAATCGACGGAGATCATTTGCCTGGGAGCGGGGCTACCCATTGACGTGTGCGGACGTGGCAGCCTCTTCGATGAGCTTGGCTGTTTCCTTCGGGTAAGACATGTAGGCCACATGGCTGGAATTTACTTCAACGGTCTTGGCACGGGCGCGCTTCGCCATCATCCGTTCCTGGTCCGGATTGATCGATCGGTCTGCGGTGGCCACCATGTACCAGGTGGGCTTGGTCTTCCAGGCGGGCTTCGTAACCTTATGGGTAAACGAGTCGGTGGAAATCGGCACCTGCGACACAGCCATGAACGCCGCCTTCGCGGGCGGAATATCCGCTGCGAAGTCGGCCGCGAAATGCTCCTGGTCTATCCACCAGTTACCGTTGCTGTCCGGCTTGAACGCCTTGGATGCTTGCGGCAGGGCTTGTTCGATCGACGCACAGCTCTCACCTTCATCGAGCGCAAATGCGGCAATATAGACAAGCGCGGCGACGTTTGGATGATTGCCGGCCTCGGTGATGATGGACCCGCCGTAGCTATGGCCCACCAGAACCACTGGTCCGCCCATGGCGTCGATCGCAGCCTTCGTGTACTTCTGATCCTCGGCGTAGGAGGTCTCGGGAGGCTGTGCCACCGACACGTTGTACCCATCATTCTTGAGGATGTTAGCGACGGCTTCCCAGCCGGAGCCGTCGGCGAAAGCTCCATGCACCAGAACCACGTTCTTAATATGTTGTTTCACGACCATTCCCCTTTGCAGTAAA
>Ga0302324_100004595_pt1 | contig 30440 bp, 22 predicted proteins | sample Palsa_T0_1_FD_201949 | JGI IMG/M metagenome (GOLD analysis project Ga0302324, IMG submission 201949) | Peat permafrost microbial communities from Stordalen Mire near Abisko, Sweden - Palsa_T0_1 | ecosystem: Environmental > Terrestrial > Soil > Palsa > Peat permafrost | place: Sweden: Abisko...
TCCTCAGCTTTCTGTCGTCCTCAAGCCATCGGAAATTGGCAAATCCGCTGGTATGGCTCAGCAACATTCGTGCGGTAATGCGTTTGTAACGCGAGTCGTTCGCCAAGTCCGCATAGTTTGGGTACTCTGGCAGCGGCTTCGGCAAGTATTGATAGACCGGCTTATCGAGATCGAGCACTCCTTCGCCGACCAGTTCCATCGTCATGTACGCGAACGCCACCTTAGAGAACGAAGCGGCGTACATCACCGAATCGACTGTCAGCGGCTGACCCTTGTCTTTGTCCCGGAATCCATAAGCCTTCAGGTATGCGATCTTCCCCTGGTCGAAGATCGCGATTCCGACGCCCGTGACTTCAGCGGCCTTCATCAACCGCGTCACCGTGGCGTCGATTTCGGTTCCGGCGATGGTGCTGCCGTCAAACCGCGTCGCAGCTGCAGAGGAAGAGGAAGGCTCTTCCGCGGCCGCCGACACACTCGCTGCAGCCATCATCGCCAACAACAGAGGTGTCCGCCACATTTTGCGATCACCCCTACAGGCCCGGCCCGTCCGGATAAGCCGGCAAATCCGGAGGCCGCGCGGGCAGCTTCTTGGGATTGGCTTTGATCTCGTCCATCAGAATCTCTACCGCTTTCTCCAGTTGCGGATCATGTCCCTTTAAGACCAGATCCGGTGGATTATCCACCACCACATCGGGTTGCACGCCGTGGTTTTCGATCACCCACTTACCGTCGAGCCCATAGAGGGAGAATTCCGGCCGGGTGATGTAGCCGCCATCCATCAGCGGCATTTCGCCGCGAATGCCGCGCACTCCGCCCCAGGTCCGCTCGCCGATGAGTGGGCCCAGCTTGTACTGCTTGAACATGTAGCTAAAGATGTCTCCATCGGAGGCAGCATAGTGGTTGGTCACGCAGGCCATGTATCCGTAGAAGACGTTGCTTGGCCGCGTTCCCGGCTCAAAGTTTCGTGCCGTACCCATCGAGGCCAGCACTCGCCGTAGCCGCTCAAAAATGAGCTCGTCCACGAAGCCGCCGCCATTGTAGCGGACATCAAAAATGATGCCCTGCTTGCGAATCTGCGGGAAGTATTGCTTGACGAACTCGTTGAGCCCTGCGTCGCCCATGTTTTGCAGGTAGACATAGCCGATGCGGCCGCCGCTGGCCGCATCCACGTTCTTGCGGTTGGTCTCCACCATGTTCAATTCGCGCAAGTTGTATTCGTCGCCAATCGGCTTGACCACCACTTTGCGCGCCCCCTCCGCGGCTGGTTTGGAGTTGACGGTAAGCGTGACCACCTCGTTGGCTGTGTTGGTCAGCAATTCGTCGGGCGTCTGCGGAGCACGGAGCGCGTGCCCATTGATCGCGATCAGGTAGTCGCCTTCCTTGACATTGACGCCCGGCTCGGTCAAGGGAGAGCGCGTGCGTGCGTCCCAGTTCTCGCCGGAGAATATTTTCTTGATCCGGTAAACGCCACTGGCTCCGTCGAGGTCATAGTCCGCACCGAGCAATCCGACATTCACCGGGTGCAGATCCGGAAAATCACCGCCCCCAACGTAGGTGTGAGAATTCGACAACTCCCCGATCATCTCACCCATGATGTACGTGAGCGAATAGCGATCGGCCACGTAGGGTAGCAACTGCGCATATTTATCTCTGACCTTCGGCCAATCCACTCCATTCATCGAAGCCTCAAAGAAGTAGTCCCGCTCCTGCCGCCAGACTTCGTTGAAAATTTCCTTCCACTCCTGCGCAGGATCGACCTCAACTCGCATGCCGGAGAGGCTGAGTGCGCCATCCCCCACTTTGTGAGGTGCGTCGGGCGGCTTGGTATCGATAATCCCGACCTTGGCATCGCCTTCGGCCTCGGTCCGATACAACAGCTTCGAGCCGTCGTGGGAAAGCGCGAAATGATCCGCACCCTCCAGCAGCACTTTGTCTTTTCGTTCCTTCAAGTCGTACGCGTGGATCGCCCTGCTTTCTCCGGGGATCGGTCCCGACAACCCTTGAATGGGTGAAGTCGAGTAGTAGATCGCATCTTTTGAAGCATCGATGCCGCGAATCACCGCCGGCGGAACGGCCAGCGCTACAATCCGGTTCTGGATGCCGTCCAGGTCGATCTTAAAGACTTTCGGGGGCTCCTTGGTCTCGGTTTGCGCGGTTTTCTCCTCGCTCGCAGGCTTCTCTTCTTTCTTGTTTGGTTGCTGCTTTTGATTCTTCCGATTCGCCTCCGCAGCCCCTGGCCCCGCGGCCGTCCCCGGCTCCTCGCTCTTCACCTTCACCTCGTCACTCAAGGCCGGGAACGGGGAAGGTTCGTCCGCCGTCAACGTGACCACATAAACGCGAGTCGTCTTCGGATTCGCAAACTCGAAATCGATGCTACCCAGTACTTCGTTGTAATCGCGATCGGAAAGGAAGTACAAGTATCGCTTGTCGGGGTCGAACACGGCCGCGTAACTATTATTGAGAGTGGAAGTCACCGCAGTGATCTTCTGATCGGCCAGGCTGTACAGATAGACGACGGCATAGCCCGTGTCCAGGTTCTTGTCGTACGCCAGCCACTTACTGTCTGGAGACCAGCTGTAATTCTGAATCTCGAAGAACTTGCCGCGATCCACTTCGACCGGCTTTTTCTCCTTGACGTCGACATACCACAGTTTTAGGTCCTTGTCGGCCCAGGCGATTTTCGAGCTGTCCGGCGACCACGCCGGCTGGAACATGAAACCCTTATGTCCGCTGGTGATCTGCTCTTCAGCGCCCAGTCCGTCTTGCGGAGCGATGTAGATCTCGTCCTCGCCGGTGCGGTCGGAAACGTACGCGATCGATTGCCCGTTCGGCGACCATGCCACCTTCTGTTCGCGAACACCCGGAGAATTGGTCAGATTGCGGATGCTTCCATCCTTCGCCGGTACCGTGAAAACTTCCCCGCGTGCCGCGATCACCGCTCGCTTGCCATCGGGCGCGATATCGAAGTCGGTGACATGACGGCTTGCGTTGACCCAATGCTTCATCGCCTGATCACGCTCCCCGCTTACATAGATCGTAAGTTTCTTCGGCTGCCGCGTTTCGAAGTCGAAGGTATACAGGAAACCGCCATTCTCAAAAATAATCGCGTCCGGACCAAGGCTCGGCCACATCACGTCGAACTCGTCGAACTTGGTAAGTTGTTCGACCTGCTTGCTGCCCAGGTCGTAGCCGTAGAGATTGAGCCGGTGTTCGGGCCCGCGATCGGAAGTGAAATAAATCGTGTTTCCGCGCCACATCGGAAACGTGTCGGTGTACTCGGTGTGCGGAATGACCTGATCGACGACGTTGTTCTTGATGTCATAAATGGTAATGTCCTGCGCCAGGCCGCCGGTATAGCGCTTCCACTGCCGGAAATTGCGGAAGATCCGGTTGTAGGCGATCTTTGTCCCGTCCGGCGAGAACGAAAGCAGGCCGCCCTCATCGATCGGCATGGGCTGAGCCAGGCCACCTTCGATGCTGACCGTGTATGGACGTTTGATCCAGCCATTCGAGGCATCGCGACGCGAGAGAAAGACGACGCTCTTGCTGTCCGGCGTCCATCCAATCACCTGGTTGAGCACGCCCATGCGGTCGCTGAGCGGTTGCGCCGATCCCTGATAGAAGGTCAACTGCTTCGGTTGACCGCCCTCGGACGGCACGACATAAACGTTGAAGTTGCCGTCGTACTGGCCGGTGAATGCCAGCCACTTTCCATCCGGCGAAAACTTCGGGAATAGTTCACGCCCAGGATGCGAAGTGATGCGCCGCGCCGTGCCTCCCGCGCTTGACACCAGCCACAGATCGCCGCCGTACATCAATGCAATCTTGTCCTTATAAATGTCGGGAAACCGCAGCAGGCGGCCCTCTTGCGTGTCCTGCGCTGCCGCCAGGCAGGCACAACCAAGCACAGAACCGAGGACAATGAACGCAAAAAACCTTCGGATAGAAATCATCAGAGATCCTCTCGGGAAATTCTTGCGGGAATAATTAAGGGATGGGAAAGCATTGCGACAAGCGGAAATTGTATCAGCCTTGAACGCTGCCGCTTCGAATATTCAATGGATTTACTGGCCCTGCATGTTGCCCGCTGCCTTTACCGCCTCCTGGCAGCGGCCCGCGGCGGTCAACACTTTGTCAAAGGTTGTATCTGTGCGGAGTTTCGCGAGCAGCGGATCGTTCAGTAGATTCTCGTGCGCGCAATAGTTCTGTTCGACCGCGCTCTCGAGCAGATGGAGAGCCGCCTGCTTTTTGCCAGCGTATGCGAAAAGCGCTCCCTGGTAATACCAAGTCTCGGCGTCGACCTCGGTCGGCAAGCTGGTTTCCGCTTCCTGCGCCATCCGATCCAGATCCGCTGCTGGCCGCAATTGCAGACAAGCCTCCACCAAATCGCGGTGATAACGAGGTGTACTCGGCATCCGCTTCACGGCCTCGCGTGCCTCCTGAATCTTCCCCTCGCGCAAAAGAATGGATGGTGTCACATACGCCGCCCACTCCGACCCGGCATCCAGACGGACAAAATCGGCCGCCCGTTCGGTCTTGCCCAACTCCATAAACGCCCAGGCGCAGGACCGGAAAATATAGTTACCAGGATCAAGCGCCAACGCAGTGTTGCATTCATTAGCCGACTGCTGCAGCATCCCTGCATAACGATAGACATAGGCCATCGCGAAATGCGCCTCGGCACTTTCCGGACGGCGCTTGACTAGCGCCTGCGCCGCCTGGAAGGCCGGCCCGAGTTCTCCTCGCTCCACCCGGTTTGCGATCAGCTGCCGGGCAGCAGTGACCCGGTTTGGATCGAGTTCTACGGCCCGCTCGCAGGCTTTGTTCGAGCGCTGGAACATCGGCTCGCCACCATCGGAATAGTCCGCGTCGTAGTAGCAACGCACTCCGAGCTGTTCCCAGGCCGGCGCATAGGTTGGGTCCACTTCGACCACATGCTCCAGAACCGCGATCGCGTCTTTATTCGGCCCGGCATCATGCGGCAGCGCCAGGCTATGCAGGTAGAGATCATAGGCCTCTGCATTTTTCGGCCGCGTGCCGGTATCAAGGTAACCGCCGCCCATGCCGAGCGCCGGTAGCAGCTCCTGACGGATCTTGGCAGACAACTGGTTTTCCATAGCGATCAGGTCCTGCGCGGGCGCGGTCACGTTGGTTTGCCACAAAAGCTTGTTCCCCTCGACCTGGATCGCCTCGATCGTAATCATCAGGTGGTCGCCTTGCTTCAGAAAGTGGCCGGTAAGAATGTTGGCGACGCGTAGTTCGCGGCCTGCCTGCTGCGGGTCGACGTCATTGCCGACAAATTTCTGTGTGGTCGCGGAAGGACGAACGTCAAGCGTACGCGAGTAAGTGAGCGTGTTGGCGATTTCATCGGCCAGCGCAGTGCGAAGAAACTCCACGCTGATGTCGCCATTGCGGTTCTGCAATGGCAGCACCGCAATGGTGTTCTTCGGCGCACCCGCGCCCGTCATCTGACGCATCTTGAACCACCACGCCCCCACCGCGACCAAAACCATGAGCAGGACGGCGCTCACTCCGAGCAGAAGATAATATGAGAACTTGCTGGTCGCCTGAAACGTGCTCGTGGCTAGCCGATAGGGCAGGGCCGGCCGCCGCGCCCCGGTCTTGGTCAGCCCGGATTCCGTTTCTTTTCTCAACGACTGCAGATCGCCCTTCATCGCCAGCGCGTTCGGGTAACGGTGTCCGCGATCTTTTTCCATGGCCCGCCCCAGGATGCCTTCGAAATCCGAGGGCAGCGACGGGTTGATATCGAGCGGAGAAACCGGCTTCTGGTTGAGGACCGCGTCCAGCGTGCTGATCACATTGCCGGTGGCGAAAGGCTTCTTGCCGGTCGCCATTTCGTAAAGCACGACTCCGAGCGAGAACAGATCGCTCCGCGGATCGAGCGGTTCGCCGCGCGCCTGCTCCGGTGACATGTAAACCGCGGTTCCCGGAATCACGCCCACCGCAGTCAGCGAGTCTTCGAGCGCGGCTTCGCTCGATCCCGGTTCGGGCACCGACTTGGCCAACCCGAAATCGAGGATTTTTGTTTGCCCGCCCTGACGCACAAAAATATTGGCCGGCTTGATGTCGCGATGAATGATTCCCTTGGCGTGCGAAGCCGCCAGAGCATCTGCCACCTGGATGCCGATGTCGAGAACCTCATCAATCTCCATCGGCTTGCCTCGCATCCGCTCCTTCAGACTCACGCCTTCGAGCTTCTCCATGACAATGAAGGGATGTCCGCCGTTATTGTCGATATCGTGAATCGTGCAGATGCCGGGATGGTTCAGCTGGGAGGCGGCGCGGGCCTCGCGCACAAAGCGGTCGAGCGACTTGCGGTCGTGGACCATCTCCACGGGAATAAACTTGAGGGCGACGTGACGCGCCAGGCGCGTGTCTTCGGCCTCGTACACCACGCCCATTCCACCAACACCGAGTTTGCCGACGATGTGATAGTGGGAGACTGTCTCGCCGATCATTCCAAGGACCTCGACTGCCGTTGGCGGCTATGTTAGGCCGCTGCCTAACCCTAGGTCAATCCCTCAGGTGGAGAGAAACGGAGAGGAAGCCAGGCATTGGTCCGGACCCCACCCCGCGGGCGTCGCGGGCGTATTAGAGCTTGCCTAGACGCTCTCCGATGGCGTAGGCTTGCGGCGTCTGGAAGTGGGCTTCCAAGTTCCGGCACCAGCCGGCTAAAGCGTCCGGCTCCGTTTGCCGATCCTAAGCGGGATCAAATGGATGCTCGGGCCAGCCAATTGCGCGCCCTCCCGAAGCAACCTCTTGGTCTTGATTGTTGGGTCAGATTGCACGGGGACTGATTCGTCACGGAGGTGGGAATGAGTGGCCGTTCATTCTTTGGTGGGGCCGGGTCTGACGCGACCGAGGTCGGAGGGTCGACACTCATGCAAGCCCTGGTAGTCGACGATTCCGCCGTCTACCGCAAACTGATCGGCGATCATCTACGGGGCTGGGGTTTTGGCGTCACCCTCGCCGAAAGCGGCTCCGAGGCTTGGAAAATCCTGCAGCAGCCGGATTCTCCCAAGCTTGTTCTGCTCGATTGGGTGTTACCCGATCTGGATGGCCTTGAGATTTGCCAGCGCATCCGGAAAGCCGGATCGTCCGGCCCCTACGTCTACGTCATCCTTCTGACCAGCAACGAGGGCCGCCAGAACATGCTTGACGCCATGCAGGCCGGCGCCGACAACTTTCTGGTCAAGCCTTTTGACGAACTGGAATTAAGAGCCCGCCTACTGGTCGGCAAGCGCATTCTCGACCTCCAGGAAGAACTGGTTTCCGCACGCGAAGCCATGCGCCATGCCGCCACCCATGACAGCCTCACCGGATTGATGAATCGGGGAGAGATTCTCACCCTGCTCGAACGGGAACTGGAACGAGCCCGCAGACATCGCACGCCCGTGGGGGTGATCCTTAGCGACGTCGATCATTTCAAGACCGTGAATGATACCCTTGGCCATCTTTTTGGCGATGAGGCGCTCCGCGAAATCGGTCGGCGGCTGCGGTCGCAGCTTCGCATCTACGACGGTGTGGGGCGATATGGCGGAGAGGAATTTCTTATGGTTCTGCCCAACTGCGATCTGCCCCACGTGATTCTGCGCGCCAACGAATTGCGCGAGATCGTCGCCAACACGCCCGTGATTTCCTCCGGCGAAGAGAGACTCATCACCATGAGTATGGGAGTCGCCGTCTCCAGCTGCGAAGGGAAAACCGAGGTGGAAGCGCTGTTGAGTCAGGCCGATGCTGGCCTTTACGCCGCCAAAAAAAACGGCCGCAACCGGATCGAGCACTTCACCTCCGCGACGAAGAAGGCCTCAGCGGGGCGCACCCGCAAAAGCTAAACCTGTTATCACACTGAACCGAAAAATAACCGTCGTGATCTCGTCTTGATGATCTCGTCTTGATGATCGCAGCCGTCGTTTTCTTCCATCGGCTACGAGGGAAACGGTCCTAAGAATTTAGAACTGAGGCATCACCCGTCCGTACCGGTCCGTCATGATCCCGGTCCGTCATGATCCTTGAACCTCCCCTGGACATAGGCGTATGCTGTGCCGCAAGCGGTCCAGCCGGAGCCCCGAAGATGACGACACAGGCAAAACCCGGTTTCGACTCGGAACCCGTGTTTGGCTTGATCCTGCTCATCCTGCCGTGGATCTCCCTGCTTTGGTCCCCCTGTTCGTGCTTTGGCTCTTCCTGGTCTCCTGTTGCTCTTCCTCATACCGGCCGTTGGTCGAATGCGTGACACAAGAAAACCCTAGCAATCGAAGATCGAAGCAGAAGTTCCTGGAAGCCAAGCTGGGCTGGGCGTATGCTGTGGGGCAAGCAGGCGGGTGCTGGAGGAGGATATGACATCGCGCTATCCTTTGGCTCGAAGATTCAGGGGCATCCTCGTCGCTTTCAGGGAACTCGTCGCTCTGCTCCTGGGGGTGCTCGCCGCTCTGCTCGGAATTGCGATTGTGGTGTCACCCTGGATCATCCTGAGTCTGGGCGGCTGGCGTCTTATTTTTCCTCTGTATCTTCGTCCATACGCTTTGTTGTGGGTCGGCTTCGCGCTGACCATGGCGTTCCTTAATCGCCGAGAGCTGCGAATCAGAGTGCAGAGCTGGAGACCCGCCCGCAAGTCAACCGAATTCAGAAAGGCCACGCCGCCTGTAACGTCCGCACACGGCGACCGCGAAGAGCAACATCGCAGCGCCTGAGGAAGAATAAACAGGCCCCCGGAACGCCAAATCGATAGCTTTTCCGAGGTCGAGGGCTCTCGGGTAGCGAACTCCGCTCGAAGCGAAGAAGCTCGGTCCGCTTGCCAAACAGCCAAAACAGGGGCTCGAATGGATCCGGCTGAGGCGGTCGCTCGTTCACTTCGGATTGTAGCTCCCAGCAATTGCAGACCACTCGCGATGAAAGGGTCGACTCCGGTGGCCATCAACCGAGCACCGTCCCCCTTCGTGGTGCACCGAGACATTACTTTAGTTATGTGCCGAGGCTTCGGAGAATCGGGTCTAATTTCAGAACAGGATGTGTGTTGGAGGGCTGTTTATGAAAGCAACGGACCTGATGGGAAAATTGTGGCGCAATGAGGAAGGGCAAGACATCGCAGAATACGCGGTGATGCTGGCCGTAATTCTGGTAATCGTGATCGGCACCGTCCAGTTGATTGGCGGCAACGCGAATAATGTGTTCAGCCAGGTGTCTAGCAGCATGTCGCAATAAGCGGCGGTGCCGTCTAGCGTGTCAAGCAGCACGGCGAAGCTTGTCGCGTCAATCAGAGAGGCGTGATCACGCCAACCGGACGGCCCCTTCGCTCGGCAAATGTCGATACCACGTCGTTGGCGCTCTTTCGTGACGCATTGAGCATCGGTCGGTTCACGCGCGACGGCGATTGATCGCGAGTTGAGGTGCATCGGCTCCGTGCGGGAGCGGAAGTCTCGGCTCCGCAAACGCAAGCCGTATCGCCCGGCGCTGTCCACCGAGAAATGTTCTCACTCGATCGCCGGGACCCGAACCCTTGGCGAATCCGCTGCCATTCTTGTTCCGCCAGCCGCTGTTCGACACGCAGCCCTAGTAAAATCGGTTGGCGAGGAGGAAGCGCGGTTGCAATCGGCACCGCGCCCATTTCCTTTGCTTCCCAGATTTGGACCCACGCCACCAACCGGTTGAGAGTCCAATTCTTTTTTTCATGACGTGGAAGTCGAAAACCCGGCGGTGGTAGCCTTTGAAGGACATGAGTGCACCCCGCGGCCGCACGAGCGAGCCACTACCCACAGTGTTCACAGACCTCTCAACCCGCATTCAACGCTGCGCGCGCGACGCCGGATTCGATCTCTGCGGCATTGCGCCCGTCGGCAATTTCGGCGAGTTACAGCTATTTCCCGATTGGATCGCGGACGGGAAGCACGGCGAAATGAAGTACATGGAAGCGCGCGATGACGCCGGCGAACTCAAGCGCGCATCGCTCGCAAGGGTCGCTCCCTGGGCGCGCAGCGTGATCGTGTGCGCCATCAACTACAACACCGCCCATCCCTACTCGACGCAGACAGAAGATGCAAGCCGAGGCTGGATCTCGCGCTACGCCTGGACGCGGGAGGACTATCACGACGCCCTCCTGCGGCGCCTGCGAAGAATCGAAGATGAGTTGCGCGGAATCCTGGTTGCGCGCGGAGAGCCGGGGGAGACGCCCGTCACTCCGTCAACGGGCAAGTGGCCGCCGTCGACCGATCACTTCCACTCCCGTTCCTATGTCGACACCGGCCCGCTTATCGAGCGCGTGTACGCCAAGTACGCTGGCATCGGATGGATCGGCAAGAACACATGCATCATCAACCAGCAGCTGGGATCGTGGCTTTTTCTGGGCGTAATCCTGACCTCGCTCGATCTGATCGCCGCCGGAGCGCCCGCGCCCGATCGTTGCGGTAGCTGCACGCGCTGCATCACCGCCTGTCCGACACAAGCGATTGTGGCGCCCGGCCAATTGGACGCGCGGCTCTGCATCTCCTATCTGACCATCGAGAAACGAGGCAAGATTCCAGACGAACTGCGCGAAGGCATGGGAAGGCAGGTCTTCGGGTGCGATATCTGTCAGGACGTCTGCCCGTGGAACCGCAAAGCGCCCGCGACCACCGCGCCCGAATTCGAGGCAAGGCAAGACCTGGTCAATCCGGCGTTAGACTGGCTAGCCGAGATGCAGCCGGAACAGTTCCGGGTGGCGTTTCGCGGATCTCCCGTCCGTCGCGCCAAGCTATCCGGCTTGCGCAGGAATTCGGTAATTGCCATGGGGAACAGCGGCAACAAGAAATTCATGCCGACGCTAAGAAAACTCTGTGAGGACCCGGACTCGGAGGTCGCGGAGCACGCGCGCTGGGCGATGGCAACACTCGATCGATGCCAAATCCAGCAGCCAGAACCAAGTACCCACTAAGTACCCACTAAGCACTGGCCACCCCTTGGGGGGTGGTTGTATGAGCCAGGAACTCTTTCAGCGTTTTCTCAGAGTCCCACGTGATTGAAATGGTGGTGCAGCGCTAGAATCTCGGGCACAGCCTGCTCGGCAGCTAAGGCCGCAATATCTTTGGAGCATTTCTGCCCGACACTAAGCATGGCTCCGGTAATGGCGATTGAAAAGATGGTGGCGGGATTGTCCTGAATAAGGAGCAAGGCCCGGACCCCGATGGAGAGATTGTGTGAGTTTCGCCGCCCGGGCCGGGCCAGGTTGAATTCAACCCCAGAAGGTTAGCATGAAAAGCCAAGGAGTGAAAAAATTCCAGAAAGACCAGCAGACAAGCAAGAAAGCCAGTGGCAAGGCAACGCCGGGCAAGTGGGACGAGATGAACCGCAAGCAACGGCGGGAGAGGATGCGCCAGATAGAGAGCGGAGATCTCAGCCTGGAGGTGGTACATCCCCATGCTTCAGGCATTGATATCGGGAATGAATCCCACTACGTAGCCGTACCGCCGAGCCGCGACTCACAACCGGTGCGATGCTTTGGCTGCACGACCGCCGAACTGAAGAAAATGGCCGAATGGCTGACACAATGCGGGATTCGCACGGTGGCGATGCAATCAACGGGAGTTTATTGGATTGCGGTCTACGACATTTTGGAAGCGGCGGGTATGGAAGTGTATCTGGTGAATGCAAGGGAGACGAAGAATCTGCCGGGGCGGAAGACGGACGTGCAGGAGAGCCAGTGGTTGATGAAGCTGCACACGTATGGCTTATTGCGGAATTCGTTTCGCCCGTCGCAGGAGATCCGCATCCTGCGGACGTACTGGCGGCAGCGCCATGATCTGGTGCGGAGTACCGGACGCCACATTCAGCGCATGCAGAAGGCGATGACGCAGATGAATATCCGGTTGGCCAACGTGATCAGCGACATCACCGGGGTGACCGGGCAGGCCATCCTGAAGGCGATTCTGGATGGGCAACGCGATTCCCGGGAACTGGCGGCGTATCGGGATTGCCGGGTGGAGGCCAGCGAGGAAGAGATCGCGCAAGCTCTGGAGGGCAACTGGCAAGAGGATCAGCTGTTTGTCTTGCGGCAGGAACAGGCGGGATACGAGTTTTGCCAGAAACAGATCACGGAGTGCGATCAGCAATTGGAAAATTACCTCGCGCGACTCGAGGATCGGACCCAGGGGGCCACTCTGCCGGAAGAGACGCGAAAGGGACGGCGCAAGAAAAAGAAAAAAGGCAATCCACAATTTAACTTGCGGAAAGAGTTGTTTCGCATGACCGGTACGGACCTGACCCAGATCGATGGCATCGATGTCATGGCGGCGATGACAGTTGTCAGCGAAGTAGGATTGGATATGAGCAGGTGGAAGACCGAGAACCATTTTGTTTCTTGGCTGAAACTGTCTCCGGACAACAAAATCAGTGGGGGCAAAGTCATTGGGAAAGGTCGCATGCCCACAAACAACCGCGCGACGACCGTCCTAAGGATGGCGGCCACTAATCTACGGGAGAGCGACACCTATCTAGGGGCGCAGTTCCGCCGATTTCGGGCTCGGCTGGGGCCTCCGGTGGCGGCCAAGGCGATGGCCGCTAAACTCGCCCGGCTTCTCTACCGCATGCTGCGTTACGGAATGAAATATGTGGATCGAGGAGCCGAGTTATATGAGTCCCAACACCGCAAACAGCAGGTCATCCATCTCAAGCGAAAAGCCGCGCAGCTAGGGTTGGAAATCATCGAAGTTGCTGACGCGGCTTAAACCGAGAGTTTTCGGGCGGGGAGTTCCTGGAGAGACTCGGACTAACCACAACTCGGTTCACAAACGCCAAGGGCGAAATCGAGGATCAGGTGACGCAGTCAGAGTCAGAATAGACCTGCATTCTCGGCTGTGGCTTGGTCAGCGTCCGCTCACTTCAAAGCGCACAGGCTTGGCTGTGGCATTGATGTTCGGATCATAGTATTCGTACACGCGCGAGGCGAACGACTGCGCGTGGATTGGGTACTTCGCCCGCAGCCGGTACCGCACTTCGAATGAATCGCGCGGCGCAATCGAATCGAAATATAAGATCGCCTGCGTTGCCGTCATACTGAATTTTTCCAGCCGCCCACGTTTTGTGCCCGCGGTTTTCTCCACCATCCTCTGCAAGTCTTCGCTCAGCAATTCGAATCCGGGAGGAATCCCCAGATCTACCATCACCATTTTTGCAGTCTTATCCAGATTGTTGCGGATTCTCGCCGTCCCCGTCACTATCTCATCCTGGGCAAGCCGCGTGCGATCGTAGTTTACTTCGATTCCCAACGGCTCATGCGCTGCCACATGCTGCCACGGAACAAAGTAGCGCCCGGCGATCTGATAGGCAAGTCCACCCTTCCCGGAAAAACGAATCTCAATTTCGTTGTCGCGATCCGCGTCCGTTTGCGGCAGGACAAACTGGTGGAACAGATCGTTGTTCTCCTGATTGATTTCCAGGCTCGCTACCTTCTTCCCATCGAGCAGAACGTCGGCCGTACCGCGGGCATCGCTCCCGCTCTGTTCGGAGGCCCGCAAAAGCGCACGCAAGGCCATGATCGTTGCCTGCGTCGTCCCCCAATTGCCGTCGCCACTCTTTTTTGAAGCGATCCACGAAAGCGACTTGCGGACGACATCGGTGTATCCTCCGGCCCTGAGAAACGCCTGCACTGCGAGCCCTGTCGTCTCGACGGCCGCGCTGTCGCCAGTCGCATAGACACCGGTTTCGTCCGCCGACCACCACACGAAGTCGCCTTTTTCCGTGGCCGCGTCTCCTAACATTTCCAGGGCCCGCCGCGCGAATTCCGAGTCCTTGCCGTTTTCTACCACGAAGTTCGCAACCACGGCGAGCGTGTACGCGTCCATCCTGTCGTCGAGATGTTTCTCGACAAACTGCCTGGCCTTTTCAATCGCCGGTCCTTTGTAATCGGCCGATTCGAGCGCCCACGCGATGTACGCGGTGATGCGCACCACATCCGCGTTGAAGCGGTTCGTCGCGCCTTCGTTGATGAACTGCGTGTCGGGCCTCCAACTCCCATCGGGCTGCTGCTGACTCACCATCCAGTCGCTGGTGCGCGCAATCACTTGCGGGTCCACGTCATAAACCTTCGCCATGTCGTGGAATTCCATCAGTCCGTATGCGGTCAGAATCTTGTTGGCCGGAGCGTTGCCGAACCATGAGAATCCGCCTCCCGGAACCTCGAAGGTCAGGAGCCGCTGGTAGCCGGTTGCGACGAAGCCTTCGGCCTTCGCGTGAATCTCCGGTGTCACTTTCTTTGTCCGCTTCATGTAATCGAGCGCCAGCACATTCGGATAGGTGGCTGACGAAGTCTGCTCGAAACAGCCGAAGGGCATGCGCAGGATGCTGTCCATCCCCTCGATCACCTGGCTCAATGGCCCGGGGTAAAGCCGGACGAAAATCTTGCTTGCATCCGGGATGGAAGTTTTCGGGAAGCTCACGGTGTGACGCACCGACGAATCCAGCCGTCCGCTGAAGACGATCTCCTTGGCCTCTCCATTGGGCACAACCTCAATCTCGCGCACCACAGTGTCTTCGCGCTGCGAGCCCCCTTTCATGCGGCCGCTGAGCGTGAGTTTGAATTTGCCGATCCTCCCCGCCACCATGGTGAATTGCGCGGCGCCCACCTGCCCGGCGCCGACCGAGACGCTCCGCTCGCCCGCTCCTTCCAGCGAGAACCAATCCCCGGGTTCCAGTCTCAAATCCACGTCGCCCACATGGCCTGCGTAGTTGTACACAGCCACGGGGATCGAGACCATATCTCCCTGCGTCAGGGTCACCGGAAGATCGAGGTCGACGAAGAAATCCTGGAAGACCTTGAGTTCCGAAGTTCCGGTTCCGAGCGCGCCCGTTTGCGTGGAGGCCAGCATCGCCATGCGCCAGGTCGTAATCGAATCGGCCAGCGCGATCGTGATGCTCGCCTTGCCTTCGCCATTGGTGAGTATCTCGGGATTGATGTAGAGCGCCTCGGGGAAGTAACTGCGCATATGACCGCCCGGCGCGGCCGCAGCGCCTGTCGCTCCCAGCCCGTCTTTCGCGCTCGCCTGTTCTCTGGTTTTCTTGGCGCCCTGGAATTGCGCAAGGTCCGTAAAATTTCGCCCGTTCAACGGCAATGCCTGAGGGATAGCCCCGGCGATTACTGCATCCATTGTCTCCACTTGGGCCCCCGCGTCGACTGCTACCGCTTCATTGACGGCACCGATCTGCAATGTCGCAGAAAGAACACTGCGGTCGCGGGCCGCGAGGGAGATCACTCGAACGCTGGTTCTGAATCCAGCCGACTCGACTCGCACCCTGTAGCGTCCGGGAGGCAATGCCGCGAAAAAAAACTTTCCTGCCGCGTCTGCAACGGTATTTCGGCTGCTCTGGTCCTCCATGCGCCGAATCTGAACCCCCGCGCCCGAAACCGCTGCGCCGCTCACATCCGTGACCGTGCCGTCGATCTCGGCAAGACCATTCTCGGGGCCGACGCCGTGCTCCATCCGCATCGTGATCGTATTTTCCGCCGACCGCCAGGCATTCCATTGCGGCTGGCTCGACACCCATGCGGTTTTAGGCTCCAGCCACAATGTGAGATCGTCCGCCGTGCCAAACCTGCGGTCGGGACCCGCGCTCGTCACCCGATACGAGTGGTATTCTCCATTCCGCCACGGCGCAGCATCGATCCGCAGCTCTGTACCCCATGCATCGCGCGGAAAGTGGCCGCTTGCGTCTCTCAGTCCTTTGAATGCCGATGCCAGATCTTGCTTGCGGTCGAGGTCGGCCATCTTCGCGGCCAGCTCCCGGACATAGTCGAGAAGCGCATCCCGGTACCGCGCCATGTGGTCCGCTTTTGCCGTCTCGGGCAGTGCGCGCCCCGTCTCGCTTTCGAGCGTGTGCGCCGCAACCGTTTCCGCTGCGGCAAACAGCGCCCGAGCGGCGCGATCGTGCGACTCGTCAGACTCGTCTTCCGCCGGCTCGATAACCTGCGTCGAAGAGAGCGAATGAATTTCGTAGTGCGGCTTCATCAATTCCTGTTCCAGATAGAAGAAGACCTTGGCGAAGCCCGGCTGTTTCTCGGCCAACGCGAAGACCGCCTGATCCACGACCTCTAGTCCCAGCGCGGCGCTGACACCTTCGCCTTTTTGATTGGTGACGTGGAAATGCACTTTTGCTTCGCCGCCGGGCACGTAACTCCTGGCGTCGGCCACGGTTTCTATATGCAACTCCTCGGCAGGCTGCACGAAGACCAGCCTTTGGTCCTCGACCTCGCGGCCGCTCCGCCCAATCACGTAGGCATCGATCGTCAATGTCCCGCTCATCTCCGGACCGACGACCACGCTCATCTCCGCGCGTCCGTTCTCGAGATCAACATCGCGCGTCAGAATCGTCTGCCCATCGCGCACCAGGTCGATGTAAGCCGCTCCCCGTTGCCGCGTCGACAGCACCGCGATCTCCAGGCAATCACCGAGCCTGGCTACGGCATGCGATGTGCGCACCAGCACCTGATCTTCTCCGGTGCGCGTCTCTAGGGTCACGCTATCTGAGGCGCGATTGCCTTTGTGATCGTCGGCATCAATGCGTAAAACAGCGTTGGCATCATTGCCCGGAATCCGAACTGTGGCAATTCCGGCCTCGTCCGTCTGCACTCGATCCTGGGCAGCGGCCGTGCGCACTACCAGGTCCGCTTTGGCCGGGGTTCCGTCCGGATACGACGCCAGTATGAACACTTCATTCTCCAAACCCCGCACCAGCTTGCCACCTTCAGGAACAGCCGTAATCAGCAACGAGGTTTGGCCTACGGTGATCGGCTCGCCGCGCGTCTCCGAGTGCTCGGCCGCATCCTTCACCGTGGCTTCCACCACGACCGGCGCCGCGCCATGGCGCGTTCCGTTGCCGGCAAAAAATTGCGGCAACACCAGATCGAAGCGATAGGCGCCGTCGCGATCCGTGCGCCCCTGGGCCGATGCCGCTTCGAAAAGCTCCGCATCCATCGCCGACGCCTTCATCGTGACCGGTGCATTGTCCACAGGCTTGCCAAAGAAGTAATTCACTTTCACGGCACCGGTGACGTGATCGCCAGGCCGGTAATCGCGCTTGGGCTTGCCGTTTTTCGAATCGAACTCGATCGCCACGCGGAACTTCGGCAATCGATAGCGCTCCACATTCACCGCCAGTTCGGCGGAGCTCGCCTCGCCGATCTTGGCGCGAACGTGATATGTTCCCAGATTCACTTCGTCGGCCAGCGTAAATTCCGCCGATGCCACTCCGAAATTGTCCGTCGCGGCGCTTTTGCGGAATACCTTGTTTCCTCGCGGATCTTCTACTTCGAAGGTCAGTGCGCGGCCGGTAGCAGCATGTCGATCGGCGCGGTCCAATGCCAATGCGCGCAAATGGATGGTCTGCGAAGGCTGATAGATCGGCTTCTCGCTCGTCAGCAGCACAGAAACTTTGTCTTCAAGCTGCACCGTTTCCGTGGTTTCCACGTGGCCGAGCGGCGTATCGGCCGAGAAGCGCACAGGACAACTGCCCGTCAATCCTTCGGGGAAACGGAAATCCGCCGCGACGGATCCCCGGCGGTCGAGTTCTCCAGCAAACAGCAGCTTGGGAGTGTGATCAGGCTCAAGCAGTTCAATCCTCACCGTTCCCCGCTTGGCCATAAGCGCCGTGTCGCCGGCGCTGGAACCGGCGACAATTACCCGCATAGCTGCGGGCGCTCCCGAGATATACGATCGCTGCCCGAGCACGCGCAGCACGGGCCGTTCGAGAATCTCCGACAGCGAGCGTATCTCCTCTAGATCCGGCGTCGTCTTCTTTTCATAGCGCAGAGTAAAACGCACGCGCTGCCACACCAGTTCATCCAACGTCATCGGCTCGCCGAGAACCATCCTCGCGTTCCAGACCGCGCTTCCTTCGGTTACGCGCTTATCGCGCTTCACTTCGCTAAGGACGTGATCCTCGGGGCTCAGCAACTCCAGTTTCAGCTCCGCCTCGCCGCTGTGCGCGGCTTCGTAGGGCACGGAAAAAGCAAGAACATCGCGAAAATAGACGGCGGAGATTGTTCTCGACTGCACGTTGCCAAAGCTCGCCGCAAGTAGCAGTGCTAATCCTGACAGAGCTTGAAACACACGAGACATGGCGCACTCCCCTCGCGGCAAGCGGCCGACCGCCGCGCCGCGCTTTGTTGTTCAATCGGAGTTCGCGCCTGGTTGGGAGTTTTGCAGACAATTTTTGGGGGATTTGTGGGAAGTTACTATTGGCACTTACCGCGGATCGTTACCGTTCATGCCAGTGGAGTCCGTCCTTACTGCTCCAAGTGGTGCCGGCGTCTGTGGTTAGCTCGAAGACAGCCCGCTCGCTCGCCCCACCTATCTCGTCCTTGGCATTCGCTGACGCTTCATCGCAGGCTTCCTTCGTTGACTCGATGCGCACCGCCTTGCCCGCCCATTGCGCTTTAATTTTCTTCCATTTCTTGCCCCGATCGCGGCTCAGAAAGAGATTGCCAGCTTCATCAAGAGAAAGAACCCGTTTGCCCTGCGACACAGTCGCCAAAATCGGCCGGTCGGATAGTGCCGAGCTTCCCGGGCGCGCGCCGAGCGTTTCCGCCACCACCTGATCGCTTACGTTGGCCGATTCAGTTTGGACCGATGTTGCGCCCGCGTCCACCGCAACCGCCTCTGAGACCGATCCCACCTCCAGCACCGGCTGCAGCATGGCCACTTCGCTCGGTTTCAACTCGATCGACTCATTGCCCGTCTTGAAGCCACTTGCCGTCGCTGTCAACCGGTACTGTCCAGCCGGCAGTTGTGTCAGATGGAAGCTGCCATCGGCGCCGGTTGTCGCTTGTTGCGTCTTGCCGGCCGCATCGCGCAAAGTCACTGTCACCCCCGAGATGGAAGCCCCGCTTCGGTCCGTGATGCGCCCGGAGATTCCCGCAAGCGTCTGGGCTTCGCCGTTCGCGCCCTGAATCTGCAACGCAGGCAGTTCTTTTTTCTTGGCCGAAGTGTCTTCTATCGCCCCGCCTTGTGTGACCGCGGGCGGGAGCTGTTGGAGTTGCGTGAAATTCCGCCCATTCAACGGCAAATTGGATGTCGCCGTGGTGACGGTGCTCTGCGCCAGCGTCGAATCGTTAGTCTGAACCGAGCCGATCCGGCCCTCAACAACAGAAGGAGCGGCACCGGCTGTCTGCGCAGGTACGCCTGCGGCCGCTTGCCCGCTCGTGGGAACTCGACCACTCTTTGATGCGGGCAGACGCAAGCCGCCTGCGGTCTGGTTCTCTCGCTTAGAGACGTTCGGCTCAGGCGCGTTCGGCAAGGCCGCGTTCGGTACCGACGCGTTCGGCGCCAAGCCGTTCTGAGGTTTAACCGATCGCTCAACCAGCTCCGAATTGGCCGCTGGCGCCCGATCCGCGTTGCCGGTTGGCCTGCTCTGTTCCAAATTGCGGGTTGGCGCAGGCCGGTCCGGCTGTGCGTTGCTGGTCGGCGCGACCTCCGTTCCAGGCCGCTCGCTCTCTGGCGGCCTAACGGTTGCGATCGGTCGAGGGGTTTCAGGCGTGCCATGCGGCCGGATGTAAATCAGCACTGCAATCAGCGCGCACGCAATCGCCGCGGCGGGCACTCCCACCGGCACCAACGACCGCCATGTCCATCCTCGCCAAGCCCATCGTTTCTCCGGCATTATCGGGGCTGGTTGCGGCTCCTCATTCGGCTGCATCAGGAATACAGCTTTCCGGCACTCCCCGCATTCGGCCAGGTGTGCCAGCATCCGCTCTTGTTCCCTCGCGGTAGCCGCGCCCTCCACGAACACACTGAGCTGGTCAGCGTCTGGATGTATCCCGGGTTGGAGATTCCGGCTCAACCTTGCCCGTCCCTATCGGAGATCGGTTCACCCTCCGATTTTTGCAGCAGCTTACGCAGATTGATGTCCACATCCCTGGGATCGGTCCCGAGGGCCTCCTCGGCCGCGCGCTGGCTCAAGCCCCGCGCCCTCAGAGTCCGCAGCAGCTTTTTGCGCAGACGCTCGGTCGCGCGCTTCAGTTTGCGGTTGATCGTCGATTCATGAACTCGCAGGACGCGGCTCACCTCATGCAGGGTATGCTGGTCCAGGTAATAGGCCGAGAGCAAAAAGCGTTCCTCCGCGGAAGCCTCGCTCAGCGTCTTCTTAATAGCGAGCCGTAAATCTTCCACTCGTTCGAGGTCAGGCGCCTCGGAAACCGCTGCCGCCGGCTCGATCTCACCCAGTTCGGTTTCCCGGCCGGTTTTCCGGTACTGGTTAACGCGCCGTTGCGCCAGGATCGCCCGCAGCCATCCCATCAGCGAGCCTCGCCCCGAGTATCGCAGCAGCGGTGACCAGCGCCGGCCTTCGCGCTCCGTCAACCCGTACAGCTCGGAGTAAAGTGTGCTCGCCAGCTCTTCGCCCAAGGCCGCCGATCCAGTCATAGCCACCGCGGCTCTGGTCAGCGGCTCCCGATATTGCGCAAGGAATCGCCGCCATGCCGACTCGCGTCCCAGCGCGCACCCGCGCGCAAGAGCAAGCTCCTCCAGATGCAGCGCCCGCCAGAACATTTCCCGTTGCCGCTCATTGGCATGTTTTTCTGGGTCGAGGCCGTAATTGTCCCGCGCTCCCATCGTCTCCAGGGCCGCTGCAAACTCCGCCCTGCTTACCTCGACCAACTCCGCGCCTGCCGCTCGCCAAAGCTCTTCGCCCAGCTTTTCGGACAAAAACCGGTTCTCCGGACCGAGCTCCATCCCGAGAGCAATTCCATCCGCCAAAGATGTGGCGCGCTCTTCTGCCGCCGAAGATTCTGCTTGAGTAATGTTGGCAGGCGGTATATCCACGTGGGCCCATTAGATCACATCGTTGCATCGTGGCCCATTCCTCGCCTCTGCCAACCGGCAAAGGTTTTCTCGCTCGCCTGGACAAAATTGGCTTTCTGCATTCCTGGCAGTTCGGTGAAGAGCTTGAAGACGATCTGCCCGGTTGGCCGGTTGTCAGGTGAGACTCAAAGAGGGTATCTCTTAGACCTTAAGACTCCTGCAACCATGGTCTGGAAGTTGAACCACCGGAAGCTTCGAGGTGAAAGTCGGCTTGGCAGCCCATCAGCTTCCGGTTCGTCAGATCGCCCGATGCTCCAAGAATGACCAGGACACACGAATCTCCCGTAGGGAGTGGTTCTTGCGACAACTTCTCGAAAGGACCGGCTTGGATAATGGCTGACTTAATCCCTTTCTTCGATAGATGTTCTCGATGTGGATTTCCGATCGCTCAAGAGACTTTCCTGTGCGAATCAAAAGTTCTGACTTCGCGGGCGGGGATGCTCGGTGAGAGGCTGATCGAATTCTTTGCATGTCGTGACGCGCGCCGTAAACCAGTTGTCGCATCCAAGCGCCTTCGGTAAGTCGGCATAGTGCCACTGGGCCATATAAGCTCCGCAATCAACATTTGCGCACCGCTCTATTTGGAAAAGGTCTCGAGGATCGCCTCAGCGATCTCGTCGGCGTACTCGTCGAGCACGAAGTGACCGCCATCGAAATAGCGCAGTTCGGCTGTCGGCACCGCCTGCTTCACGACCTCCGCGCCCGGCGGCAAGATAAGAGGATCATTTTTCCCCCATACGATCAGCGTCTTCGGCTGTCGTTCCTTCAGATAGGCGATCCACTCCGGGTAGAGTGGAATGTTCGTCGTGATGTTCATAAACAATCTCGACATGAAAACGCGATTTGCGGGGATGGAGAACGCATAGGCGTCCATCGCCCAATTATCCGGATTCACTGCTTCTGGCTGGCGTGCGCCCTTCTTGTGGAGAAACATGCTTCGTTCCACGGTGGCAAATTGCTCGGTCTCAGCCAGCGTCTCTGGGGTTTCAGGGCCGCCGAGCCGTTTGTAGACCTTCAGGCGATCCGGGTTCCAACCCTCCACTGCAATGGTGAAGTTTTGAAAGATCAGGCCAGCGATCCGCCCAGGGTGGGCCGTCGCGATCCGCATTCCGATTGGGCCTCCGATGTCGTGCAAGTACAAGATGATTGGCTCGGACGTCATCTGCGCGATGAAGGCGTCGATCACACCGGACACATCATCGAAGTTCGGTCGCAGCACAGCCGCGTCCGGGGCGTCGCTGAACCCCATGCCGGGGTAGTCGGGCGCGATGACATGGAAACGATCTGTCAGAAGTGGGATGAGGTCCCGGAATTGGTACGACGAGGTGGGAAAACCGTGCAGCAAGACGATGGTCGGTTTCGACGGCTCACCGGCCTCGCGGTGGAAGACCTTAAGCCCCCCTACATCGGCAGTCTTGAAGTACATAGAGCTTCTCCTCCTTATCATCTTCATTAATTCGCCCACCTAAAACGAGCCTTGGGTGTTGTGTCACCTACGTACTCTGAAAGGTTTCTAGCGCAGCGATCGAAATGGTGTTCGGAGTTTATTGTGGAAGCTCTCCGCCGCTCTGCTCCCGTACCATGTACCCGGCGTACCATGCGGGCCAGTTCGCATCGGCCGCGCCGATGCGCTTCTCGTGCACGCCTTGAGCTGCGGCAGCACGCCGAAGTGCGCTGGCTAGGTCGCTTGCTGAGCCGAACGACGTCACGCCGGTATCGACGCGCCCCGGAAGCCGGCTCGTAATTTCTTGCAGAAGCCAAACATTGCCATCCGGGTCGCTGAATGAGACGCGCGAGCGGTAAGTCCTGCGCTCGGGATCCAGACCGTCACCCCGGCCTTCCGGTCGGGAGTGAAAGAACTCACCCACCTCGATGCCGGCGGCGACCAATTCGTTCCGCGCGACCACGACCTCAGAAACGATCAGGTATGCCTTGGCTGAACCGGGCGCTGCCGACGTGAGCGTCGTGCCGAATTGTACCGAGCACCATGAGCCTGGCGGGGTGAACTGAACCACCGTGGGCGGCGTAACGTCCGGCCTCCACCCAAGCTTCTTGTAGAACTGCTTCGCGCCGTCGACGTTCGAAACGGGGATGACAACCACCTCGAGTTTCATGTCAATCCCAACTACGATCGCGCCCCTGGTGTCGTTACCAATTTCATGCGTCAGATATGCCATGTTGTTTCCTCTTCGGAATTAGGGTGCGTAACGGGTGAAGACGAAATCGCGGTCTTTGGCAGGTTCGTGACAAGAAAAACAAGTTCTGTGTGTCGCCTCGTCGGCAGGTTTACCGTCATTGAATTGGGCGAAACCCCAGCCGCCGGTCGAAGCAAATTTTGTCGAGTCCTTGACCATGAACTGAACATTCGTCGGGGGTCCCGCCACGAAAGATTCGGACAACAACTTCTCCACCTGCGCCGGAGTGAGGTGAGTCTCTATTCCACTCCGAAGGCGGATGGCGTTGTTATTTTCTTCCGACGTAACTTGTTTCCAGGCGAGCCGGGCAATGATCGTACCGTCAGGGAACGGAACCTTCCTGTCCCGGTAGGCTTTTATGGCGATATCATTGCCCAGTTTGGCGCGAAGGTCATTGAGCGGAGCTCCGACGCGAGCAACCGAGATCAACTTCCAATCGCGGTATCCGGCCGGAATTGTGACGCCATAGATGGGCGCGGCTTGTTCATCGGGGTGGCCGGATGCGGAAAGCGTGAAGGCGAGAACACCGGCAACCATCACAACTTGGACAAATAAGTAAGCTATCTTTTTCATTCGGTTCCTTCTTTATCGAAATTCATGCCGCAGCTCTCAGCGTCACGGTGCGGGCGCGTAATTAGTGAAGACAAAGTCGCGATCTTTCGCAGGCCTGTGACAGGGGAAGCAGGTCTCGTGCAGCGCCTTGTCGCCCGGCTTTCCGTCCTTAAAGTCGGCGAACCCCCAGCCGCCCGTCGCGGCGTACTTCTTTGAGTCCTTGACCATGAACTGGACATTCACCGGCGATCCAATCACGAACGAGTGAGTGCCGGGAAATGCGTCATCGAGGACCTCGTCGTTGTCTTCCGATGGGACGCGAGTCCAATGCATCGCCGCAATAATGGCGCCATCCGGGAATGGACGCGTACCTTCCTTGAAGGCCTTGATCGCTATGTCGTTGCCGACTTGAGCGCGCAATTGCTCGCCCATACCGGCGAAATGGAGCTGCTTCACGGCGATCAATTGCCAATCGCGGTATCCGGGAGGGATTTTGACTCCGTAGATTGGAGACGCTTCTTCATCTGCGTGCACGGAGCGGAAAGGCGTGTAGGCGATGACGCCGGCCGCTATGGCAACTACGATCAGTACGAAAACCATCCGTTTCATAAATGCTCCTCCTAAGAGTTACGAATTTAGACTTTCGACCAGATTTGTCTGAGGTTGCACGAGCGCTAGTTGGAAGTTACTGCGCATGCAAAGCCGCATCCTCGATCGCTGCTGCGACCTCCTTCGGGTGGGATACGTAGACCGCGTGGCTCGCGCCCGGTACCTCAATCGTGTGACTATTTGCCCGCTTGGCATACCATCGCTCCAGTTCGGGATTGATCGTTCGGTCCGCCTCCGCCACCAGCATCCAACTCGGCTTGGTTCTCCACGCGGCAGCAGTAATAACGGCTTTAAAGTTGTCAGCGAAATTCGGCACCTGCGACCGGGCCATGAATGCCGCTTGGTCTACCGTAAGATCGGCCGCGAAGTATTCGTGGAATTGGGCTGGATCAAGAAAAGTGAAGCCGTCCGGCGTCTTCTTTATTCCGGTCGATTTACTGAGATCGCTCGGAAAGCGCTTCCCATCGTCGGCTTCGTTTTCGCCGGCATCGGGCATGTGAGCTGCAACGTAGACTAGACCCACAACGGATGGATCATTTCCCGCCTCGGTTGCGACAGCGCCGCCATAGCTGTGAGCGACAAGAATGCAGGGGCCATCCTGCTGGGCGATGACGCGCTTTGCCGCCTTAACATCGTCTTTGAAAGAGGTTTCAGGTTCTTGCACGATGCTGACGCTGTAGCCGTCCTTAATCAGAATGTCGTAAACACCCCTCCAACCCGAGCCATCGGCCCAGGCTCCATGGACCAACACGACATTGCGCACGCGATGCTGGTCTTTCTGCGCCGTAAGCACGCCGGCGCTAAAGACCAACAAAACTATGCACAGAACTCTGTAGGTAATCGTGCGCGGCTCGGAACATCCCGCGAAACTTGCCTTTTTCATCATTGATTCCTCCTGAATCGCGTTAGCGTTTTAGTATTCGGGAATAGGTTACACGCATTCTCGTACACTGCCGACGCGAGATTGGCACAACTATTTGTTATCCAGCTTTGGCGCGAGCCCCCAGTGTTGCAGAATTGCTGTTCTTCCCGCTGTTGTACAGAAACAAAATGCACCAATACAATGCACGGCGCTATTCCACCTTGGTCGTGGTCGCCTGTTTCACAATGCCTTGCAGCTGAAAACCACTACCTAAGTAGTGGTCGCGACCATCGTCTAATGGCGCGATTTTCGCGCGTGGGAGAACATCCTGGTGTTCGGCATCGCATCGTCACGAGCGATTCAAATAGCGAACAAGTCTCACGGGGCGATCTGGCAGGAGAATGCTGCGCTCGAACAAGCCGCTTTCGGCAATACCACTGAGGCCCGGCAGTCAGCGGCAGAGGCTTTGAAACTGGCTTCTGCGAGTCAGGGTGTCGAGAGCGTAGCCGCGCTGGCGTTTGCCATGGCGGGCGATACAGCGCGTGCCGAATCCATGGCTCAAGATTTGCGGAAACGCTTCCCGCTAGAAACGCAGATGCAGTCGCTTTGGCTTCCTGCGATTCAGGCGCAATTGGCGCTGGACAAGAAGAATCTGGCTGCTGCCCTGAATGCCCTGCAAGCCACTGTTCTGCCCATTGAGTTGGGGCAGATTCTGTTCGTCACCAATATTTCCTGCCTCTATCCGACGTATGTGCGCGGAGAGGTGTATCTGGCAGCCGGACAGGGCAAAGAATCAGCTGCCGAATTTCAGAAGATCATCGACCACAGCGGCGTTGTCTGGAACTGCTGGACAGGAGCGTTGGCGCATCTCGGCGTGGCGCGTGCGAATGCCCTGCAAGCAAAAACCTCACAAGGAGCGGATGCCGACCTCGCCCGCAGTCGCGCCCTCGCCGCCTACAAAGACTTCCTCACCCTCTGGAAAGACGCCGATCCCGACATTCCCATTCTGAAAGAAGCCAAAGCCGAGTACGCGAAGCTGCAGTGATTCGGCGAGTAACGATGTGAGACCTGAATGGAGTACGCAAGAACATATCCTCCGCTTTTCAGTCGGCGACAGCACATCCACAAACGAGACCTCGGCTGACGGCGAAGGGGCGGCGCCGCTATTTAACAGTGGCCCTTTTCTTCGGTCCCCGCTTGGCCGAATCTCTCTCATTCGCCGCTTTCCGGCCTGGTTTCTTCCGCCACTCCGCGGGAAGTTCATCGACTTCCATAGGGGGATTCCCTTGTCCAGCACGTTCAAGAATCCGCAGGGTTTCGGCGCGATCAGCCCTGCGACCTCTTTCCCGAAAGTACTCCTCCGTACGCAAAGCAGAGACCTTTTCCGCCACCGCTACATTGATGAGCTGGTTTAGAGCTACACCTTCCACTTCAGCAGCCTTGCGCAGCTCTTCCAGTAAAGAAGGCTGTAGTCGCAATGCAAAATTACTCCGTCTCATGGGGTCACGCTCCTAATCTGTTGTAGCGCCATTGCTGGCAGAATCACCGCACAACTAAAGCCTTTTATTCCGGCCGCAAAATCTCGCTGATTGAATGTCACGATTGCGCTGGCACTCTCGTTTATAGCCGTTTCCAAAACCATGTCGTCATCAGGATCATAGAGCCTTGGCCGCCATCGGAACGCCAGTCGAACCGGCCTCGCCACCGCCGCCAGGTCACCGAGAACACGACCGACGTCGGCACTACTCAGTCCGCATGCGGCCAAATGTTGAGGGCCGGTCATGACCGCTTCGTGCTCAAGCATGAGCGGAACCGAAAGCAACAATTCAAACTGCCGATTAAAGCAGCCAGCAAAAGCTGACGGGAAGCACCTCTGTCACTCCGCAGTGCCGCTCGATATGATATTGCATGCAATATCACAATTCAAATAGTTCTTTGACAGCTCACCAGGGAACGTCCGGCCGTGACGGAGGTGGTGGCCTGGGCAGCCAGCAACGGCGATCGCAGGACAATCCGGAGAAGTGCCGCTGTGTTGTGATCAGTAGTGATCAATTTGAGAAGCATCTCTTAATCTCCCTGATGTTAGTGATACCTCGCAGACAAGTCGCAATCCGGTCTGCGGCAGTTCATCTCGAACGCCTGGCGCAACGACCTCGTTTACTTGTGTTCATTTTGCGCCACACAGTTCTTTGATGCGAGCCATTGATTTATTGTCTCGTAAACGCTTTTCGCATCTCGTAGTCTTTCCAGAGCGAATCCAGTGGGTGCACCAATGAAGGAACGCTGATAGTGACGCTCGAAACCCAGCAACTCCTGCCGCAGATGCCATAGCTTACACTCAAACAATAATGCTCAACCGGGGCTATGCCTATACCACCATCATCAGCAGCAAATATCATGGACGAACCCTGCTCTTCCACTTGGCAAGCCTTTACCCACACTCAACCCCACAAGCCTGGCAACAAAATCTGAACAACCGCGAGGTCACCGTCGACGGCGTCACGGCCACCGGAAGCGAATCGGTCACTTTAGGCCAAACCCTTGTCTGGAACCGTCCGCCCTGGATCGAACCAGACTCTCCCCAGCACTTCGAAGTCCTGTTTAATGACCCGCACCTGTTGGCCGTCAACAAACCTGGCGGGCTGCCCACGCTCCCCGGCGGCGGCTTTATGGAAAACACCCTCCTGCGGCTGGTGCAAAAGCAAACCCCGAACGCAAAACCTGTCCACCGGTTGGGCCGAGCCACTACCGGAATCGTCCTCTTCGCCAAAACATCGCAGGCGGCCTCTAAGCTATCCGCAAACTGGAACACACCCAGAATTCAAAAAATCTACCGAGCGCTGGCTCAAGGCATTGCACAGCAGGACGCCTACGAAATTCTCACGCCCATTGGCCTCGTACCGCACCCGCTCATCGGTTCCGTGTGGGCCGCCAACCCAAGTGGCAAACCGTCAAAGTCATTGGCGAAGGTGATCTCACGCACTGCAAGCACCACAACATTTGCGGTAAGCCTAAATTCGGGCCGCCCTCATCAAATCAGAATCCATCTGGCATCCATCGGCCATCCACTGGTAGGCGATCCTCTGTACGGCTTAACCGGCCAGCCTCTTGAAAGTCTCCCCGGCCTCCCGGGCGATGGAGGATATTTCCTGCACGCCCAATTTCTGACTTTCCATCACCCCATCACCGAAGAACAAATCAATCTTGAGGCAGCTTTGCCGTCCGAATTCTCATCGCAACAGTAGGTTCACGGCGGGAATCAAATCAGGGTGGCCGCCGTTGCAGATCTCATCTCCACGACAAAACCAATGTGGTCACCCGTTGCGGCGCTTTGCTGGCGGGAGCGACAAACCGGGAGTGCCGGCCCTTAAGCCTCACGCCCCGTTTGTAGATGGTTTCCGCATTGCCGTCGAAAGACCCGGAAAAAACCACACATTCTGCGGTAACTCAACGCCAGCGGACTATTTGTTGGGCTCGCGTTTGTCGATCATGAGACTGGTTGTTTCCTTAAACCGGGCACCCATAGCCGCCAGGCGGTGACGAGTTTTTTTGCGGGCAAGGCGGGATCGAGCCGGGCATAACCCGTTATTCGGGTGACCGTCGATCCAGCAATAGCGCTCGTTTCGATCTCGCTTGAAACTCGTCTAGGTACCCGTTTTCTCTGTGGTCAGATAAACTGTTCGCACTATGAGACGAGCGTCTCTCTACGTCAGCCTCATCGCCTTTGTCATCTTGCTCTCCGCGTCGAGATCTCTCAGCGCCCAATGCAAAAATACCGATCCCTCGGGCCGCTTTGATGGCTCGGCAACCAGCTCTCAGGCAGGCAAACTCGACATTTCGCTGAATCTCGTTTGTGACAAGGGTTCCTATGCCGGTACTCTCAACACGCCCATTGGTGTTTACGTCGTCACTACAGGCTCCTTTACAGGGAGTGATCTGAAGCTGGGACTTTCCAAACGGAAATACCATCGCCCTGGAAGGAAACGCAACAAACACAGCCATCACCGGGACCTTTTCCACCACGGACGATAAGGGCCCGGTGGAACTGCATCGCGTTGGCAACGCTGTTCCCCTCGATCGGCAGGCTGGACTCACAACTGCCCAATGGCACGAGGACCTCACGTTCTTTGCAACGCAGCTCACCAGTCTCCATCCAGATGCCTTTGCTAACACGCCCAAGGCAAAATTCGATGCGGCGGTCGCAGAGCTCGATGGCAAACTCGACCATTTGAACCCTGACGAAATCTATGTTGGACTCGACCGCATCGCGAACCTCATTGGCGATGGCCATACCTATGTCGACTTCCCACCCGATAGCGCCAACCTTCCACTCGATATCATGCGCTTCGGCGCGGACTCAAGAATCGACATGGTTGCTCCAGGGTATGAGCGAGCGCTTGGCACCCGGATCGTTGCCATTCAGGACACACCACTCGCCAGCGCCCGAGAGCTGGCTGCAACCGCAACGCCAGTTGCCGAGACAACGGGGCTGAGAGATCGTCGGATCGACGCACACCTCACGATAGGCATGATGCTTCACGGTCTGGGCATCACGCCCAGCCGGGACTCTGCGCGGTATCTTTTGGCGGACGACGATGGCAAGCAGTTCACCATGGATTTCAAAGCGCTCGCGCCTGGCGAACGGACAAAGTGGATTCATGCCGCCTCGCCGCTTCCGCTGGCCGAGCAGCCCCTCGATGGGAGCGCCGCCTGCACCTATTTGCGGCCAGCGAACACGCTGTATTGCAACGTTCGTACGATTCTGCAGCTTGAAAAACCGTCCCAACAGATGCTCGAACTGATTCATCTGGAGCACCCCGCGAAGGTTGTGATCGATCTTCGCCAGAATGGCGGCGGCGATTACAATCTCGGACTTCAATACCTTGTTCGCCCGTTGGCCGAAGACAAAAGCATCAATCGTAAGGGACATCTCTTCATACTCATCGGTCCAGATTCCTTCTCTGCTGCCATGTCGAATGCGGCGCAGTTCCGCACGATGACACGCGCAACCCTTGTGGGCGAGCCCATCGGAGAGCGCCCGAATACGTATCAGGAGCCGCGCGAGTTTACGATTCCGAACTCTCGCTTGGTCGTTCGTTACTCAACGCGCTTTTATCGGTTCGCCACCGGCCCAGAAAACATCATAGCCCCGGACAAGCAAGTGGTTCCCAGCTGGACAGACTATAAGGCAGGGCGCGACGACGCGCTTGAGTGGATCCTTGAGCAGAAGTGAACCGTAGCTACGCCCGCACTGGCCACGTTCGAAATGCGAGACGGGTGGATAGCTCCCGATAAATGCTCGTGTGGTCGCAAAACTCCCGAGGGGTCGGCAATCCAGAAGTTATCCGAGGGCCAAACTGGTGGGCGGTCGTCCAGCGG
>Ga0302324_100004596_pt1 | contig 30438 bp, 23 predicted proteins | sample Palsa_T0_1_FD_201949 | JGI IMG/M metagenome (GOLD analysis project Ga0302324, IMG submission 201949) | Peat permafrost microbial communities from Stordalen Mire near Abisko, Sweden - Palsa_T0_1 | ecosystem: Environmental > Terrestrial > Soil > Palsa > Peat permafrost | place: Sweden: Abisko...
ACACAGATGAGCAGTCTTTCCAACAAGTTGCCTCGTCTGCACTTCTTAAACTCGGCAATCGGGTCCGGCTGCGCTGACGCGGGTCAAGCCCCGAACCGCACTTTGTAAAATTGTACCCCTTCTTTCTCCCTTGCGACAGTGTATTTCCAAATGCTTCTACCGTCCTTCTCCGAGTCCGCATCGGGAGGCCAACGCGCATGGACGTTCCCAACTCCCCTCCCTATAATGAGAAGACTCAATCATTTGGGAGAAAGACAGCCGAGTGCCGCTCGAACTGAAAGCCACTATCAATCTGCCTAAGACCGCCTTCCCCATGAAGGCCAACCTGCCCCAGAACGAGCCCAAAATCCTGGCCCGCTGGGAGCAGACCGGAATCTATGATCGCATCCGCGAAGCCCGCAAAGGCTCGACCACCTACATTCTGCACGATGGCCCGCCGTACACCAGTGGCCCCATCCACCTGGGCACAGCGCTGAACAAGTGCCTCAAGGATTTCATCGTCAAGTCCAAGACCATGTCCGGCTTCGATGCGCCCTACGTGCCAGGCTGGGATTGCCACGGCCTCCCCATTGAGATCAAGGTTGACAAGGAGCTTGGCGGCAAGAAGCTGCAGATGCGTCCCCTCGACGTGCGCGCCGAATGCCGCAAATACGCTCAGAAGTTCCTCGACCTGCAACGCCAGCAGTTCAAACGCATCGGCGTCTTCGGCCGCTTCGACCGCCCCTACGCCACGATGAACCCGCAGTACGAGTCGGTCGTGCTCTCGACTTTTTTCTCCTTTTACGAAAATGGCTTCGTCTACAAGGGCCTGCGCGCCGTCTATTGGTGCATGCACGACGAAACCGCGCTCGCCGAAGCCGAAGTCGAATACGAGAACCACACCAGCCCCACGGTTTGGGTGAAGTACGCGTTGCTCGACGATCCCGCAAAGATTGATGCCGCCCTTGCCGGGAAGAAAGTCTCAACCATCATCTGGACCACCACTCCCTGGACTTTGCCTGCATCCATGGCCGTGGCCTTTCATCCCGACGAAGAGTACGTCGCGCTCGAATCCGCCGGCGAAGTTTACATAGTTGCATCGAAGCTCGCGAAAGATGTCGCTGAAAAGTGCAACCTCGCGAACCCGCATGAACTCGCGCACTTCCCCGGACGCAAACTGGAGCGGCTCAACTTCCAGCATCCTTTTCTCGATCGCAAAATCCTCGGCGTGTTGGCTGACTACGTCACCATGGACACCGGAACCGGCGTGGTTCACACCGCGCCCTCGCACGGCGCTGAGGACTTCGCGACCGGCGTTAAATACGGCCTCGACGCCACGAGCCACGTCGACGAAAAGGGCATCTTGCGCGATGGGCTGCCGGAGTACAACGGTCAGTACGTTTTTAAGGCGAATCCGATCATCATTGAGCTATTACGGAAGCGCGGAGCATTGCTCCACTCGGATAGGTTGGTGCACTCTTATCCGCACTGCTGGCGCTGCCACAATCCAGTGATCTTCCGCGCCACCGAGCAGTGGTTCATCTCAATGGAAACGCCGATGCCGGGCGGAACTGGGAGTCGAGGTTCGGAAGGTAGTCGAGGTTCAGAAAATGACACGCTGCGCACCCGCACGCTTGAAGAGATCAAGCATGTGAAATGGGACCCATCTTGGGGCGAAGAGCGACTCTCGAACATGATCGCCACTCGCCCCGATTGGTGCATCTCGCGCCAGCGCGTGTGGGGCGTCCCGATCGCCGTTTTTCTGTGTGAGAGTTGCGGCAAGCCGCTCAACGATCCCGTCATCAACCGCAAGGTCGTCGAACTCTTCGCCCGCTCCGGCGCTGACGCCTGGTTCACGCCCGAACCCGACACGATTCTTGCCGCGGCGACAAAATGCCCACACTGCGGCGGCGCCAGGTTCGAGAAGGAAACCGACATCTTCGACGTATGGCTGGAATCCGGCGCAAGCTATCTCGCCTTAATTGGCGATGAACCGGCTTATCCCTGGCCGTCCGACCTGTACCTCGAAGGCGGCGATCAATACCGCGGCTGGTTCCAGTCGTCTCTTCTCTGCGCCATGGGCACGCATGCTACGCCGCCCTACAAAGGAGTAGTCACGCCCGGATGGACCCTCGACGAAAAAGGCCAGGCCATGTCGAAGTCCCGCGGCAACGACGTGGATCCCGTCGATATCGCCAACCGCCTCGGTGGCGAAGTCGTGCGCCTCTGGGTCGCGTCGGTTGACTTCCGTGAAGACGTGGTCGGCTCCGAACGCCTGATGCTCACGGTCGCCGAAAATTACCGCAAGATCCGCAACACCTTCCGCTACATTCTCGGCAATCTCGGTGATTTCGATCCGCAAGCCGACGCGGTTCCCTTCGACCGCATGGAAGCTCTCGACCAGTACATGCTGCGCCAGACTCAGGCCTTCGCCTCCGACGTGCGCAACTCTTACGACGACTTCGCCTTCCACAAGATTTATCACCGCCTGAATCACTTCTGCATCGTCGACCTGAGCGCTTTCTACTTCGATGTGCTCAAAGATCGCCTGTACATCTCCGCGCCCAAGTCGCAAGCCCGCCGGAGCGCTCAGACCGCGATCTGGCGCATCGGCGAGGCGCTGGTTCGCCTGCTCGCTCCCATCATGACCTTCACCTCCGAAGAGGTCTGGGACTACCTGCCGAAAGCCTCTGGGCGCAGCGAAAGCGTGCACCTCGCCCTGTTTCCTTCCGAGACGGAGATTCTGGGAGGGGTCAAGACTACTCTCGGGGAGGAAAAGACCGGCGACGATTGGACGACCCTCCGTAGCGTTCGCGACGAAGTTCTCAAGGCGCTCGAAGAAGCCCGCAACAACAAGCTGATCGGGACCGGTCTGGAAGCTCAAGTCAATCTGGCCGTTTCCGACCCGGTGTATTCCGTGCTGTCGCGCCACGCCGATCAGCTTCGCTACCTCTTCATCGTCTCGGCAGTAGCGCTTATCCGAACCACCGGCAATGGCACGGGAGGCGTACACGTCGAAGTGAAGAAAGCCGACGGAGCCAAGTGTGATCGCTGCTGGAATTACTCAGTGCACGTAGGCGAGGACAAAACCTATCCCACCGTCTGCGAGCGTTGCAGCGCCGTGCTGAAGGAACTCGGACCTGCCTAAAAGCTGCATTCCTTCCAGGGCGAAAGCAGCGAAAGTTCTTGCTCCGGTGTTGGTCTGACTCATCCTGCCGCCCGCCGCTCGGGTCAATGGCCGCTGACCTCGTTCTGAGGAGCTCGCATCTCGGAATCAGGTTCGACACTTGATGTCCCTGAAAATTGAGCTTAAAGGAGCATGGTATTGGGAGGAACTATGACCACCCGCCCCTGCAGATTGTTATTCGTAATAACCCTGGCTGCCAGCGTGCTTGGGAGTGGCCGTGCGCAAGGTAAAGTTATCGACGACGGGCCGCACCATCGAAACGAGCTTTCCACAATTCGCGATGCGTTGAAGCGTTCCGGCACGCACCCCCTACACATCCTTTATGTGCATGGCATTGGAGCAACGGGCGCCGGCGATTCGCACATGTTTTTGACCGGCATCTGTCCCCTTCTGCAAGGCTGCAAGGCCCCGAAGAAGAAGGATGACTGGCATCCTGTGAAAACGGAGTACGCCGACCGGGGAGACTTTGCCGGCGATTCTCCACTTCCGGCCTTCGAATACCTGGGGCAGCGAGTTTGGACGACGCCGGACGAGTGGCGCGACTCCGCGCCTTTTGTCGCGCACTATGTTCTGCAGAGGAGCGACGGCGGGCCGGTAGTTGTCGACGAGATCAACTGGTGGCCGCTGGTTTTTCCACTGAAGTGCCGCCAGATCATGGCCAATGAAGCGCGCTTGGCTGGACCCGACAAGGACTTCCTCAGGTTATGTTCGGGGCAGCAGGAACTGGACCCAGATAGCCCGGGCCGGACCTACGCATGGATCACGCCTAAGGACGCGCACGACCTGGAATCAATCCGGCCGAAAGGAGCCCGGATCAATCGTGGCCTGAAAAACTTCCCTCTCGATTGGGGATTCTCCGATGCCATCATGGCCGTGGGTTCCATGCACGACCTTTTCCGGGAAGCGATGCGGCAGATGTTCGTGGAATCGGTGAGATTCATGACGGATGGGTCGGACTCGGAAGCCTGGAAGCGGCGGTTGAAGGATTCTGAAATCGATCGCGAGTTCATCGTGGTTTCTCACAGCCTGGGCAGCTATCTGGTCTTCTCCACACTGAATATGGACCAGCCCATTTCCGCGCTGCAAGACGTTACCCAGCCGGAGCGCTCGGCGGCAACCATGGAGGAGGACGACGCCGCAAGGTACATTCTTGAGCGCACCACGTTATTGTATTTCTTCGCCAATCAAGTCCCTCTTCTGGAACTGGCCAATCTGGCAATACCCCAGGCTGCGGGCTCTCTTAGCAAGCGAATGATGAAGTGGAAGGAATTGCGCCAAAGCTTCTTGCGGAACCATCCCTCGGATCAAGCGGCCGCGAAACCTCAGGTCGTGGCCTGGAGCGATCCCAGCGATTTGCTCACTTGGCGCGTTCCACAGATAGGCGATCTGGTGATCGACAATCTTTACGTCCGGAATACCTGGTGGCATTGGCTCTTTGCATGGCCTACCGCCGTCCACGACGGCTATGCCCAAAACAGAGATGTGCTCCGAGCTATGCTGCCTAAGGCCCAGTAGTGAGGCCGGCTGGTGAGGGGCGCCGAGTTTCGATTTCACCCATGGTCAAGCAGGGGAAGCACTCCGAGGCTCTCTATGTTGAGTCTTATCTCTCGCCCTACCGCAATTCCTCCATCGCCGCCTCAAGCACTTCCCTGCCCGGACGGGTCACCGATTCCGGCAGCGTGGCCAGCGGCTCATCCACCATATTCAACATATCGAGGAAGCTAGGCGACTTGGTGTTGACGTAGAACAGTCCGGTCAGCACTTCGCCCTTGTCGTGGGCTTCCGAAAGCCGCGTCATGGCCGCGATCCTGTCAGTCGGATCATAGTCTTCTTCCAGCTTGCGCAGTCGCAGGTGGGAGCCATCGTGCATGGTGACGTTGACCGTCGTCCCCGGATCGTACTCCACGTCGATTTCTTCGAAGTGGGGCACGAAGCTCATTTCCTGCAAGGTCTCTTCGTGGTCCTTCACATATTTGTAGGACTTGGTCGAACCCTCGTGATCGTTAAACGTCACACACGGAGAGACCACGTCGAGCATCACCGTGCCATGGTGAGCGATGGCGGCTTTCAGCAGGGTGCTCAATTGCCGCTTGTCGCCGGAGAACGACCGGCCCACAAACGTCGCGCCCAGCTCGATGGCCAGTCCGCACGTATCAATCGGCGGCAAATCGTTGATCACCCCCGATTTCAGCTTCGATCCCAGGTCGGCGGTGGCCGAGAACTGGCCCTTGGTCAGCCCGTACACGCCGTTGTCTTCGATGATGTAAATCATTGGAAGATTACGGCGCATCAGATGCACGAACTGGCCAATGCCGATCGAAGCCGTGTCGCCGTCGCCGCTCACGCCCAGCGCAATCAGATTGCGGTTGGCCAGCATGGCGCCTGTAGCCACCGAAGGCATGCGTCCGTGCACCGAGTTAAAGCTGTGCGAACGGTTCATGAAATAGGCGGGGCTCTTCGACGAGCACCCGATCCCGCTCAGCTTCGCGACGCGCTCCGGCTGCACGCCCATGTCATACATGGCTTCGATAATGCGCTCGGAAATGGCGTTGTGTCCGCAGCCGGCGCACAACGTGGTCTTGCCACCCTTGTAGTCGATGACACTCAAGCCGATGCGGTTGATTTTCGGTTCAGCGGTAGGCGTGGTTGCCATTTACTTCCCCTCCATGCTGCTCAGTTCGTCGGTGACGGAGCGCGCATCGAGCGGCAGTCCGTCGAGATGGCTGATGCTGCGCAGCCGCGTCATCAGTTCAGGCTTTAGGTCCAGCTTAAGCAGGCTGAGCATCTGCGCATCGCGGTTCTGCTCGACCACGTAAATGCGATCGTGCTGCTCGATGAATTCATGCACTTCCCGCGTGAACGGATACGCCCGCAGCCGCAAGTAGTCGGTTTCAATCGCGTACTCGTTGCGCAACTGGTCGCGGCTTTCGATGATCCCCCAATGCGAGGTCCCATACGCGATAACCCCAATCTTCGCGTTGGCGCCCTTGAGAATCTCCGGCCGCGGCACAAACGAGCGCGCCGTCTCGAACTTGCGGTTCAACCGCTCCATGTTGTTTTCGTAATCGTCGGGCCGCTCGCTGTAGTTGGAGTGATCGTTGTGGCCGCTGCCCCGGGTAAAGTAGGCGGCGGCAGGATGTTGCGTTCCCGGCAATGTGCGATAGCCCACGCCGTCGCCGTCCAAATCCTTGTAGCGGGCAAAGCCGCCTAGTTTCGCTAGATCGTCTTTGTCCAACACCTTGCCGCGCTTGATCGGCGTGGTCGGATATTCGAACGGATCGGACATCCAGTTGTTCATTCCGAGATCCAGATCGGACATCACGAACACCAGCGTCTGAAACTGCTCCGCCAGATTGAAAGCCTCCGACGCCATGCTGAAGCACTCCGCCGCCGAGTTCGGAATCAGCATGATGTGCTTGGTGTCGCCGTGCGAAAGAAATGCGGTAGCAAGAATGTCGCCCTGCGAAGTGCGGGTGGGCAAGCCGGTGGAGGGACCGACGCGCTGAATGTCCCAGATCACGCCCGGAATTTCCGCGTAATAAGCCAGGCCTGCAAATTCCGACATCAGCGAAATGCCCGGACCCGCGGTTGCAGTCATGCTGCGCGCACCCGCCCATCCAGCGCCAATCACCATGCCGATCGCAGCCAGTTCATCTTCCGCTTGAACAATGGCGAAAGTCGCTTTGCCGTCGGGGCCGATGCGGTATTCCTTCATGTAATCGATCATCGTCTCTACCAGCGAAGACGATGGCGTGATGGGATACCAGGTGACTACGGTGCATCCGGCAAACATGCAACCCAGAGCCGCGGCCGAGTTGCCGTCGATGATGATCTTGCCGGCAGTCTTATTCATGCGCTCGATGTAGAACACTCCCCGCTTTTGCAAACTGGCTTTCGCGTAATCGAATCCCGCCTGCGCGGCGGCAAGATTCAGGTTGGCAGCTTTTACCTTGGTCGAAAACTGCTTGCGTATCGCCTTCTCCACCTCACCCATCTCAATTTCAAGCAGTTGCGCAACCACCCCCACGTACACCATGTTCTTAACCAGCTTGCGCAGCTTCGCCTCCGGGCAAACCGTCGCCACCAGTTTGTCGTAGGGAACAGAATAGAAAACAAGATCGTTGCGGAGCTTGTCGAGGGCAAGCGGTTCGTCGTAGAGCACGGAAGCGCCCGGGGCCAGCGACATCACGTCGTCCTGGGCGGTTTCGGCGTTCATGGCCACCAGAAAATCGATTTCCTTCTTGCGGCCAATGTAACCGTCTTTGTTGGCGCGTATCGTGTACCAGGTCGGCAGGCCCGCGATGTTCGAGGGGAACAGGTTCTTGCCCGAAATCGGCACCCCCATCTGAAAAATAGCGCGCAGCAAAACCGTATTTGAACTCTGTGAGCCCGAGCCATTCACCGTAGCAACCTGAATGCTCATGTCATTGACGATCCGCTTGCGCCCAAGTTGCCCACCCGCTCCCTGGGGCACAACATCCGTAGTGGCCATCCCAACACCTTCCTTTAATTAAAGGCGGAGTACTACCCGCCCGAACGCCAACAAGAGGGGAACAGATGATTATACGTTGGCAGCGTTCGCACAGCACACCAAATCGCCCGCCTGAAGCACGAAGGAACCTACTTGGGAACGGGAAGAAAGATCACTCTGGACTCGCTACTCCGTTTTGAAGAACTGGGCTATGGTGCGGAACTTATTATATCGTGCCACGATTAACTCTGCCGGCGGGATTTTCTTCACTTCCGCAAAGTGTTTCCGCAAACTCAAGTCGAGCAAGTTCGCGGCCGCTTCGTGATCCCGGTGCGCTCCGCCCTCCGGTTCCGGCACGATATCGTCGATGCATCCGAGTTCGCTGAGATCGGTCGCCGTGATGCGCATGGCTTCCGCTGCCAGCTCCTTCTTGGTGGAGTCCCGCCACATGATGGCGGCGCAGCCTTCGGGAGAAATCACCGAGTAAATCGAATTCTCCATCATGAGGACTCGGTCGGCGACCGCGATCGCCAATGCCCCGCCGCTGCCTCCAACCCCAATCACCGTCGCGATGATCGGCACTTTAAGCCGCGCCATTTCGCGCAAGTTGTGCGCGATCGCCTCGGCTTGCCCGCGTTCCTCCGCGTGAATTCCAGGGTAGGCGCCGTCCGTATCCACCAGCGTAAAGATCGGCCGGCGAAATTTTTCCGCGACTTGCATCACGCGCAGCGCTTTGCGATACCCCTCCGGGTGCGGCGTGCCAAAATTGCGGTACACGCGCTGCTTCATGTCCCGCCCCTTCTGGGTGCCGATCACCAGAATTTCTTCGCCATGAAAGCGCGCCATTCCGCAAACAATCGCCGGATCGTCGCCGAAACTGCGGTCGCCGTGAATCTCGCTCCAGTCCGTGAACAGCCGCTCAATATAATCGAGCGTCTGCGGACGCTGCGGATGCCGCGCCAGTTCCGTTTTCTGCCAGGCGGTCTGCAACCCCTTCATCTCCTGCCTCAGGGTATGGACGCGCTCTTGCAGCTCCGCCAGTTGGCGGTGAGTCTCCTCGCTTTGTCCAGCCGTGGCCTCGATCAGCGCCACCTGCCGCTCGATCTGCTCCAATTCCTGCTGCGCCTTTTGGGTTGCTTCCATGGTTTAGGGCATTACGGCTTCAACTGATCATCCGCACACTGCCGCGCCCGCACAACTGTTCCACGCGGGCGATGAAGTTGCGGTCTGGCAGCACATTATAGCCTTCCGCTTCCATAACCACCATGAAATCCCCCGCGCGTTCCACGTCAAACAACACCCGCGCTTCGCCCTTGCGCTCCTGAAAAAGCGCATGAAGATCGTCCACCGTGGACTCACCCGCGGTTTCCAGGGGCACGCGAATGCGAATCGCGCGCGGCAGCGGAACCTTCGCCTCTTCCAGCGGCATGATCTCAGCCGCCGTAATCTTGGCGTTCGCTCCTTCTTCGATTCGTACTCCGGCGCGCACCAGCACCGGAACCTCCAGCTTCACCTTGTCACCCAGCCGCTTGTACGCCTCCGGGAAGACGATCATGTCGATCGATCCCGACATGTCCTCGAGTGTGGCTTGCGCGTAAAACTCTCCGCGCTTCGATTTTTGCACGCGCACGTTGCCGATGATCCCCGCCGTGGCGATGGTCTCGTCCTTGCCGGTGGATTTCGTCATCGTTCCGAGTTCCGCAATGCTCAGAGCCTGCAGGTCCTCCAGCTTGTCTTTGTATCTCTGCAGTGGATGACCCGTGATAAAGAAGCCCAGGATTTCTTTTTCCGCGGCGAGGCGCGCCTGCTCGTCCCAGTCGGGAATGTTGGGCAGCTTGTCGTTGTTCGCTTCGGACTCTTCCTGCTGAAACACTCCGAACAGGCCGTGCTGTCCCGATTCCACGTCTCGCTGCGCCTTCTGAGCCCGATCCATGGCGAGATCCAGTACAGCCATCAACTGCGCGCGCCGGCCCAGAGAATCCATTGCCCCGCTCTTGATCAACGACTCCAGCACTCGCTTGTTGAGCAGCCGCAGATCGACGTTCTCACAGAATTCGTAAATCGACTTGAAGCGCCCCAGCTTCCTCCGCGCCGCCACAATCGACTCAATCGCATTGCCGCCTACGTTTTTCACCGCTGCCAGCCCAAATCGAATGGCTTCTCCGTGCGGCGTAAAGTTCGCAGCCGACACGTTGCTGTCCGGAGCTTCCACCGCAATGCCCATCTCGCGGCATTCGTTGATATACTTCACCACGTCATCGGTGCTTCCGGTGACCGACGTCAGCAAAGCCGCCATGAACTCGACCGGATAGTGCGTTTTCAAATACGCCGTGTGATAGGCCAGCAGCGCGTAAGCGGCGGAATGCGACTTATTGAATCCGTACCCCGCAAACTGCGCCATAAGATCGAAAATCTTCTCGATCTTCTTCGGCGGAAATTTGCGCTGCGCCGCGCCTTCGACGAATCGTTGGCGCTGCTTCGCCATTTCTTTCTCGTCCTTCTTGCCCATGGCGCGCCGCAGCAGGTCCGCTTCACCGAGAGAGTAGCCCGCCAGACGGTTCGCGATCTGCATCACCTGCTCCTGATACACAATCACGCCCAATGTCTCTTGCAAAATCTCCTGCAGCTCCGGCAGTTCATACTCCACCTTCTTGCGCCCGTGCTTGCGGTCGACAAAATCGTCGATCATTCCGCCCTGAATCGGCCCCGGCCGGTAGAGCGCATTCAGTGCCGTAAGGTCTTCAATCGAATTCGGCTGATACTTCCGCAAAACGTCCCGCATGCCGTGCGATTCAAACTGAAACACGCCCGAGGTCAATCCTTTGTGGAAGACTTTTTGATACGTCTCCGCGTCCTCCAGCGGAATCTGTTCCAGGGTGACCGGCGTACCCCGTGTCTGCAGGATCAGTTTCAGTGTGTCGGTGAGAATCGTCAGCGTGGTCAGCCCGAGAAAATCCATCTTCAGCAGGCCCATCTTCTCGATGGCGACCATGTCGAAGGCGGTGACAATTTCGCCGTTTTTCGTGCGGTGCAGCGGAACCAGTTCCGTCAGAGGACGCGGTGAAATCACCACGCCCGCGGCGTGAACTCCGGAGTTCCGCACCATCCCTTCCAGTTTTCTCGCCGTTTGCATCAGCTCGCGAATCTGCCCGTCTTTCTCCATGGCTTCGCGCAGTTGCGGCGAATCTTCGATGGCCTCCTCCAGCGTGATGTTGAGCTGCGTCGGGACCATCTTGGCGATGCGATCGACGTCGGCGTACGGAATGTCCATCGCGCGCCCCACATCTTTAATCGCGGCCTTGGCCGCCATGGTGCCGAACGTGATGATCTGCGCCACGTTGTCGCGCCCGTACTTCTGTGTAACGTAGTCGATCACCTCGCCGCGCCGGTTCATGCAGAAGTCGATGTCGATATCCGGCATCGAAACCCGCTCGGGATTCAGAAATCGCTCAAACAGCAACTCGTGCTGCAGCGGATCGATATCGGTAATCCCCAGCGCGTAGGAAACCAGCGACCCCGCCGCCGATCCGCGCCCCGGCCCCACTGGAATATCGCGTTCCTTCGCGTAGCGGATGAAATCCCACACGATCAGGAAATACCCCGGAAACTTCATCTGCTGGATGATTCCGAGTTCGCGCTCCATGCGCTGCTCGTAGTCCGCCATCGAATGCTTCAACTTGCCCTGCTCGTGCAGTGGCCGCAGTGCCTCCAGCCGGCGCGCAAAACCTTCGCGCGAAACGTGCGCAAAATAGCTGTCAATCGTGTAGCCCGGCGGAACCTCGAATTGCGGGAACGGCGTCGCGATTTTCTCCAGCCGCAGGCTGCAGCGCTCGGCGATGTCGAGTGTGCGCGTCAAGACATCCGGCGAATCTTTGAACACGCGCCGCATCTCGTCGTGGCTCTTTACGAAGAACTGGTTGCCATCGAACTTCATGCGCTGCGTGTCGTGAATCGACTTGCCCGTCTGGATGCACAGCATCACGTCCTGCGCATGGGCGTCGTCTTCGCACAGATAATGGCTGTCGTTCGTTGCCACCATCGGCAGCCCGAGATCTTTCTCCAACTGGAACAAGCCCGGATGGATCTTGTGCTCCATCGCCAGCCCCTGGTCCTGGATCTCGAGATAAAAATTGTCCTTGCCGAAAATGTCGCGCAGATTCCCCGCGGCCGCGCGAGCGGCATCGTAATTTCCCTCCATCAACCGCTCCGCGACCTCGCCTTTCAAGCACCCCGAAAGCCCGATCAGCCCGCGCGAATGCTCCGCCAGAAACCTCTTGCTCACCCGCGGCTTGTAATAGAAGCCATGCAGCGAAGCTTCCGACGTAATCTTCACCAGATTGCGGTAACCCTCTTCGTTCTCCGCCAGCACCAGCAGATGGTTGTAGCCGTCGCCCTCGGGCGGCGTGCGCTCGATGTTGTGGTCGTCCTTCTTGCAGATGTAAAGTTCGCAGCCGATGATAGGCTTCACGCCCGCCGCCTTCGCCGCATTCACAAAGTGCACCGCGCCAAAGATATTCCCGTGGTCCGTCATGGCCACGGCGGGCATGCCCAGCTCTTTTACACGCTGGCAAAGCTTTTCAACGTCGCAGGCGCCGTCGAGCAATGAGTAGTCGGTATGCAGATGCAAGTGAACGAATTGGGACATAGGCTCGGTATCGTTAGTCTACCGCAAGCGGGCCAGAGGAAAACGAGGCAGTCCTGAGCGTTCGAACGGACTCAAGAATGGTCCGCTATTTTTTCGCGGATGCCGGTGCCTGAGGCTGCGCAACATTGTCCGCCTTTGGCTCGAGCAGAGATTCAACGATCAGCGTAGCCTGCCCCCCGCCCGGGCAGTGTCCGAACAATTGCGCATCGGGCCCTTCGATCGAATACTGTACCGAAACAGACTCGTGATCCGGATTAACCGAGTGAGTTTCCTGATAGTTCTTCTTCACGTTCGAAATTCGCTCGAAGTAAGCCCTCACGTCCTTCACTTGATACTCATCCTGCTCGTCCTTCGATAGCGGTATGTTCACCGATTTCGAGTTGGTCTCGCCGCACCCAACCTCCAGGTATTGCTGAAAGTACGAAGTCTTGGGCAGTATCGTCGCCGCGAAGCTTCCGTGACCCGCCGCGCAGCCGGCGGCGCGCGTTTTATCGGCTAGGGCAAGCAATTGGGAGTCGTATTCGCTCCGATCTTGTTTCTCACCTCTGGAGTCCGCTGCGACAGTTTGATCTGCGCCCTTGGGGGTTACCAGCATGGCCCGTTCCACTGCTTGATGCAGTAACTCATACGTCTCCTGGTCGCACTCCCGCTGCAGGTAGTTGATCGCGACCACCGAGGATGGACGAAAGAGCCGTTCCTGGCGCGCATACTCCAGCACTGCCTGGGCCATGGCGCGCCGTTGCGGGAGCTGCTCCGGGCCGGTCCTCGAGCCCAGATCCGCCAGCAGTGCAATCGCCTGATGATTGTCGGCGTCGGCGGCCGCCAGCCGGACAGCCTGATGCTGCAGGTCAACTTGAGTATTTCCCTGCGCTTCGCGAGCCTGTTCGTGTTCTTGAATGACAAATAGGATCAGCGGCACCAGTATCGCGCCGACCACGTCGACCCAATGATCGATCCACCACGCCCGCTGTCGCCACCACGGACCCGCCGTGTCGCTCATCTTCAGCCACCTGCAAAAGCGGCTCCTTTTATGCCCTCTTGCGGAAGAGTTGTCAAGCGTCCGTTACGGAAACAGAACAACACGACCGGATTTGCAGTGGCTGGGAACGCTATCGCGAGGTTCTAGGCACGGAAGCTCGACTCACATCGAGCCGGTCGGCACGCGGAAATCTACCCCGCGCTCGTCGTTCATCTTAGTCGTGGCGGGCAGATCGAGTTCCGCCAGTGGAATCTTCTCCGTATGCTGCGGCGCAAAGTTCCACAGCGTCTGCCCTACGATGGCGTAATTCTGCACTTCCCGCTGGCGCTGATCGCGGAACACCAGCACCGTGGCCGGCGCGGCTTCCGTGCGTTCTTCCTGGTGCGGAGGCGGAGGCGCCGACCTCGCATATACATCCTGATCGCCTTGCTCGCGCATCCTCTGCTGATCGAGGCTCTGCTGGTTCATCTCGTTCGCCAGGCCGATCTGATTCTGCTGATCCTGATCGTAAGACGAACCGGAATTCCACCACCAATACGGATCGAACGCGCCATATCCCCACGGATATCCATACCCGCCGCGACAGGCGTAACCGGCACAGTTATTTCTCAACCCGTAGGTTCGGATTCGCACCCCGCCAGAATGATTGAAGCCCCGCGCCGAGAGTGACTGCCGGGGAGCGGAACCGCGCGCGAACGACCGCGCCCCGAAACCCGAGCCAGAGTGTGTCCCGCTGAAAGCGCCCGCGCCCGCCGCATGGCCGGCCGACCCGTGCGACGCAAATCCGCCATGTCCGCCAGCGGAGGCATGGCCTCCGCCGTGCTGCGCCGACAGCGGCAAAGACGCCAGGAGCAGTACGAACGCCGTAATCAAAAGCGGTCGATGCATACCCCTTATTATATGCCGGATTCAGGCTGGACAACCCAGAAATTGGTACCTGTCCGAATACGAATTAGGACACTATCCGGACCTGCGAATTCCAGCGGCTTATCGCTTCTTGGGCTTCTTCGCAGCATGTTTCCCAACCGGCTTAGCCGAGCGCCTCGCAGGCTTGGCCGCTTTCTTCTGTGGATGCTTCGCCGGGGCGGCCTTACTCGCGGGCTTCACCGCCGGTTTCACAGCCTTCCCTGCAGGCTTGGCGGGCTTAGCTTGTGGCTTGGCTTGCGGCTTAGCTTGCGGCTCAGGCTTTGGGCTCGCTCCCGGCTTCGCCTTCGCCGGCGGCAGGGGAACCGGTCCCGCAACGGCCGTCACAGGCGCCTCCACCTTCTTGCCTTTACCCTTTACCTTTGCCGCTTCGCCCTTCTTACCCTCAGCACCCTCGGGTGCGACCGCCGCCGCGGCCTTCGGCCCGCGACCGCGCCTCGGGGGCGGCGGTGGTGGCGGTGGCGGCGGGGCAAACGGCTTCAAGAACTTCAAAGTCTCCGTCCGCGACCGCAGTCTTCCGTCGAGCAGCAGCATGAACACGTCGCGCGCAATTTTCGGATACTCCGGCAACTGCGGCGTGATCAGCAATTCCGTCATCTCCGGCAGGGGAATCCGCTGCTGCACTTGCCGCCACTTGGTGAAGAAGTTCTTGATCTTCTGCTCCACCGCCTGTTGACGCGCCGTCACCGCCAAAAACAGAATCATCTCCGCCCGCGCCCCAGACAGCAGATTCCACGTGCGCGAGGGCGTGGCCGCTTCCTTACTGCTCAAACGCTTCGCCAGTTCCTTGGCATGATCCTCGACGTTCCGCCACGCCTCGACCAAATCCTTGCGCGGAATCTGCCGCCGCAAATCGGCGATGTCCTTCTCTGGGAGATGCGCCGTCAGGAAATGCATCACCGCCGCCGACGGATCCACCGTATAACCCAAATCCACCATCTGCTGGCGGGTTTTCATCAGTTGGTTCAGTCCGTTCGTATCCACCTTGGCCGTGGTCCAGTGCGAGTGCAGCACCTTCAACCACTCTTCTTTTTCCAGGGCGCGCACCACGCCCAGCGGATCGTCTTCATGCGCCAGTTGCGCAATCTCATGCCCCACCGCGCTCTTCCCGATGTGGTCGATGTAGTTGTTTTCCTTGGCGGAGTCGTAGCGCTGCTGCGTGCGCTCCTCCATCGGCCAGTGGAATCGCGCCCCAAAGCGCGTCGCTCGAATCAGCCGCGACGGATCTTCCACAAACGAATAGTTGTGCAGAACGCGCAGCAGCTTCGCCTCAATATCCGCCACGCCGTTGAACGGATCGAGCAGCAGCCCCCGCGAGCCCTCATTCAGCGACAGCGCCATTGCGTTCACCGTAAAGTCGCGCCGGCGCAAGTCTTCCTGAATGCTCGCCGGCGCAATCGCAGGCGGCTTGCCCGCCTTCTCGTAGTGTTCGGTGTGCGCCATGCCGACTTCGGCGCGCACATTCCCCGGCAGCACCAGAAACAGCGTGCGCACATCCTCGTCGTGGCCCGCCAGTTGCGCGCCCGCCCGTTCGAAGTCCTTCTGCAGTTTGAGGGGATTGCCTTGAACCGTGAAGTCCAGGTCGCGGATGGTGAATCCGCTGACGATGTCCCGAATCGCGCCACCGGTCAGATAGAGAGTGATTCCCGCGGCGCGGGCTACTTCTTGCACCAGATTGACGCCCTTCATCTGATCCGGCGTCAACCGGATTTCCATCGTGTAAATGTAATCAGCCATTCGTCTTCAAGCGATTCCGCGTCAGCGACTCAGGAGCCGTCAACCCGCCATCCCAGCCCAGATCTTACATTTTCCACAGGTTTTCCACAGGATGACCGGCCCCAACCCCGGCAATTCCATTCTCAATTCGATACAAGCCATTCAATACAAAACACTTATCCGGTTTTGAGTGGCGCCAAGGCAACTTAAAGGAATAACACAACGTTTACAATTTGGCTACTGCCAACGTGGATTCCCGTGATTTTCGATGAAATAGTGCGAGAATGGGGCCGGAGTTGGGCTTCGCGGTCTGTTTCCCGGAAGCCGGACGCCCCGAGCCGGAAGCCGTATCCATGCCCTCAACCCACAAGAAAGTCATCGTCCGCAAAATGGACCGGGATTCCGTCTCCGGCTACGTCTCCCCAGCACAATTCGTCAACGAAGGCAAGTTGGAATTGCTGAACACCGCCGGCAACGTCGTCGCCATGGATCTTCGCGAGATTAAAGGAGTCTACTTCGTGCGCGAGTTCGGCGACTCCGAATCGCTCACTCGCAAGACCTTCACTTCCCGTCCCCGCTCCGAAGGCCTCTGGGTGCGCCTGCGCTTCAAGGACAACGAAATTCTCGAAGGCCTCATGCCCGCCGACCTCACGCAAACCACCCCAGAGGGTTTTCTGGTCAATCCTCCCGATCAGCGCTCGAACACCCAGCGCATCTTCGTCCCCCGCACCGCCCTCGAATCCCTCACCGTGCTGGCCGTAATCGGCGCGACGCGCCGTCCGCGCCGCGGAGGGCTAGAGGATCAGCGGCAGGTGACGTTGTTCGAGGAATAACCTTTCGCATTGTCATCCTGAGGAAGCGGAGTCCTGGGGGCCGGCCATGCGCCATCACGACCGAGGCTGACCCATCCCGCCGCGATTTTCGGCGGGTGGGACACGATGCTGTATGGGCCACGCTGGGGCGACATGCATCGGGAGATATTTCAGACCTCCTGTCCGCAACTTCATCGCTCCGTTTGGGGTTGCCGTTAGACAGGAAGAACTCTATGAAGACGCCTCATCGGTTCTCTCTATGTTCCTTCCTCTTGTTTCTGGTCGCGTCGTTTGCGCTGTCCTGCGGCAATGGTGCGGGTGCAAACCGTCAACTCCAATCCATCGCTCTAACCCCGGCAACCGCCGACGCACAGGCTTATCCGGACGGGCAAGTCCAGTTCACCGCCACCGGTGATTACAATACCGCTCCCAACACCGTGACTCCGCTGGCCGCCCATTGGGGAACGTGTTATCAAGGTGCGGCCACGAGTGAGATATCCGTCACCGCGGCGGGCCTCGCTCAATGCACCAGCGGAGCGTCCGGCACCTACACCGTCTGGGCCGACGACCCCGCTTCTCCCAATGGCGGATGCCTCTCCATAAATGCCTGCGGCGGCGGATGCTTCATCGTCGGTACCGCGCAACTCACTTGCCATTAAAGCCACCACTCCCGGCCGCACCAACGACGGCAGCCGACCTTGTTGACAAAGACTTGTTGACAAAGAAATGACAAACGAAGTCGAGTAGTAGTCGATATTATTCCTGTAGATTTTCGCTGCGTAGTTCTTCGATTCGGCGCTCTGGAACAACGGCTGGAATCGAGGCGGGTTGCGGCTTTTCCGAAGCTGCAAACACTTTCATCCGTAGTCCTTATTCCCTAGCGCGATCACGGGATTGCCATTGAACGCCCGCGTTACCTGTGTTTAACTTCATTAACGTCGTTAAAGCATTTCTAAGGAAAACATTCGGATGTCAGTTCATTCCCGGTTCTTGCGCGGTGCGGCATTGCTCCTTTCGCTTTGCGTCGTGAATGGCATTGCGGCCGCCGCGACCCAACCTCAATACGTCCTTACCAATGACGATGCCCCGTTCGTGAACGGCGTCACCTTTTACACCGTGGGCGCCAACGGTCTTCTTACCCTGGCCGAACAAGTCCTAACCGGCGGTTCGGGCATCGGCGGCGGCTATTTCGCGGCGAACCGGCTCAACGTGCTCAATAGCGGAAGCAACCAGTGCGTCTATGCCTCCGACGCTTCCACCGGCGATATCGTTGGCATCAACGTCAACACGCTGCAAGTAGGCGCCGCCGTATCCGGCTCCCCAACCGACTCCGGCGCCGCCAATGGGATCGGTTTGGCGGCCAACAGCCAATATCTCTACGCCAGCTTCAGCAGCTCGAACACCATCGGCACCTTTCAGATTCAGTCCGATTGCAGCCTCACCTTCATCAACGACGTTTCCGTGGTCGGGCTGCAGGCTGGCATCGTCGACGGCATGGTCGCGCACGGCAACATTCTGGTCGTCACCTACGGCGATGGTTCCATCGAGTCCTTCAACATTTCGTCCGGCACTCCGGTTTCGAATGGCGACGAACAGAATTCCAGCGGCTATCTCGCGTCGCAGGGAGCCACCTATCCCACCAGCGTCGAGATCACCCAGGACGGCCACTTCGCCCTTTTCGCCGATACGTCCACTTCCACCGTGGTCGAAGTCTCCGACATTTCTTCCGGCAACTTGGCCAAGACCGTTGTCAATTATCTGGGAACTTCAATCAACTCCAGCAACATTCAGCTCAGCCCCGACGAGACGCTTCTCTACATTAGCAACACCCAAGGCGATAAGATCTCCGCCGCTTGGTTCAACAAGACCACCGGCAAACTTACGGTCGGCTGCGCCTCCAATCGCCTCAAGGGTTATTCCGTCTTGTGGTCCTACCTCTCGAACCTGGCACTCGAGACTAACACCGGAACTGGCGGCGTCATCTATGTTGCCGAGTTTGGCACCCAGTCAGGCATCGCCCTGCTTGCGGTGAGTTCCGCCGGCGGGCAGTGTACCCTGAAAGAGATGCCCGGTTCGCCCATCGTCGATGCCAATAGTCCGGGGCTTTTGTCGATTGGATCTTTTCCGCCTCCGGCTTTCTAGCAAATATATTCGCCAACGAAAAACAAGAAAGTGTTTTAGATCGACCCAGTTTCGCCAAGGCCTGAAGGAATAATAAATGCGCATGGTTTCTAAATTTTTGTTGGCGGTCATCCTGAGTGGGGTTTGCTGTTTGGAAGCCGCGGCGCAGTGCCCCGCGCGCCCCCCCGCCGGCTCCGTCGTCCAAGATGCCCTAAGCCTCTATTCCCAAAGTGGAGTCCTGAACGCCGGCCTCACCATGGGCTACTCGGTCGATACTTACGGCTATTCGCATTATTGCTACAAATACGCAACTTCCACGGGAACCGCCGAAGCCCCAACCCTGCGCCTCAATCCCGGCGACCAGATTGTCCTCGACGTTACCGATGACATCAAGGGCGACGGCCTGCACTCGATGAGCGCCATGGATCGCATGATCGTCCCCACCGGCGCAGCTTGCGGCGATGGCGGCGCCGGCTCCCTGCAGTCCACCAACGTTCACTTCCACGGTCTGAACGTTCCTCCCGTCTGCCATCAGGATGACGTTCTCACCACGCTGATTCAGCCCGGCTCGCCTGCCTTTGAATACAACATCAAGATTCCCACCACGGAGCCGCCCGGCCTCTACTGGTATCACCCGCACGTGCATGGCTTCACCGAGTTTCAAGTAAACGGCGGCGCAGCCGGAGCTCTTGTCGTCGAAGGCATGGAAAAGGTCCACCCCGAAGTCACTGGCCTCACCGAGCGCGTCTTTGTTGTTCGCCAGCAATACCTCGTCCCCTGGGTTCCCGGACCCTATCAGCTCACCCTGAACTTTCAAGTCGCCGCTTCCCCCGGCACACCATCTCCCATTATCCAAATGGCCCCGGGTGCAAAGGAATTCTGGCGCGTCGCCAACGCCACTCTCCAGGACTTCATGCCCCTACAGGTTTGGTTCAACGGCACGCCTCAGCAGTTGCAGTTGATCGCCCTCGATGGCTACCCAGTGGCCGAGCCTCGCTACGAAACCACCATCCTCGTGCCGCCCGCCGGCCGTGCCGAGTTTATTGTGCCCGCCCCGCCCGCTGGAGTCAGCGCTCAATTCGTCTCCTTGTCGTATTCCACCGGCCCCACCGGCAACCCGGATTTCGAACAGAGCCTCGCCAACGTCGAACTCACCACCAACTCCGCCGCCAGGCGGCAACCCAAAACCCCCGTCTCCACGGCGAAAGTTGCCACCGGCAACCTGAAATTCTCCGGACTGAAAAATCTCACTCCCAGCACCGCCCGCAAACTTTATTTCTCCGAGGAGTTCGGCGGCACCAATGGTCCCATTCAGTTCTACATCACCGTCGACGGCCAAAAGCAGCAGGTCTTCGAGCCCAACGAAAAGCCCATGATCACCACTAAAGTCGGAGCCGTCGAAGACTGGACCATCGAGAACCGCGCCCTCGAGACGCACGCCTTTCACATCCACCAGATCCATTTTCAAATGTTGGAAGTCAACGGCAAGGAAGTCGCCGACCAGGATCTTCGCGACACCATCGAAATTCCCTATTGGTCCGGCAGCGGTCCCTATCCCAGCGTGAAAGTGAGAATGGATTTTCGCGATCCGACCATCGCCGGCACTTTCGTCTTTCACTGCCATATCCTGCTCCACGAGGATCTCGGTATGATGCACAAGATTCAGGTACTGCCCTAGAAGCACCGCGCTGAAGCGAGGAGCCCGGCGCGAAGATTTAAGGATTTCGATATGCGCATTCCATCTCGATACTTGCTCGCCATCTTGGTATGTGGATTTTCTTTCGTAGGGGCGGCCGCTCAGTGCCCTCCGCGCCCGCAACCCAACACCGTAGTCCTTGATGCCCCAAGCCTCTATTCGCAAAACGGCGTTCTCAACGCCGACTTCACCATGGCCCACTCCGTCGACCTCAACGGCTATACCCACTACTGCTACAAGTACGAAGCTGCCACCGGTGTAGTCGAGGCTCCCACGCTCCGCGTCAATCCCGGCGACCGCCTTCTGCTGAACGTCAAAGATCGCATCGTCAGCAATGGCCCCGAGAGCAAGGATGCGATGGACATGTCTCCCTCGGGCTCAACCTGCGGCGACGGTGGCACTGCAACCATTAACTCCACCAACGTTCACTTCCACGGCATGAACGTCCCTCCTACCTGCCACCAGGACGATGTTCTCACCACTCTGATCCAACCCGCCGCGCCCGGCTTTCAGTTCGACATGCAGATTCCAACCAACGAGCCGCCCGGACTCTACTGGTACCATCCCCACGTGCACGGCTTCACCGAATTTCAGGTGAACGGCGGCGCTGCCGGAGCAATCGTCGTCGAAGGCATGGAAAAAGTCCGCCCCGAGGTTACCGGACTCACCGAGCGCGTCTTCACCATTCGCCAGGAATATCTCGTCCCCTGGGTTCCCGGACCCTACCAACTCACCTTGAATTTCCAGAATGCCGCCAGCGTTCAGGGCCCCACGCCCATGATCGAAATGAAGCCCGGCGAAAAGCAGTTTTGGCGCGTCCTGAACGCCACCCTCCAGGATTTCATGCCGCTGCAGGTCTGGTTCAACAGCGTGCCCCAGCCAATGCAACTGATCGCTCTCGATGGCTACCCTCTGGCTGCGCCCCGGAACGAAACCACCATCCTCGTGCCTCCCGCAGGCCGCGCCGAGTTTATCGTCCAAGCCCCGCCCGCAGGCGTGAGCGCCAACTTCATGACCCTCGCGTATTCCACCGGCCCCACCGGCAATGCTGATCTCGAGCAGCCTCTAGCCGCAATGGTGCTCAGCAACAGTCCTCACAATCAGCCAGCCCTGCCCGCCAAGATCTCTGCGCCCACGGCCTCCATAAAAATGGATAGCCTCAAATTCGCCGGCCTAAAAAACGCCACCCCAACCACCCAGCGCCACATTTATTTCTCCGAGGAGTTCGGCGGCACCAATGGCCCCATTCAGTTCTACATCACCGTCGACGGACAGAAGCAGAAGGTTTTCGAGGCCAACGAAAAACCCGCCATCACCACCAAGGTGGGAGCGGTCGAAGACTGGACCATCGAAAACCATGCCCTCGAAACTCATGATTTCCACATCCATCAAATCCACTTCATGATGCTCGAAGTCAACGGCAAGGCCGTCGCCGATCAAGACCTGCGCGACACGTTTGAAATTCCCTATTGGTCCGGCAGCGGCCCCTATCCCAGCATCAAAGTCCGCATGGATTTCCGTGATCCCACCACCGCCGGCACCTTCGTCTTCCACTGCCACATCCTGCTCCACGAAGATCTCGGCATGATGCACAAAATCCAGGTCCTGCCCTAGCCGCGTGCGGTGCGAGGGGGGAATATCATGGCATGTTTCGTATCAGAGCATGATTCATATGAAGGACATGATTCGCATCGGAACATGATTCATCCACAGGACAAGATTCGTATCAGGATGAAACTCGCATCAGGACAAGACTCGCATCAGGAAGAGACTCATATCAGGGCGCGCCTTTAGGCGTGCCGCAAGCACCGCGTTACTAGCGCGCCTTTAGGCGCTGGATTTCCTTGCTCGCTGACAAGAACAAAGAAAGGTCCTAATCGCAATGCAAAAAAGACTACTGCTCATCCTCGTCGCCGTCCTGCTCGCAATCGCCGGTTACTTCTACGGAAACCGCAACGCCACCGTCGCCTATGCCTACTCGCCCACCGAAGGCACCGTCCCCAAATCCTACGGACGCCTCGTCACCGCCATCTCCGACCAGATCGGCACCGGCCTCATCTTCGAGGACGCCGACGGCGTCATCCGCTTCGTCGCCATGACCGGCATGAAAGAAGGCGAACTCGCCCGCTACGACCAAACCCCCACTCACGGAGGCATCCCCAAATCCTACGGCCATCTCGTCGCCGCCGTCACCAACCCCAAAGGCACCGGCCTGGTCTTCGAAGACAGCGCCGGCGTAATCCGCTTCGTCACCATCACCGGCGTAAAAGAAGGCGAACTCACCCGCAACTGATCGTCGAACGGACGATCATTGAATCTGATCGTCCGAATCCGAAGATGATCGGCGCAGCGCCTGGAAGCACGGCGCTTGCCTGCCCGTGGATGTGGAAGAGCGGCGCTTCAGCGCCGCGTCAAGCGTCAGAATTTACGGGCTTCAGCCCCCGAGGTCGCACGATCTGCCCCACGCAACTCTTTCAGCCCCATGGTTCTTTGGGAAGGGCACGGCAGCCGTGCCGCTCAGAGCCAACCACGACGCGGGCCTCAGCCCCTGCGGGAATGCTTTCGTTAATGAGACGTCGCGCTCCCTTCCGCCGACGAACTCGACTAACGATGGGCGCGCCGATCATGCTTTCGGTGGCCTTCCCAAAAGATTATGCAGATTCCCTTACGACGGAGTCATCCCGAAACCCGGCGCACTTCAGCCGGGTGAGGGATCTCGCGGCCCTCACAGACGCCGGCTGCCCCCGCAGATTTTCCTTGACTTCGCCCTCAAATCCGGCAATCCTATCTACATACGCATTTGATCTTTGAAATCTGAATAGAAACAACCTAAGTCCCATGAATCCAATATTTTACGGACTGGCCACTCATTCTAAACCACTTAACCGCAGCCACACCGCCTAAGTCCTTTGAATGGAATATTTTAGATTTAAGTTGTTTATCTCCAATATTTTAGCCGGATCTAAAAACGTAACTCATTGATTCCAAGTATTTTACGCATGAAGTTTTTTCTCTTCGATCTGGCTCTTGGTTCCTCGGCAAGACTCCGAACCGCGCTTCCTTCCGAGCTGCGGCATCTTGTAAGTCGGCGAATGTGTTCGCTTTACATTCGCCTATACTCTTGGCGGCTTCCCGCGGCCTCGCTGCCCTTGCCCTTGACCGATGAGAGCGGCGGATGTCAAACTAGCTGCGCACTGAAAACTTAGGACTGCTCCAATTCCATGATCATTCTCGTCACCATCATTCACGTGATCGTTTGCCTGTTCCTGATTATTGTGGTGCTGCTGCAGAGCGGCAAAGCTGGAGACATCTCGGCGGCCTTCGGTGGCCAGGGCAGTCAGGCCGCGTTTGGACCGCGAGGCGCCGCCACCGCGCTCTCCAAAGCGACGACGATTTCAGCCGTTCTTTTCATGTTGACCTCGGTCACACTTTCCATCAACGCCATCAAGCGTGGCGGTCCGAGCTCGGTTCTTCAGGGAGTGAAATCGGCCCCCGTCAAGACGCAGCCGGCCGCGCCCCCGCCAATCCCCGCCAGTCCTCCCATGCAGAAGTAAGCTGAGTCTTTGCAGGCGCTGAGCTATCAAAGACGCCCCGTGTCCGGGTTCTGCCGTAATTGTATTTCCCTCATGCCGGTGCTAACATCCGATTGACAGCACTTATAGTCGGGAGGTAAGGACAAATGCCGGATCGAGAAAGCAATACTCTTGTTTGGTTCCTGGCGGGGCTGGGGCTTGGTGCGTTAGCCGGAGTTCTCTACGCACCGCGCTCGGGTACCGAGACGCGCGATGTGCTTCGCGCTCGAGCCGAGGAAGGACGCGATTACGTTCGCGGCCGCGCACGCGAGGCCCGCGACCAGGCTTCCGAATGGGTGGACCGCGGCCGCGATGCTGTGAATCAGCAGAAGGATCAATTCCGCGCCGCCTACGAAGCCGGACGGCAGGCTTATCAAGACGCTACGACGGAGACGACCGGAGCGCCGAAGAGCTTGTAACCGTGCCAGAGCCACCGGCGGGCTCGGTCGTTGGTTTGGATGGACGCTAGGGTTCGTTGGTGGCGGCGGATCGTAGGCTTGGAGAGCGCTCAATATGGAAAACCTCACTCCACTGTTCATCGCGCTGACTGGCGCAGCCGTGGTTCTGCAAGCGGGCATCCTCGCGGCTTTGTACCTGGCCATGCGCAAGAGCTCTTCCCGTATGGAGGCGCTCGCGATCGAAGTGAAGACCAAGGCTCTGCCCACTCTGGAAACGGCGCAGTCGATCCTGACCGAACTGCGCCCCAAGCTGCAGATCATTGCCGACAATCTGACGGAGACGACCCACTCGGTGCGCTCGCAGGTCGAACGCATGGATGCGACGGTAAATGATGTGGTAGATCGCGCCCGCCTGCAAATCATCCGCGCCGACGAATTGCTCAGCCGCACCATTGACCGGGTGGAAGAGACTTCCGAGATGGTGCACAAGACGGTGGTCTCTCCCGTGCGCCAGTTTTCAGGACTGATTCAGGGAATCACCGCCGGCATTGAGTTTCTGCTTGCAGGAACTAGCCGCAGGAACGGCCGCCGCCGCGAGGCGCGCCAGCCCGTCCCTCAGGACGAGATGTTCATCTGAACTGCCCGTTATAGTCCCCGTTCGCTGGTTAAATCGACTTCCTTAGCTGCCGCCCTGGCAAGCCCATCCTCTTTCTGTAACTCGGCTTCTAACCGTTCAATCATTGCCAGCCAGCCGCCGCCACCGCCACGAGGCTGGCAGCCCGTGGTGCAAGTACGATTCGTATCAGGGCACGCATTCATGCGTGCCGTAAGTGCCGCGTTATCAGTACGCCTTTAGGCGCTGCTTCGCTGGGACGGAGTTTCACCACGAGGCTGGCGCGACCGTGAGCAGTGCGCACTACGGACACTTCTGCCGGTTGCCGCTTCAGTTCTGATTTTGCTTGGAGTGATTTGGTGGAGCTAGTCGGGCTCGAACCGACGGCCTCGTCGTTGCGAACGACGCGCTCTCCCAACTGAGCTATAGCCCCACGAAGAGAAGGGATTCCCGCCTGCGGATTTATTTTAACAGCGTTCTCTCATCCGCACCAACGACACCAGGCAATAGAAAAATGAGCTTGACGAACGCCCACCCGACCCGTCTAACCTAAAGTAGAAGGCCATTGGGCAGGAGCCCGCCGATGTTTGCACAGCTCAATCCGAGGACATCAACTCAGCAGCGCAGGACGGTGTTCTGCTCGCTGCTGCTGCACGGCCTTGTTTTTGCATGGCTGTTGCATCCTCGGGAGCCGCAGCTATTGACCGCGAACTCCATCGCTCTCGGACGCAATGGCAAACTGCTCACGCGACTCTATTTCCCTACCCAATCACCCGACGACAGCGCGAGCAGTTCACCCGACCGTGCGACTGAGGTCTATCGTCACCAGCGGCTGGGACACGAGAAGCTGATTTGGAAACACAATCCCACACTGGCGAAGTTACCCCTGCCACGCTCACCCTCCACAGCAGAGGACAAGTCTGAAACGGCAACCCTCTCCAAACTCGGCCACGGCGCCCCTGCGGGACTCCCCTACGGAAGCCTTCCCGGCGGGCCCATATACGGTGACGAGATTCGTCCGGCGCTGCCCATCGCAACCTCCGACCCCTTGGTCTACCCGTGGCAACGGCCGGATTCCGAGGGCAAAGTCATCATCGAAATCACGATTGACGAAAGAGGGGAAATCGTCCGCAAGACGGTGTTGCAGAGCCTCGGCCCCGAGATCGACAGCAAATGCCTGGCGGCGCTGGAGAACTGGCATTTTCATCCGGCCACTCACAACGGAGCCCCTATTCCTTCCAAGCAAGACGCCATCTTTCCTTTCAAGGGGCGCGGTCAGGCCTAACCCGATCGCCCTGGGCTCATCCTGCAACCGCTATAATCAGTGTGTGACCGCCAACGCACTTCAACCCGTCGCATCCGCGGATTTCCCCACTCGCTGGGGCACGTTCCGGATCTACGGATTCCGCGCGGAATCCGGGCCGGATCGGAACCGCGATGTTGAAGAAGCGGTCGCGCTTGTCATGGGCGATGTTCAGTCCGCTCCGCCGCTGGTGCGGGTTCATTCGCAATGTCTTACCGGAGACGTTTTTCATTCTCTGCGTTGTGATTGCCGTCAACAGCTCGAAATGGCGCTCTCGATGATTCGAGACCTAGGCGCGGGCATCCTGATTTACGAGCAGCAGGAAGGCCGTGGCATCGGCCTGATGGCAAAATTGCAGGCTTATGAGTTGCAGGATTCCGGCCTCGATACCGTTGAGGCCAACGAGCGCCTGGGCTTCAAGGCCGACCAGCGCGACTTTGCATTACCCGGCCAGATGCTCAAGGCCCTGGGCGTAACCAGAGTGCGCTTGCTTTCGAATAATCCTGAGAAGGTCTTGGCTCTGCAGCGCGCCGGAGTCGAAGTCGTAGAGCGCGTACCGTGCGAAGTCAAACCCAGCCCACACGCCGAAGAGTACTTGAAGACGAAAAAAGAAAAGCTGGGCCATCTATTTACCTCGAGCTAGCGCCTCAGCCTCGACGGCCCGTCCGTCTTCGTTTTGTGCCGAGCTTTGCACGAAACCTCAAGCCGTGCTTTAATTCGCTGACTCCCTCTCGCGAATGCGCGCACCTAACTCTGGAAATCGCCGGTCGGGCACGGCCGCTCTTGCTCTGGCCCTCGCTCTCATTGGCGCGGCTTCCATGGTGTACTACCAGTTCGGCCTGTTTATGCCGCGGGTAGAGGCTGCGCGTGCCGCTAAACATCTAGCCGGCCGATATGCCTTCGGCGACGACTTCTACCCGATATGGCTAACCTCGCGAGAGTGGTTACAACAGCACCGCGATCCTTACAGCCCAGCGGTAACGCGTGACATCCAAATCGGAATATTCGGACGCCCGCTCGAGGCGGGCATTTTGACCGACCCGCCAACCGACTACCGCACATTCGCGTATCCCGCCTTCACCGACCTCCTGCTCTGGCCGGCGAGTGAAGTGCCGTTTCCCACTTTACGGGTTGCATGGGCCGTGATACTCGCCGCGTTAATTGCGGCTGCCATCTTTTTTTGGACGCAAGCGCTGTCCTGGAGCGTTAGCCGGATATGGCTGGGAATCATTTCCCTGTTGACGTTGTGCAGCTATCCTGAACTCGAAGGCCTCTATGCGGGACAATTGGGATTGCTGGTGGGATTTCTCCTGGCCGCGTCCTTGCTCGCGCTGGTGCGAGGCCGGCTGCTGCTCTCTGGAATCCTGCTGGCGCTCACCATGATCAAGCCGCAAATGACGCTGCTCGCCATCTTGTACCTGTTCATTTGGAGCGTGCATGATTGGCGCCGCCGGGGCCGCTTTAGCGTGGCTTTCTTCGCGACGAGTTCGCTGTTGACCGTCGCGTCGCTTGCCGTTTGGCCTCACTGGATCCAGTCTTGGGGGCGAGTGATCCTAGGCTACCACCGCTACTCCATGCCGCCGCTGGCCCTCGAATTGTTCGGATTCAGTTTAGGGCCGCGTAACGGCATTGCTCTGATCGTCATCGTGCTAACCGCGGCTCTCGTGCTTGCCTGGCGCTCCCGCACTGCCGCCGCCGGCTCGTACGAATTCTGGCTTACGCTGAGTATCTTGCTTGCCATCACCACCATCACCGTACTTCCCGGCCAGTCCGTTTGCGATCACATAATTCTCCTGCCCGGGATTTTCCTGCTGGCCAGTCGCAACCAACTACAGCATGCCAGCCCGATCTCTCGCGTTCTGCTCGCCCTCGGGGTTGTAGTTCTGTTGTGGCCCTGGGTGGCATCGCTGGGCTTGATCGCGTTACGCCCATTCCTCAGCCCGGAACTGTTCAATTCCAAGGCGGTATTTGTTTTGCCTCTGCGCACCGCCGCTGCGTTTCCGTTTGTTGTGCTGGGCTTGCTTGCACTGGCTTTCCGCGCGACGTTGCGGCGGCAAGGGGAACTAGTTTCTGGCTCTCTTCCGCGCCGATGATTTCAACGTCCTTTCAAGCGTTCTCTTATTCTTGCCCGGCAAATAGGCTAGCGCTGCCCGGGCAAGAGAGACGTAGACTTCTTGTGCGAGGGGAATACTGCGCAGCGTGCGGAGGTGGCGTTTCACCGTATCGATGTCGCCGCGGATGATCGGTCCGCTGAACGCTCCCGCGCCTTCCAATGCGGCGTAGTTTGCCAGAGTCTGCCGGATCATCGCCAGCATCATTTGCCTTGCCGCTTTTCGCCTCACGCCGGCGGCAGCCGCCACATGCTCGCCGGTCACCAGCAGGGCCGTCAATAAAGGCGATGCGAAAGTGCCCCAGGCGTGATAGGCGGCCTTGTCTTCCTTGCGGATGGAATACTTGCGGCCCCCCAGTTTTTTCACGATGCGGCGTGCCATACGCACAGCCGCAGTGTCTCCCTCGAGCGCGAATGGTACATCCACGAGCGATGGGCGCGAACCGCGCACAAACGTCATGAGGGGATGCACGGACGCGGACGCGGCCCCTCTGCGCCGCAGTAACGCAAGCTCGTCGCTGGTGAGAGCGCCGCTGGAATGCAGCGCCACTCTCCCTTTCCACTCGACGGCATCTGCCAAAGATTCTGCCGCGCCGGTGATGGCCCCATCGGGAACGCAGAACCAAACCACCTCAGCCTGCATCCGCGCCCGCGCCACGGTTGCGGCGGATGCGCCCACCTGACGAGCCAGCCGCCTCGCGCGCCGCAAAGATGCTGCCTGTTCCCGCGAGACAATTTCGTCGATGGCATATCCTGCGTCATGCAACGCCACGGCCAGCGCGCTCGCCAGACTCCCTGCCCCAACGATGGCAATACGCGGCTTCGCTGACATGCCCGGCAGGATAGCAGAATCGGTCCTTTGTGCAAGGAGACAATCGCAGTCCTTTCCGTTTCCGACGAACTGCTCTCAGTGTGACGTAAAATGGCTGCAGCGAAGGGTCGCAGAAATAACGCGACAGAATAGCAGCCCAACCTGCCGCGACGTTCGACAACTGGCAAAGAACTTGTTAGCAGTTTTTGACTAATATCCGGCTGTCTCAAGAGTGGCCCTTTGCGCCTTGGGGGACATCATGCCAGCGCCACGAATTGACACACTCGTAATGATTATTGCCGACCGCAACGGCGGCAAAAGCAATCAAATGAGGTCAATTTTCGAAGAATTTGAACTCTGTCACTTCTACGGGGGCTATCCCGCCTCTAATAAAATTGCCCGCAAATACTACGTTCATCCAGATATTGATCTATTTTTGCGTTTGTCGTCGTGGCACGAGAAGCACGAGAGCTATGCGGACGTGAAGAGTGACATCCAGAACGGCTATTCCGACGTGAGGCGGCGGTATAAAGTGCTGGTGCCGGTTCAGGTTACTCCGACAGACAACCTCGTTGGCGGGGAAGATTTGTTTATCCAACTGTTCTCGGATTTCCAGATACGGAGAGGTTTCGCTGTCTGGCTTAATCCTAACCGATCCACCCGGCAAAGGTTCCAGATAAGCCCTAACATGGCAGCGTTTATGTCCACACGCCGCCACGTGAGTGCCTTAGCAATCGACAGCCTCGCCGCTCACCCGAGCGCAGCGCCAACGACAAACTCGATAAATGCGCGGTTGCTGGCCGACCTGCTATTCCGAATGTAGCCAACGGCTCAGCCCGCTGTTTTCCTTGCAAGAGCCCGAGGTCAGAATGCGGAAGTAAGGCCTTCGTTTCCGGCCGTGCTTTATATTGTTTTCATGCCCAAGTCTCCGCGTTCCAACTTAAAGTCTGTTAAATCCAGCTCTGGTTCCCACGCCAAAGCTCGGATTATTTCCTCGCGCACGGTATATCGAGGCCCGGTCTTTTCGGTCACCACAGATGAAGTGCAGGAACCCGGAGGCGTCCGCGCCCGTCGCGATGTCATCCACCACAGCGGCTCGGT
>Ga0302324_100004597_pt1 | contig 30438 bp, 30 predicted proteins | sample Palsa_T0_1_FD_201949 | JGI IMG/M metagenome (GOLD analysis project Ga0302324, IMG submission 201949) | Peat permafrost microbial communities from Stordalen Mire near Abisko, Sweden - Palsa_T0_1 | ecosystem: Environmental > Terrestrial > Soil > Palsa > Peat permafrost | place: Sweden: Abisko...
CCACCAGCAGTTGGGACGAGCTCGAAAAGCACCGGGCGCAATACCGCCAGCTTGGCATCAATATAGACCAGGCCTGCTCGCGCACCGAGAGCCGGCATTATCCGTTCGAGGGCCTGACCTTCGGCTTACTCGGCGATCTGCGCACACGCATACGCTGGGGCGCCAGCAACACTTCGTTCGTGGAACGCGATTCGGCCACGCGGCTGCGCGGCTACGACGACCGGCCCACGCTGGTGGACGTGCAGAATCCGAAGACCGGCAAGATGGAGCGCATCGTGCGCTACGACCTGCGCGAACTGGTGCCGTTGCTGCGGCATCGCTACGAGCCGAACGACCCGGCGGTGCGGCGGGTGCTCGAGCGGGCGCGCGACGTCCGCATGTCGATCGATGCGCGGCTGCAGGTGCGCGTGGGCGAGATCCTGAAAAAAACGCTACAGCAAGCCGGCCAGGATAAGGGCGCCATAGTGGTGCTGGACCCGGCCACTGGGGACCTGCTGGCCCTGGTGAGTTATCCGCTGCCGCCCATCGGACCGGGCGAGGACGGCGCGCCGGCTGAGGTGGGTGACGATACTGCTAATCCTTATCTGGATCGCGCGCGATACGGCCTTTATCCGCCCGGCTCTACTTTCAAAGTGGTCACCGCCATGGCGGCGCTGCGCACTAATGCAGAGCTGGCCAAGCAAACTTATTCCTGCATACGCCTGCCGGACGGCCGCGTGGGCAACTACTTGCGCGGCTCGAACCGGCCCATACGCGACGACATCGAGGACAAGACGCCGCACGGCACCATCGACATGGAGCGGGCCGTGATCGTTTCCTGCAACGCGTACTTCGCGCAGTTGGGCGCTTACAATGTGGGGGCCAACCCGCTTTTCGACACCGGCAGCGTGTTGGGAATTTCCATGGCCGCTCCGAACACTGCGCAACAACTGCGCAAGACGCTGCCCCAAAGTTCTTACGGGCAAGGGCAGGTAGTGGCTTCGCCGTTCCAGATGGCGCGCGTGGCGGCCACGGTCGCAAACGGCGGGATGATGCCCGCAGGACGCTGGATCGCGGACGAAAGCAACGACCGCACGCAGGCGCCGCAAGCGGTGATCGGCCCGGATGTGGCCGCCACCGTGGGCCGCTTTATGCGCGAGGTGGTGACGCAGGGCACCGGGCGGCGCGCGGCCGAAGCGCCCGTTCCGATAGCGGGCAAGACCGGCACGGCGGAGCTTGCGGATGCGCCTTCGCACGCATGGTTTATCGGCTTCGCGCCGGCCGGGCAGGGGCATGTTGGAAAACAAATCGCGTTCGCGGTGTTGATTGAGAACGGCCAGTATGGCGGCACTTACGCAGCTCCGGCGGGCGCGGCGGTGGTCGGGGCGGCGCGCAGCCTGGGCCTGATCGGCGCGGGGAACCAGCCATGAGTTTTTTCTCGGAAGTGGAAAAGACCATCGAGCGCGCGTTCCGTAAGTGGACCGAGCGTGCCTTCGGACCAGCCGATTCCGACGAGCTACTGCTGGTGCATCGCGCCATCTTAGAACAGATAGAAGGCAGGATTCAGACCGTGCAGCGTGGCAGGCACGTGCTTCCGTACAACTACTTGCGCGTAAGGTTAGTCTCGCCTGATGCCGCGCGCCGCGCGCTGTTTCAGACGGCCTTCGGGCAGGACCGGCGACTGGAAGGCGACATACGCGATTCGTTGAAAGGGGCTGGATGCGAGGTTCCCGGCGGCTTCACCGTGGACGTGGAGACGGTGGAGGAAGGCGCGAAAGTCTTCGAGATCGAATATGCGATTCGCGAGGCGCCGCCGGCGGAGCAGCCTGCGGTTGCGCCGGTGGCCAAGCCGGTCTTCACGCCCGGGCGGCTGGTGGTGGTGCGCGGCAAAGCCGTCCCGGAGAGCTGCACGATGGAGAAGCCGCGCATCAATATTGGGCGCATGCATGAGCTTACCGACAGCCAGCAGCGCGTAGTGCGGCGCAACGACGTGGTGTTTGAAGAGGGCGGCGACGAGGCAAACGCGACTGTATCCAGGGCGCACGCGCACATACGGTTCGAGCGCGCCTCCGGCGAGTATCGCCTCTGCGACGACGAAAGCGAATACGGCACGCGGGTGTTTCGCGACGGGAAATCCATCGAGATTCCGGCGGGCAACCGGCGCGGCGAGCGGCTGCGCGTGGGGGATGAGATTTATTTGGGAAGAGCGTGTTTGCGATTTGAACAGTGAGAACCGGCGATCCGCGCGATTGCAAGGCCGGCGGCCCCCACGAGTGGGTCAAAATTTTTCGCGTTTCGGTTCCGAGGGTAGCGCCTCTTGCAAGGCGCTCAAGTACTCCTCCAAGGTCGCGTCCAGTCGCTGATGCATGAAGGTCTGGAACGGTTTGATGTCTTCGCGCATGGACGCTTGCTCAAGCGCATCGAGATAGCTTTTGCGGTCTTCGGGGCGCACCGCAACGGGCGGATATCCTCCCCGAAGCAAAAGCAGGTTCATCAACAGTCTTGCCGTGCGTCCGTTGCCGTCCGCGAATGGGTGGATTGCGACCAGCCGAAAATGCGCGTCAAAGCTGGTCGCCGGTTCCGGCGCGGCCTTGGCAAGGCATTCGCCATAGTCCTCCATCAGTCCGGGGATTTTGACAGCGTTGGGAAACACGACGGGAGAACCGGCGACACGACGGGGAAGGGTGCTGTAAATCCCGCCGATTTCAGGTTGGCTTCGAAACACAATGCGCCGGTGGACTTCGCGCATGGTCGTTTCATCTATGGGCGTCGTGCTTGCCGCCAATTCCCGCATCCACAACACGGCGTTGTAAAGGTCAACCGCCTCAAGATGATCGCGCAGCGGCTTGCCGCCAACCGTTATCCCGTGTTCGATAAGCTCCGCCGTCTCGCGCAAGGTCAGCGTGTTGCCTTCGATGGCGTTGGAGGTATAGGTCAGGTCAACGTCATAGGCTTTTTGCAGGGCAAGCAACGCCTCCCGCGATACCGGACGCATCGCGTCGAGCCGCTCTTTCTTCGCGGCGACAGAGGCCAAAAGCTCATCCATGACGCCTACAGATACCACGGGCAGCGCGTTTTCACAAATTTCAGGTTCTACCGTTGATATAGTTGCGCAGGATCGCACGGCCGGTCTTCTCGTCTTTGGTCAGTGCCGTCCTTTTTCTCCAAAATAGATGCGGTAGCCGGGGCCAAAGTCACGTTGAAAGGCTCGCGCGGCCCGGACATCCCAGTTTTGCAGCCTTAAACGTGTTGTCGCACTAAGGACCCGATTTGCGACATTACGGCTTGGGGTCGCGTCCTTTCTGCTTCTTGTTGTAGCGCTCCAACATGGCGCTTGATATTTCCGGGGAAGACGGCCATACGCCGCCCAGCGCACCGGCGTGGCGCTGGTATCTTTCGAAAGCGTCAAGGTCGGGTTGGACGGGTTTTTCGCCCGCGAGAAAGATGAAGCCAACAGCGTCGCTCGGAATCCGGCTGATGAATTGCTCCGCGTCCTCGATCATGCTTCCGATGCGCCGGTGGAGGCCGGGCACATCGATCGGCTGCTCGGTCGCCAAGACCCGAAATTCCTCCGCAGTGAACCGGCTGTGGCGCGTGATGTCGGCCAGCATTTCTTCCGGCGATTGTCCGGGAAAGCGTCCCACAGCAGCGCAGATCACGGCCCCAAGGCGAAGAATGTTTTCATGGATGGTCACAAGATCGACGATGTCGCGAGGTTCGCGCCGGTCGGCCGCGGCCGACGCCTTGTTTGTCGCAAGGTCCGCGGGGTGCAGCACATAACCGAAAAGCTCATCCCGTTGGGCAGGGAAGAATCGAAAGGCGCTATCGGCGACCCATTCAAGCTGCATGGTCTCGCCAAGACCCTGGACCTCCGCTTGCTGCTTGCCACTTTGAATTTTCCCCCATGACAGCTTAAGTCCGGCCTCGGTCAGCGCCTTGGCGTCGGCTTCGGCCGCTGCCGCAAGGCGGTTTTCCGAGTCCTGAAAAATATCGATATCGCCGGAAAAGCGCGGCCCTTCCCGATTGATGGCAACGCCGCCAGCGATATAGCTGTCGGGGCTGCGTCCCGCCGCCAGCACGCGCAGGACGTGAGATTGCAAATTAGTGAGGGGCACGGCACAGTCTTTCAATCTGTTCCGCCAAGCGCCTCCCGTCCATGCCGCCGTGCGTTCTCAATGCCTTTGTGATCGCCATTGCGTCGGCAGGGGTAGGATCCCCTACGGGGCGCATGTTCCAAAGCGCCCGGCTGCCATAGTCTTTGAAGGCGCGATGGTAGAGAATGCCCAGGTCCTCTGGTTCTGTCGTCGGGTCGATCATCGTGCCGTCCAGTCGGGTTCATTTTAACGCGGAGCCAGCATGGCCAACCAGATCAACCCCGGTGTCCTACGCTACTCGCACCTGGCGCTAGTCCAGCTTTTAGCGGACGGCTTGTTCCTTGGCCGGGGTAAGCGGCGCGGTGCCTAGCTCCAGGTGATCCCCATAGCGTGGTTTGTACTTCGAATCGAGCGCAACCTAGCTTCTCCCGCAACAGCGCCGGGGAATGGCCGGAGCGCAATCACGATCTGCCCGGTTCCCGGAATATAGATGCGGCCCCCGGAATTCGGGCCTTCCGCTACAGACGTACCGTCCTCGAAGTTAGCGAGAATCGCCCCGTGTGAGACCACGAGAGGCCAGCAGAGTACCAGTTGATCGGGGCGCGGCTCCCCGGGCAAGTCCCCCGCGATTACCGGCCGGTGGTTCACTACGAGTCCGTTCAATACGAGCGTGCCGCCGCCTTCCACGGGGATTCCAACGCACCCGAGGATAGTGATTGTTGTAGAACTTCTCAAAAGCTTCTGTGTTGCGGGCCGCCACCTGGGCCCACAACACATCGTCGTTCCGCATTTACGACTCCTGCCTTTATATTCGCGGAAGGAAGTCAATAAGTTCGCGGAGAGGCCGTTTTTTTTCTCCGCCATATGCAGCCGTGCTACGGCTGGGGGTCGCTTCGGTTCTGCTTCTTGTTGTAGCGCTTCAAACATGGCGCTTGATATTTCGGCGGAAGACGGCCACACAATAAGCGCAAACCACGGCCCCAAGGCGAAGAATGTTCTCATGGATGGTCACAAGGTCGACGATGTCGCGAGGTTCGCGCCGGTCGGCCACGCCGACGCCTTGTTTGTTGCAAGGTCCGCGGGGTGCAGCACATAACCGAAAAGCTCATCCCGTTGGGCAGGGAAGAATCGAAAGGCGCTGTTGAATTTTCAGCTGCCGCAAGGCGGCTTTCCGAGTCCTGAAAACGCTACTTCAACTGCCCCGGAAGGTACTCCGTGATATTCAGGATGATCTGCCGCTCCCGCGGCGAGAACTGACTCCGGAACTCCTCGCTGTTCAAGCGCGCGCCGCGTTGTGCCTCCGGCAGCGCGCGCAGCCGGCCGATTTCCTGACGAACCAGCGGGCGGCGCTCCAGGGGTAACTGGCGGAAGTCGCGCAAACTCTGGCGGACAATCTCCTGCTTGTCCGGCGGAAGCTGGGCGAACTTCCGGTAACGCTCGCGCAGCGTCTGCTTTTCCCTCGGCGGCAGTTGGTTGTAGCGGCGGATGCGCTCGCGGATCCGCCGGGCGCGCTCCGGCGGCAGCTTGGCCAACTCGCGCTCCCGCTCTTCTGGGGACATCTGGTTCCAGCGGTCGATCGGGTTGCGCGCCTGCGGAGCAGCCGGTTTGTCGGACGCGATCGTGGGCTCACCCGCAACCGCCGCGGCCGCCGCGAACGCTAAAACCATCGCCCATCCGCAACTGAGAATAAACCGGCCCATGCCATCACATCGTGTCGAACGGCGGAGTTTCGGCCTGGTTAGCCGTGCCGAACTGGCGCAATAGTTCCAGGTCGTCCAGAGTCCGTTCCACCTGGTCTGCCTGCACAACTTCACTGCTCGGCTGAACTGGAGCAAGCTTGTCCGGCTGCTGGACAAGAAAGCTCGCGATCACCAGCAGGCAGGCTGCGGCCCCCAGCGGCAACGCCTGGCGCAGCGGCATCGGACGGAAGGGCCGCGAAAGGCGCTCCCACCAGGAGAGGCGAACTTCGTCGCGGATACGGCGATAGAGGCGCCGGTCGAATTCGGACGAAACCGGCGGCGCCTCCCAAATATCGAGAGTGTTCCACAGGGCAGCCTGCTCCGCGGCCAGCGACCGGCAGGCCGGACACACACTCAGGTGCCGCTCGATCGCCGCGGCAGTCTCCCGATCCAATTCGCCGGCGGCATACGCCACCAGCTTTTCCGGGTTTCGATCTTCCATCGGGCAATTCATGTTCTTCCCATATGCGCCAAGCGGGCGCGCAGTGTTTCATAGGCCCGGAACAGCAACGATTTTACGGCTGAATCCGAGCATCCCAGAACCTTCGCGATCTGGGCATATTCCATCTCTTCATACTTGTGCATCAGCACAGCGGCGCGTTGCTTTTCAGGCAGCGCGGCCACCGCCTGTCGCACTTCTTCCAGCCTGACGTCGTACACCAGTTGCTGCTCCACCGTAGGCCGGCGGTCGGTTATCTGGCGGACAGGCAGATCGGGTGAAGTGTCGTCCAGCCGCTCCAGCCCACGCTCGTGCTTTCCGTCCCGCAGCCAGTTCAGCCCCAGGTGCGTGGCGATCCGGAACAGCCACGTCGTGAATTTGGCGGTGGGCTCATAGCTGCTCCGCGAGCGATATACCCGTAGAAAAACCTCCTGCGCCAATTCCTCGGCGACCGCCGCCTCCTGCACCAACCGGTACAGGAAATGGATGACCGAAACGCGATGCTTCTCGAGCAGGAGGCCGAAACTGACACCATCCCCTTCCCTGACGCGAAGCATCAACTCAGCGTCGTAGTCCAGGGCGGCCGCGGCAACCCCCATTTCAGTTTTAACCCTAGATTCCATGCAATGTTGCGGCCCTACTCGCCCTTCAGAGACCGCTCCATCAAATTTCGAATAGCTTCCCGGGGAGGTAGTCCAAAGTTTAACATCTGATACATTTGGGCGCAGATGGGCATATCCACCCCGTGGCGCCGGGCCAGGTCCACGGTAGCGCTGGTGGTTTTGATGCCTTCCGCCACCATCTTCATGGAGCCGACGATATCCTCCAGTTGACGCCCGCGCGCCAGTTCCAGGCCGACCGTGCGGTTGCGGCTGAGCTCGCCGCTGCACGTGAGGACCAGGTCGCCCAAACCCGCCAGGCCTGCCAGGGTCTGCGGCCGGCCGCCGAGCGCTATGGCCAGCCGGGTCATCTCGGCGAGTCCCCGGGTGATCAAGGCTGCCTGGGCGTTGCTGCCCAACCCCAGTCCGTGGCACACCCCAGCGCCGATCGCCACTACGTTCTTGACCGCGCCGCCGATTTCCACACCCGCCGGATCGGGGCTCGTGTACAGGCGGAAGGTGGGGCCCGAGAAACCGGCTTGCACTTGGGATGCCAAAGGCTGATCCAGAGACGCCACCACCAGCGCCGTGGGATCGCCCCGGGCGACTTCGCGCGCGAATGTGGGCCCTGAGATCACCGCCACGCGCGGCTCAAAGCGGCTCGCCAGGCACTCGCGGATCACCTCGGAGGCGCGCGACAGCGTGACGTTCTCCAGGCCTTTGGTTGCGCTCACGAAGACCATGGAGGGCTCCAAGTACGGCAGCATCTGCATATAGAGCGGCCGCACCAGGTGCGAGGGCACGACGCTGAGCACCATTCCGGCGCCCGGCAGCGCCGCGCGCAACTCCGTCTCGACCGCCACATTCTCCGGCAGGCGGAAGCCCGGCAGGTATAGATCGTTGACCCGCGTCTCACCCATTCGCCCGGCAAGGTCCTTTTCATACACCCACAGGCGAATGCGTGGAAAGCGCGGCGCCAGAACTACGGCCAGCGCGGTGCCCCAGCTTCCCGCGCCGACGATTGCGAGTTCGTTCACTGGCGGCTGCCCCCCAGCGAGAAGGCGTGCTCGGTTCCGGCCTGCAGCCGCGCGATGTTCTCGCGATGGCGGTAGATGATCAGGGCGCCGCTCAGGATGGCGGCTATCACCACGGTCGCCGGTGGATGCTCGATCAGCCAAACTGCCAGCGGGAAGGTACCAGCGGCGATGACCGAGCCGAGCGAGATATAGCGGGTCCAGGCAACCGTGACCACGAACACCACCAGGACAGCGGCCAGCGGAACAGGCGTCAGACACAGGTATGCGCCAACGAATGCCGCCACGGCTTTGCCGCCGCGGAAGTGCAGCAGGGCGGGATACGAATGTCCGATCATGACCGCCAGCGCCGCCGCGCTCATCCACTCGACATTGTGCAGATGGCCGGCCGTGAGGCGGCCTTCCAGCCATACGGCCAGATAGCCTTTGCCGATATCCAGCAGCAGGGTTGCGATGCCGGCGGTCCGGCCGGTGGTGCGCAGGACGTTGGTGGCCCCGATATTGCCGCTTCCCGACGCGCGCACGTCGCGCCCCGTGGTCAGCTTCACCAGCAGATATCCAAATGGAATATCGCCCAGCAGATACGCGATCAATATACCCAGAGCCCCAATCATCGCTTCGCCAGCGGAAACTCCGCTAGCTTAGTGTACACGGAACCCGCCGGACTCAGACGACTCTGGTAAAGATGGAAACGATCGGCGGCGAAGTCTCCGAATTCGAGCGAGGGCAGCGCGGCGATGGTTTCGCGCAGCTTCTGTAAATCGACGGGCTCCTTGATCCGCGCCAGCGTCAGGTGCGGCGAAAAGGGCCGGCCTTCGGGCTCGAGCCCCAGGGTGGCGACGGCGCGGTCGGTTTCGAAGGCCAGCGCGGCCAAGCCGGGCGATGCTTCCACGCCGGCCCAGAACACGCGCGGAGCATGCGGATTGGGGAAGAAGCCCAGCTTGCGCACTTGGATCGGGATGGCCCCATCACCAGGCAACAGACCAGGCAAAAGGCCACGCAAAAGACCAGGCAAAGCGGCCAGCGCGGCTTCGAGCTCCGGCAGGCGCTCCGCGGGCCATTCCCCGATGAATCGCGTGGTAATGTGCAGGTTGGCGGGCGGGCTCCATCTCACGCGCGCGGCCGGGCGTAGTCGGTCGAGCAACCTCTCCAGATTCCGGACTACCTCGGCGGGAAGATCGATGCCCGTAAACAATCGCATTGCGGTACACTCAAAACTGCCTGGACTGCCGGAAAATAGCGATGCGAAGACTCTGGATTTCGTCTCTTTTCGTATGCGTCGCGGCCATCCAGGCACAGGACGCCGCGAAGCTGGCGCCCTATTATCCTACTCCCGAAACCATCGTCGTGAAAATGCTGCAGCTCGGCGATCTCAAGCCCGGCGAAAAGATGATCGATCTGGGTAGCGGCGACGGGCGGATTGTCATCATGGCCGCTCAGAAGTTTCACGCCTATGCCACGGGCATCGAGTTGGATAAAGATCTGTGCAGGCAAAGCCTCGAGCGTATCCGCAAGCTCGGGCTCGAAAAAACCGCGCGCATTATCAACGGCGACATCTTGAAGGAGGACTACACCTCCGCGGATCTGATCACCGTGTACCTGCTGCCGAATTCCAACGATAAAGTGCAGCCGTTGTTGGAACGAGAGTTGAGAAAGGGGGCGCGCGTGGTGGCCCACGATTTCGAATTCAGGAACTGGACGCCGGAAAAGGAGGAAGACATCGAAGATGACGGTGCGGGGCGCAGCCATACTCTCTATTTGTACCGGCGCTAGCCGCGGATAACGGCGAGTGTCCAGCGAGACCGTTGCATCGCTCGCTTTCCGGAAGCGCTATCTTCCGTGGGCGCGAGTTCTGTTCGCAACGGCCGCCTTAGCCAGTGGACTGACGCTGGCCCCGCGGGGCGCCCCCTGGGCACTGGCCGCGGCTGGTGTGTTTCTGGCCTTGGGGCTGTTGACCCTGCTCCGCCCTGCAAGGCATGACGGGGCTTTCGGTTTGCTCGTCCTGTTTGCGGACCTGGCCTTCTTTCTCGTGCTGGTGAGCTCGGGGATTGGATCGCTGGTCTGGCTTCCAGCGATCTACTACCTCTCGATGACGGCGGAAACGGCGGTCTTTCATTCTCCGCCGGAGGTGTTGATCGTAGCGGCGCTCAGCGCCATCTTCTGCGCCGTCGAACCATCGGACGCCGCCATCGTGCTGCGGACTACGACGGTGGTGACGGGCATTCTGGCCTACGGATTTTCGGTTTACAAGAAACTGCTGGAATCGCGAATGCAGGAGTTGGTGCGCGCCGCCACAGAGACGCATGAGGAAGCCCGCCGCGCCCGTGAGACCGAACGGCTGCGGATCGCCTCCGATTTCCACGACGGGCCGCTGCAGAGCTTCATCAGTCTGCAGATGCGCATCGAGATCCTGCGCAAACTGCTGGAGCGCGATTTTCTGGCCGGGATGCAGGACTTGCGGGAACTGCAGGACCTGGCGCAGCAGCAGGTAAAGGAATTGCGCGCGTTTGTCCGCGGCATGCGCCCCATGGATCTGGAGGGTTCCAACCTGTTGGCTTCGGCCCGCCGCGTTTGCGAGGATTTTCAGAAAGAGAGCGGCATTCCCGTGACTTTCGTGGGCGGCGACGGCGCTTTGAAGCTCCCCGAGGAGACCGCTTCGGAAGTGATCCAGATGGTCCGCGAAGCTCTGCACAACGTTCTGAAGCATGCCGGCGCCACGCGCGTGGCGGTTTCGGTCGAGCGGGCCGCCAAAATGCTCGAAGTCTCGCTCGACGACAACGGCCAGGGTTTCCTGTTCAGCGGCATTTACTCGCTCGACGAATTGGAATTGTTGCGCTTAGGGCCGGCCAGCCTAAAGCGCCGCGCGCGGGCGCTCAATTCGGAAATGACCCTGGAATCGCGGCCGGGGCGCGGGGCGGGGATCAAACTGCGCATCCCCATCGCATGAAACCGCTCCCGGCGATGCTCCTGGTAATGGTCTGTATACTGGCCGGCTGTGGGGGCTACGGCGATTTCCGGCTGATCGAGCTGAGCCCGGCCCAGCCCGGCGCGGCTTACACCTGGGAGCCCCGCGATCAACCGGTCTTGCCGCACGGCGGCGCGGGCGACTGGGACGCGCACGATGCGCTGAATCCCTCGATCGTGCTCCGCGGCGGCGTCTATTTCAACTTCTATTCCGGCTACGACGGCCGCTTGTGGCGCACCGGCCTCGCAACCTCCGCCGACGGCCTGCATTGGAAAAAGGAAGGTGTGGTGCTGGCTCCGGAGACCCAGGCCGGAGAGGGGGATTACATCGCCGCGAACGGCTCGGCGCTCTTCCATGAAGGCGAGTTCTGGTATTGGTATCAGGCTGGACCGAAGCAGACGCCCCGGCTGGGCTTGGCCCGCTCGGCCGACGGTCGCCATTGGCGCAAGGAACGCTTCCCCGTGCTGGATTTCGGTCCGCGCGGAAGCTGGGACGAACGCGGCCTGGCCGATCCCTACGTGATGGAATTGCAGCAATATTTTTATCTTTTCTATCTGGGGCAGGACCGCGCGGGGCGGCAGCGGCTGGGAGTGGCGCGCTCGCGCGATGGCGAGCATTGGCAGAAGCTGCGAGCCAATCCCATCCTGGAGCTCGGCAAATACGGCGCCTTCGATGAGATGGGCCTGGGCGAACCGGCCGTGTGGGTCGGACAGGGCTATTATTGGATGCTCTACGCCGGACGCGATGCCTACGAGACTCGGCGGCTGGGCATGGCGCGATCGACCGATGGCGTTCACTGGCAGAAGCTGCCGTCGATTTTCCAAGGCAGCCAGCCGTGGGACGCCAAAGTATTGTGCGACCCAACTATTGAATTGTTGAATGGCCGTCTGGCGGCGTGGTTCGGCGGAGGCGACATTGGCTCGCCCGACGAGAACCTGAATGGCCAGATCGGCGTCGCGATTCTGCGCCTCACGAAGTGAGTCCGTTCACCCCGCGCCTGCTTGGCCGACTCTCTCTTTGCTAAAGTGCCTTAATATGCGAACAGCGAACGGAGTTCTCTTGCAACTCATTGTGATCGCCTGCGCGGGCGCCCCCGGTTTCGCCGCGGAAGGCGCACGCGTGGACGGCAACAATATCCGCATAGAGTTCGACGGCCACATGCACAGCCGCGTGGTGGCCGTGCTGGCCGGGCAGGAACACGTCATCGGCGATTTCGCCCCTTCGGAGTTCATCCGCGTATCCGGCCGCGACGTCACGGACTTCTCCCTGCAAGACCAGAAACGCGGCCCCGTCCGGGATCAGTTGGGGTCAGGCTCCCGAACGGTCCTTACCGGCATCGCTCCCTCGCTCATGAAAGCGGTGACCGTTACGGTGTATGACGCGTTTCCGCGCACGGCCATCTTCGAGGTCGCATACACCAATACGGGAAGCTCGGATCTGTCCGTGAGCGGCTGGACCAACCAGCATTATTCGATCAGCGCTCCTGCTTCGGCCGCTCAACCGGCGTTCTGGTCGTATCAGAGCGGCTCCTACGAGAAGCGGCCGGACTGGGTACTGCCGCTGAAGCCGGGTTTCCAACAGGAAAATTTCCTGGGCATGAACGCCCCCGACTACGGCGGCGGCACTCCGGTCGTCGATGTGTGGCGGCGGGACGCCGGCATCGGCGTGGGGCATTTGGAAATGGCGCCAAAGCTGGTTTCTTTGCCGGTGACGGAGCAGGGCCCGGACCTCGCGACCGTGGCAGTGGAGTTCAAGCAGAATCAGGTGCTGAAGCCCGGCGCAACGCTGAAAACATTTCGCACCTTCGCCGCCGTCCATGAGGGCGACTACTTTCAAACCTTGCGCGATTACCGCGAAATGATGATCGCGCAAGGCATTCATTTTGACGCATCGCCCGATAGCGCCTTCGGTCCCATCTGGTGCGCCTGGGGATACGGCCGGAAGTGCACGCCCAGCCAGGTCTACGGCGCGCTGCCGATCGTGAAAAAGCTCGGCTTCACCTGGGTCACGCTGGATGATGGCTGGCAGACCGCACAGGGCGATTGGTTCCTCCAGCCTCAGAAATTTCCGCAGGGCGACGCCGATATGCGGGCCCTCGTGGACAAGATTCACGCCGAAGGTTTCAAGGCCCAGTTGTGGTGGGCGCCGCTGGCAGCGGATCCGGGTTCGGAATTGGTCAAGAAGCATCCGGAATGGCTACTGCTGAATGAGGACGGCAGCAAACAGAAAATCTCCTACTGGAACTCGTGGTATCTGTGCCCCGCGGATCCGGATGTGGTGGCTTACCACCAAGCCATCGTAGTAAAAGCGCTCAGAGACTGGGGGTTCGACGGGCTCAAGCTCGATGGCCAGCACATGAACGGAGCGCCGCCATGCTACAACCCCGCGCACCGGCACGCGCGGCCGGAGGAATCCGTGGAGGGAATGCCCAAGTTCTTCCAGGCCCTCTACGAGACCGCCCGGCAGATCAAGCCGGATGCGCTGGTCGAGTTCTGCCCGTGCGGCACGGCCTATTCCTTCTTCACTCTGCCTTTCCTGAACATGTCAGTTGCGTCCGACCCCGAGTCGGCATGGCAGGTACGCACGAAGGGCAAGACGCTCAAGGCTCTCCAAGGCGATTCAGTAGCCTACTTCGGCGACCACGTCGATATGACGAAGGACGATTTCGCCTCCACCGTGGGTGTGGGCGGCGTCGTGGGAACCAACTTCACCTGGCCGGAAGGTTCGGCGGCGAGGAAGCGCGGCGACCTTACGCCGGCACGCGAGCGGAATTTCGAAAAGTGGATTGGCATCTACAAAGAGAAAATGCTCTCTCGCGGAGAGTACGTCGGGACTCTGTACGACATCGGTTTTGACCGGCCGGAAGCTCACGTGGTCCGCAAGGACGGCAGTATGTACTACGCCTTCTACGCGCCGCAGTGGAGTGGCAAAATCACGTTGCGGGGACTTTCCCAGCGCGCTTACCGCGTTACCGACTATGTGGAGGGCCAGGATTTGGGAACGGTCCGCGGGCCCGACGCCACGCTGGATGTCCGATTCGAGAAGCATTTGTTGCTCCAGGCAAAACCGGAGTAGCCCTTATGAACAGGCATTCTCGACGTTGTCTGAAAAGCGGGAATGCGGTACAACGGAGGCATGGAAATCAAGAAATGGCAATACTTACGCGATGAGGTCGGCGGGATGGACGAGCTTGACTCGAAGCTTGCTCACTGGGGCGAGCTTGGATGGGAGCTCGTAAGCATTATTCATACAACCGAAACCGGAAAACCATCTGACGAAAACATACTCACTCCGGAGAGATGGATGCTTGTGCTGAAACAACCAAGTACGTTGTAAATTCACGCCTCGATCACGATTGGGAAGTGCATTTACGATTCACGTTCCAGCAAGCAGGAAAAGGAGCAAAGCTTATGGCCACGATTCCAGCAGATGATCTTCAGCGCAACCTCGCCGTTGCCAGATCCGACGACCCGAAGCAACCACATATCGGGTTAGTGGGAAACACTTATACGATTCTCCTGACGGGAAGAGACACGGCCGGCCGCTACTGCCTGATCGACATGCATGTTCCGCCCGGCGGAGGTCCGCCTCCCCACCGGCACGACTTTGAGGAGTCGTTTACGGTACTGGAAGGCGAGATCGAGACAACGTTCCGCGGCGAACATTCAACCGTTCGAGCCGGGCAGGCGGTCAACATTCCGGCTAACGCACCTCACCAGTTCCGCAACAGGTCGGAGCGGCCGGCACGTCTGCTGTGTCTTTGCTCACCGGCTGGGCAGGAAGAGTTCTTCATGGAACTTGGCGTCCCGCTAGCTACCCGGACAACCGCGCCGCCCAAGCTCGACCCGGCTGGGCAAGCGGAACTCAAATCCAAAACTGAAGCACTTGCTCCAAAATATCGCACCGAGTTATTGAAAGAAGCGTGAATGGATGGGCCGGCAGTTCAGAACTGAATGCGGCCTTCCAGTATGATCTGGCGGGGATCGTAAGTCGCCAGACCATGTGTACCATATGAGTTGCTGCCTCCTTCGCCGGCTATGATACCCATCGCCGGCGCCGCGGCCGCCACCGTGCCTCCCAAATCGAGGTTGTATGAGTTGCTAAGAAACTGTGTGTGGTTAAAAGCGTTAGTAACATTTGCTCTAATTGACAGGAGCATGTTTTCTCTCAAATGGAAGTTGCGCGACAGAGTCAGATCCACGTTATTGCGTCCCGGCCCGCGAAGGGCTCCGGAGTCTATCGCGGCATTCCCCATCCAGTAAACGTTGGTGACCGAACTGCCGTTCGGCGTGGTCACTACCTCACCGGCGAAAGCGTCGGGATTGTACTTCAGGTAGCACTGGGCACAAGGAGTGTACTCGCGTCCATCGGGAAGGGTAATCGTTGTCGTGCCGTTATACCAGCCCTGCAGCGCAGCTGGCAGGACCAGCGGTTCTCCCGGAACCAGATTATGCCGGCCATCGAGCGAGCCGGCGTTGGCATCGGTAGGCGCCAGGGGGAATCCCGACTGCAAAGTGACGACCGTGCCGATCTGCCACCCTCCCAGAATCACCCGGCTCACGGAATTCGAGAGCGCCAGACCCGGACGAATATAGAATGCTACCAAACGACACAGCCGCGAAGAACTCAGCCTCTGCTCTAGCGGAACTATCAGCACCTGGAGTCAACACAAGGCCAAGCGCACATAGAAGGTCAAATAGATCGCGAACCCTGTAAGGTCTATCTGGGCTATCTTCCAGTTATGTTTCGCAAACGCAACGAGAATAGCAATGCACGGGGAAAGCCCAGTGGCGATATAGGCGTGGTCTTTAATTTAAACCAGTTCATCTTGCGCAACCGACGGCGAAAGCCCCATGGCCGGGCTTGTCCAGGCCACTAATGGGGACTTCTACGGGACAACCGCGCAGGGCGGGGTCAACGGCTTCAATGGCGGGACGGTCTTCAAAATCACCCCGAGTGGCACGCTGACGACGCTATACAGCTTCTGCTCGCAAGGGGAGTGCGCGGACGGCGAATATCCAGACGCGGGGCTAGTTCAGGACACTCATGGGGACTTTTACGGGACAACGTACTTTGGCGGCGCCAACGGCGATGGCACGGTCTTCAGCCTGTATGCAGGTCTGGGGCCGTTCGTGAAAACACAGCCGATCTCCGGCAAGGTGGGAGAGGTCGTCGACATTCTGGGGACCGATCTGACCGGCGCGATCAGCGGAATGGTCCAAGTGGTAACACCCAGCGGCACGCTTTCGAGCAACGTGCCCTTTCGGGTGCTGCCGTAGAGCCACGCTCAGCGCTTGGTAAATCGGTGGCCAGGGCAGGCACTGTTCTGCGAGTTGCGTCAACGCCGCGGAGCATTACCTGGCGGACCGTCGAGGATTCAGCCAGAAAATGCGGGCGCTTATGCCAGCTTGAAATGCTTCAGATCGATTTTCTTCTCGTCGAACACGCCCAGCCCGAGTGCCCCCGCCAGTTCGATGTGCTCCACCTGGCAGTTCAGGTAATGGCTGTCGTCGTCCGGCTTTGAGAGCGCCACGGTGGTCATCCCGCTGGCCACCCGCTTAGCGTCGATCGCCTGCAGCCCGATCTTGTCCAACGCTACTGGGTCCGTCGCGAAATACATAGTCTTGTGCTCCCACACGTATTTCGGGCGCGCGCCCGGTCCTCCATGGTAGGACGCCTTCACGCCGTCGCAAATGTGCAGCACCGCCTTTTGCCGGATCACCGGCAGACTCACCACCGCCGGGATGAAGGTGCCGCAGGCGTTCAACGTGGGCGTCGAGTGACTGCGGTTCACGTTGTTCACCAGCCCGTGCGACATGTTCTTCAGCGCGATCGTCACCCCGGCCGACTGATGATGCTTGAGCACCGGCAGGTTGATCATCTTGTTGATCTGCTTAGTCAGAATCTGCACGGCATACGACCGCCGCAAATGGTCGTCTTTGATATCCTGGCCGGGCTTGATCAGCGCCATGTCCATATAAACGTCCGGATCGTAGCCGTCCATGGCCAGTTGCACTTCGTCATAGGCCGGGCACGCCCATGAGTACCGCACTCCGGGCGGAATCCAATTCTGGTAGCCGCACGCCAGCATCTCGTCCCGATAGCGGTTGAACACCAGGATATCTTGCGGCCGCACCCCAGCCTGCCGCAAGCCGTCGATGATCCGGTTCAGTACCGAGGCGTCCGAGCAGAGGGTTTTTCCGCCCACCGGGCTGACCTTGATCCCCACTACGTCGCCGGGCTCCACGAACACCCGCCAGGCGTCCACCCAGTGCGGCGCCCCGGTGAGTTCGAGCATCCCCTTTTCCATCATGTTCCGCACCGGCTCGGCCTGGTACACCCCGGAAACAATCGAACCGGCGTGCTCAACTGCCACCACCCGCCCCGGATACGGTCCGGGAATCCCCAGCTTTCCGGTGGCCGCCCGCGCCCCCGTGTAACTGGTCAGCCCCGAACCCAGGAATAATCCCGCCGAAACGAAATCTCTGCGCAACATACGCCTATTATCCTAAAGCTCAGGAGGATTTGACAAACGCAATCCAGGATAATGAAAAAGCCACAATGAAGACATGGCATTGAACGTCCCAGAACGACTCGCCGCGAACTGTCGCAAGTCGCGCGAGCGCGCGGCCTGGCTCGAGGGGTTGCCCGGGGTACTGCGCAAGCTGGAGCGCCGATGGTCGCTGACGTTCGGTGCGCCGTTTGCCGGTGAGGAGGTGAGTTGCGCGTGGGTGGCGCAGGTGGCGCTCGCGGACGGGACTTCCGCGGTACTGAAGCTCGGCATGCCGCACATGGAAGGCGAGCATGAACTGCAAGGGCTGCGCTTCTGGAACGGAGACCCGACGGTGCGACTCCTGGAGGCCGACGATGAGCTCGGCGCCATGCTCCTCGAGCGGTGCGAGCCAGGGACGGTGCTGCGCGCACTGCCGGAGCGCGAACAGGATCTGGTGATCGCAGGGCTTCTGCGTCGCCTCTGGCGATCGCCATCGGCGCCGCATCCGTTTCGCCCTCTGTCGACTATGACGGAATATTGGAGTGACCAGACGCTGGTCGACGTCGAGCGGTGGCCCGACACAGGGCTGGTGCGTGAAGGTCTGCGCCTTTTTAAGGAGTTGTCGCGCACTGCACCCGTGGAGGTGCTGCTGGCGACCGACCTGCATGCAGGCAACGTCCTCCGGTCGGAGCGGGAGCCGTGGCTGGTGATCGATCCGAAGCCATTCGTCGGGGATCCGGCCTACGACGCGACGCAACACCTGTTCAACTGCGATGAGAGACTGCGCTCGGACCCGGAGGGGACGATCCGCCACATCGCGGACCTGCTTTGCGTGGATCGCGAGCGCGTTCGACTGTGGACATTTGCCCGCGCCGCCGCGGAGCCGCGCGACGATTGGAGGCACGACCGTTCAATGGCGCTCGCGAGAGCCATAGCTCCATAGCCATCAAATCGGAACCACCGCATTACGGCTTCAAGTAGCCGTCGAACCACGATAGAATCCGCGTTGCCACGTCCCGCTGATCAGCCGGCTTGACAAACATGTGTCCTTCGCCGGGATACACCACCAGCTTGGTCGGCACGCCCAGCGTCTTCAGCGCATGCCAGAACTCAAAGGATTGCGGCGCCGGGCACTCGGCGTCCTGCTCCCCTACAACCACTATCGTCGGTGTCCGCACCCGTTTGATGAATTGAATCGGCGAACTCTTGGCATAGACGTCGGGATCTTCATAAACCGTGGCGCCGAAAAACGGAATCATCCACTGATCGATCAGGTTCTCGCCGTAGTAACTGGTCCAGTTGGCGATTCCCGCTCCGGCCGCCGCGGCTGCAAAACGCGTGGTTTGAGTGACCGCGAACATGGTCATGTAGCCGCCGTAGCTCCAGCCTGTAATCCCCAGGCGCCGGTCATCGATCGGGTACTTCGCGATGGCGGCATCCACGCCCGCCAGGATGTCTCGCAAATCGCCATATCCGAAGTCTTTGACGTTGGCCTGCGTAAACGCCTCGCCGCGGCCATAGCTGCCGCGGGGATTCGGCAGCAGAACGTAATAGCCCTTGGCGACCAGCAGTTCGGTGAGGCTGCCGCGCGCCGGCCAGTGCGGCGTGACCGAACTGGAAGGACCGCCGTGCACCTCCACCACCAGCGGCATCTTGCCGGTCGACCGCTTCGCCGGTTTGATCAGCCAGCCCTGCACCGACTGGCCTTCGCTGCTCCATTCGATCGACTCAGATTCACCCCAAGTGGCCTTGAGCCCGGAGTTGCCGTGCGTGGCCGCCTGCCAGGCCCCGGGCTTGCCCCACCACACCTCGGGCGGCTTTTCGAAGCTGCTGCGCACGATGCTACAGGTGATTCCATCGCGCGCCACCGACATGTTCGGAAAGTTGCCGGCCGCGCGCGCTTCTTCGGCCCCGCGCCAGCGTTCTTCAATCGTATCCGTGCGCAAATCCAGCGTTGAGATATTCACGCCGCCGCCCGCATATTCCGTAAAAAGCAGTTGTTCCGGCGTCTGCCACACGAGCGAACTCGCTGAAGTCCGTCGGCCTGGCATGCGGTCCCGCGCTGCTTCACCACTTGCGCCGATGGTGTAGCCGATGGTGTAAAGGTCTCCGCCGTGGAAACCCTCGTCGCTCATCAGGCCTTCGATAAAGGCAATCTGGCGGCCGTCGGGAGACCAGCGCGGCGTCGCGATCTGCAGCTTTGGCTGGTAGATCACCGAGGCCTCGCCGGAGTCGGACCGGATCACGTAGAGTTGCGCGATCCACCAATTGTTGTCGCCCGGACCTGGGGCGGCCGTGGCGGCAAACTTTCTTCCGTCCGGTGACCAGTCGAAGTCATAGACGTGCCGGTCCGCCGGCGAGATCAGCCGCACTTCTCCCGAAACCGCATCCGCCACTGCGATGCGTTGATTATGGATGGCGGTGTCGATGACGCCGGTCTGCGGCCCCGCGGCCAGCAGTGGACCGCCTCCGCCGGCGCCCTCGATATACAGGAAGGCGATGCGCTTGCCATCTGGAGACCAGCGCGGCCGCTCCGCAAATCCCCGTAGACTCGCCAGCTTGGCTGCCTGCGTTGACCCGGCCTGTGCCAACCAGAGCTGGGGCGCCTTGTCTGCCCCGCTGTTGGAGATGAAGGCTACCCGCTGCGAATCGGGCGACCAGGCAGGGCCGTTGTCATCACGCAGCTGCGTGGCGCCGGCGATAGCAATGGTCGCGTCCCGTCCGCGCGCGATGTCGTACAGGTGCAGGCTGCCGCCGCGCGCGCCCGCGGTGGACTGCACCCAGGCCAATCGCTGCCCTTCAGGGGAGATCGCGATGTCTCTATAGACTACCGTCCGGCTGAGCTCTTCGATCAATTTATCGGCGGGTGAGCTGGCCGGCGCTTGTGCCTGAAGTCCCAGGGTGATCAGCAGCAGAAATCCACAACGGGTGGCGTACATTCCTACAGTATCGCCCGACAGACCGCATGTGCCACACCCACCCTTGATCTTGGTGCTGACTTGCGTTACTCTCTGAGGATCGTTGCCGGTCGGAAGTGCGGAAATGGAATACCTGGCTGTTCGGTGTGTAGATTGTAGAAAGGAATTCGCCGTCGAACGAATCGACGACCGCTCACAAGCTATTCACTTTCAGCGCGCGAGCTTCCGCGCGTCCTATACCTGCCCGCACTGCGATGCGGCCCACGACTATGGTTTCGAGGATCTGATGCCCTTTGACGGCGGTGTGCCTTTGCAGCCTCAGGGTTTCGATCCGGGATCCCATTTCCGGAAACGCTGGTGATTGGACAACGAAGGTGATCAGCCTTGGCACAAAGTTGAAGGTGTTAAGTGGCGGGCTGGCTGGGAGTGGTTCGCGATGAGCAGCGTCACTTGTGTTATCTGCGGGGCGAGGAAGGGCGGAACCAACGACTGGTGGGTCTTGTTCGAAGCTGAATCCGGCCGGGCTGTCTGGATTGGCCGCGTTGAGGAGCCCGAAAGCGGGCAACTATGGAAACCGGCGACGGTTCCGTTCCATTTATGCGGCGTAGAATGCCTGTATAGGAAGCTGAACGCATTGTTGCTGCCCAGCGCCAGCGGCTCAGCCAACGGCGAGAAGCCTCCGGTAATATTGGAGCCCGCCGCGGGCAATCTCCGTGTGGACCCGGCCGGCTCCGGACAAGATGACCAGGCTTCCCGCCTGATCGCGCCTGGCTCTCTGCGCGGGATCCTGCGTCTCGGCAGGGACCACAAACGGACCAGGCCTGATTCGGGCGTACGGGCCTATGACGCGACGACACCTCCAAATGGGAAAATCGGTTCGCCAAGGCTCCGCGAGAATGGCGCGATCGGCCCGGGCGTGACCATCAACGGTTTAATCCAAAGCGACGAACCGTTGTCGGTGAACGGCGAGCTGGCGGGGACTCTGCTGCTGCCCAATCACCGTCTTACGGTGGGTCCCAACGGCAAAATTCGGGCTGATGTCCAGGCCAGAGAAGTGGAAGTGTTCGGTGTGATCGAAGGCTCTGTCCGGGCAGATAAGGTCATTGTCCGTAAAAATGCACGGCTGGTGGGGGATATCTACACGGTTACTCTGGTGATTGAAGAAGGCGCCTTTTTTGAGGGCAGCTGCACTAAGGCTCGCGGAGCGGATACCGGCCGTCAAGAGCGCGTTCGGCACGCCGCGAACTGTTAGTTGTTTCGACTTCGCGATAATCATTGTATATGAGCGTGGGCCGCATGCTGATCGCGCTCGGCGTGTTGCTGGTGGTGCTGGGACTGCTTTTCACCATCGGGGAGAAGCTGCCGTTGCGACTCGGCCGCCTGCCGGGGGATATTTACGTGCGCGGCAAGCACACCAGCTTCTACTTTCCGATTGTTACCTGTCTCCTTCTAAGCGTGGTGCTTTCGTTGGCGATGTGGCTTTTCCGCCGCTGAATTACACGCCGATCGCACGCGGCGCCCTGGCGAAGGGCATGGCTACTTCAACTCCTCGCCGGAAACAGGCCGGGGATCTCCCAAAGCAATCCACCGGATATAGGCAACCAGGTCTGCCATCTGTTCCGGTCCAATTCCTTTCAAAAACGAATCGTGGGTCCACTCCGCTTGCGACGCGATGGATTCGATCTCGGCCGGTTCCAGTGTGCGCAGAACGGGCGGGAAGGTCGTCAGGTCAAGCAGCTTTACCGATCCGCCCTCCTGCAACACGACCAGGGCCGGAAACGAGTCTCCATCTTTCAGGTGAGCTGTAACCACGTGATCCGGGCGCCGCTTTCGCATGGCCGCCGCAATCTCGCGAGGAGTCTTGTCGGTCACTCTTGTCAGATCCGGTCCCACCGCGATGCCGCGTCCGTCCAGAGTATGGCAGGCTCCGCAATACGCATCTCTGGTCGCGTCGAAGAACAACGCCGCGCCACGCTGTACCTGAGCGGAGGGCGCCTGGGCCGTCGCGGTGGATATTATTTCTCCCGCAGGCGCGGCGCCGGTGACGCTCGGCGCGGCATCACTCAGGCTTGCGACGTACTTCACTACGGCGAGGATCTCTTGATCGGAAAGCCTCCCCTTCCACGCCGGCATGGCCGATCGCGGGATGCCGTCGCGCGTAACCCGCAGCAGATAACTCTCCTCGAATGTGCGCCCGCGAAGCCGAGGACCGCGCCCCGCCGAGCCGGCAATCCCGTGGCAATAACCCACGGAACAATTCTGCGCGAAGATCCGTTCACCAGCGCCAACCACAGCCGGATCGGCGGCACTTTGAGCGAACAGCAGAACGAGGACGATCACCTGGCTGGGCTCCCGGACGCACCCGGCGGCTTCGGCAGCGCAAACACATACAGCGTGGAGCCGCCGTTGAATGTCTCTGTCTCGGGCCAGAGTTGCGGCAAAATACCTGCAACGGCTGAACCCCATCCCGATGGCGTAGCCACGTATTGCCGCCCTCTGACCGAGTACGTTATCGGGGAACCGCGGTTGCCCGAACCGGTCTGGAAATCCCACAGTCTTTCACCCGTCCTCGCATTCAGAGCGAAGAACCGTCCCTCCGGATCGCCTGTCAACACTATGTCGCCGGCTGTAGCCAGCACCGAGGCGAGCAGCGGATACTTCGATTCGTAGGTCCAGAACTTCTTCCCCGTGATCGGATCGTACGCGTCCAAGTGGCCGCCGGGGTTTCCATGCGGTGGAGGCCTGAGGCGAAAGATTCCGCCGAAGAAATCCTTCCCTTCCTTCCCCTCTTCTTTACGTGCCGTTACGTCCTGACACCATTCGATGCCGGTGGTGTAGAACCAACCTGTGCGTGGAGAGAATGTGCCCTGGTTCCAGCTACGGCCGCCGCCGATGCTGGGACAGATGAGCTTCGCCTTGCCCAGTTCCGGCTCGTTGCGCTCGAGCAGGCGCCCATGGTCGTCGAGACCTCTGATCCAGGTCAGGTTCCTGGCGACAGGCCAGCCGGAAATGAATTCGCCAGTTACACGGTCCACCACAAAGGCATAACCACCCTTGTTTACGTTCAGAAGAAGCTTCCGCGTTTGACCCCTCACCGGAAGATCCAGGAGCACGCATTCATAGGCAGCGTCGAAATCCCAGACATCATGTGGGATTTCCTGGTAATGCCACCTCAAGTTGCCGGTGTCCGCGTCGAGTGCGATGATGCTGTCCGTGTACAGATTGTCACCGCGCCGCTGGTCTCCGTAAAAGTCCGCCGCGGGATTACCCACGCCCCAATACACTGTGTTCAAATCGGCATCGTAGGATCCCGTCATCCAGGTCGATCCGCCACCAAACTTCCAGCTATCGCCCTCCCAGGTGTCATGTCCTGGCTCTCCCGGACCGGGTATGGTCCAAAACCGCCACAACCGTCTGCCTGTCTTAGTATCGAAAGCAGTGAGATAACCGCGGTGGGCTGAATCTCCACCTGTGACTCCCGTTATTACCTTTCCGTTGACAACCAGGGGAGCACCAGTTATGTTGCAGCCGCATTGCCGAAAGTCCTCGACGGTCACATTCCATACCTCGCGGCCGGTCTTCTGATCGAGTGCCACTACGTGGTTATCGACCGTGCCCATGAATACGCGCCCACCCGCAACGGCCACGCCGCGATTCCAGGGGCTCGATCCCATCCCGACCTCCCGAGGGGCCGCGTAGAAGTAGTGCCACAATTCCCGTCCGGTTTCAGCGTCCACGGCGAACACTCGATTCCACGATGTGGAGATATACATGACGCCGTCAAGCACGATCGGCGTCGTCTGAAAGCCTCCGTCGGAGATTCCAGTCTGAAATGCCCAGACCGCTACTAACTGGTTGGCGTTCCCGCTGTTGATCTGGTCCAGAGTGCTGTAGCGCCATGCGTTGGGAGTGCCGCTGTAGGAAGGCCAGTCCGCGACCGTCTGAGCCAACGCTCCTACGCAACTGAATAGGGTTGCGAACCAAAGCACGCTGAAAGTCGGCCGCATATGTCCTCACGGCTGGCGGAAGGCAATGGGCGCTTTCAACACATCAGCCAGCGTGTCGGAAACCGTTTATGATATCAGGGATGCGTTGGCCGCGATCCCTCTAGCTAGGGCCGACTCCGGATGTCAATGAGCCTGTCCCTCACCACCCTGGATTGGATCGTTTGTCTGACCGCCCTGATCGGCAGCATCGGATTCGGCCTGTCGCTAGCCCTGCGCCGCCACTCCAGTGACAGCAGCGCGAGTTTCTTCCTGGCCGGCCGCAGCTTGACTTGGCCCATAGTGGGAGCATCATTGTACGCAACCAACATCGGGGCCGAACACCTGGTGGGACTATCCGGCGATGCCTATCGCTATGGACTTTGCGCCGGAACCGTGGAGCTATGCACCTGCATTCCCCTGGGAATCGCCGCTGGATTTCTGTTCCCGTATTATCTGCGCAACAAGGTTTACACGATTCCGGAATTCCTGGAGATGCGCTATAACGCCACTGCTCGCGCGTTCTTTTCCGCGCTGATGCTGGTGATCTCCATCATGACCAAGATGGCGTTTCACCTGTATGCCGGAGCGCTGGTCCTGCACGGGCTGATCGGCTGGGACATCATGAAGGTGGTCGCGCTGATGGGCGCAATTGCAGCGGCCGTCACCATCGTCGGCGGATTCACCGCGGTCGCCTACACCGATTCCATCCAAACCGGCATCATGATTCTGGGGTGCGGCCTGATGCTCATGGTGGGGCTGGACAAGGCCGGCGGGTGGGCGGGGCTGATACAGAAAGTGCCGGAAGCGATTCACATTGCCAAACCCGCTTCCGATCCGAACTACCCGTTCTGGGGCATCGTCGCGGGAGCGTTCTATGGTGGCACGTTCTACTGGGGCATGGACCAGGTCAATGTGCAGCGGGTCCTGGGAGCGCGCGATCTTTTGCAGGCGCGCTGGGGCGCCATGTTCACCGTGCTCCTGAAACTGTCGCCGGTGTTCATATTTGCGCTACCCGGCGTGATCGCGCTGGCGCTGTTCCCCGGGCGCGATTCCAAGACCACCTTCATTACTCTCCTGAATGAACTCCTCCCCAATGGGATCCGTGGCTTGGTTCTGGCCGCGCTGCTGGCCTCCCTGATTGGTTCCACCCTCTCGGTGATGAATTCTGTCTCCACGCTGGCGGTGCGCGATTTTCTAATACGCTTCCGGCCATCCACGAGCGACCGCACGCAGGTACTGCTCGGGCGGTTCGCTATAGTAATCGCCACCGTTCTAGGAGTGATCGCGGCTTACCTGGTCTACAAGACTCCCGATGGTCTTTATAAGTACTTACAAACCATCTCGATCTATCTCACGATGCCGATGGCGCCGGCTATCTTTTTCGGGATCATGAGTAAACGAGTTACGGTGAAGGGCGCCGTCGCTTCGGTCTTGAGCGGCAGCGCCCTGGCGGCGCTTTTCGTGTGGGATCAGCTAATCGGCGAAGCTGCTGGCATCAAAATGTTCCCCTGGCTGCACACGGAGTTCACGCGGAATTACACATACCGCGGGCTCTGGGGAACTCTTATGGTCGTCGGCACGCTCTTCGCCGTGTCGGAGTTTACGCCTCGCGCGGCTCCGGAGACATTGCAACGGCTGACCGTTGACTGGAGCGGCGTGCCGGAAGCGTTTCGGGGGTTCACCGACTGGCGCGTGCAACTTACTGTGCTGGCTATCGTCACGATCATTTTGTATGCGTGGCTCTGGTAAGTCCGAGGATACGGGCATCAAGGCTGCCATCGCACCGCTCAGGATAGCTATTCAGAATACCGCCAAAGGCAGGTTTCACACAGCGCGTTTCTTGCTCCATAATGTTCCAGAAGGGTGGATTTTGAGCGGCCCCGCACTCGCAGCAGTCATCCTGGTCGAAATGTGCCACGCATCGCCGCGTTCCCGATCGTACGCCGTTACGTGCATCAGCGCGATGTCCGGAATCTTGCCGTCGAGCTGGAGCCGAGGCATTTCAGACATCATCGCCCCTTTCGGCGAGGATGGTCGAACTCGATTCGAGTGCAGTTAATTTCAATGCACGTCCGGACGAGACTTGAGGTCTGCCGGCCAGTGGCTCCGGGGGCTGGAGAGCGTTGCGCGTCCGCACCCCGGGCGCCCACGTCGCCGCAACGCGCGGGCGCATTGCAATGGAAGGTGGCGATGAGCGGGTCAGGCTGAGGAGCGCGTTATTAGTTCGCGCTCCAGCCGCGCGAACCGGATCGAGCAGCGGGAACGTTGACCCGTTGGCGGCCGCTCGACCGACGGGAGCGCGTAGGCCAAAACCGATCACCCAGAATCCGGACCACTTTCCGAAGCCCGTGTTTTTTGTGACATATTATGTGCCGGAGGGAAGCGCGTACGCTAAAACCTATCGCCCAGAACCCAGCCCGCCGGCAACGATACGCCACTGGTCGACGAACTGATGCCGACAAGTCCGATAATGGACTGCTGCGTTTTCCCAATTTTGAATTGAACCGAGATCAGGTACCCTATGTTTACTCCGGAAGAACGTGATCGCCTGCGCGCCGACCTGCTAGAACACGCCGCTGGTGACCCGCGCATCAGTGGTGCTGCGATCACCGGCTCGGCGGCAGCCGGGCGCGAAGATCGGTGGTCGGACATCGATCTCGCCTTTGGCGTCAGCGAAGCCGCCGAAATGCCGAACGTCATCGCCGATTGGACCGCGCACATGCGCCATCAGCATCTCGCCTTGCATCATCTTGACATCATGTCCGGAGAGTGGGTGTACCGCGTATTTTTCCTCCCGAGCACGCTGCAGGTCGATCTCGCCTTCGTGCCCGCGACGGAGTTCCGACCCTTAGCGCCAACATTCCACCTAATGTTCGGAAAGGCGAATGAGTCCCGGCATCTTCCGCCGCCGCCGCTGCAGGACATCATTGGATTTGGCTGGTTGTACGCGCTCCATGCGCGGAGCTGCATTGCCAGAGGAAAGCTATGGCAGGCGGAGTACATGATTAGCGGCATCCGCGACAATGCGCTGGCACTGTCCTGCATTCGTCACGGCCTTCCTGCTGTCCATGGCCGTGGCATGGACATGCTGCCAAGCCGGGTCACCGCCCAATTCGAAGATTCCCTGGTAGGACAACTGGACACCGCCGAACTCTCTCGGGCCTTCCGGGTTGTGATCCGCGGACTGCTGAGCGAGATTCGAAGCATCGATGAGGAACTTGCTGAAAGGTTGCAAGGACCGCTTATACATCTGACCGAGACTCCGAACTGAAATAAGGGTTAACGGCTAGTGTTGAGCGACCGGGCCAAAAGCCATTCAGCACAACTACTGTCCTAATGTTGGGCAACCGTTCCTCTACTTGACCGCGCAGTCGGCGTTCCTCTGAATGTTCGCGGCAGTCCCCCGCCAGCCTTTCACAACAGAACGCCCGCGGCTAACGACGCTATTATCAGGAAGTGAACGCGTGAACCGTGCGATCCTGAAGGTATGGCGGACCGGGGGCGCGCTCTGCCCGAAAACGTGGAGGGACCGATATTCGTCGATGCCACTTGTATCGATTGCGATACCTGCCGCCAGCTTGCGCCCACGGTCTTCGGCGAAACCGGCGACTTCTCTTTCGTGAAACAGCAGCCGCGCGATCCCGCCGAACAACTGGCGGCGTTGCGTGCGCTGGTGGCCTGCCCCACCGGATCGATCGGCACGGCCGAGAAGGAGCATGTGGCCGAAGCGGTGGCCGCGTTTCCGATGCCGCTGGCGGACGGCGTGTTTTACTGCGGCTTCAATTCGCCGAAGTCATTCGGCGGAAACAGCTACTTCCTGGAGCATCCCGGCGGCAACTGGCTGATCGATGCGCCGCGATACGTGGAGCACCTGGCACGCCGTTTCGAAGAGCAGGGCGGCGTGCGCTACATCTTCCTGACGCACCGCGACGATGTCGCCGACGCCGATAAATATGCGAGGCGTTTCCGCGCCGACCGCATCATACATCGGCTGGAGTTGTCCGCCCAGCCCGATGCCGAACGCGTCATCGATGGCATGGCGCCGCTGGAACTGGCGCGGGGTTTTCTGGCGATCCCCACCCCGGGCCACACGCGCGGCCATTGTGCTCTGCTGGCCGGCGAGCGCTTTCTCTTCAGCGGCGATCACATCTGGTGGAGCCGCAATGGCGGCCGCCTCACGGCGTCGCGTAGCGTCTGCTGGTATTCTTGGGAGCGTCAGGTGGAATCGGTCGCACTGCTGGAACGATTTCGGTTTGAGTGGGTGCTGCCGGGTCATGGAGAACGCGCGTGCTTCCCATCGGAGGAGATGCGGCGGCAGGTGACCCGGCTGATTAAAGCGACAGCTTCCGCCTGAAGTTGACCTCGGGCCGGGTGAACAGGACGCGTCCCAACGCGCGGGCGCAGCGCAACGGAATTGTGGCGATGAGCACGCCGGCGAGAAGAAGGCGCGATCGGCTCGAGCGCCAGCCTCGCGAGCCGCATCGAACGGCCGGAACCTTGACCCGTTGGCGGCCACTCGATCTACTGAAGCGCGTACACCAAGCGATGCTGCGGGGGCCGATGCCTCTCAGGAAAACTTCGTACGCCAGCCTGGCGGACTCGCACGCGCTCAATGTGGGCTGAGCACGGCCTCAACTCGAGCTCGTGCGAGGCAAAGTCGACCAGATCTACTGGCGCTCGAACGAATCCACTAACCGCCCAGTAGGGAAGTAGGAACGCGCTAATATTCCGATGGCAGCATCGTCTACTTCAAGAGGGACCTCGTGATGCGTATCGGGCCGAGTCTTCTGGCGGTTTTTCTGTTATCGGCTGGATTGTATGAACAAGACGGCGCCGGAGCGTGCTCGGCAGCGAGCGGTCCGCCCTCCCTCTCCGAAGATCAGCTCCGCGACCTGATCCACCAGGTCGCCGACGCCGACCTGAAGAACGATCAAAAGCAGCGCGATTACACCTACACCGAGCGTGAGGAAATGCATACTCTCGATCGTAAGGACCGCGTGAAGTCCACAGAGTCGAAGACCTTTGAAGTGATGGAGCTCTACGGCTCGCAGGTTCGCCGGCTGGTCGCCAAAGACGACAAATTGCTTTCCGGCGAGGCTGCCTCGAAGGAAGAAGAAAGGATCAAGAAGGTGGTGGCCCGGCGAGCAGGCGAAGATGAGCGGGAGCGCCAGAAACGGGAGGCGCGGGCCGAGAAAGAGCGCGAGGAGGATCGCAAGTTTGTGCGCGAGGTAGCGGACGCTTACAGATTCCATATGGTGGGCGCGGAATCGCTCGACGGGCGTGAAACCTACGTCATTGACGCCGAGCCGCGTCCCGAATATCGGCCGCATCTGAAAGAAGCCAGTTTCTTGGCGAAGTTCCGCTTCCGCGCCTGGATCGACAAGAACGAGTCGGAATGGATCAAGCTCGATATCCAGTGCATCGACACGGTTTCTTTTGGACTGGTGTTGGCTCGGCTGCACAAAGGCTCGCGCGTGGTCATCGAGCAGACGTGGGTGAACGACGAAGTGTGGCTGCCGCAACACATGGTGGTAAAGGTGGACGCGCGGGTCGCGCTGCTCAAGGAATTCAATATCGAGCAGGATGTGACCTACCGCGACTACAAGAAGTTCCGCGCCGATACGAAGGTCGTGCCCGTGGGCGAAGTGACGGAGCCACGTTAGCACTTCCGGTGGCCGGGCGCCATACCAGAAGGCGTGATTACGGCTCTTCGCGTTCGACCCGGATACGCCCCAATGGAAAGTCAGAGCGCGGCTTGGTCCAGGCGCCACGCGGGACCGCGGGCGGCGTCCTTCGGACTGGCAGCGTGTACTGCAAATTGATGGAGCCGGACTTACCAGGAGTAATGTCCCAGATCGCCGTTTCCTGAGGCGCTTGCAGACTGGGCAGTTCCGCGAGTTGCCGCCTACGCAGCCATGAGCCTGCACGCCCGTGGCGTAGTTGCGCTCGGCGAAGACTTCCGGATGCCCGACCAACCAGACAAAATCGCTTTCTCTTTTCCGCGGCTCCATCTGTGGACACGGAGGCGATAAGCCATTTGAGATGCCCGGAACGATCCACCTGGCCAACGACCGGGCCTTCGTGTGCCAGGGCCACTACAGCCTGGCGTATTCCGCCTTGGCCTGCTTGAGGATCGGGATGTCGGGGTCGGCGTCTTTCCAGAGGTTGAGGAAATCCTGGTAGGCAGCCTTT
>Ga0302324_100004600_pt1 | contig 30404 bp, 31 predicted proteins | sample Palsa_T0_1_FD_201949 | JGI IMG/M metagenome (GOLD analysis project Ga0302324, IMG submission 201949) | Peat permafrost microbial communities from Stordalen Mire near Abisko, Sweden - Palsa_T0_1 | ecosystem: Environmental > Terrestrial > Soil > Palsa > Peat permafrost | place: Sweden: Abisko...
GACCGGCGAATAGGAGGTGCGGCATCTCCTTCGGCTTCTCGAGGAGTGGCGCCAGACGCTCCTTCACTTCGGTCTGGTTGATGACATCCTCTATCCTGTGGGGCCTGTACTTCTCTACCCACATGAGGTCCTCGAGGGGCATCAGCACACGCATCCGCGGAGCTGCATTATACCACCACGCCCTCCTCCTGAGATATATAATATCAGGGCCGGCGTCTATATAGACGCGGACAACCGGTGAAGGGCTGAGAGCAAAAATTGAGAATCCTCACTCTCACGAACGAACAGGTGATCGCCCTCGCGGACACGCGAGCGTGTGTCGACGAACTCGAGAAGGCCTTCGTGCTTCTGGGTGAAGGGCAGGTCGAATCCCCCGTCCGGACGAGGTTCAAGATGAGCGACGTGAGGAACATTCTGCTTATGCCATCGCTCGTGAGGGAGGAGAGGGACACCATGAGCCTGAAGCTGGTGACTGTCTACCCCGACCTTGGACCAAACGTGCCTTCGACGCGGGCGGTGGTGATGCTGGTCGACGGGAAGGACGGGGAGGTGAAGTGCATCATGGGAGGGACCAGCCTTACGGGGGTACGGACCGGGGCAGTCTCGGGGTTGTCGTGCAGGTATCTGGCGAGGAAGGACTCGCGGAAGATGGCGATGATTGGCGCAGGGGGTCAGGGCTTCTACCAGATCAGCGGCATCGCTTCACAACTGCACCTAACCGAGGTCTCCGTCTTCGACGTCGACAGCGGGAGACAGAAGAAGCTCATCGAAAGGTGTGAGAAGGAGCTCCACCTCAAGGCCAGCGCGGCCGACACCGTGCAGGCAGCGGCTTCGAACTCCGACGTCATCGTCACTGCTACCACTTCGAAGAACCCAGTACTGGACGCATCACATGTGAAGCCCGGGACACATATCGTCGCCATCGGCGCCTACACCCCGGAGTCGAGGGAGCTCGGGTCCGACCTAGTCTCCAAGGCCTCGGTCTATGTCGACTCGATGGACGCAGCTATGGAGGAGGCCGGGGATATCCTCATCCCGATGAAGGAGGGAAGGATAACCCGCGACAGCATCAGGGGAGAGATGGCGGGCCTCGTCTCGGGCAAGGTGAACGGAAGAAAGGACGACTCCGAGGTGACCATATTCAAGGCCGTCGGCCTGGCATTCGAGGACAATGCCGTCGGCTGGATGGTCTACCACCGCGCGGTCAAATCAGGGGTCGGCGGTTGGACCGAACTGTAGAATGATTTAACTAACCCCGGCTGTCGCTTAACTAGTCCTAAACTCGGAGACTTAGTTGATCGCACTTGGACACGGCAGGAAAGGTCATCACCGAACTTTTTGAACGACGTGAGCGAGAGTTCTTGCTGTCGCCCGTCAGGGTGATCGTAAAGTCCTCCATGGAGCAGCTCGAGGTAGGAGACATGACGCTTGACAAAATGAGGGCCGGAGAGACCGTCGAAGTACCCAGATGGGTGGCGGAAGAGCTCGCGGAACTGAACGTGGCGGAGATCCAGGAGGAGGCGTTCGAAGTGGAGATTTTCAAGGCGCTCACGAGGGAGAAGATGCTAGGCGCCCAGCAGCTGTCAGCTCTCCAGCCAAACTTCTACCTGAAGATGAGGAGGAGACTAGCGGCGGTGAAGGCTGGCTCGGAGACCGGGAAGTATAGGAGGGACGACTACGACAAGCTCAAGGCGACCAGCTACGACTTGGTCGGGAGGAGGCTGAGCAAGCTGCTCTCGATCAGCAACTCCACCAACCTCCAGACGATAGGCGACAAGCTGACGCCGGAGGAGAAGGAACTCTTCACCACATCAAGGGCCCAGTCGGAGGAATGGAAGCTGGCGCTGCTGGGGGTGTCCTAGTTGGCAGTCATAACGAGGAAGATGTCTGAGCTCTACGAGGAGTTCCTCAGGACGTACGAGGTAAAGGGCGAGGAGAACAAGTACCGGAACAGGCTCGCGCAGATGGCCGGCTCGGGTGACAAGTCTGTCGTGATAGACTACGAAGACCTCATTCAGTTCAACACGGACCTCGGGCAGAACCTGCTCTCGCAGCCCGACGAGTCGCTCAAGGAGTTCAGGATAGCGGCGTTCGAGGTCCTCAGCACCGAGAACGCGTCGTATGCGAGCCAGATTCGGAACTCGCTCAACGTCAGGATTAGGGGGATAACCGACAAGGTCTCGCTGAGGAAGGTCGACACCTCCTACCTAGACAAGATGATAGCGGTCTCGGGGATGGTAGTCCGAAGCTCGGAGCTGAGGCCGCTGCTCACCGACGCCGCGTTCATCTGCCCCAACGGCCACCTGACCAAGGTCGTCCAGGAGGGCGTCACGATCAAACGGCCGCTCAAGTGCGACGGGTGTGAAGAGACCAGGAACCTCGAGCTGGACGAGAAGAAGAGCTCGTTCATCGACAGCCAGGTGTTAAGGGTGCAGGAGCTACCCGAAGAGCTGCCGCCGGGCCAGCTCCCACGCTTCTTCGACGTCGACGTAGTGGGCGATATTGTCAACACGGCGAGGCCGGGCGACAGGCTCGTCCTGACTGGGATAGTAAGGGCGGAGCAGGACGTCACTCCTGGTCAGGCCAGGACCAGGGTGTTCAGGTCCAAGATAGACAGCAACCTCATTGAGGTCGCAGGTAAGGACCCGGGCCAGATTCAGATTACGAAGGAGGACGAGTTCCTGATCAGGAGCGTAGCTGCTAACCCCGACGCCTACCAGCGGCTGATAAAGTCCATCGCCCCCGCGATACTCGGGCACGACGCCGTCAAGGAGGCGATACTGCTTCTTCTCGTGGGTGGGCCGCAGACGATACTGCCCGATGGAACCAAGCTGAGGGGCGACATCAACGTCTTCATCGTCGGGGACCCTGGTGTGGCCAAGTCGGAGATGCTCAAGTTCGCGTCGCAGGTCGCGCCAAGGGGCATGTTCGCCTCAGGAAAGGGCTCGACTGCTGCAGGGCTCTCCGCCGCCGTCATACGCGAGAAGAACACGTTCATGCTGGAAGCAGGGGTGGTGGTTTTAGCCGACCAAGGAATAGCGTGTATTGACGAATTCGACAAGATGAAGGAAGACGACCGCAGCGCTCTCCACGAGCAGATGGAGCAGCAGACCGTAACCATAGCCAAAGGAGGAATCTTCGCAACGCTCAATGCGCGCACCGCCATACTTGCGGCGGCCAACCCGATCTTCGGGAAGTACGACCCCTACAAGAACCTGACCGACAACATCACCCTCCCTATCCCGCTCTTGACTCGTTTTGACCTGATCTTCGTCATCAAGGACACGCCGACGCCCGCCCAGGACGAGCGGCTCGCCACCCACATACTCGAAGTGCACAGGAGGGGGAGCTACACCGAGCCTCCGCCTGTACAGTTCGACCTGATGAAGAAGTACATCACTTACGCTAAGAAAATCTCGCCGAAGCTGACGGTGGAGGCAGAGAACAGGCTGAAGGAGTTCTACCTGCAGCTGAGGCGGAGCGTGGCCGAGGGCCAGATCGCGGCCACCCCCAGGACCCTCGAGTCGCTGATCAGGCTCTCCAGCGCGAGGGCGAGGCTGATGCTGAGGGAGCAGGTCCTCGAGGAGGACGCCTTGGCGGCTATAGCGCTGATGAATAGGATGGTGGAGGACGTGCTCACTGACACCGAGACCAAGACCAAGGCCGACTTCGGGATACTATTGGGCCAGCCAGTGGGCGAGCGTAACAAGATGTCGACCTCGATGGAGATATTCAGGACTATGGAAGGGCCGGAGAAGAACAAGCCGGTCGAGCTCAAGCTCTTCAGGGACGAGCTGCTCAAGTCGGGCAGGTTCAAGGCCGACGATGAAGTCGACAAGATGATCCAGAGACTAATCAAGGAAGGCATAATCTGGGAGAACAAGCCCGGATTCTACAGAAGGGTCCAAGCGTAGCCTGGGGTTCGTCTGTTGAAGTTCCAAGAACTGGCTCTGCCGCAGGAGTTTCTGACTTTCCTCGACGAGAGCGGCTACAAGAATCTATACCCGCCGCAGGAGGCCGCCGTCAAGGCCGGGCTATTGGAGGGGAAGAGCCTCGTCATCTCCAGCCCCACAGCTTCGGGGAAGACTCTCACTGCGATGATGGCGGCCTACAAGAAGCTCAAGGAGGGTAGGAAGGTTGTCTACCTCAGCCCGCTGAGGGCCCTGGCCTCGGAGAAGTACGGGGAGTTCAAGCAGCTCGAGCGCTTCGGGGTGAAGTGCGCTATAGGCACCGGCGACTTCGACGCCAGTGGGGAAGTCCTCGGCAAGTTCGACCTGCTGGTTCTCACCAACGAGAAGTTCGACTCCATGCTGCGGCACGGCATCAGCTGGCTGCGGTCGGTGGGGCTGTTCATCTCGGACGAAGTCCACCTGGCGGGCAGCGGGGACAGAGGGCCTACTCTCGAGATGATCCTCACGAGGGTGATCCACCTCGGTCTCGACGCTCAGCTCCTCTCGCTGTCGGCCACGATCAGCAATGCCGACGAGATAGCAAAGTGGCTCAGGTCAGAGCTGGTATCGCTCGACTGGCGCCCCGTCCCGCTGAGGGAGGGCGTCTATGACTACGGCAGGATACTTTTCAGTCCGGAGGGGGAAGTGCAGCTCACAAAGTCCGACGAGGGCGCCGCGATTGACGTGGCCATCGACTCGATAAAGCAGGGAGGGCAGTCGCTGATATTCGCGGGCACGAGGCGGAGGGCGGTCAGCCTTGCTACCAAGGCTTCAGAGCTGACGAGGAGGTTCCTCACAGACGCGGAGAGGGAGCAGTGCAAGGAAGCTGCCAGGCTCATACGCGAGAGCGGCGAGGAGACCGGGCTCTCGAAGCTTCTTGCGGAGATAGTAGAGAGGGGGTCAGCGTTCCACCATGCGGGCCTTTCCTACGAGCACCGCAGGGTGGTCGAGGACCACTACAGGACGAGGGCTATCAAACTCCTCTCGAGCACGCCTACGCTCGCCGCGGGAGTGAATTTGCCGGCCAGGAGGGTGGTCATAGCAGACCTGTCGAGGTATGACGTCGAGACGGGTATGAACTCGATGATCTCCGTCCTAGATTACAGGCAGATGGCCGGGAGGGCGGGCAGGCCCCAGTACGACGACCACGGCGAAACTATCCTGGTCCCGCCGTCGACCTATGACGCGATGGAGATCCTCGACCATTTCATCAAGACGCCGCCCGAGCCGATAGAGTCCAGGCTGGGAGGAGAGCGAGGGATGAGAGTGCACCTGCTTGCAGCAATCGCGGGGAGCTACGGCGCATCACGCAAGGACATCGACTCACTCTTCTCGAAGACGCTGCTCGCGGCCCAGATCGGTCCCGACAGGGTGGGGAGGTACATCGACAGCGCTCTCGGATACCTGCTCAGCGAACAGCTCGTGACCGACAAGAGGGGACTGTTTCAAGCGACGGGTTTCGGGAAGAGGGTGTCAACGCTGTACATAGACCCGGTGACGGGGGTCTTGTTCAAGAAATCCCTGGGCTTCATCGGGGGAGCCGAGGACACTTCGATAGCCCTGCTGCACCTCATCAGCAGGAGCCCCGACTTCGAGCCGAAGTTCCCGCTGCGGGAGAAGAATTACGACCAGGCCTATGAGTTCCTCGAGAAGAACAGGCCTTCGGTGATATCGAGGCTGGACACCAAGACGTACCTCGAGCTCGACGAGCTCCTTCAGGACATGAGGACTGTGATGGTAATCGACGCCTGGATCCAGGAGCTGAGGGAGGACGCAATCCTCGACAGGCTGGGTGTGGAGCCCGGCGACCTCCATAGGGCGGTCGACAGCGCAGACTGGCTCCTCTATTGCCTTGGGGAGCTCTCGCGCCTCTTCGAGAGGTTCGAGCTGATCAAGGAGGCGGAGCACCTCAGGAAGAGGGTGCAGAGCGGGATAAAGTCCGAGCTTGTCCCGCTTACCCGTCTGGACGGGGTCGGGAGAGTCAGGGCGCGCTCGCTCTACTCAGCGGGGTTCACGACCCTCAAGTCGGTCAAGGAAGCCACCATCGAGCAGCTCGCCGCGGTCGAGAAGATAGGCCCCGGGATCGCGAAGAAGATCAAGGAACAGACCGTGAGATGAGGACCAATGGGTTTGCCCTATTCAGGGGCGCCGATGGTCGCGCCAAGGCCGAGAGGGCGGCTGAGAGGGTGCAGCGGTATTCCAAGGGGATACTGGTCTGTTCGGGGTCAGACCTCGAGGGACTGAGTCCGGACTCGGAAGGCAAGGACGTGCACGTCATAGCATACAAGCTTGAGGGGAGCCCAAGTCTTCCCCTGGTCCATGGTTTCATCGACGAACAATCAGGAGGTTCCCCGGTGGGTGAGTTCGCACTTCTGCGTCGCGAGGAAGGAGGTCTGACCGCTTCGAGAGACGTACTAGGCACCAGGCCGCTGTATACGGACTCGATCGGGTCGTGCGTCGCGAGCGACCACCGGTTCTTCACCGAGACGCCGAGACTGCTCCCGAATGGTGCCCGCCTCGACTTGGGCTCGATGAAACTCACGACCTCGACGTTGTCGAGCGGAGGGGAGTGGTTGAGCATCGACGAGTGCGCAGAGGGGGTCGCTCGCATCCTGAAGGAATCGGTGGCCAAACGGTTGAAGGGCAGGAAGAAGGTGGCAGTGTCCTTCTCCGGAGGGCTTGACAGTTCCTTGATCGCGCTCTTGGCCTCGCGGGAGACAGAGGTCGTCTTGTGCAGTGTGAACACACCCGGTTCGAGGGACGCGGAACAAGCCAAGGTCGGAGCCGGCGCGCTTGGACTGGAACTAGTGGAGGTCACGGTCGATGGAACCGGTATGGACAGGGAGCTCCAGTCGCTCGACCTGCCCTTCGAGCCATCGCCCATGGACAAGGCCCTCTGGTGCATCTACTCCTCGACCTCCAGAGCGGCCGCGGAGAATGGCGCCGAGCTGATCATGCTGGGCCAGCTGGCGGACGAGCTCTTCGGGGGCTACATGAAGTACGCCAGGGCGGCCAAGGAGAGTGAAGAGGCTGCCGCGGCGATGATGTTGGCCGATGTGGTCGCGAGTGGTGAGAAGGCGTTCGTCAGGGACGAGGAGGCCTGCGCCCGCTTCACCGAGGTCAGGTTCCCCTTCGCCGATGACAAGCTGGCGTCCTACGCTCTTGCCATCCCTATGGGATACAAGGTCGCTGGAGGCGAGAGGAAGGTCGTTCTGCGCAAGGCAGCTTTGATGCTCGGGCTTCCTGATATCCTCGCGGCGGCTCCGAAGAAAGCCGCGCAGTACAGTTCCGGCGTATCGAAACTCGTCCCCTGACGGAAAGCGTAAGAACCTTCGAGGCGCATGCCGGCTGCAAGAAAGTGGCGCGGGACAATACCGGAGTCTACCTTCCGTCTGAGGACACGGCGACGCTGGCGCGCGTTCTGCGCACGTATAGTGGAAGGCGTTGCTTAGAAATAGGGTTCGGAAGCGGAGCCGTTCTGGATACGCTCCTCTCTGGTTTCGAGACGGTCGTCGGGACGGACCTGGTTTCGCTATCTCAGGCCGTCGCGGCAAAGGGCGACGCTGAAGTGATCCTTGCAGACAGAGGTACCTGCTTCAGGGACGGAACTTTTGACCTGGTGACGTTCAACCCACCGTACCTCCCGTCCGAGGGGATTGAGGACAGGACGGTGGACGGGGGGAAGGGAGGACTCGAGGTGCCATTCTCCTTTCTTGAGGAGGCCCTTAGGGTGCTCAGACAGGACGGGACAATAGTGATGCTGCTCTCGGACGAGGCAGACCTGGAAGAGTTCAGGGCGTACTGTGAAGTGCGCGGGCTGCAAGTGGTCGAGAAGGCGAGGACCGAACTCTTCTTCGAGAACCTCTTCGTCTTTGAGCTCAGGAGAGAAGGGCAGCGGATATAGTGCCCACGCGCTGTTTTACTTCAGCCCGATGCTCGTGATCAGGAACCCCGAGTTGGCGTCGAAGGCCAGAGCTATCCTCTCCCCCTTGTGGTCGTATCTGGCGAACCAGATCGGTGCGTGGAGCAGCTCGGCCGTCCCTACGTCCATGTCCGTATGCATCTGCTGGATCATGTGATACTTGTCGTGTGCCTTCTGGGACTGCACCTGGTCGACGTAGGTCTTGGCCTGGTTCTTGGCGTCGTCTTCGCCGACATCGCCATTGAGGATCGGGATCCCCTTTGGAATCTTTGAGACGTCGAAGAGGGTCCTGTCTGTCAGGTTGAACACGTAATCACGCGGTTGGTATTCTGTGAGGGCCTTCAGCGCGACTACTGGGAAGTTGTAGTTGTTGTCCATCTCTTCGGCCTTCCTCGCTCCGCCTCCTCCCATACCCATGCCACCGCCCATGAACATACCCAGCCTCGCCGTGCCGAGGCTCAGGTGTATCGGTGGCAACGAAGGTGACCAGATTCGGCGCGGACGGAAACCGCCACCGCCTCCTCCGCCAAAGCCCCCGCCCAGACCGCCGAGGACGACCCCGAAGAGCGCCGCAGTTGTCGCAGTCTGTGCGGTCTGCTGGAGCATGTTTGCTGCCGTTATGGAGGTGCGGGCGGAAACCGGCACTATCCAGTACGGGACCATTGAGAGGGTCATCTCCTGCAGCGTAGATTCCTCCTGCATGTGCCTGTGGAGGAAGCCCTTGTCCATCAGTTCGTGGATCTTTGCCATCATCGGGTCCTTGTCTGGGAATTTGATGGGCAGCATCGTCGATTTCTGGATGCTCGTCCAACCTTCGTTGCCCAGCGTGACTGCGCTGCCGCAGTATTCGCAGGTGATGACCATCTCTCCGAACTTTGGTGAGATCGGCGCGCCGCAGTTGGGGCATTTGAGGGAGGTAGCTCCCGTCGGGGCCAGTACCGGAGCCTTGGGGGCCGCCTGCGACTGGGGAGATTGCTGAGCTCCAGTGAGGCTTGCGCCACACTTCATGCAGTACTCTGCGCCGTCAGGGTTTTGCGAGCCGCACTTTGGACAGAACATTCTAGATCACGCTTAGAGCGGCTTTCCGCACTGGGGACAGAACTTAGAGGTTCCAGTTATCGGAGCTCCGCAATTAGGGCACGCCTTCTGGGCCGCCTGAGGCGCCGGTGCTGCTTGGGCGACTGCCGCTCCACAGTTGGGACAGAACTTGGCTCCCGCCTGCAGAGGCGAACCGCATTGCGCGCATGTCTGCGTCTGGGTCTGAGCCTTTGGGGCTGCAGCCTGCTGCAGCGAAGCGCCGCAGTTTGGACAGAAGGTACTCGTCGCCGCGATTATTGAGCCGCAGTTGGGGCAAGAGCGCGTCTGTTGCTGACCACCCATCATGCCTTGAGCCATCTGGCCACCGAAGGCGTATCCCATCCCGGCGCCCGCTCCGATGCCGACTCCCAGCCCGGCGCCTATCCCTGCGGTGCCCGACTGGTTGTTGGCAGCGTCGACCATCGCCTGACCGGCCTGGTACTGCATGTAGTTGACGCCGAGCACCTGGATCTGCGACCTGGTGTCGATAGCCTTCTGAACCTCGTCAGGCAGGCTTATCGTCAGGCCCGATATCTTGTTGATCTCTACACCGTACTGTGCGAAGTTGTCGGGGGCGGTCGCGAGGACTGCCTGCTCGATGTTCGTGAGGCTCGCCGCGAGGTCCGTCACCTTCATTCCCTGGGCCTTCATCTTCCCAAGGGCGTTGTAGACTATGATGACCATCTGCTCCTTGAGCCTCGACTCGACGTCGTCCGAGGTCTCGGCCGCGAAAGTCCCGACGAACTGGTTGATGAAGTTCTCAGGCGACGAGACTCTCCACCTGTACTCGCCGAATACCCTAAGGTTCACTAGTCCGAATGTCGGGTCTGTGAACTGGTAGGGCTGGGTACTGCCGAACTTTCCGTCCAGGTACCGTTTCTGGAGATAGTAGACCTCGGCCTGCTGCTGGACTCCCGTGAAGAACTTGAGCAGGTTGCCTACGATGGGCGCGTTGAAGTCGGTGAGCGCATACCTGTTCGGTTGGTCGAAGTAGGTGAGCACCTTACCGTCCCTGTAGAAGACGGCTATCTCGTCCTCGCGCACGACGATGTTGTCGTTGAGTCTGATGTTGCGGGGAACCTTCCACATTACGTTGTTCTGCTTGTCCGCGTCCTCCCAGTTGATCGTTATTGACCCAAGGACGCTTCCGCCGGTGGCGGGAATGTTGCCCCCGGAATTCGAGTTCTTATTGAATAGACCACACATGTTTTTCGCACCATCACTTCTGCAATATATTCTCTATGGCTTCCATGCGGACGGACCATTTCTGCTTAAAGTCTTCAAGGTCGGCACTGACCGCGGAGACCTTGGGCTGTATTGAACTCGCAGCGGTGGGGTCGTACACCAGGCTTTGTGGCGAGGTAGCGTTCAGCAGCTGGACTGCTGCGTTCACGAAGTCATAATCGTATTCGTAAAGCTTGTTGAGGCGGTCGGTGTTTATGCTGATGTTCGCCACGAATCCTGAGTAGCCCTGCTGTGCGTGCCTGACCTGCCCGCTGACTCCCTGAATCTGGAAAATCAAAGACCCCACTGTAGAGAGGTTGGTGAAGTCGCCCGCGGTAACCATCTGCTTGCGCAGGGTTTCTAAGTTCGCCTTGCTCTGGTCCAGTTTATCGGCAACCTGGTTCCGGAGCATGTCGTCTGCCACACGGATGTCCTCCTGGGTGCGGTAACCGCGCAGACCCGGGATGAGCAGCTCGAGCTTCTTCTGGAAGCCCCTGCTGTCGTCCACCTGTTGCCTTATGTCTGGATTATCTTGCGACATTTTACATCTACTACTTGACGGTCGAGTAATTTCGACTGCAACCTCATATTTAAGGGGTATAGACCGGCAGTACACCCTAACAGCCGCGGCGCGAGGTCTGGGGGCCTGTCAGGAGGCGACCCAGGCAGCGGCTTCGCGCTTTGCAGTCTCGTCAGCCATCGGCTGCGGAGGGTGCTTCATCAGCCACGCGCTCGGAGCGAGGAGAGGCCCGCCGACCTTCCGGTCAACGGCTATCTTGCAATATCTTATCGCGTCCACGACGACGCCCGCGGAGTTGGCCTTGTCGTCGACGTCAAGCCTGAGCTCCATGTTGAATGGTATGCCTGGGAACATCTTGCCCTCTATCCGGATGAAGGCCAGCTTGGTGTTGCCGAGGTAAGGGATGAAGTCGCTCGGGCCGACGTAGATCTGGTCGTCCGGAAGGCGCACGGCGAGCACGTTCTGTACAGCTTCGGTCTTGGATATCTTCTTCGACTCAAGACGCGAGGCCTCCTTCATGTTGAGGAAGTCGGTGTTGCCGCCCACGTTGATCTGGTAGGTCTTCGTGATGTCCACTCCCCTGTCGTTGCAGAGCTGTGCGAGGGTTCTGTGGACGATAGTGGCCCCGACAACTCCCTTGACGTCGTCGCCGACGATAGGGACGTTTTGTGCCGTGAAGCGCTTGGCCCAGTCCTTGTTGGAGGCTATGAATACCGGCATGCAGTTGACCAGGCCCACCTTCGCCTCGAGTGCGGTCTCTGCCCAGAACTCAGTCGCCTTCTGGCTGCCGACGGGCAAGTAGTTGACCAGTACCTCCGTCTTTGTCCTCTTGAGCTGGTCGAGTATAGAGTCGCGGAGCTTGACCGCAGTCGCGGTGTTCTTCATGGGCTTGATCTTGTTGTCTACGTAAATCCCGACGCCGTCCAATGTGGGCGATTCCATCACGGTCACGTCTGCGCCGGGGACCTTGTCAATCCACTGGACAACGTTCGGCGGCTCGTAGATGGCCTTCGAGAGCGGCTTGCCCACCTTATTCGCGCCGATGTCGAAGGCGCTGACGAATTCGATGTCCTCTATGGAGTACTTACCGATTTTAGCATTACCGTAGGCCTTCGCTTCCTTATTCCCCGCCTTGCGCAGGGCGACGCCCTGGATAATCCCTGAAGCACAGTTTCCGACACCGATGATTCCGACTTTTACCGCTGTCATACTTTAGGGCGGTAAAATAGTCTCGGATAAACGTTTCCGCGCCTGTTTATTACGTGACGCATGACGCCCGCAGTTGGATGGGCTTCATGGAGAGGATGAAGGAGAAGGTGCAGAAGGAGAATCTCTGGTTCTTCCTGCTCGTACTGCTCTCAAAGAAGCCAAGGTATGGGTACGAGCTCAGGAAGCTCGTGAGGGACGAGTTTGGCTTCTGGAGCGGAAACGTCACTGCGTACAGGGTCCTTTACGCCCTCGAGAGCGCCGGTCTTGTCAAGAGCGAAGCGGGAGAGCGTCGCAAGTATTACGCGATAACAGAAAAGGGGAAGAAGGAGCTGGGTCGGGCGAGGGAGTTCCTTGAAGAGATCCTCGAAGCTTCCGAGTTGCAGAATTAGCCGGATGCACCTACGCCGGAGGAAATCCTTGCTTGGCTTTCTCCATTAGCGCTTGCAGCCAGATGAAGTGATAGTACTTTCCATTCGAAGGCCTGAGCCTGTTGTTCAGGTTTGCAAGCCAACCCTTCTGGTTCTCCCCGACGAATACGTGGCATCCTGCAGGTTTTTTTTCTATCAGCCACGCGTGATAGGCGTCCACACCTTCATACTGGGTGCTCCACCCCAGACGCTCGAAGGGGACAAATTCCTCTACCTTGGATGAAGGTGTTATCCCGAAAATCCGGTAGCTAAACTTGGAACCGGGCGCTAGGTCCTTCCCACCCCCCTCGATCGTGACGGCCTTGATTGGCGAGTACCACTCAGGCCAAAGGGACGCGCGTACGAGCCACGCCCAGATTACCTCCGCGGGCGCCGGAATCTCTAGTTCGCTGCTCACATGGACCGTCGTGTTGCCGTTGCTGTACTTCTCCGGCCATATGATCTCCATCGCCCTGTCCTTTTCCGCGGCGCGCGAGGGTCTACTTTTCCTTTGCCGGTCATTCTGCCTTCTCGCTGGCGGCGCCAATCTCAATCAGGACGACTAGACCCGACCTCAACGTTGCCAAGTCCTCGGGCGAAAGTCGTTTGGCAAGTTCGCTATCGACCGACTCCACTCCGGCCCTGACAGCAGCACCCGCCGCGCGGCCCCTATCGGTGGCTCTCAAAGTCATCCTGCGTCGGTCGGAGGCGTCAGGGACGCGCTCCAGATAGCCCCGCACGACGAGCATGTCTATCAGTTGGCTGGCTGCCTGCTTGGACACCCGGAGCTGGTGGATTATCTCATCCTGGGGCACCCCGTGGTTGACTATTGACCCAACGACGTAGGCTCCATTGCGCGGCACATCCTCAAAGCCCGCTTCAGCGAGCGCCGCGCGGATGGCCTGCCGGTAGGTTTCGCGGGCGGTACGCAACAGGACCGGAGTTACGATATTATCGTAAGGGGACGAGGAATTAGTAGTGTTCGCCTCTCCACTGGATTGAGCATTAGTCATACATCTTGACCGTCAAGTAGATTGACATAAATACGTGTCGGTTTGGAGCGGTTGCTGAACGAACCGCGTTGCTGACCGAAAACCTACGGCGTCTCAGGATGACTCCTCATGATTGAACTGGCTGCAGGAGTCGCGCAGAGCCAGGAGACGGGCTTCATTGTCTGGAGCGCCTATTCAGGAGATACAGCGCTGTACCTGGCGCTATTCCTGTTCGCTCTCGGTGCCACGATAATCCTGCTGGGAAGACGGCTCAGGAGTGACGTCAGGCTCCCGATGCCCTGGAGGTGGCTGAAGGTCGCGATAGTGATAGTCTGGGCCCTGCAGATCCTGATTCTGCTCCGCGGATTCAAGCACATCATCGATGTCGACCCTTCCGCCGGCGTGACGGGGCCCGTGCTCCCGGTCACGCTGGCCTCGGCGACCTGCTGCTTTGCGCTCGTGGCATACTTCCTCCGGCGGGATGGTGCAACCACAGCTCTTGGAGGAGCGTTCGCTGCGGCGGTGGCGGGTCCGATGGTGTTCGAGCTTCCGTTCATCCTGATAGTGGGTCCCGTGGCCAGCACCCCCACGAATCCCGGAGCGTCCCTCGCGGTACCGTTCTTCGTAGCGATGATCACCACTCTTGCATTCCTGACGTTCTCCTCCAAATCGGCCATCACGAAGTACTCGGTCTACTTCCTCGGGGGAATGTTCCTCGTCTTTGGGGTTTGGGCCCTGTTTGGTTTCGCGTATCCATCGGATTCGGTGCTCTTCACACTAAATGCGGTGTCCAAAATCCTTGGATTTGGAACGACCACAGCAATGTTCTGGAGAAGAAGCGGCGGGTTGGCAACTGGAGGAAAGATGCCACTTAGTCCATCGCAGATGTCAGTGGCGGCCCGGCCGGACTTGCCGAGTGGTTTCGGAACGCGGGTTCGCAGATCGCTCTTGCTACGGTTTTGGTTCAGGCGACAGCAGACTGAGCAGTTTAGTCCCGTCGGGGCTTCCCCACCCCGTGCACGCGTCCCACCCTAGGCCCGCGTTGTACGCGCCGTTGGTGCCCGAGAGCACGTCTCGGAATGCGGAAGCGGCTCCCTTTGCATAGATGAGCGGGTTGATGTAACCGACTGGTTTGCCGATGCTTTGATTGAGCAGCGTAAGTAATGCGGTCGTCAGCGGTGCGACCGCGCTAGTACCGCCGATCGTTTCCTGCTCTCCGTCAACCTCGATCATGTAACCTGTCTGAGGGTCCGCATCCCCCGAGACGTCCGGGACTCCCCTCCCTGTCGCGTTGCCCGGGTTGGCGGAAGGCGGCACGCCGGCGTTTGTCTGCCACGATGGCAAAGGGAAGACGTTGCTGATGCCCCCTCCGGTCGCCCCGCCGTTAGGGAGGTCATCCCATGCGACCTGGCTCGTGATCTTGTCTCCACTCGAGGTCAGGTGAGTACCCCCGCAGCCGAGGACGTACTCCGATGACGCCGGGAAGTCCACGTGCGCGAGCCCATCAGTCTGGCCGTCGGAAGAACCGCCATCACCGGAAGCAGCGCAGACCGTGACCCCGAGTGCCGCGGCGTCTTGGAAGGCTTGGTTAAGCGCCTGGACACCCTGGGACGTCCATTCGGATTCCGCGTCGCCCCAGCTGATCGATATGACGCTTGGTTTCCCCTGAGGATCTTTCAGCGCAGCGTTGATTGCGTCCACGAAGCCCGCATCCGTGTTGGGAGCGAAATAGACGAAGACCTGCGCCTTCGTCGCTATCGTCGCGATGACCTCGATGTCGAGAAGGACTTCGGCGTCCGGGCCATTCACGTCGCCGGTGGGGGAGTTGGTCGTACCGTCCACCGAGACCGCGGTTATGGAGGGCGGCGTGAGGCCGAGATTCGAGCAGTACGTCTGGATGTCCTTCAGGGCGTACCCGCCGCCGAGTTCGATTATGCCGACCGACTGGCCGGAGCCGTCTCTGCCTGGTGGAAAATCATACAGACTTGCGAGTTGGGGAGGGGTATAGGAGACGCCCGCGCCGGTCATCGGTCTTATGCGGAAATGCGCGAGGGCCTGCGGGCGGTTGTCGAGCCCCAGTACCGCCGCGACGACCGGTGCAAGCTCGGGGGAGAGATAGACAGCACCTTGGCGACCGCGGTAAGCGCCTTTTGTCGGGTGGACGTACCTGGCAAGACTGACATTGAATGCGCTGCTGAACTGGGCGACTGTACCCGATAGGACGACGGAACGTTTCGCCGAGCTCTCTTCAAGAACATTGAGGGAGTTGTCGCGGGCGAATTGTCGCACCGTCGTCAGCTCCTGGCTGGTCGACCCGAAGGTCGCCTCGAACTCCGACCTTGTCACGTACTTGCGGTCGCACGGTAGCTGGGAGCCGAGCCGTTCTACCAACGAACGCTCCTCATTGGGAGAGCGTGGCTTCAGAACCACCGTAACGCGGATGATCTCATTCTGGTCGAGCGTGCCGGAGGCGCTAGAACCCTCAAGGGGCTTGCGTTCGCTGCCCTTGAGAAGTGTACGTTGAGCGGCGGTTGGCATGGGCATGTAATCATTCGACTGGAGTCGCGAATAAGAAGGTAGCGGGCCCGGCAGGGTTAGAGGGGTTACAGGGTCGGGCCTTAATTCAAGCATGAAATGAAACGCGGGCCTGAAAAGGCCAGAGACCACCTCTGGATTTCAAATACCGCGCTCTTCTCTGACAGCGAGAATTGCATATTTCAGCCCCTGACACTCCCGTATATGCTCAAGCCAAAGCCCCATGGCGTTCACCGCCGAGTCGGGTGGAGAGACTCTTACCGCAGAGTACTCCGGAAACTGTTAGCCATGTGAGTGATGTGAGCTGACTTGTTACTGGTCTCAAGTCAGGCCGAACTCTAAAAGCGGTAGTCGCTAGCCCTCATGAGAGACTGTAGTTGTGATTGTGGTCGTGACCGTCGTGGTGACCGTCTCTACAATCGTCTGCGTGAACGTCTCTACAACTGTCTCTGTGGTCGTAACGAACGAATAAACAGTGTAGCTCTGGGTGACAGTCTGATTAGTTCCAGGAACTGTCGTGGTTATTGTCTCGGTCGTTGTCGAGGGAGGGCTCGAAACGTTGCTGGTGGATACGATGGTAGTGGTGACCGTCTCCGTGGTGCCGCCCTTTGTACTGTAGACGACCTCAGTCGTCGCGGTACCGGTGATGGTCTTGGTGACCATGCTCGTGACCGTCAGTGTTTGGACGGCGCCAGACGCCGTGATGACACTAGTCGCGGTCGATGGAGACAGTTGGGTAGTTATCCCAACCCCCAGGGTCACGAGAACGATCAGGAGCACGACTACGACCGCCGCCGCGGCAAAGCCCCTGCGTTTTCTATTCGGGCTTTCCATGTCTCACACCTATCACAAGATATGTCAATTGGACTACGAAGAACGTAGTCAGTATAGCGGACGCTGCGAGAGCCGAGATGCTGTTCGACACCCTCCCCACTACAGAGAGGACGTACACGCATGCAGATGCAACTGCCGCGAGCGAGATGAAGTATGTGTTCTCTGTGTCGAGTAGTGGATACCTAATAGTGCGCTCAGAAGTATGGATGACCTTCTTTGAGAGGAGGAAGTAGTAGGCCGACTGGAAGATTAGTAGCAGAAAGAGTATCAATACGACGGTCCTGGCCTCAACGAAAAGGCTGTCGCCGGCAGACTCGGCCCCAAACCCGACGTATGAGCCAATCAGAACGAGGCAGGCAGCTGAGAACGAGAACAAGGCGACCGTGGCGTTGCTGCGCACTATGTTCTTCCTGGCCTCCAGTAGTTCCGGGCTGGCTTCCACGAGGGAAAGCGCCGCGCACGTGATTTAACCGTTTGTCACTTTACTTCAGTTTAGTGGACCCATGTTCCGAAAAGGACGACGAAGCCGAGAAGCATTGGGATTGGCAGTCCCGGAAGAGAATCTAAGACGGTTGTCATACCTCGACTTGGTTACGGGCGAGGGGATGGCATTGTGAAATTCTACCAAAGGCTCGACCGTGTCAAGCGACGTCAGTTGAGGAATATAAGCTCCGCTATAAAAAAACCTGTATGGTAGCGGGCCCGGCAGGATTTGAACCCGCGACCCCCGGCTATCTCCTCGGAGGTGACCGAAGGCTTGCACAACTCTGTCTCAGTGCCCTATCCGTACTAGGCTACGGGCCCAACAGCACGGCAAACGGCGCCCCGATAAATGGATTGAGGCGCAGCGGAGCCGTCACGGAAAATCGTCCGCAGCCACCCACTCGCCTATGCCTCCGCTGTTGATCTGAGCAAAGTAGGTCGTCCCGTCGGTCAGCCCGTCCGGTCCAACCCCGTTCAAGCAGTAGATGTAGCCCGAGGAGGTAACGCAGCTTGCATTGTAGACCACGACCGGATATGGGGAAGAGGCAGTCCAGTTGCCGATTCCGGAATCAGAGAGGGGAGCAAAGTAGGTGGAGTTGAGAGCCTGTCCACCGCTTCCGCCTCCTATGCAGTAGATGTAACCCGAAAGGGACGCGCATGCAGGATTGACCTCCGACTGGATGTATTGCGGCGGGCTCGGATAGGACTTCGTGGTACCCCACGAGCCGGATGAGTTGACTGCCTGCGGCTCGACTATGCCGTTAGAGAGAGTTGCGAAGAAGGACTCTACTGTGTAGACGCATCCAGGACCCCCGATCGTGGGGTAGCACTTGGCCCCGGCAGTGCAGTACACATACCCGGACGATGTGACGCACGAGGGTCCCGTAGCTCCCGGCGAGACGAATGGCCCTACTCCGTAGAGCACAGCGAACGGGTAGTTGAGAGTCTGCTGCCAAGGGCCCAGGACTGAGCCCGAGATAGCCGCGAAGTAGACCGTGTCGCTGCCCGTAGTCCCGGGGACAGTGCTGTTCCCACCGATGCAGTAGAGGTTGGCCGAGTCGGTGAAGCAGGAAGGGCCGATTGAGTTGGCCGACGGATAGCTGGTCGTGCTCGCCCACTCCCCGATGCCACCGGTGGAAATCGGCGCAGAATAGACCGCATCGCTGGCGAGCCCTCCGGAGGCGCTACCCCCGATGCAGAATATGTCCGTCTCGGTGGCGACGCACGTCTGGCTCGCGTTGATAGGATAGCTCGTCGTCTGCTTCCACGGACCTATCCCTGAGCTCGAGAGCGGGGCGTAGAAGGCGAGGGAACCATCGAGGCAGTAGACGTAACCCGAGGATGCGACGCACGCCTGTGAGGAATTGGGGTAAGTCTGGAGCGAGAGCGACGTTGTCGTAGTGGAGTACAGAGAGGAAGTGGAGATGGACGATGTGGAAGTGGAGGAGCTTGTCGTGCCGGTTGAATATATGACAGCGGCGCCCGCGGCCGACGAGACGGCGATTATCGCTATGATGGCCAGCACTGTACCCGGGCCTGGGCGACTGCCCAGTCTTCCGACAAACCCCGCGGCAGACTGGACGGCTACAAGCCGGTTGATGGGCGCGAGGGCCCGAGCGCTCCTGTAGAGGGTGTAGAAGGCGAGGACGTAGAAGACGTCACTGACGATCGCGACGAGCGAGTAGCTCGGGGAAGATGAGCTAATCACGCCACTGGCCGAGCTGACTCCCGCGATGGCCCCGATCGCGACGGAGATGAAGAACAGGACTAGAGTCAGGCCGAGCCACTTGAGGTGGGAACGGAGCGCCGGATCCCGGGACCTGAGCGCTCCAATCAGCAACGCTGGCGCTCCTGCTACGGCCGGGACGAGCAAGAAGAGGTAGTTGACCGCGAGTGGGGCGACGGCGGTCGTCGAGAAGTTGTCCGAGATGGACAGATAGTAGAACAGCAGGATCAGGAAGGCGTCGACGGTCCAGACGATGATCCTGAGACGCCGCCAATGAAGAATGTCCCTGAGAAGTGGGTCTGACCTTCTCGCGACCGGAATGGTGGAGTCGATGAAGGCGAAGATGATGAGCACGAAGGCTGCGTAGTAAGTTACGATGGCCTCGTAGACCAGCGTGTTCGAGCTGTTCGTCACGAACGCCGAGGATGCGATGAGAACGCAGACAAGGCCAAGCAGAAGCGCCTGCCTGCGGTATGCCGCGCTGGTCAGCGCCCTCCTGATCGAGAAGGCCCAGTAGGCACCATAGAAGGCCACCGCGGCCGGAAGCACCTCTGTGGAAAAGACGTATGCGAAGAAAAGAGCGCTATTGTCGCTACTTGACATAGGCCTCTATCTCCATTCCTTTCCTCGTCAGCGAGAAGCGGAAGTACCCGGGCTGCGGAGGCATCCCCCGCATCTTTCTGACCCGAAGAAGCGGGAGGACGGTTAGCCCCTCTTCATAGAGCCTCATCTCCACGACACCATCGAAGAGCTGCTGCATGGCCGCGAGAACCTCCGGCTTGTGCATCCCCTCCTCAAGCGTCGCCAGCACGACCGCGTCATACTGCTTTACGTCGGCGAAGAGCTGCGTCAGGAAGCGATAGATGGTCTCGGGCGGGTTCAACATCAGAAGAGAGGATAGAACGTCGATGACGACCCTGACCCGCCGGCCGGCGTTCTGCTTGAGGACCTCCTTGATGTTGAAGGAGAGTCCGGCGAGGTCGTTGACGTCGTACTTGATCTGGCCTCCTTCCGAGGCGAACCAGAGCGGGACCTGTTGCGACGTCTCGATACCGAAACCTTTCTCGTCCTGCAGTATCTCCTTAACCGACAGCCTCGTCACATAGAGGCAGAAGTCGCCCTGCGCGAGGGCCGACTGCGCGAACCAGTAACCTAGCGCCTCCTTGCCGATGCCCGGAGGTCCGACCACGAGTACAGTCGACCTGTCGGGGTATCCGTCTCCCGCGAGAATCTTATCGAGCGCGAGGACCCCGCTGGAGGCCAAAGAAGGATGTAGGTCGAGCGCTGCGTGAGATAAACCTATTTGACTCCCGCAAGGAAAATTAGCGGGTCGGCTATCTTCTCGGAGGTAACCGAATAATCGCACAAACTCTGTCTCGGAGCCCTTACTGTACTAGGTCAAGGGTCTGCACTCCGTCGCTTGCATCCGGCCCAAAGCAGGTCTGAAAGCCCGACTAACCCATGATAGCGGCGATGTTCTCGCTAATCGGCCTGCCGATGATTCCCTTGTCCGTTATGATAGCGGAGACCAACTCCGGCGGAGTCTCGTCGAAGGCCGGATTCGCCACCGCGATGCCCTTCGGCGCAATTCTCCTGCCCCTGACTCGGACGACCTCGTCCGCCGCCCTCTCTTCAATCACGACCTTCTCGTGCGTGCTCTGCATGTCGAAAGTAGAGTGCGGTGCTGCCGGATAGAACGGAATCCCGTGCCTGCTTGCGAGGACGGCGACTTGGTACGTTCCTATTTTGTTGAAGACGTAGCCGTCCTTCGTTATTCGGTCCGCGCCCACGACCACTTTGTCGACCCTGCCGCGGCTCATCATGTGCCCCACGGCCGTGTCCGAGATGAGAGTGCAATGGAAGCCGTCTCGCACGAGCTCGAACGCGGTGAGACGAGACCCCTGCAGCGCTGGTCGCGTCTCGTTTACAATGACCTTGATGCACTTGCCGGCTTCGCGCGCGGCTCTGATTACGCCCAGCGCAGTACCGTATCCCACAGTGGCCAAGGCGCCGGCGTTGCACTGGGTCATGACCACATCGCCGTCGTCGAGGAGGACTTCCCCGGCCTTTCCGAGGCGCCTGTTGGCCTCGACGTCCTCCTCGGCCATCTCCACCGCCGTGCTTACCGTCGCCCGGACCACATTGTCAACGCCCCCGGCTTGTCCCTTGGCTGCCTTGACGACGCGGTCTATACCCCAGAACAGGTTTACCGCAGTCGGCCTTGTCGAGCGAAGCCCAGCAGCTGCCCGGTCTATCTCTTTCAGGAGCGACTCTCGCGTACTGGCCTTCGAGTTCTGCGCCGCCACGGCCACGCCCATCGCCGCGGCAACGCCTATCGCAGGGGCGCCACGGACCACCATCCTCCTGATTGCGTCGGCCACGCCCTCCCAAGTATCGAACCTCTTGTAGACCAGCTTCTGCGGGAGCAGGGTCTGGTCAATCATCTTCACCCCAGCATCTTCCCAGAGCACAGTGCGAAGCGTGAAGAAGTCTTCCTTCAATCTGCCCGATGCGCAGGCATCTACGTCTAAAAGAGTTTACGCGCTTGAAACGCTTAATATCGGTCGGGCGGTCGCGAAAATCGTTTGGAGAGCGAGGAGAGGACCGAAGACTCGATTGATGCCCTGCTCAAGGGAGGCAGGACCTTCGTCGAGCGGAGCGACAGGTTCGGCGAGCTCGAGCAGTCCGGATACGGCGAAAGAGACGGGAAGAAGCTGCTCCTCAAGGACTATGAAGCGCTCTATCTACTCCACACCTCCAGGATTAACCTGAAGGACGAGGGTGGCAAGGAAGTCACGTTCGATGGCCTAGCAGAGGCCAGCCAGCTGCGCGCGAAGGATAGCTGGACCAAGTTCATAATCTACAGGGACCTCAGGACGAGAGGGTACGTGGTCAAGGAAGGCTTCGGGTTCGGGACGGACCTCAGGGTCTATGAGAAGGGCGACTATCCCGACAAGGCCGCAAAGTTCGTGGTCTTCGCCCTGGACGAGGGCACCAAGAGGAATGTTGAGGACCTTAGCGAGTCGGTCAGGCAGATCATAAAGATGGGGAAGGAGGCGATCGTCGCGGTCATCGAGCGGCGGGGCGAGGTAATCTACTACAGGGTCGGCAGGGCGAACTTCCGAAAGTAGTGCTAGCCTATGAGCTTCAAGGCGTCCTTCTCCATTCTAAGGCCGGTCAACTGTGCCATGATCGGGTTTGCGGTCATAGTAGGCATATTCGTCTCAAAACCCCAAACACTCCACCTTGAGAGCCTCGTGCTGGGTTTCGTCACAGGCTTTGCCATCTGCGCCTACTCGATGGTAATCAACGACTACTACGACATTGAAGTCGACAGGGTGAACCAACCCAGCAGGCCGCTGCCGAGCGGAGCCTTGTCGATGAAGGCTGCTCTTGTGCTCGCTCTTGCTATGCTGGCAATCGGGGTAATCGCTTCTATTGTACTTCTGAACCTCGCCGCGGTCGGAATCGTGTTCCTCTACGCGTTCCTCTCGTGGCTCTACAACTTCAGGGCAAAGAAGTACGGCCTTTCTGGCAACCTGATCGTAGCGTCCTCACTCGCGATACCCTTCATCTACGGAGGGGTAGTTTCGGGCGGCAGCGTCACGAGTTCGCTCCTGCTCTTCATGGCAGGGACGGCGTTCCTTTCAGGTGTGGGCAGGGAGGTCGTCAAGGCGATGGCTGACACGGCAGGGGACGAAAAGCGCGGGATACGCTCTTTCGCGAGGGTCTACGGCATGAGGTCAGCCGCGATGGTCGGCGCCGGGTTCTTCCTCGCATCAGTGGTCTCCAGCCTATTGCCCTTGCTCCTAGTCTCGGTCAGCGTGTTCTACAGGTTCGGGGTCATCGTGCCCGATATCGCTTTCATCTACCTGGCCTACGCCATACTCCACAAGCCGACGGCAGAGGGGGCGCTTAAAGTGAAGAAGCAGGCACTGCTTGGGATGCTCATCGGGCTGATAGTGTTCATCGGCGGGGCGTTCTAGATGTGGGTCGAGAAGTACAGGCCCAAGAAAATCGAGGAGATGATCGGGAACGAGGACTGCAGGATCGCGGCCATCGCCTGGCTCAAGAAGTGGAGGCCGGGCGCGAAAGCCCTGCTGCTCATGGGGCCGCCCGGTACGGGTAAGACCACACTGGCAACCCTGCTTGGGAAGAAGTTCGGGATGCACCTCGTCGACCTGAACGCGAGCGACACCAGGACCAAGGACAAGCTTGACAAGAAGATCGGCGAGGCGATAAGGACGGTCAACCTCTTCGGTGAGAGGTCGCTGATCTTCCTGGACGAAGTGGACGGCCTCCTGGGAAGGTCTGATTATGGCGGTGTGGAGTTCATCAAGGAAGCCGTCAAGCTGACGCAGAATCCCATCATCATGGCGGCCAACAACCAGGATGCCGACGAAATCAAGAAGCTCGGCTCCGTCTGCGTGGCACTAGTGTTCAAGCCGCCGCCTCCGAGGGAGGTAGAGGTCTACCTGAGGAGGATCGCGCGTCTCGAGAAGGTCGAAGTGAGAGACCAAGACATAACGACCTTCGTGACCTCCGCCGGCGGGGACCTGAGGCACGCGATCAATTCGCTGCAGAGCGGCAACACCATCGCGTCGGGCGGGTACAAGGACAAGTCCACCGCAATAGCTCAAGCCTTCGAGGCCTTCTTCGATAGCACCGACTCCGCCGCTGCGCTGGCCGCGCTGAGGAGCGTATCGCTTTCCCCCATGGACAAGGTAAGGGAGCTCAACAGATGCCTAATTAGGTCAAGCCTCCCTCCGAAGAAGATGTCCGAGGCGCTCGGAGTGCTCTCGAGGGCGGACATGCTCATGGGGAAGATCATGAAGAACCAGGAGTGGCGCCTACTCCGCTACCTCGACAACATGCTCGCACACGAGCTGCTCCCGGTCATCCGGGGCCAGAACCTGCGGTACGCGACGGACGACCTGCCTTTCACCACGCTGGTCAGGATATGGAACGACTCGAAGAAGGTGAAAGAGCTCTCCCTCAAGTACGCGTTGCGGGCTCACACTAGTGGTTCCAGCGCGCGCTCCCAGGACATCCCCTTCGTCTTCGCGCTTTGCGCGGTCAAGAGCTTCAGGGAAGGGCTGGAGAAGACGCTCGACCTAGACGAGACATACGATAAGTTCCTGCAGAAGGAGGCCTCGCGATGAAGTTGCTGCTGGGCGCCTGGTTCACCTTGCCCCGGCTGGGCACAGCGGCGTTCTCCTCGCTCATGAAGGCGGGAGTGCAGTACGACAGGGCCCTGGGTTTCAAGGTCGATGCCGCGACGGACATAGCGAGCGCGGTCAAGACGCTTAGTTCGGCGCTCGGCGAGGATGTGGAGCTTAACCTGAGGTGTTTGGTCTGCGGAAAAGAGGCCTGCCCTGGCTGCTCGTACTTGGCAATCTGCGACAGGACCAAGGTCTCGCCCATCTGCCTTTGCGCGGAGCACTCGTCCGGACCCGACGCCTTCGAGGTGTACGAGAAGACCTTCGCAGAGACGCTGGTCAGTTGAAGGCTAACCCGCTCGCTCGCGGGTCGACGGTGGGCCAGTCTGCGAGGAACCTCTCCAGCGCGGCCGAATAGGGGTTGGCGTGGTTCACCCTGAATATCCTTATCCTGTTGAACCTCTTCTCCGTGAGCAGGCCGGCCCTGACCAGGAAGTCTAGGTGGAGCGCGACGGACGAGTGCGATATCCCTGCCCTGCGGGTTATCTCGGAGATGTTGAGCTCGCCGCTCTTCATGATCACGCTCATCACCTTCACCCGCCCGTAGGAGGAGAAGACCTGCTCAACCTCTAACATCGGCGACCATGCCCTTCAACTCATCGACGAGCTGCTCTGCCGAGACCATCGAGAGGCCTATCATAGTGGTCCTCCCGCGCACGCCCTTACCCGAGATCTGCGTCTCGATAATCCCCTTCCTGGAGAGCTCGTTGACGTCGTTCCAGAGCTGCGTGTGGTGATTCGCCGCTATGCCCATGCCTTCGCAGAGCGAGTCGTAACTCTTCTCAACCTCGCCTATCGTGACGTAGGCGGACGCGTTCTTCTTGAGGAGGTTGGATATCGCAATGAGGATGAGCCGCTGGTGCCTGCCAAGATAGGTGAGCTCCTCCTTCTTGAACTGTGGAGGAAGAGAGGCCTTGGCGCGCCTGACGTGGTCAGGCATGACCATGGGAGACCCTGTCATGTCGGCAACCCTCCCGGCCCTGTAGATCAGGTCTAGCGCGTACCGCGCATCGCCGTAGGTGCTCGCTATCTCGGCGGCGAGCTGCAGCGAGTCCTCCCCGATGCAGTCGTCGTTGAAAGCTTCCTGGCTGCGCGACTCCAGGATGTCGTAGAGCTGCTCGTCGGAGTACGGACCGAGGGATATCTCGTTCCACTGGAGCGAGCTAAGGGTACTGAGGTCTACCGCCTTCAGGTAGTCGAGCGTCTTGGATATCAGCAGCGAGGAGAAGACCTGCGAGTCGCGCGAGATTTCGCGGAGCCTGGTTATCGTGTAAAGCGACGAAGGGTCGGAGGTGACGAGCGCGTCGACCTCGTCGAAAGCCACCACCAGGTGTATCTTGTCAGCGGTGAGGGCGTCGAAGAAGGTCTGGAGGAGCTCCTCGAAACCGAAACCCCGGGACGGATAGTCGTGACCCAGGAAGCGCAGGCCCTTTGTCAGGACGGCCTGTAGCGACCGGTCGATGCGGCAGTTGACGTGGAAGAACTTGACCCGGTTGCCGTACAGCATCGCCTTTTTCTCGAGCACCACGCCGAGCTTCTTGGCGAGCATGGTTTTTCCTGCGCCCACGGGGCCCCAGAGCAGGACATTCTGGCTCATCCGGTCAGAGCGCTCTACGACGCCCTGGAAGTATGCCTCCAGCGTCTTCATCTGATCCGCTCTGTGCGGCGTGGACGATGGAACGTACTCCGGAACGAGGACGCTTTCGTTCCTGAATACAGTGTGTTCCAAGGTCATCCCGAATCGTCAATTTGTTCGATTTTCTGTATATAACCATGATTACCACGGCCGGTACCGATTACCTAGGGAGTAGAGTGAAAGTGATTCCGCGCCGTCTTAATAGCCTCAAAACGCCGGGTGGCAGGACATGAAGGCGGTTCGCTTCCACCAGTACGGAGGGCCAGAAGTGCTACAGTATGAGGACGCCCCGGACCCTGTCAGGGGAGCGGGCCAAGTGCTAGTGAGGGTCAAGGCCTGCGCGCTCAACCGCCTGGACATCTGGGAGAGACAGGGACCGCCGAGGACGAAGGTCAAGCTTCCCCACATTTCTGGCTCTGATATCTCGGGCGTAGTGGAAGAGCTTCCCGAGGGCGAGAAAGAGCTGCAGGTAGGAGCAGAGGTCATAGTCAACCCGGGCATCGGGTGCGGGCACTGCGAGAAATGCCTGACCGGAAAGGACGATCAGTGCAGATACTACGGCATCATCGGGAGCGAGTTCGACGGAGGCTATGCAGAGCTCGTGTCGGTCCCCCGGCAGAACGTCATCCCGAAACCAGAGAGGATGGACTTTGTCCAGGCGGCCTCCGTCCCGCTGGTATTCCTGACCGCCTACCACATGCTGGTCACGAAAGCGGCGGTCCTCGCGGGCGAGACAGTCCTCGTGCTGGGTGCCGGCTCAGGCGTGGGGGTCGCGGCGATACAGATTGCCAAGGCGCATGGCGCGAACGTTATCGCCACCGCCGGGAGCGACTGGAAGCTCAAGAAGGCGGTCGAGCTAGGAGCGGACAGCGTGATCAACCACTATACGCAGGACATCGTCCAGGAGGTCAAGAAATATACCGAGGGGAGGGGAGCCGACGTCGTCGTCGAGCATGTGGGAAGCGCGACCTGGGACAAGAGCATAAAGTCGGTCGGCAAGGGAGGCAGGATAGCCATCTGCGGGGCCACGACCGGCTACGAGGCGGTCACGGACCTGCGTTACCTCTACAGCAAGGAGATCACGGTCTACGGCACCTTCATGGGAGGGAGCGGTGAGCTCTTCAGGGTCATCGAGTTATTCAAGCAGAGGAGGCTGAGGCCCGTCGTCGACCGCGAGTATGCGCTTAGCGCGGCGGCCGAGGCACAGACGAGGATGGAAAAGGGCGAACACTTTGGCAAGCTCGTCCTGAGGCTGTAGCGGTCGCTTCCTCTACAACAGCGAGCGCTACGTTACTGTTATCTGGACAGGGGCTGTCTTGCCGGAGGTGCTTCCCTTCTCCAGGTAGCTCCGCCTTCCCCAGCTGATATCGACACTCCCCAAAAGCTTGACCTTGCCCTTGCCAAGAGACGACGCAGGGATCTCGTACGCCTTGACCACATCCAGGTACTTGGATTTAGCGTCCTCGACACTGTCGGGTATGATTGGGGCGCTGCCGTCCTCATGGATTATGGAGGTCCAGATCCGATAGGGTAAGTCCGGGTCTCGGCTCCAGTAGAACTTCCCCCTCCTGACTTCCTTTCCAGTCGTCGCCAACTCCTTCCCGAGGGCGCCCGCCCTCCGGATCGACGAGGTCATCACCAGGCGCGCCAGCTTGTCGTTGTCCTCGTAGGCAACGGTCCAGACGTTGGGGATGAACGACTCGCGTAGTCCGCCGACTATCCTGTACCCGAGTCGTAGCTTGACTGTCTCGTCGAGTTTGTACTCCCTGCTTTCAGGAATCAGCTTCAGGTCGGTGAGCGAGGTTGGGCCCCAAGAATACTCGCTCCGCCTGTTCATCAGAGACATGGACTGAAGCTCGCACAACTTGGTGGTTATAAATCTGAACAGAGGCCGTTTTCCGCTCAGCCGCCCCTTTTCGTCAGCCTCTGGAACGCCTATAAGCAATTAGGAGGGCGAGCGGGTTTCCCATGAGCTCGGGGGACGGCGCTGACAAAGGAGAGAAGAGGCAGTTCAGTGGGACGGCTCCAAGGGCGTCCACCTCCGGGAAGATGGGGCCCAGGTACCAGGAGAAGCATGACCACATCAGGGGCCGCGGGCTCATCTCGTCGTCTGCGCTCGGGCTCTCCGACGGACTCATCACGAACCTTGCATTCCTCACTGGGTTCGCCGCTGCCGCCGACATCGGCCTGGTAAGGTTCGCCGGGCTGGCCGCCATGCTTGCTGGGACGGTCTCGATGTTCTTCGGTGGGATTCTCGCTGCACGCTCTGAGCTGGACCTGTTTAGGGCAGACTCGAGTCGCGAGGAATACGAGATCAAGAACGAGCGCGAGGAAGAGATCATGGAGCTCAAGGACCTCTACATGGAGAAGGGTCTGACCGCGCAAGAGGCGGACATGGTTGTGTCCAGGGTCTCGGCGGACAAGGACAGGTTCCTTGAGGACATGCTCGTGAACGAGCTGCACATACACAGGGCTCACCTTGAGAGCCCCTACAAGCTGGGTGCCACGATAGGGCTGTCGTTCCTCGTGGGGGCGGTGGTGCCGCTTATTCCATACTACGTCTTCGCCACGAAGGAGTACGCACTGGTGACTTCCGTGGTCTTCTCGTTGATATTCCTGTTCAGCGTGGGAGTGTGGAAGGGGACCATAGTCGGCAGGGCAGTCTGGAAGAGCGGGCTCGAGACCCTTCTGATCGGCGCTGGCGCCGCCGCTATCCTGTTTGTGATAGGTACGTTCCTAGGTTTCGTGTGAGCCCGCCATCGCTGTGACTATCTAGAGAGGGTTTCCGAACCTCTCGAGAGAAGCTATTTCGCGCAGAGGCTTCCTGTCCTTCTTGCCAATGATTTTCTTGACTGGAAACCCGAACCCGACCGCGGCCGATACGGAGAACTCCCTCGGGATGTTGAACTCGATCCTCATGCTCTCCTCCTGGAACACTGTGGTCAGGCCCGACGCGACGCCGTAGCTCCAGGCGACGACCTCCATGTCCTGGACAGCCCTCCCGGCGTCGAAGACGTGGAACGGGAACTTTGGTGACGTGAGCACTACGACAGCGAAATCAGCACCAGAAATCCATCCTCCGTATGGGCACGACGAGGCGAGCTTGGATATCCCCTCCGCCGTCCGCAACAGGATAAAGTGCCAGTGCTGCTTGTTATTGCCACTGCCCGTGTACCTCGCGGCTTCGAGGACCTTCATTATTACATCGTCTGGGACGGGCGTCTTGGAAAATTCGCGGATGTCCAGCTTGGTGACCACAGAGGCGAAGGTGTCCATGTTCGAGCAACCGGCCAGCCCGGATTTAAGCGGCGCCCTAGGTGCAGACACTCGCGATTAGGTTCCGGTAGACCGTTTCGGCCGACTCCAGCTGGTCCATCGTGACGAACTCGTCGAAGATGTGGGCCTGTTTTACGCTGCCGGGGCCGAGTACGACCGTCGGTATCCCCAGCCGACCGTAGTCGGGCGCCTCTGTCCCGAAGGGAGCTATGACTGCGGCTGAACCGGTCAGCTGCTCCCCGAGTCTCACAATCTCGGCGTTCCGCGCGACGGAGAGCGGGAGCGTCTCGTAGAGGACTTCGATGTCCGCCGTGAACTGCTTGTCCTTCTTGTGTATCGACTCAGCGACCGCCCCGAGGCCGTTCAGTATGGTCCGGCCGTCGTGTCCCGGTATCGTCCTGGAGTCGATGGTCAGGTCGCACGATTCCGGTATCACATTGCCCTTGGTCCCGCCTCCTATCACCGTCGGCGTGATAATGGTCCGTCCCAGGTCCTCGTCGACCGGTTTCCCCAGTTCTCTTCTCAGCGGTCCGAGCTTCTCGATAAACGCGACCGTCTTTTCTATTGCGTTGACTCCCAAAGAAGGGTCGCTCGCATGCGCGCTCTTCCCGTGCACCGTCACCCTGCAAGTGACAGTGCCTCTGTGCCCCCTTACCACCTTCATCTCTGTGGGCTCACCAACCACGCCGCAGCGCGCCGTGATCCCATCCAGTTTCTTAGCTGCGATAAGCGCCCTCAGGCCGTCGAACCCGACCTCCTCGCCGGCAGTAGCGACGAAGCTTAGCGACCTCTTCAGGGGCCTGCGCTTGACCGAACCTATGGCTACCAGCATGGCTGCAATCCCGCCCTTCATGTCGGCGGAGCCCCTGCCGTAAATGCGCCCCTCCCTCAGTCTGCCCTCGAAGGGAGGCGAGGTCCACGCGGAGCTGTCTCCCGGAGGCACGACATCAATGTGACCGGCGAGCAGGAGACCGGCGGACTCTCCCTTGATTGTGGCGACAAGGTTGGCCCGCCCAGGCGCGAATCGGTGCAACTCCACACTTGCGCCTTCGAAGTGCATGTCCCTTAGGGTGTCAGAGATGAAGCGCGCGCATGCTTCTTCGTTCCCCGGCGGAGACACGGTGTCGAAGCCTATCAGCGACTGAGTCAGCTGTGCTACGTCCATCCGCTCGTGATGCGGTGCCGCTCGCTAAATGAAGTTCGCGCAAGCTAGGGTTATAGCACCTTTCGCCGGGCGTCCAACCTCGATGAGCAGCGTCATCAGCGTTAAGAAAGTGACTGTTGAATATGAGGGCAAGAAGGCGCTGCAGGGCCTCGACTGGAAGGTGCGACGCGGCGAGAGCTGGGCAGTAATAGGGCCCAACGGCTCGGGAAAGACCACTCTCATGAGCATG
>Ga0302324_100004602_pt1 | contig 30400 bp, 25 predicted proteins | sample Palsa_T0_1_FD_201949 | JGI IMG/M metagenome (GOLD analysis project Ga0302324, IMG submission 201949) | Peat permafrost microbial communities from Stordalen Mire near Abisko, Sweden - Palsa_T0_1 | ecosystem: Environmental > Terrestrial > Soil > Palsa > Peat permafrost | place: Sweden: Abisko...
CAGGCCGACGAGCTCAAGCATCTCTTCGACGCTGTCGCGGACGGCGGCGGCCGCGGCGCGGCCGATGAAGGGGCGCAAGCCATAGCCGGCCTTCATCTCGGCGCCGATGCGGACATTCTCGTACACCGAAAGCTCCGGAAATATCTCGGTGATCTGGAAAGTGCGCGCCATGCCCAGCGCGACCCGCCGGTAGGCCGGCAGCGCCGTGATGTCGCGGCCGTCGAATGCGATCGATCCCGAGGTCGGCGCGAAAAAACCGCTGATCAGGTTGAAGAAGGTGGTCTTGCCGGCGCCGTTCGGACCGATGATGGCGCGCAATTGCCCCGGCGGCACGGCGAGCGAGACGTCGCGCACCGCGACCAGGCTGCCGAACCGCTTGGTGACATTCTTGATGTCGAGGACGTTCATGCTCGTGACGTCTGGCGGATGACGCCCAGCAGCCCGCGCGGGAAGAACAGCACCACCAGCACGAACAAGAGCCCGACGAAGGACATCCAGTTGACCGTCACGCTGGAGAGGTAGTCCTGCAGGATCACGAAAACGGCGGCGCCGAGCAGGGGCCCCCAGAACGTCCGCATGCCGCCCATGACCGCCATCATCACGAAGTCGCCGGACTGGCTGTAGTGCAGCCCGCGCGGATCGGCGAAATTGTTGGTGAGGGCGTAGAGAGCGCCGGCGACCCCGATGAAGAAGCAGGACAGCGTAAAGGCGAGCCAGATGTGGCGTTCGACCGGGATGCCGAGAAAGCGGGCACGCCGCTCGTTCTCGCGGATCGCCACCATGGTGCGGCCGAACGGCGAGCGCAGGATCAGGGCCATCACCGCGGTGACGAGCGCGAAGAAGAACAGCACGAAGTAGTAGAAGGCAATTTCGTTCGACAGGATGTCGATGGAAAACCAGCCGAAATCGAGGGGCTGGCGGGAAAAGCCGCGCAAGCCGTCGTCGCCGCCGGTGAGCGAGCTCCACTGGAAGGCGATGTAGTAGAAGACCTGGCCGAAGGCGATCGTGACCATTGCGAAATAGACGCCGCGGCGGCGCACGATGAGGGCGCCGAGCAGGCCGCCGGCGACGCCCGCCAGCAGCATGCCGAACAGGATCGACAGCGGCGAGCTCATGGTGAGGAATTTGAGCGACAGGCCGGCGCCGTAGGCACCGAGGCCGAAATAGGCGGCGTGGCCGAATGACAGCACGCCGGTGAATCCAAGCAGGAAGTTCACCGACATCGCCGCGAGCGCGAGCACGAGGACGCGGGTTCCGAGCGCGGTGTAGCCGCCGAGCGGGGGCAGCCAATAGGGCGCGAGCAGCAGCACCGCCCAGACGGTGACGAGCGCCAGCAGGCCGCGGGCGTCGAGGCCCTTGCTCATGTCATCATGCCTTCCTCGCCGAACAGGCCGCGCGGCCTGATCAGCAGCACCACCGCCATCAGCACGTACATGATCGCCTCGCTGGCGGACGGCAGGAACACGGCGGTGACGCCGGACGCGACGCCGATCAAGAGGCCGCCGAACAGCGTCCCCGGCAGGCTGCCGACGCCGCCGACGATGATGGCGATGAAGCTCGGCATCAGCAGCCCGGTGCCCATGGTCGGCTCGAGGCCGAGCTGGCCCGCGGCGAGAACGCCGCTGAGCCCGGCCAGGAAGATTCCCACCGCGAAATTGAGCGAGCGCAGCATCCCGACATTGATGCCGAGCGCCGCCACGGTTTCGAGATCGAGGGTGCCGGCGCGGATGCGGATGCCGAGCCGCGTGTAGCGCAACAGGCCGAACAGCAGGGCGACCGAGGCCACCACCGTCAGCACCATGAACAGGCGATATCCCGTGATGAAGAAGAATTCATAGCTCAGCGGCTGTGCCAGGAATTCCGGGATCGTCACGGGCTTGCCCTGGGCGCCCCAGATGAAGCGGGTGCCGTCCTCGATGATGAAGGCGAGGCCGAAGGTGAGCAGCAGGCTGTAGAGAGGGTCGCGCCCGTACAGCGGGCGGATCAGGACGCGCTCCACCGCGAGCCCGATCACGGCGGTCAGCAGCGGCGCCAGCAGCAGCGCACCCCAGAATCCCACATAGGGGGTGATCGTGTAGGCGATATAGCCGCCGATCACGAGGAAGCCGCCATGGGCGAAGTTGATGACGTTGCTCAGGTTGAGGATGAGCGACAGGCCGAGCGCCATGAGCACATAGAAGGCGCCGATGATCAGGCCGTTCGTGACGTTGAACAGCAGGAGTTGCGTCATGGATCAGCACTCGCGAAGGAGCATTGCGGGGGCGGGGTGGCGGAGGTCCCGCCAAAATGCACCGGCCCGGAGCAGGTCGCATGTCCGGGCCGGGCCGAGATGTCGTTTACGTGGACCGCCGCTCAGGCGGGCCACTGCAGGGTGCAGCCGGTCTCCGCTACCGGCGGCGAGGTCGTGTCGCCGGCGACGATGTTGTCGACCCGGAACAGGTCCTGCGGATCGGTGGCGCCCTTGGCCTGGGCCTCGCCGACAAAGGCCGACGTCATCAACTGATGGTCGCCCTTGCGGTAGTAAACCTTGTTGGGCTGCAGCTTGACCTCCGGCGGCAATTCGAAATCGCCGAGCGCCTGGGCGAGCTTGAAGGAGTCGAGCGTCTTTTCCCGGTTGGCGGCGAGCGCGAAGCTGTAGATCGAGGCGTAGCCGAACCAGGTGCGCGCGGTCGGCACCTTGCCGTTGCTGCGCTTGCGGGTCTCGGCGACGAATTCGGCGAGGTGAGGGGTGTTGGCCTGCTTCCAGTACCATTCGAACATCCAGATGCCGATGCGCGCCTCCGGCGGCAGCGCTTCGAGGGATTCGAGCTCCTGCTGGGTGCCGGCGACATGGATCTGCCTGTTGATGCCGAACTGGACGATCTGCTTGAGGCAATTGACCATGTCGGAGCCCTGCGGCAGCAGCAGCAGGACGTCGGGGTTGGCGGCGCGCGCCTTGATCAGGTAGGCGGAGAAATCGCTGGTGCCGAGCGGCGCCAGCTCGTTGCCGGTCACGGTGCCGCCGAGCTTCTTGAGGTTTTCCGCGCAGGCTTCCTGCAGGGTGTGGCCGAACGCATAGTCCGGCGTGATGAAGTGCCACTTCTTGCCGTATTTGGTGAACAGCAGCTCGGAAACCGAATTCGCCTCCATCCGCGTGGTGTTGCAGACGCGGTAGACGTTCCACTTGCAATCCTTGCCGGTGATGCCGTCGGTGTGGCCGCCCGATACGATGTGCAGGACCTTCTTCTCGGCGGTCACCTGGGCCATCGCCTGGGCGATGCCGGAATTGACGTCGCCGATGATGAAGTTCACCTGGTCGCGCTCGATCAATTTCCGGGTCTTCTGCACTCCGGTGCCGACGTCGTTGGCCGAATCCTCCACCAGCAATTCGAGCTGGCGGCCGAGCACGCCGCCCTTGGCGTTGATGGTGTCGACCGCGAGCCGGGCGCCGATCACCTCGTTCTGGGCGACGGCGGCATAGACGCCGGTCAGCGGATCGACCATGCCGATCTTGATGGGGCTCTCACCGCGCGCCTCGATGATGAACGGAGACGCGATCTGGGCGGCACCGACGGCGGCGCCCGCCTTGAGCAAGGTGCGCCTGTCGAAGCGGTGTGAAAGCGCTGGGCGTGCCATGGTGTGTCCTCCTGAAAATTCTTTATGATCGGGCGATGCAACGCGCCGTTGCGGCGATCTTATGACAATTCGCCGCCCGCTTCACAAGGCTGGGGCTAGGCCTTTCGTCGCATCCAGGGCGGGTTGGGGTCGCAAAATGATTTGCGACCTACTCTCCGCGATGGAACGGAATGAAGCCGTCCCGATTGGGCATTTTCACGTGAGGCAGCGTCTGCGCATTCATGGTCTCGGTGTCGCCGATGACGCCGTTCAGGCTGAGAATGTAGGCGGCGACCGCATAGACCTCGTCATTGCTGAGCGACTTGGAGTCGACGTACGGCATCGCGCGGCGCACGTAATCGAACAAGGTCGTCGCGTAAGGCCAGTAGCTGCCGACCGTCTTGACCGCGGGCTTGTCGCCCGCCAGCGTGCCCATGCCGCCCACCAGCCGGTCGTTGGGCTGGCCGGCGCCCTTGGCGCCATGGCAGGCTTGGCATTTCGTGTTGAAGACCTCCTCGCCCTGCTTGGGGGTGCCGCTGCCGGGCGGCAGCCCGGCGCCGTCGGGGCCGATGCTGATGTCCCAGGCGGCGAGATCCTCGGGCGAGATCGGCTTGCCGAGATTGGGCGATTGCGCGAACGCCGCCGAGCACAGGGCGAGCAAGGTGCCGGCAGCAAGGAGCTTACGCGTAGACATTTTTCACCTCGCCCTTGTCGGAGACGCCCCAGCTCGTGATCATATTATTGTGGAAGTTGCCGCGGTCGCCGCGCAGCGCGATGAGCTGCGCGCGGTTCGGCTGGACATAGCCGGTTTCGTCGGTGGAGCGGCTTTGCAGCGTCACCGGCGCGCCGTCCCACCGCCACGGCATCCGGAACCGCGTCAGCGCCTTCGGCAGCACCGGCTCCTGCAGGGCGGCGAGGCCCCAGCTCTTGCCGCCGTCGGCCGACACTTCGACCTTGGCGATCTTGCCGTAGCCGGACCAGGCGAGGCCGGAGATCTCGTAGAGACCGGGTCCGCGCATGGTGAGGCCGGGCGACGGATGGGTGATCACCGATTTCGCCTCCATCGGGAACACGAATTGCAGCGATTTCCCGCTCGGCAGGGTGACCGTGTACTTCGAGGTCTCGTCCTTGGTCATGGTCGGCCCCTCCGTGAGCTTGATCCGGCGCAGCCATTTGACGTTCATATTGCCCTCGAAGCCGGGCAGCAGCAGGCGCACCGGATAGCCGTTGGAGGGGCGCACGCGTTCGCCGTTCTGATAGAGCGCGACCATCGCGTCATCCATCGCCTTTTCCAGCGGGACGCTGCGGCTCATGCCGGCGGCGTCGGCGCCCTCCGCGAGCAGCCATTTCGCGGACGCGTCGACGCCGGCTTCCTCCAGCAGCACCGAGAGCTTGACCCCGGTCCATTCCGAGCACGACAACAGGCCGTGGATCGCCTGGATATTGACCGGCGCGGGGGCTTTCTGGAACAGGATGCCGCTGTTGCCGGCGCATTCGAGGAAGGCGATGCGCGACACCAGCGGATAGCGCGAGAGATCATCGACGGTGAACACCAGCGGACGTTTCACCAGGCCGTGGATGACGACGCGGTGGGCATCGGGATTGATATCGGGAATGCCGCTGTGAGAGCGCTCGTAATGCAGGCCGCTGGGCGTCATCATGCCGTTGAGCCGCTGGTGCGGCGTGCGTGCGGACCCCGTCCCCGTGGTTCCCGGCGCCGAGGCCCAGGTGCGCGCGACCTTTTCCTCGAACTTGGAGGGCTGGCCGTAGCCGACGAACCCGGCGCCGGGGATTTGCATCCAGGGCTCGACCGGCAGCGGCTCCGCGCTGAGGCGGGACGGCGCGATGCCCGCGCCCACCGCCGCCGCGCTCGCTGCCAGGAACATGCGGCGGTGAAGCAGGCCGTTGCCCGCCACCTGCTCGTGGCTTTCCGGCGAATCTTTCATGATGGCTTCCTCCCTGAGGTCTTTCTGTTGAGACATTCTAGTCGGTTTCACGCGGCTGGGAACGGGTAATTGCGACCGGGCCCGCGGAGGCTTGCCGGGGTTCGCATGTAAGCAGGCACATTTTTTGCGAACATGCCGTTCCACAAATAACGTGCGGTTCGACGAAGGAGACGGTCCGATGGACCAGCCACGGCTTCATCGTTTCATTTCGGCCATGCCGAAGGCGGAACTGCATCTGCACATCGAGGGGACGCTGGAACCCGAGATGATGATGGAGCTCGCCGAGCGCAACGGCGTCACGCTGCCTTATGCCGATGTCGACGCGATCAGGGCAGCCTATCGTTTCAACTCGCTCCAGGACTTTCTCGACCTCTATTACGCCGGCATGTCCGTGCTGCGGACCCGGCAGGACTTTTTCGACCTCGCCTACGCCTATCTCACCAGGATGGCGGCGCAGAACGTGACCCATGTCGAGGTTTTCTTCGATCCGCAGGGTCACACCGGGCGCGGCGTGTCCTTCGACACGGTGCTGTCCGGATTGACGGACGCGTTCGACCGGGCGCTGCGGGAGTTCCGGATCACTTCCAAGCTCATCATGTGCTTTCTGCGGCACCTGTCTGAGGAACAGGCATTCGACACGCTGGGGCACGCCTGCCGCTGCAAGGCGCATATCTTCGGCGTCGGGCTCGATTCCTCGGAGAAAGGAAACCCGCCGTCGAAATTCGCGCGCGTCTACGCGCAGGCGCGGCAGGAGGGGTTCGTGCCGGTGGCCCATGCGGGCGAAGAGGGGCCGCCCGCCTATGTGTGCGAGGCGATCGATCTCCTGAAGGTCAGGCGCATCGATCACGGCAACCGGGCGCTCGAGGACCCCTTGCTGGTTGCCCGCATCGCGCGCGAGCAAATTCCCATGACGATCTGCCCGTTGTCCAACAAGCGCCTTCAAGTATGCCCGGACCTGCGACTGCATCCCTTGCGACGCATGCTGGAGGCGGGGCTCATGGTGACCGTCAATTCCGACGATCCGTCCTATTTCGGCGGTTATGTGAACGAGAACTTCGTCGCGGTGCAGGAGGCGCTGGCGCTGACCGCGGCCGAGGTCGCGACGCTCGCCCGGAATTCCTTCATCGCATCGTTCATGACGGAGGCGGAGAAGGCAGCGGCTCTGGCCGCCTTCGATGCGTTTCACGCGAAATGGTGAAAGCCCCGTCATTCCGGGGCCGGCCGCAGGCCGGAACCCGGAATCCAGGCTGAGGTAGATTCCGGGTTCGGCGCTCCGCACCGCCCGGAATGACTTCTCCAGGTTACGGCAGATAAACCGGCTTCGGCCGTTCGTTCAACTCGATGTAGGTGCCCCAGGGATCGGTGATGAACGCCAGCGAGACGCCGGATTGTTCATTCTTGGTGTAGGGCCGGTCGAGCTTGATGCCGGCCGCTTCGAGCTTCTTGATAAAGCCCGGCAGGTCGACCACGTCGAAGCCGATGTGGTCGAGCACCCGCCCTTTGGTGGGGGCCTGCGCCGCATCGGCCTTGTTGAACCGCAGCTGAACGCCGGGGATGTCGTCGACCGGAGCATTGTTGCGCGTGCTGGGCTTGGCGCCGAAGGTCTTGGCGTACCAGGCCTGGATCTGAGGAATCGAGGCCTCCGGCACGAAGAAGTGGACATGCTCGTTGCGGATCGGTTCGCTCTGGTTCTTGTTTTCCAGAATTTCAATTCTCAGGCCGTCCGGTGTCTGGACATAGGCTTGATCCAGCCTGCCGTTGTTTCCAGGCAGTACCGGCACGCCGGCGGCCTTCCACTTGGCGACGGATTCCTGGACGTTCTTGACGACGAAGCCGACGTGGTTCACCACCGATCCGACCGAGCCGGCGGTCGGCGGCGGCGAGGCTGCGCCGAGATTGAGGTTCACGACGACACCGGGAAACGTCACGCGTTGACGAGGACCGTCGCTGCTCGCGACGCCGCCCATGCCGACGAAAATCTTCTTGTTGGCTTCCACGTCGCGTGAATTGAGATGCCAGTGTCCCATGGTCACGCCGGCTTCATTGGGCGCGTAGGGTTGTGCCCAGGCGGTCCCCACAGTCAGGCTCGATACGAGCCATAGAGCTGAAATAATTCGTTTCATCGGTGTCTCCCTGTTGACGTCGCATTCGTCCGTGCGATCGGCGTGTAGTTTAGCACTCGGCCGGGGAGCGCGTAAGTACGTCCACGGGGTTTTCCGGCCTGCGTTCCGGCGTGGCGTGCAATACATTCCCAGGCCCGAGGCTCCCCAGCCAGTAGTGCGATCCAGACAGATGGTTCCCATACTCATGAACACGGCGATCCCTGATCCCGCGGCCGGATTGTCGAGCGAGGAGGCTCGGCGCCGCCTCGCAGCCACCGGAGCGAATGCCGTTCAAGACGTGGTCCAGCGTCCGATCAGCCGGGCCCTGAAGAAGATGTGGGCCCCGGTGCCGTGGATGCTCGAGGCGGCGGTCCTGCTGCAGTTGGCGCTCGGCGAATATATCGAAGCTTCCGCCGTCGGGTTTCTCCTGGTGTTCAATGCGGGCCTGGGATTCTTCCAGGAGGGCCGCGCCCAGGCGACACTCGAAGCCCTGAAATCCCGCCTGGCCCTGACTGCATCGGCCCGGCGCGACGGCGTCTGGAAGACGCTTCCGGCGGCCGAACTGGTCGAGGGCGACGTGGTCAAGCTGTCGCTCGGCACCGTCGTCCCCGCCGACGTTCGATTGATCGACGGATCCGTCCTGGTCGACCAATCCATGCTCACCGGCGAATCCGTGCCGATCGAGGCCGGACCCGGCTTTGCGGCCTATGCCGGCGCGCTGATCCGGCGCGGCGAGGCGGTCGCGGAAATCGTCGCGACCGGCGAGCGCACGAAATTCGGGCGCAGCGCCGAACTCATTCGTACCGCCCATGTGGAAAGCACGGAGCAGAAGGCGATCTTTCGCGTGGTGCGCAACCTCGCTCTGTTCAACGGCGGCGTGACCATCCTGCTCGTCGCCTATGCCGTGCATTTGGCGATGCCGCTTGGCGAGATCGCGCCGCTGGTGCTGGTCGCCGTGCTCGCCTCGATTCCGGTGGCGCTCCCGTCGATGTTCACCCTCGCGGCGACGGTGGGGGCACGAGCCGTGGCGCAGCGCGGCGTGCTGCCGACGCGGCTCTCGGCGCTCGATGAAGCGGCCGGGATGGACGTCCTGTGCGCCGACAAGACGGGAACGCTGACACGCAACGAATTGGCGGTCATCGCCGTTCACGCCCTGCCGGGCTTCGACGAGGCGCAAATCCTGGCGATGGCGACGCTGGCGAGTTCGGACGGCGGCGCCGACCCGGTCGATGCCGCCATCCGCGCGGCTTCCCGGCCTGAGTTCGTGGCGCGCTGGAAACTCGTCGCCTTCACGCCTTTCGATCCGACGCGAAAGATGTCGGAGGCCGCCGCAGTCGACGTGAAGGGCAAGCGGTTGAGGATCGTCAAGGGCGCGTTCGCGGTCGTCTCCGCGATAGCCGAAGCGGCTCCTGCGGCGGCGGCGATGGTCGAAGAACTCCAAGTCAAAGGCTTTCGCGTTCTCGTTGTCGCTGAGGGGGCGGCCGTGCCGTTGCACGTCGCGGGGGTGATCGCGCTGAGCGATCCGCCGCGCGAGGATTCGGCGGCGCTGATCGCCCAATTGCGCGGCCTCGGCGTGCGGACGGTGATGGTGACCGGCGACGCCCCGGTGACGGCACGCGTCGTTGCGGACGCGGTCGGAATCACCGGGCCGATCTGCACGACCATGCCGCCGCCCCAAGCCATCCGCGCCGAGCAATTCGGCGTCTTCGCCGGCGTATTGCCCGAGGACAAGTACGCGCTGGTCCAGGCGTTCCAGCGCGGCGGCCACGTGGTCGGCATGTGCGGCGACGGCGCCAATGACGCGCCGGCGTTGCGGCAGGCGCAGATGGGCATCGCCGTCTTCACCGCGACCGACGTGGCGAAATCGGCGGCCGGCATCGTGCTGACCGAACCCGGCCTCGGCGGCATCGTGGTCGCCGTGCAGGAGGGGCGAACGACGTTCCAGCGCATCCTGACCTACACGCTGCGGTCAATCGTCCACAAGGTCGCCCAGGTACTGTTCCTGCTGGCGGGGCTGGTCATTTCCGGAACCGCCGTGCTGACGCCGTTGCTGATGGTGCTGATGATGGTGGCGGGCGATTTCTTCGCGCTCTCGTCGGCAACCGACAATGTGCGGGGATCGCCGCGCCCCAATGTCTGGCGGATCGGAAACCTCACCATCGTCGGCATCGTGCTGGGATTTTGCGATCTCGTCTTCTGCATCGCCAGCGTCGCGACCGGGCGCTTCGGCCTCGGCCTCGACGACGAGACCTTGCGGACGCTGACGGTGGTCACGCTGGTCTACAGCGGCCAGGCGATCTTCTATGTCTCGCGGGAGCGCCGGCATCTGTGGAGCTCGCGGCCCGGTTCCTGGCTGATCGCATCGTCGATCCTCGACATCGCGCTGTTCACCACATTCGCGACGCAGGGCATTCTGATGGCGCCGTTGCCGGCAACCATCGTGGCCTCCCTGTTCGGAGCGGCGATCGTGCTGGCGTTCTGCCTGGACACGGTGAAGGTCATGCTGTTCCGGCGTTTCGCCGTCGCGTGACGCTTATGAACTGATTACGGCGCGCTTCTGCCGCTGTCATCGCCCGGCTTGACCGGGCGATCCAGTAAACATCGACCGCGAGTACTGGATTGCCCGGTCAAGCCGGGCAATGACATCAATTGGGGAGCGCGATCGAAAAAATGTGCGAGTTTAATTGCGCGTTGGCGCCGATGCTGCGGCGAGGGGGCTCGAAGGCGGCGACTTCGTCGCGGTCTGGACCCTCGGATCATATTCCTCGAGCCGCACGAGGATGTCCTTCACCGGGCTGTCGGCCCACGCGTGGTTGACGAAATCCCGATGCGAGATGGGGCCGGCCGGCAGGAACGTGACGCTGCCGGCCATATGGTCTTGCCGCAATTCGGAGTCGAATGGCACCGACTTGGCTTTGAGTATCTGCTCCAGGTCGACGTTGTGATGTCGCGTGTGTGGCGTGTAGGAACTCACGAAAAACGCCGACCTGTTTTCCGCGATCCAGTTGGCGAACCTGTCTATCCCGCTGTAGAGGGCATCGAGCATGACGATCCCGTGCAGGCGCGACGGCTTTATGCCGCCATGGTCCAGGACCGCCAGCGTCGGCCCGAACCCGCCGCTATAGGCCACGATCACGATCGGCATGTTGGCGAATACATGCGCCGTTCGCGGGTCGCCGTGGAGCTCGGCGAGTTGGTGGGCGGCCTCGTCGAGGAACCGCTTGAATCCTCCCGGCTCGCTGAATTTTCCGGGATTCGAATCCGCGGCGTCGACGGCGAACTGCGGTGCGACCAGGACCGCATTCATGCCCGACTCCGAAATCTGCGCGGGCACCTGTTGGCGGTCGCGGACATCGCGCGCGAGAATGGCACCGTGGCCGTGGAAGAATACGATCATCACGGCGGGCCGATTGGCGTCGAATCCCGGCGGAATGTGAAGCAAAACATGGGGATCACTGTAGGTCCCCGATCCACGGGTGTGGCCCTCCACGGGGAAAGGCGCCGTCTCGAACTCGACCAGGGCCGTCTTCGGATCGCCGTCGAGCGGAATGCGCGGGATCATCTGCGCCGGCGCAGTGCGGGGAGGCGGGACAACGCTCTCCAACGTGGCAACGCGGGTGAGCGACTTGCTCTTGGCCTCGTTGACCTTGTCGGGGTCCTTGTCCCTCGCCCGGACCGGCTGCGGGGCGTAATAGCTCACGCTTTGTACCCTCGTGATCGGGATGCCGGCGATGCGGTTTACCGCGCTCGGGCGCGCGTCCGGCGCGTTACGCACGGCCCGGTCGATCGCTCCAGCCGCGTCCGTCCCGGCCGCGAGTATCATCGGGTGACTGGACCTGGCGAGTGAATCCGACTTGCCGGACCTGACCACCTCCGCGGCGGCGTAGCGATTGTTGGATGGCGCCGCAGCGTAGGAAGAGGGGACCGCAGCGTAGCCGTCGGTGTAGGGAGATTGAAGGACGGCCTGGGACGGAGCGGCCAGCATGGGCGAGCCGAACACACTGTACAGCAGCCAGAAGCAACCGGCGGCGCCCACGAGCAAGCCGGCAGAGGCCAGCAGCACCCCGTATTCCAGCCCGCTTGCTCGCCGCGCCGGCCGCCATCCCGGTTCGAACCTGCTGTGATTGCGGTCGACATGGCTGGGCGCGCGCAAAGTCCGCGCACCTGCGCGCTCGGGTCGCCGATGCGTCCCCACGTCCGCATTGCTATGGCGCGCATGCTGAACCGACACCGCGTGTGCACGCGGCCGTCGGAACGATTGCGGCGCCGGGCTAAGATCCCGATAAACCACTATTCCCCCACCCCACTGCCGCAAGCTTCGGCAAAGACTATGTCGCTTTTTGGGTGATCGCCCCCAGCATCCGACCCCACATCCGGACCCCTGAATTTCGGGACCGGTCAGCCCACTAACTCATTGAAGTCGTGGGCAACTTACCCAAGCCGACGGTTCGCGTCGGTTGGGTCGCGGCACCTGCGCATGTCTGCGCGGGCGCGAAACAAACCATGAACGGGCCTCCGGCGTCGGTCATCGGCATGAAACTGAGGGATCGAAGGCCACCGCTGCGCACCGGCTTCGCGCCGACTTCGTCCCAACTTGGGCTCGATCGCCCGCAGCCGGCCGTGTCCCAATTCAAGTCTATGAAACTGATGGTTAAAGCCAGCCTAATTGGGCTTGGCCTCAGGCTTGGGCTCGACCGTCTTCTGGGCCAGCAGCAAATTCGATTCATTGGTCCGCCAGCGATACCCGAGGCCGAAGTCGATGGGGATCGCGTGACCCCTGCCGAACACCTCAGACATCTGGGGCTGATAATGTTGTGCAAAAATCGAGATCGGGACGTAATAGCGGCCGAACGGTTGCAGCTCCCATTTCTTGCGGTCGAAATATTTCACCGGGATGCCGGAGTCGTCCTGCAGGATCGTTGCGCTGTGGTCGAGCATGAAGTTGCGCACGGTCGAGAAATTGCCGCTGTGCAGCAGGTATGACGCGCTCTTGACGAAGCTGTCGGCGGCGCCGAGCTTTTCGCAGAAAGCCAGGAAACCGCTCGTCTTCACACCGTCATTGGCGAGGTTGGTGCTGAAATAATACATCGTCTGCATCGGGCCTTCGCCCGCCGAAAAAGTGATCTTCACGCCCTTCGCGTTGGTTTTCACCCCGGTCTCGTCGGCTGCCCTTTCGTTGCCGTCGTTGTCGATGTTCACGAATTTCGTTTCGTGGATGGTCTTGCCGGAACGCGCCAGGAAAACGTAGATGACCGGCAGGGTTCCGTAGACCGGGCCGGAGCTCAACTGGCTTCGCATGTTCTTCGTGATGAAGAAGCTGAGCGACAGGAGCGTATGCAGGTCGTTCTCGAGGGCGTGCAGCGTGTACGTCACGGTGCCACGCGGCAGGCTGGTCAATGGGGGAATGTTGCCCGGAGGCTCCAAGCCGGCCAACACGTAAGTGGTGGCATTCGGGAACAGCGCGAGGGCGTGCAGGGCGTCCGGCCCGCTGAAAAAGTACAGCATCGTGTCGTGTGTCGCGGTCAGCCGCGCCTTGGAAAACGCGCGGACCTTGGCGAGGTGGTTCCTGTCCTCCTGCCCGAAGATAGAATTGAAATAGTTCGCGTGCTGTTGCCAGCTCGAATCCTTGGTGAGCGCGACGAGCGGCGACCCCGGGGAGGGAGGCAGCCCGGCAAGGAATCGCGCGGTGTCGTCCGGACTGGCGATATCGGCGCTTCGCGCTGGCGCGATCGACAGTGCCAGCAGGCTGAGGAGCAGTGCGGCGAATCTCATTTTTTGCACTTGAAAGCGTCTCGCTTTAGACTGGGGCTCGGGAGATCAGAAGACGTGATCTTCGACAACGGAAGCCGTGCACCGCGGATCACAAGGCCGGATCGCATCATTGCGAAGCGCGCGAGCGATTGCAACGGCCCCATATTGCAGAGCCCGCGAGCAACTGCAACGGCCGTTTGCCGGCCGCAGCATCCATCAGCCGCGCCATCTTCACCCGCGACAACAACGAGTGGCTGGAAATTGGCCTAATTGGGCTTGGACTCGACGATCTTCTGGGCCAGCAGCAGGTTCGATTCGTTGACCCGCCAGCGGTATCCGAGGCCGAAATCGATCGGGATCGGGTTGCCCTTGCGGAACAATTCCGCGAGCTTGGGCTGGTAATTGTGCGAAAACACCGCGATCGGATGGACATAATGGCCGAACGGCTGCGGCTGCCATTTCTTGCGGTCGAAGAAACTCACGGGAATGCCGGTGTCGTCCTGCAGGATGGTTGCGCTGTGGTCGAGCAGGAAATTGCGCACGGTGGAGAAATTGCCGCCATGCAGCAGGTACGACGCGCTCTTGACGAAGCTGTCGGCGACGCCGAGCTTGTTGCAAAAGGCCAGGAACCCGCTGTTCTTCACGCCGTCATTGGTCAGGTTGGTCGAGAAATAATACAGCGTCTGCGTGGGGCCTTCGCCGGCCGAAAAGGTGATTTTGACGCCCTTGGCAGTGGCTTTCGCCCCGGTCTCCTCGGGCGCCTTTTCGTTGCCTTCGTTGTCGAGGTTGACGAATTTCGTCTCGTGGATGGTCTGGCCCGATCGTGCCAGGAACACGTAGATGACCGGCAGAGTCCCGTAGACCGGACCCGGGCGCAATTGGTTCTCCATGTTCTTGGTGATGAAGTAACTGAGCTTGAACAAATTGCCCAATGCGGACTCGAGGCCGCGCAGCGTCCGCGCCACGGTGGCGTGGGACAGGCCGTTCAACGGAGGAATGTTGCCCGGGGGCTCCAGGCCGGCCAGCACATAGGTGGATGCGTTGGGAAACAACGCGAGGGCGTGCAGGGCATCCGGCCCGCTGAACATGTAGAGCAGCGTGTCGTGGGTCGGGCTCAACCGCGCCTTGGCGAACGCGCGCACTTTGGCGAGGTGATCCCTGTCCTCCTGTCCGAAGATCGCATTGAAATGATTGGCGTGCTGTTGCCAGTTCGGGTCCTTGGTGAGCGCCGCCAGGGGCGAGTCCGGTAACGGAGGCAGCCCGGCCAGGAACCGCGCGGTGTCGTCGGGCGTGGCGATCTCGGCGCTCCGTACCGGCGCGATCGACAGCGCCAGCAGGCTCAGGAGCAGGGCGGCAAATCTCATTTTGGCACCTCGAAAGCGTCTTGCTTTGGACCGTGGCCTTTAGGCCGTGGCTTGTGGGGTGTCCGAAGGCATGGCCTTCGACAACAGAAGAGATGCACCGTAGATGGCGAGGCCGGACAGCATCATCGCGAAGCCCGCGAGGGACTGCACCGGCCGGTTGACGACGAGATAATACATCATCCACAGCATCACGGCGAGAAAGACGAGCGGCGTCACCGGATAACCCCAGGCGCGGTACGGCCGCGGCAGCTTCGGATGGGTGATGCGCAGCGTGATGACGCCCAGCACCGTGAAGAACGAGCAGAAGGTGAGGCTGAACTGGATGAAATCGAGCACCTTCTCGAAGCTCCCGCTCAACAGCAGCAGAGTCGAAACCAGGAGCTGAAAGATGATCGCGGCGGCCGGCACGCCCTTTGCCGATTTGCGCGAGAAGATGCGCAGCAGCGGCATGTCCTCGCCCATGGTCATGGTGACACGCGGACCGATCCACATCATGGCGCTGATGGAGGAGACGAGCCCGATGCAGATCAGCATGCCGACGATGCGGCCGCCGAGGGCGCCGAACATGTGGGTGCCGGCGATCATGGCAACGTTGAGCTGGCCGGCCAGTTCCTGCATCGGCGTGACGGAGAGGAAGACGGCATTGAGGCCGACATAGGCCACGATCACGATCGCGGTTCCCAGGAACAGGGCGAGCGGCAGGTTGCGGTTGGGCTCCTCGATCTCGCCGATGATGTAGGTCGCGGCGTTCCAGCCCGAGTAGGAGTACATCACGAAAACCAGGCTGATGGCGAACGGCGCGCTGGTGATGAAGTCGAGGTCGACGGCGGTCGGCGCGAACGAGATCGGCTGCCGGCTGCCCAGCACGAGGCCCGACACCAGAAAAGCCACGATCAGGAAAAGCTTGATGGCCGTCCAGATATTCTGGAACGCACTGCCTTGCCTGATGCCCATCAGATGCACGAGCGAGATGAGCCAGACAATGACGAGCCCGGGCCAGGGCAGCGGCGCGTCCGGCATGACGGACCTGAAATAGACACTGAACGCCATGGCGGCGAGCGCGACCGGTGCCGCAAAGCCGACCGTCGCCGACAGGAAGCCCGCCACGAAGCCGAACGCCGGATGGTAGATCCTCCGCAGGAAATTGTATTCCCCGCTCGAGCGGGGAAACATCAGGGCAAGCTCCGCATAGGAGATCGCCCCGCACATCGCCACGATCCCGCCGATGATCCACAGCGCCAGCAGCGAGAAGCCGGACGTGATGTCCTTCACCTGGAACCCGAGGCTGGTGAAGACGCCGACGCCCACCATGTCGGCAACGACGATCGATGTAGCGGTCAGGCCGGATACCCTCGCGAAGGACGCTCCGCCGGAAATTGGTTTGGTCACGTTCACTGGTCGTGCCGCGGCATGACCGGGCGCACCGGTAGATAATTCGACATGCGATTCGCCGTGTCCCCGCACAATAGCCTCGCCCCCGACCTATAGTCCCCACCGGCCTGAAAAATCGCGCCGCTCCATCAAATAGTTAGTGGGCCAGCCTGTCCAGCTCTCGGGAACCGGATTGTCGTCAGACCATCGGAATTTGCGTTTTGTATGTCGGCCGCGACACACTGTGACTGGCTCATCCGCCGCGCTGGGCGGTGATGAGCTGGGTCTGGGTGACGATGGCGGCGAGCCTGCCGTCGCTGCGAATGATGCGGGTCTGCCATACCATCGTGGTCCGCCCGCGGTGCAGCGGGGTGCACTCGGCGCGGATGGTGTCGCCTGCGGGCACGGCGGCGAAGAAATTGGTCTTGCTTTCGATCGTGGTGGTGCCGGCGCCCGGGGGCATGTTGACGAAGGTGGCGGTGCCGCCGAGATTGTCGGCAATTCCCATCACCGCGCCGCCATGCAGTCCGCCGTTGCGGTTGGTCAGTTCGTCCCGCACCACCACCTCGGCCACCACCTTGTCGCGCGTGACCTCGACGAGCTTGAGCCCCATGAGCCGGGCGAATGGCGGTTGTTGCGCGGCGACCGCCTGGATGCGGCGGTCGGTATCGGTGTCGTCTTCAGCCGTCATGGCGGTTGGTCCAGAAAATGGGCGATGGACAGGGCATGCGAAAAGCGCGGCCGCCGGCCGCGCCTTCGTCATAGAGCAGAGTCTCGAACGCCGTCAGCGCGGCTGCGGCACGATGCGCAGATAGGGGCGCGGCGCCTTCCAGCCCTGCGGGTAGATCTTCTTGGCATCGTCGTCGCTGACCGAGCCGAGGATGATGACGTCCTCGCCCTGTTTCCAGTTCGCAGGCGTCGCGACCTTGTGCTTGACGGTCAGCTGCAGCGAATCGATGACCCGCAGCACCTCGTCGAAATTGCGTCCGGTGGTCATGGGATAGACCAGGACCAGCTTGATCTTCTTGTCCGGCCCGATGATGAAGACGTTGCGCACCGTCTGGTTGTCGGCCGCCGTGCGCTGGCTGGCGTCGCCGGACGCGGCCGCCGGCAGCATGCCCCAGGCCTTGGCGATCTTGAGATCGGTGTCGCCGATCAGTGGATAGTTCGGCGCAAAGCCCTGGGTCTCCTTGATATCTATGGCCCACTTGCCGTGGTTGGTGACGGGATCGACCGAAAGGCCGATGACCTTGACGTCGCGCTTGTCGAACTCGGGCTTGAGGCGCGCCACGGTGCCGAGTTCGGTGGTGCACACCGGGGTGAAATCCTTGGGGTGGGAAAACAGCACCGCCCAGGAATTGCCGATCCAGTCATGAAAACGGATATGGCCTTCCGTCGTGTCCGCCTCGAAATCAGGTGCGGTATCGCCAATCTGCAGCGTCATCGTACAATCTCCACCCTTTGAGCCACTTTCACCGGCATGTCGCCCGGGCGTCTTTCATATAGGGCCTTGGCCCGATGGGCGAAATATCCAACTAAGGATAAAAAAATCTTGCCAAGGGCGGCTCTGCGAAGGGAACCGATGAACTGTATCGCCTTTGAAACATAACAATTTTTTCGCCATCGCGTCCGGCTCGACGATCCATCCGATGCGACTACGAGATTGCCCCGATTGAACCTTCCCGGCCCCCGACCAGACACATGGGGGTGGACGCCGTTAGCGAGCGGGTAAGGCATAACCGCTAAGCATGGCGCCAGCAGGGGTGAGTGTCATGGACGATCATCAGTACAGCGTTCCCGCAGTGTTTGCGGACCGTGCGAACGGTTCGAGCGGCAATTTCAAGTCCCTGGTGAGCGCCATCGAGCATTCCGGGATCACGGCCGCTGCGGCGGAGAGCTCCGACGACGATCGGTTCGACAACCTGTTCGCGCTCGCCCCGGCCACGTCGCTCGCCTCCTGGGCGCCCCGTTGCGCCGAGACCGACATCGATACCGAGATTTTGCAGTGGATCATTTCCCACGTCCCCAGCCGGAAGCGGTCGAAGCACCACTGACGGGCCTTTTGGCCTTCACCCGCATCGGACCGCACCGGCCGGTGCGATGTTGTCGGTTATGATCTCATAGCGGCTTCTCCCCGTGGACGACTTGTTTTTTCCCCGTCTGTCTCCCGAAGACGGCAAGGAATCCAATACAAGGTCGCATTGACAATTGCCTGTCGACACCGCAAAGGCCAATATGCCGGCGTTTCGGGGTATTGGACCGCATGTTCAAGCGCATTCTGATCGCCAATCGCGGTGAAATCGCCTGTCGCATCATCAAGACTGCGCGGCGCATGGGGATCGAGACCGTCGCGGTCTATTCCGACGCCGACAAGGATGCCCTCCACGTCGAAATGGCCGACAGCGCCGTCCACATCGGACCGCCGCAAGCCGCCGAGAGCTATCTCGTCATCGACAAGATCGTCGCGGCGTGCCGGTCGAGCGGGGCCGAGGCGGTGCATCCCGGATACGGCTTCCTGTCCGAGCGCGAGGCCTTTCCGGTCGCCCTTGCGAAGGCGGGGATCGTCTTCATCGGTCCCAATCCCAAGGCGATCGCCGCCATGGGCGACAAGATCGAGAGCAAGAAGGCGGCGGCCGCTGCGAACGTCTCGACCGTCCCCGGCCATCTCGGGGTCATCGAGGACGACGTCCACGCGGTCGAGATCGCCGACGAGATCGGCTATCCCGTGATGATCAAGGCCTCCGCCGGCGGCGGCGGCAAGGGCATGCGGGTCGCCCATTCACGCTCCGAAGTCGCCGAAGGCTTCGCGCGGGCACGCTCGGAGGCGAAATCCTCGTTCGGGGACGACCGCGTCTTCATCGAGAAGTTCATCGTCGACCCTCGCCACGTCGAAATCCAGGTGCTCGGCGACAAGCACGGCAATGTCATCTACCTGGGCGAGCGGGAATGCTCGATCCAGCGTCGCAACCAGAAGGTGATCGAGGAATCGCCGAGCCCGCTGCTCGATGCCGCGACCCGCGAGCGGATGGGCCTGCAGTCGGTCGCGCTCGCCAAGGCGGTCGGGTACGACTCCGCCGGCACCGTGGAGTTCGTGGCCGGGCAGGACAAGAGCTTCTATTTCCTCGAGATGAACACCCGGCTGCAGGTCGAGCACCCCGTGACCGAGCTGGTCACCGGCATCGATCTCGTCGAGCAGATGATCCGGGTCGCCGCCGGCGAACCCCTCGCCATCAAGCAGAGCGACGTGACGCTGACGGGATCGGCGGTGGAATCGCGCATCTATGCCGAAGATCCCTATCGCAATTTCCTGCCCTCCACCGGGCGGCTGGTGAAATACCGCCCGCCGGCCGAAGGCAGCGAGGGCGGCATCACCGTGCGCAACGACACCGGCGTCTACGAGGGCGGCGAAATCTCGATCTATTACGATCCCATGATCGCCAAGCTCGTGACCCATGCCGACACCCGTGCCAAGGCGATTGCCGCCCAGGCGCGCGCGCTAGACGCCTTCTACATCGACGGCATTCGGCACAACATCCCATTCCTGTCGGCATTGATGCAGCACAAGCGCTGGCAGGAGGGCCGGCTGTCGACGGGCTTCATCGCCGAGGAGTTTCCCGACGGCTTTACGGCAGCCGCGCCGGAGGGGCTGGTCGCCCGGCGCATCGCCGCGGTCGCGGCGGCCGTCGACCATGTGCTGGGCGAACGCAAGCGCCGGATCAGCGGCCAGATGGTCGGCCGGCCGGTGGTGCGCGAGCGCTGGCGCTCGGTGTGGCTCGGCGGCGAGGAAATCCGTCTTGCGGTCGCCCGCGAGTCCCGCGGCATCGGCGTGCGCTTCCTCGGCGAGGGCGGCGCGGTGACCCCGCACGTCCTGAGTTCCCCCTGGAAGCCCGGCGATCCCGTGTGGCACGGCACCTTCGACGGCGAACTCATCGCGGTGCAGGTGCGCCCCGTTCCCAACGGCTTCCTGCTGGCGCACCGCGGTATCGAGGTGAAGGCGTTCGTCTATACCGAGAGCGAGTCGGCGGCGGCGCGCCTGATGCCGATCAAGGTCGCCGCCGATACCAGCAAGAAGCTGCTGTGTCCGATGCCCGGGCTCGTGGTCTCCATCGCGGTGGCGCCGGGCCAGGAGGTCAAGGCCGGCGAGACCCTTGCCGTCGTCGAGGCCATGAAGATGGAGAATGTGCTGCGCGCCGAGCGTGACGGCACCGTCAAGGCGGTGTACGCGAAAAAGGGCGACAGCCTCGCGGTCGACGCGGTGATATTGGAATTTGCGTAGGGCGAACGGTTTTTTTCTCCCTCTCCCGCAAGCGGGGAGGGGAGCAATCGCTACCCCGCGCCGGAGCGGCGCCCGCGGGGCTCGGGCTTGGCTTCGCCGCCGCCTTCGAGCCGCCTGTCGAGATAGCCCATCACCGAATTCATCAGCACGTCGATCTTGCCGTCGAAGAAATGATTGGCCGCCGGGACGATCTTCTGCTCGATGACGATGCCCTTCTGGGTCTTGAGCTTCTCCACCAGGCCGGTGACGTCCTTGTGCGGCACCACGGCGTCTTTTTCGCCGTGGATGATCAGGCCCGAGGACGGGCAGGGCGCCAGGAACGAGAAGTCGTAGAGATTGGCCGGCGGTGCGATCGAGATGAAGCCTTCGATTTCCGGCCGGCGCATCAGCAGCTGCATGCCGATCCAGGCGCCGAACGAGAAGCCGGCGATCCAGCAGTTGCGGGCCTCCGGGTTGATCGATTGCGCCCAGTCGAGCGCGGAGGCGGCGTCCGCCAGCTCGCCCTGGCCATGGTCGAAGGACCCCTGGCTGCGCCCGACCCCGCGGAAATTGAACCGCAATACGGAAAAGTTGCGGTGCGCGAAGGCGTAATAGAGCTGGTAGACGATCGGATGGTTCATCGTGCCGCCGAACTGCGGGTGCGGGTGCAGGATGATCGCGATCGGTGCGTTCCTGACCCGCGCCGGATGATAGCGGCCTTCTATCCGGCCGGCGGAGCCGGTGAAGATGATCTCAGGCATTGTTTTGACCTCAATGGCGGCGTTTGCATACCGCCGGGATCGGTTCCGACGGCTCTCCCAGTGCGCTTGACGCCAATGGCGCGCGCGCGTAACTGTTTAAAACCATTCTATTTTATCGGACGACGCCGGGCCAAAGCAGCAGGTGCGAGGGCAATCGAGCTGGTGTGGCGGATATTCTCTTGCACGATCAGGAGGATGAAAAGCAAGCCTTTCGTGCGTCGGCCGGCGGGAATGGAACTTATCCGAAAATGAGCGTTTGGGCCTGACGGGTCATGATCGAGCGAACCTATCTCGACTGGAATGCCACCGCTCCGCTGCGGCCGCGGGCGCGCGCCGCCGTCGTCGCGGCGCTGGACACGCTCGGCAATCCGTCATCGGTCCATCGCGAGGGACGCACCGTCCGGCACCTGATCGAGCAGGCCCGCGAACGGGTGGCGGCGCTGGTCGGAGCGGAGCCCCGCAACGTCGTGTTCACCTCCGGCGCGACCGAAGCCAACATGCTGGCGCTGACGCCGGCCTTTGAAGCCGCCAAGGACAAGCCGCGCCGCTGCGAGCGCCTGTTGGTCTCGGCAATCGAGCACCCGTCGGTGCGCGGCGGCGGCCGTTTTCCTGCGGCCCGGGTTGACGAATTCGGCGTAACTGCGGACGGCGTCGTCGATCTTTCCGCCCTGCAGCGGCGGCTGACCGAGTGCGAACGGCAGGGCGCGCCATCGCCGCTGGTCTCGGTCATGGCGGCCAACAACGAGACCGGGGTGGTGCAGCCGATCAGGCAGATCGCGGCCATGGTGCATGAAGCGGGCGGGCTGCTGCATGTCGACGCGGTCCAGGTCGCCGGACGTATTCCAATCGATATCAATGATATGGATGCTGATCTTCTATCGATTTCTGGGCACAAGATGGGCGGTCCCATGGGCGTCGGCGCCCTGGTGCGCCGCGCGTCCGCGCCGAACATCACCGAGCCCCACATCAAGGGCGGCGGCCAGGAGCGCGGCGCCCGAGCCGGCACTGAAAACGTCCCGGGGATCACCGGTTTCGGCGCCGCGGCCGCTTGTGCCGCTGCAAGCATGGCGTCCGATGCCGAACGGATGCGGATGCTGCGGGACCGCCTGGAAGCCGGCCTGAAGCGCGGACCAGCGGTGATCTTCGGCACAGCGGCGAAGCGGCTGCCCAATACCAGCCTGTTCGCGGCACCCGGCATCAAGGCGGAAACCGTCCTGATCAATCTCGACCTCGGCGGCTTCGCGGTGTCTTCGGGGGCGGCCTGCTCGTCGGGCAAGGTCACGGGTTCCCACGTGCTTTCGGCGATGGGGATCGCCCCCGACCTCATTTCCGGGGCGATCCGGGTGAGCATCGGGCCGACCACCAGCGAAAACGAGATCGATTTGTTCCTGGAGGCTTGGAGTAAGCTGGTTGCCGGCCTATCTAGGGATAAAGGCGGTCTTGCCGCTTAACCCCAATCCGATAAAGGTGATCTCCGAGACCGGGACGAACACACGATATCGCGTTACATCCAACCCGCGGTCCTTGAAACCGCAGCGGAGGGAATGAAATGGCGGCCGTACAAGAGACCGTCGAGAAGGTTCGCCTGATCGACGTCGACCAATACAAGTATGGATTTGAGACGCTTATCGAGTCGGACAGGGCGCCCAAGGGCCTGTCCGAGGACACCGTCCGGTTCATTTCGGCCAAGAAGAACGAGCCCGCCTGGATGCTGGAATGGCGCCTGGACGCCTACCGGCGCTGGCTCACCATGCGCGAGCCGGACTGGGCCCGGGTCGAATATCCCAAGATCGACTACCAGGACGCCTACTACTACTCCGCGCCCAAGCAGACGGTGGCGCCGAAGTCGCTCGACGAGATCGATCCCGAAATCCTCAAGACCTATGAGAAGCTCGGCATTCCGCTCCGCGAGCAGGAGATGCTGGCTGGCGTGGTGCGCGAGGACGGCGGCACCGACCCGGCGCGCCGCGTCGCGGTCGATGCGGTGTTCGACTCCGTCTCGGTGGCGACCACCTTCAAGGAAGAGCTGAGGAAGGCCGGCGTCATCTTCATGCCGATCTCGGAGGCGATCCGCGAGCATCCCGAGCTGGTGAAGAAATATCTCGGCTCGGTGGTGCCGGTGTCGGACAATTTCTTCGCCACCCTCAATTCGGCGGTGTTCTCCGACGGCTCCTTCGTCTACCTGCCGCCGGGCGTGCGCTGCCCGATGGAGCTGTCGACCTATTTCCGCATCAATGAGCGCAATTCCGGCCAGTTCGAGCGCACCCTCATCATCGCCGACAAGGGCTCCTATGTGAGCTATCTCGAAGGCTGCACCGCGCCACGCCGCGACGAGAACCAGCTTCATGCCGCCGTGGTCGAGCTGGTCGCGTTCGACGATGCCGAGATCAAGTATTCGACGGTCCAGAACTGGTATCCCGGCGACGCCGAGGGCCGCGGCGGCATCTTCAACTTCGTGACCAAGCGCGGCGATTGCCGCGGCCGCAACTCCAAGATCTCCTGGACCCAGGTGGAGACCGGCTCGGCCATCACCTGGAAATACCCGAGCTGCATCCTGCGCGGCGACAATTCCCGCGGCGAGTTCTACTCGATCGCGATCTCCAACGGCCGCCAGCAGGTCGATTCCGGCACCAAGATGATCCATCTCGGCCGCAACACCACGAGCCGGATCATTTCCAAGGGCATCGCCGCCGGGCGCTCCAACAACACCTATCGCGGGCTCGTCTCGGCCCATCGCCGCGCCGTGGGCGCCCGCAACTTCACCAATTGCGATTCCCTCCTGATCGGCGACAAGTGCGGCGCCCACACCGTGCCCTATATCGAATCCAAGACCCCGACCGCGGTGTTCGAGCACGAGGCGACCACCTCGAAGATTTCCGAGGAAACGCTGTTCTACTGCATGCAGCGCGGCCTCTCCCAGGAGGAGGCGGTGGCGCTGGTGGTGAACGGATTCGTCCGCGACGTGCTGCAGCAGCTTCCGATGGAATTCGCCGTCGAGGCGCAGAAGCTGATCTCGATCAGTCTGGAAGGGTCGGTGGGCTGAGGGTGCGACCATGACGCGATTCTGGTTCAAGCCCAAGCGCTACGGCTATGGCGCTACTCCCGTGACGTGGGAGGGCTGGGCATTCACGGGCCTTATCGTGGCGATCGTTGCAGCCTCGGGCTGGCTGCTGCTCGGCGGGGGGACGTCCGACATGACGATGCTCCTGGCTTGGTGGGCGATCGTGGCGCTCGTCCTCGTCGTGGCGACGGTGGTGGCGAAACCCAGGACCGAGGGGGCTTGGCGGTGGCGGTGGGGACGCGACCCGTAAATCGCCTGTCGCGGGCGGCCGAATTGAAGAATGCGACTTGCCAGACCGAAGCGGCGCACGGCGCCGCCGGGGTCGATGGAGATGTAAGGAAAACAACAGTGGTTTTGCTCGAAATCAAGAATCTTCAGGTCAAGGTCGACGACCGCGAAATCCTCAGGGGACTAGACCTCACCGTGAACAAGGGCGAGGTCCACGCCATCATGGGCCCGAACGGCTCGGGCAAGTCGACACTTGCCCATGTGCTGTCCGGCAAGCCCGGCTACGAGGTGACCGGCGGCTCCGTGACCTTCGAAGGCGCCGACCTGCTCGCGCTCAGCCCCGACCAGCGCGCGGCGCGCGGCATCTTCCTCGCCTTCCAATATCCGCTGGAGATCCCCGGCGTCGCCACCATGACGTTCCTGCGCACCGCGCTCAACGCGCAGCGCAAGACGCGCGGCGAGAAGGAGCTGTCGACGCCCGAATTCCTCAAGCGCGTGCGCGAGGTGTCGGGCAAGCTTTCGATCAACCAGGACATGCTGCGGCGTCCGGTCAATGTCGGTTTTTCCGGTGGCGAGAAGAAGCGCAACGAGATCCTGCAGATGGCGCTGCTCGAGCCGATCCTCGCGGTGCTCGACGAGACCGATTCCGGACTCGACATCGATGCGCTCAAAGTGGTCGCCGAGGGCGTCAACCGGCTGCGCTCGCCGGGCCGGGCGATGATCGTCATCACCCATTACCAGCGGCTGCTCGACTACATCGTGCCCGACATCGTGCACGTGCTGTCGAAAGGCCGGATCGTCCGCACCGGCGGCAAGGAACTCGCCCACGAACTCGAAGCCAACGGCTATGCCCAGTACCAGGACGAGGCGGCGTGACGCCATGACCGCGGAAATCAGGCCGATCAAGACCGCGGCGGAAATCGGCCTTGCCGAGGCGTTCGCGGCGTTGCGCCCGCGCCTTGCCGGCAGTGCCGTGGCGGCGCGCCGCGAGGCGGCGTTCCGTCGCTTCGAGGCGGTCGGGCTGCCGCACCGCCGCGTCGAGGACTGGAAATACACCGATCTGCGCGTGCTGATGCGCGACGCCAAGCCGCTGGCCGCCCCGCCCGATGCGGCCGCGAAGGCGCGTAGCGGCGCGGCCGGAGGCGTTCTGGCGGGGCTCGATGTCCGCCGCATCGTGTTCGTCGATGGCATGCTCGTTCCCGAATTCTCCGATCTCGCACCCGAGCCGGGCTTGCGGATTTCCTCCCTTGCCGCCGCGCTCGGCCGCGGCGACGCGGCGCTCATCGCGCGCCTCGGCGTCGGCCCGGCGGAGGGCGATGTCGCCTATGCCCTCAACACCGCCTTCATGGGCGACGGCGCCGTCATCGAGGTGGCGCCCGCGGCGCACCCGGCGCGGCCCCTGCATCTCGTCTTCGCCTATGGGTCGGACCGCGCGGCGGCCGTCTACACGCGCTCCCTCGTGGTGATCGGCGCCGGCGCCGGCCTCACCTTGTTCGAGTCCCATGACGGGCCCGACGGGGTCGACTACCAGGTCAACGCCGCGGTCGATCTCGTGCTCGGCGACCGCGCCGCATTCGACCACGTCAAGGTCGGTGCCGAGGGCCGCGACGCGCTGCATCTCTCGACCCTGAGCGCCACCGTGGGCGCCGATGCGCGGTTCGCCGACATGACCTTCACCACCGGCGGCAAGGTGGTGCGCAACCAGCTTTACGTGCGCTGCGACGGCACCGGATCGAGCCTCTCGATCAACGGCGCGAGCCTCCTCAACGGCCGCCAGCATGCCGATACCACCATGCTGGTCGATCACGCGGCCGGCCATTGCCGGGGCCGAGAGGTCTTCAAGTCGGTGCTGGACGACGCCAGCCGCGGGGTGTTCCAGGGCAAGATCATCGTGCGCCACGGCGCCCAGAAGACCGATGCGCGGATGATGTCGCGGGCGCTGCTGCTCTCCGACGAGGCCGAGTCCGACAACAAGCCCGAGCTCGAGATCTTCGCCGACGACGTGCAGTGCGGCCATGGCGCCACGTCCGGTGCGCTCGACGACAATCTCAAGTTCTACCTGATGGCGCGCGGCATTCCCGAGCGGGAGGCCGAGGCGCTGTTGATCCAGTCGTTCGTGGCGGAGGCGATCGAGGAGGTGGGGAACGAGGGCGTGCGCGACGCGCTCATCGAGGCGACGCGCGCCTGGCTGGCGGCGCGGCCATAGACAGGAGAGTTCGAGAGCCCATGCACCCCGCACTGACCAACGGCAGCTACGACGTCGCCCGCGTGCGCGAGGACTTTCCGATCCTCGCGATGCCGGTCTACGGCAAGCCGCTCGTCTATCTCGACAACGCGGCTTCGGCGCAGAAGCCGAACCTGGTTCTCGACCGCATTCAGCAGGCCTACACCTCGGAATACGCCAACGTGCATCGCGGCCTGCATTTCCTCGCCAATGCCGCGACCGAGGCCTATGAGGGCGCGCGCGAGAAGGTGAGGGCCTTCGTCAATGCCGGCCGGCCCGAGGAGATCGTGTTCACCCGCAACGCCACCGAGGCGATCAACCTCGTCGCCTATACGTTCGGGCATCAGCATGTGAAGGCGGGCGACGAGATCGTGCTCTCCATCATGGAGCATCACTCCAACATCGTGCCCTGGCATTTCCTGCGCGAACGCTATGGCGCGGTGATCAAATGGGCGCCGGTCGACGACGACGGCAATTTCCTCATGAAGGAGTTCGAGAAGCTCCTCACCGAGCGCACCAAGATGGTCGCGATCACCCAGATGTCGAACATGCTCGGCACCATCGTCCCGGTGAAGGAGGTGGTGCGGCTCGCCCATGCCCGCGGCATTCCGGTGCTCATCGACGGCAGCCAGGGCGCCGTCCATCTCGATGTCGACGTGGCCGACATCGATTGCGATTTCTACGTCTTCACCGGCCACAAGCTGTACGGCCCGACCGGCATCGGCGTGCTGTACGGCAAGTACGCCCATCTCGTCGCGATGCCGCCGTTCAACGGCGGCGGCGAGATGATCCGCGAGGTGTTCGAGGACCGCGTCACCTATGGCGATCCGCCCCACAAGTTCGAGGCCGGCACGCCGTCGATCGTCCAGGCGATCGGTCTCGGCGCGGCGATCGACTACGTCAATTCGATCGGGCGCGACCCGATCCGCACCCATGAGCGCGGGCTGCTCGCCTACGCGACCGACCGCCTGCGCGAGATCAATTCGCTGAGGATATTGGGCACCGCGCGCGACAAGGGTGCGATCATCTCCTTCGAGATGAAGGGTGCCCATCCCCACGACATCGCCACCATCATCGACCGCTCCGGCGTGGCGGTGCGCGCCGGTACCCACTGCGTGATGCCGCTGCTCGCCCGGTTCGGTGCGACGGCGAGCTGCCGCGCCTCGTTCGCGCTGTACAATACGCGCGAGGAGGTCGACAGCCTTGCCATTGCACTGAGGAAAGCACAGGATTTCTTCACATGAGAGACGATGCAGGCGATACCGCGCCGGCCGCCGCGGCGTCGGGCGCTTCCGGGATGACGGCAACCCCGCCGGAGCAGGGCGGCGCGTCCGATGATGTTGCGCGTCTTACCGACGAGATCGTGACCGCACTCAAGACCGTCTACGACCCCGAGATCCCCGCCGACGTGTACGAACTCGGCCTGATCTACAAGATCGACATCGCCGACGATCGCTCCGTCAATGTCGACATGACCCTGACGACGCCGAACTGCCCGTCGGCCCAGGAATTGCCGACCATGGTGGAGAATGCCGTGGCGAGCGTTCCCGGCGTCGGGCCGGTCGCGGTCAAAGTGGTGTGGGAACCACCCTGGGAGCCGAGCCGGATGTCCGACGAAGCGCGGGTTGTATTGAACATGTGGTGAGTCATCGGTGTGATTCGCGCAGACCCGGTGGCGCACCTATATCGAGTTCATTGCCTCGGCCCTTGAAGCCGATGGAGAAGGAGACGCAAATGGCCACACCACGGCCGAAACCTCAGGTGATGCGGCTGTCCGAGGCCGCGGCGCGCCGCATCCAGGACGTCATCGGCAAGGCCGACCGGCCCATCGCCGGGGTGCGCGTCGGCGTCAAGAACGGCGGCTGCGCCGGCATGTCCTACACCATGGAATATGCCGAGAGCGTCAATCCGCTCGACGAGGTGATCGAGGATCGCGGCGTGCGGGTGCTGATCGACCCCAAGGCCGTGCTGTTCCTGCTCGGCACCGAGATGGATTTCAAGGTCGACAAGCTCACGTCGGGATTCGTCTTCAACAACCCCAACCAGACCTCGGCCTGCGGCTGCGGCGAGTCGGTCGCGATCACCCCGGCAAGCCCGGAGGGGGAGTCGGCGCAGGCTGATTGATGGGGCAGGGGTGTAGCCCGGATTGAGCGAAGCGAAATCCGGGTGCAAGAGGCCGGGCGCCTCCCGCATTTTGCTTAGCTCAACGCGGGCTACGGTCCTCGATCAGGATGGGAGGGTGTCCCAATAATCGAGATGGCCGGGACAAGCCCGACCATGGCCAAATCCGCGTCGTGACAATCAGGCTTTGATGCTGCGGACCGGGCGGAACAGGAACGCCGGCAGATGCGCGACATCGGGCTCCTCGTCGTGCGGGCGCGCCGGCGGCTGCGGACGGCGCGGACGGGCATTCTCGATCGAGGCGACCTTGGCGGCGCGTTCCTGTGCGGGGCGTTCGGGGGCGGGCCGTTCTTGATGAGTCCGCTCCTGATGCGCGTGCCCGTCGTGAGGCGGGCGCTTGTGTGAGGGTCGCTTTTGCGCGTGCTGTTTCTGGGCGGGACGTTCTTGCGGATGGCGGTCGTGATGGCCGCCGCGGCGGCGCGGCGTACGCGCGGTCTCTTCCTCGGCAAAGGCGGGTTCGTCCGCACCTCCCTCGGGAGCGTCGGCCCATGGTATCGGCTGACCGATCAGCTTCTCGATGGCGGTCACCGATTTCTGTTCGGCCGGCGCCACGATGGTGATGGCGACGCCGCTGCGTCCGGCGCGGCCGGTGCGGCCGATCCGGTGCACGTAGTCGTCGGCGTGATGGGGGACATCGAAATTGAAGACGTGGCTGACGTCGGGAATGTCCAGTCCGCGCGCCGCCACGTCGGAGGCGACCAGGAGCGTGACTTCGTTCTTGCGGAACTGCTCCAGTGCCGCGGTCCGGGCCGACTGGTCCATGTCGCCGTGGAGCGCGACGGCGGAAAATCCGTGGCGCACCAGCGACCGATGCAACGTCGCGACCTCGCGCTTGCGGTTGCAGAAGATGATCGCGTTCTTCATCCCGACGGAGGCGCGGATGAGGCGGCGCAACGTCTGCCGCTTGTCGTGGGGCTCGCGGCCGGTCTTGACCAGGCTCTGGGCGGTGGTGGACACCGTGGACGCCGGACGCGAAACTTCGACGCGTACGGGGTTATGAAGGAATTGCTCGGTGATGCGCCGGATTTCCGGCGGCATGGTCGCGGTGAAGAACAGGGTCTGCCGGGTGAACGGCACCAGCTTGCAGATGCGCTCGATGTCGGGAATGAAACCCATGTCGAGCATGCGATCGGCTTCATCGATGACGAGAAGCTCGACGCCCGACATCAAGAGCCGCCCGCGCTCGAAATGATCGAGCAGGCGGCCGGGGGTCGCGATCAGCACGTCAACGCCGCGCACCAGCTTGGAGTCCTGGTCGTCGAACGAAACGCCGCCGATCAGGAGGGCGACGTTGAGCTTATGATTGACGCCGTATTTGACGAAGCTCTCCTCGACCTGGGCCGCGAGCTCGCGGGTGGGTTCGATGATGAGCGTGCGCGGCATGCGGGCGCGCGCACGGCCCTGCTCGAGCTTGGTCAGCATCGGAAGGACGAAGGCGGCGGTCTTTCCGGTGCCGGTCTGGGCGATGCCGAGCACGTCGCGCCGCGCCAGCACATGCGGAATCGCCTGGTCCTGAATGGGAGTGGGGCTAGTATAGCCGGCGGCTGCGACCGCAGCGAGAA
>Ga0302324_100004603_pt1 | contig 30397 bp, 16 predicted proteins | sample Palsa_T0_1_FD_201949 | JGI IMG/M metagenome (GOLD analysis project Ga0302324, IMG submission 201949) | Peat permafrost microbial communities from Stordalen Mire near Abisko, Sweden - Palsa_T0_1 | ecosystem: Environmental > Terrestrial > Soil > Palsa > Peat permafrost | place: Sweden: Abisko...
GATCGAACCATTCGTCGCCGGTGACTCCATTGAAAGCTGGCGGCGCGCCGGTAAAAATTGCCGACCAGTCAGCCACCGTACTCGACGGCAGCATGGACACGGCGTCGGGAGCCGGGTAGCCGTGCTCGAAGACTCCGCCGGCCTCCTCTTTGCCCAGAATTCCCGCGATATTCGGCGCCTTTCCGGAACGTATCAGCGTCATGAATTGATCCCGGCTGGTGCCGTCGAGCGCGAAGATGATCACGTGCTTGCCGGGTAATTTCGGCGGCGGCACGGTCGCGAGCCGAACCTCCCCTCCGGAGGCGACGGTCTTGGTGACTACCGCGCACGACGGTATCGCCACCATCGTAATGGCGATCGCGATCGACGTAAGAATCCAGGACTGCTTCAATCTTTCCCAATGCCTCAATTCAGTTAACACGAGCAAATCGGGTCGCCGATTGCGATTCCACTCCCCATTCGGCACTGCCGGGTCGTTCCAAGTGAGCAAACCTGTTGCTCATCAAAGGATCTGCGAGAGGAACATGAATGGGAGATTTACGTGATTGCCGACATGACAGCACTGATGTCATGGCTAATAGTCAGCCGCTGTACTATCGCCCGACCGAATCGGCGTTGCTTTGGTTGCGATGCTACGGAAGGCATTGGTTCAACGCCGGGACGCTTCCGTTGAGCAGGCCGGCCAGGAGGCGCGCGGTGCCGGTCGGTGCGCCGACATAGATCTGTGAGCCGGTACGCAGGTTGGCCGTCGCGCGCTTGCAGTTTTTGAAGAAAGATTTCTGGCAAGGGTACGGACCTGCGATTTGGTAGCCAACCCGCGCCGTGGCCGGGTCGGCCACGGTACCAGGGCAAGAACAAATGATCTCGCTGGCAGTCAGGGGCCCCGTGAAACCGGGAAAGGATTGCCCCTCGCTACTGGTGAAGCACAACCCTCCGTCGCACTGCCCGTATGCTCCATTGGAAGTGCTCGCCGGGCAGGTGTAAAGGGCCTCGTTTCCGTCCGGCGCGATGACCGGGCCGGGTATGCTAAAGGTGCTCACCATGTAGCCGTTTGCTGCACCCGTGGCGTTCACCGAGCAGACGTTCTCGTCATTATCGAACGCGTCGGACAGGCTGATGCTATCACCCGACTCCACGTCGCACTTGCAGTAGGCCACCTCGTTCATCACAAAACAGCTTGCGGTGGCGCAAAGCGCGTAAGTCTGACCAGAGCAGACTGTAAACTTGGGGGAGGTTGATCCGGTGGCGGCATTTTTGGCGTAAGAGGGACCAATGACCGCAACTATCAAGAGACACCCGCCGCCGATCACCAGGCAAATGATTGCAAGGTTTTTCACTATGAAATCGTCATATCCGATATGCAACTTTACTCGACGGCCGGTCTCCAGACACTCTAAAAGAATTCGAGGAGCAAATGCGGCCGGGAGTGAAGCAGAACGGTCTCGTGAGAGACTTCTGGACGGAATTCAGGATATGCGTCACCGACTCCGACGAATCCGGCCGAACCACAGCAAGCACAACAAGAGCAACAAGGTGCTGATGCTGCTCGCGCCTCATTTCTCGATCGGCCCGCAAATAATCCCGGCCATCCGGGACGCGCCTTGCCGCAAAACGGGTTGCTAGGAAGCACTTCGGCGAAGCCTTCAACCAGGCCGGAGACGTGCCTTCATCCGCGTTGTCAGCGGCCAGGTCATCCCCGGCTGATTACAGTCAACTGCCTGTAGTTCCGCTTCGCTCAGACGCCGTATTTGTGGCCGTGCGACTCGCCCTTGGGTGCTGGGTTAAGGATTCCACCACCATGGCTTCACCCTCGGCGCTTGACCATTCTGCGGTCGATTACGGGGTGTCGGAGAGCGCCGCCGGGATCGGCAACGGCGGCGGTTTGCACGTACCGCCCGCGACGATAAAACTCCCGGCGCCCGGCACACCGCCGCTGATATAAGTGGCGTTTGATATTCCGGTCTGTGCGGGCAGCACGAGCGTGATCGAATCGATCTCTACGAAGCCGTTGTTTTCGGGTTGGGAAGTGGTGAGCGTAAAATTAAGACGGGTTCCGTCCGATGATTTGCAACCCGTGCCAATCGTCGGCGAATTCTGGCCAAGATAGCCTGTGAAACCGTTGAAAGGCTTGCAGGCGCCTTTAGCCGGAACGACGAATCCCCGCCCCACCAACACGTATGTCGGAGTGGTTTGATTGGTCAGGCAATAATCGGCGCGCGCTGCAGGCGTCAGCGCAAAGACAGCAACCAGCACCAGAAACCCCGCCCAAACGCCATTGTGCTTCATAGAATCCTCCATCGAAGTATTTTCTCTCGACAGTGTCGGGCGCGCGGTCTCGGTGCGCCATACTACCAAAAGTAGCCAAAATTCATCAGTTTGCAATCCCCGCACGGAATTGATTGCATTCCAACCAGGACTGTACGACCTGCGGCGATCGGAGTTCCTCGATTTCTCTGATACTGCGATGCTTCCTGTCAGCAAAGAGCGCGTCGTGCGGGCAACGGCGCCTCACCAGGATATTCGAGGAGAATTGAGTCACGACGGTCGATGCTGAGCGTCCAAACCCGAGCCGCTTCAGCACACCACGCGCATAATCTGGACCCTCGCTAACGGATGACGCCACGCGGTTCATATGCAGCGCGTGATTAATAATGAAAATGGGAGCCATAATCTATTAGAGCAGTTGGAATGCAAATATGCTACTCGCTTAATAAAGAACGAGGTCGTTGCCCGTCGAAAAATAGTTGGGGCCGGATTAATATGCGTTTGCATAATCCAGGGAAATTGGGTCTGGGATTGTTCGTGGGGGCATTACTCGCGATTGCAACAACATCCCGTGCGTTTGCCCAGACCATGAATCTGCGCCACTACACCATGACTTTCAATCAGAATTTCGAGGCGATGAAGACCTTGAAGGTCTCGGACCTTGGCCCGCTATCTCCCCGAGGTTCAATCTGGTTCGCACATACGCCATACGATGGCGATTGGGTCAACTTCGAAGCGCCATCGGGAGCGTTCCAGCCTTTCCGTCTCGGCCATGGATATCTGACCATACGCGCTCAAGTGATCGACGGTGTCAGTTACGGGGGGCTGCTTGCATCGGTGGATGCCAAAGGTAACGGATTCTCTCAGAAATATGGTTATTTCGAGATGAAGGCGAAACTGCCAACCGGACCGGGCACCTGGCCCGCATTCTGGCTGATGAGTTTGCCTGCTCTCTTGAATCGGGATCTCCCCATGGATGAGATCGACATCGCGGAACAGTGGGGCAACTCGCTCTCCGCGCTTTTTTCGACTCTGCACCTTTGGGATGCGAGTGCTACGTGGGATCAGCTCTGGAATACTCAGAACGTCAGCGATCAACCGACTATGACCACCGGATTCCACTCGTACGGGGTGGACATCCAGCCGGATTACATAACCTTTTACTACGACCGACAGCGCATCGGGCAGTTCCCGAACGCGATCCCGGGGTACACCGACAAATTCGATCAGCCGATGTACATCATGCTCGATCTAGCCTATGGCGGCGGCGCTCCAGGAATCAGCGCCCCCAATTCGTTGACCGGCCCGCAGGATTTGCAGGTTAAATACGTTCGGGTGTGGCAGGGTTCGGGGGGAAGCACCGTTGCCGACTGACTAATCAGCCGCCTCCAATACCGCGGGCCGGATTCCCTTTCGCCGGCATCAAATCAGTTTTCGGTCCGGCCTTTCCGGACCAGCATGGAATCCGCGCAACCGATTTCGATCAATGGCCGCCGACCGAGCGCTTCGTTCACGGCCGGAGAAGCGCATCGGTGTCCGCCGGGCGCAGTATTTCCAGCAAGCGCTTCATCGCTATCCGCACTTCGATTGCGAAGGGAATGGTCGCGACAAGATAAATGAACAACGTCATCCCAAGGAGCAACATTCGCGCGCCAAAGGGCCCGGCGAGGCGTGAATCGACGGCCACCGAACTCCACGCCAGGAACACTATTATGCCGAACCAGACGGGCACCACCGGCCACACCAGCCGCATATTCAGCGTCACAATGGTTTCCATGCCGTCGCGCCGGAAATTTCCTTCAATGATGGGCCGGAATGAACTCTGATAGTGAATTGCTCGAATAATTTTGAAGCGGCCGCCCGCCACCTTGCCCTCGAAATATGCTTCCTTCGAGGAAGTCGGCCAGCCCCACTTCCTGGGCGGCTCGACGCTTTCCTGGAGTATGCGAGCGGCATGCGCCGTGCTCATGGGCGTCGAGAACTCGAATTTACGAAATGGCGGTCGGAGGAACTCGATCAGTCGATCGGGTTCGAAATCAGAGCCGGCGATCCGTTCTGCTTTAAACATGGGGCGGACTGCTATGCCACAATCGTAACCGAAGGACAGCCTCGAAGCACGGAACTCGTCATCGCCCTTGAGCGATCGGGCCCTCGGCCGGACCGGCGCAACGCCGTCGGCGGTTTCCTCGCGCGCCCGTGGATTAATAGATTAAGTATCCGGCTCAGGCTCGCGATCGGGTTTATTTGTGCCTTAGGTAACCGACCGGCTCTTTCGCATGGTTCCTTTTGAGCGCAACCTAATCAGAGGGTGTTCCTAGATAAAGCGCTGCTGCCCCAGGAGACGCCGACCACGGCGCATTGTGCAGATCGACAAATCCAATTCGGCGAAAGCCTGAGCTATTTCCTCAAGTACTTCTTGTAGGGCTATCTATTTACATTCCAGTTCGGCCGTGGGTTCATACGCCTCGCCTGGCATAAGAGCGCCATAGCTACAGTGTTTGCGATTCCTGGATTACTGACTCGCCCGTTCTGAAAGCGAATCGGGAGTTTGCGAAATTCCAGAAATTGCGATCGGCGTAACAAGGACCTCCCGCTGGGTCGCGGCGAGTCCGCTCAGGTGAAGGGCAGTTGTGAAGAATTTCCTTTTGAATGCGCTGGGCGGATCGGAAGGTTTCGCCGCGGAAACCGATGAACCGATTCGTGCGGAACTGTTCAGCATCGAACGGCTCGAGCAGCATGCCGCAAGCCTCGCTGAAGCTCAGCAAATTACGACCAGATTCGGCGCGGGCCGCGGCCTGGGAAAACGCCTGCAGGATAATGGCCGAGTGCTCAATCAAGCATACCGCGCCACCGCCAAAGCGATCCGGGAGGAGCGGGCCATAACTCCGGCGGCCGAATGGTTGATCGACAACTTTTACGTCGCACAAGAACAGATTCGCGAGATTCGCGAGGATCTGCCGCGCGGCTTTTATCGGGGTCTGCCCAAACTTGCGGAGGGGCCGCTGGCGGGTTACCCGCGCGTTTTCGGAGTGGCTTGGGCGTTCGTTGCGCATACGGACAGCCGCTTCGAGCCGGAGATGTTGCGCCGGTTTGTCCAGGCGTACCAGCGGGTGCAGCCGCTCAGGATTGGCGAACTCTGGGCGGTCTCGATAACCCTGCGAATTGTCCTGGTGGAAAATCTGCGCCGCGGGGCCGAGCGGATCTCGAATGACCGGGCAGCGCGCCAGGCTGCGGACGCACTGGCCGATCGGCTGCTCGGCGCCGGCGGACGCGAGCCCGAACCACCGGAGGCCGCGCTGCGGCGTTTCGATCAGAAGCGGCTCCCGAGCGCTTTCGCGGTGCAGCTGGTCCAGCGTCTGCGCGATCAGGATCCCAAGGTCACGCCGGCGCTCGCCTGGTTGGACGAAAGCCTGGCTGCGATGGGTACGACCGCGGTCGAGGCCGTCCGCGCGGAGCATCAGCGGCAGGGCGCGATGAACGTAACGGTGCGCAATGTGATCACGAGCATGCGCATGATCTCGGCTGTCGATTGGGCGGAGTTCTTCGAGAGTGTGAGCCTGGTTGACGTCGCGCTCCGTACCGACGGTGATTTTGCCCGGATGGATTTTCCGACGCGAGACAGCTATCGCCACGCGGTCGAAGACCTGGCGCGCGGTTCAGGGCGCACCGAACCGGAAATCGCCCAACTGGCAATCGCGGCGGCCAAACGTGCGGCATCGCAGCCGCCGGGCGTCGGATCCGGGGCTGAACTAATCGAGCACGAACCCGGCTATTACCTGATCTCGAAGGGCCGTCGCGCGATCGAGAAGGAGATCGGATTCCGCGTTCCGATTAGCGAGTGGCTGGTGCGGGTCAACGGGGTCGTGGGGATCCTGGGTTACGCGGGTGTCATTGCGATCGCTGCCGCGCTCATCCTGATGCTGCCGCTGGTTGGCGTCGCAGCTGCCGGCGTCAGTGGATGGGCGCTTTTGGTGCTCGCGCTTTTCGCCCTCGCGCCGTCCTCGGATGCAGCGGTGGCATTGGTCAACCGCGGCGTCACGAGCGCCTTCGGGGCAAGGTCATTGCCGGCCATGGAGCTGCGCGAGGGAGTGCCCGCGAGTCTCCGCACGATCGTCGTCGTGCCGACGCTCCTGACGACCCGCGCCGAACTGGAAGAGCAGATTGATCGCCTAGGCGTGCATTACCTGGCGAGCCAGGATGGCGAAGTGAGCTTTGCCCTGCTCTCCGACTGGGCCGACTCGACCACGGCGACCTCACCCAATGATGACGAACTGCTCGACGCAGCGGCGGCCGGGATTGCGCGCTTGAATCAAACCTATGGAGCGACCTCCGAAGGGGTGCGTTTCATGCTGTTGCATCGCCGGCGGATCTGGAACGAAGGGCAGGGCAAGTGGATCGGATGGGAGCGCAAGCGCGGCAAACTGCATGAGCTCAATCGCTTGCTGCGCGGCGCGACAGATACCACCTTCGTGTCCATTGACGGCCGTCCGCCCGCGGTACCTGCCGACGTTCGTTACGTGATCACGCTCGATGCGGATACCCGGCTCCCGCGCGGAACCGTCAAACGGCTGATTGGGAAGATGGCGCATCCGCTGAATCGTCCGCGGCTGGACCCGGCGAGCGGGCGGGTGGTTGAGGGATACGCGGTGTTGCAGCCGCGAGTCACGCCATCGTTGCCGAGTGCCAGTGAGAGCTCGCTCTTTCAGCGGATTTTCACCAGCCCCAGCGGGCTCGACCCCTATGCCTTTGCAGTGTCCGACGTCTATCAGGATCTCTTCGGCGAAGGTTCCTACAGCGGCAAGGGCATTTATGACGTGGACGCGTTCGAGGCGGCGCTCGACGGCCGGCTGCCCGAGAGTGTTATCCTCAGTCACGATCTTCTGGAGGGAATCTTCGCGCGAGCCGGTCTGGCCTCCGATGTAGAGGTAGTCGAGGAATTCCCTTCACGCTACGACGTCGCCGCGGCTCGGCAGCATCGATGGGCGCGCGGCGATTGGCAACTGCTGCCGTGGGTTTTTGGCCGCGGACGGGATTTTAGCGGCGACCAGCGCCGGACCGGAATTCCTTTGATTGGCCGCTGGAAAATGATGGACAACCTGCGGCGGACGCTCTCGGCGCCGGCCGCTTACCTCGCGCTGCTCGCCGGATGGACGCTGCCCCTGGGCGCCGCCGCGATCTGGAGCGGGTTCGTAGTCGCAACGTTTGCGATTCCCACGCTGCTACCCGCCTTTCTTGGCATAATACCGCGCAGACTCGGCCTTTCCCAACGCCGGCATTGGCAGGCGGTAGGATCGGATTTCGTGCTTTCAGTCTCGCAAGTAGTGCTCCTGATCACGCTCCTTGCGCATCAGGCCTGGTTGATGACCGACGCCATCTTGCGCACCTTCTTTCGGCTCTTTGTAAGGCATCGGCGACTACTTGAATGGGTGACGGCCGCCCAGGCCAGCCTGAGCACCCGACTCAACCTCGGCGGCTACTATCGCTGGATGGGGGGTGGCGTCGTGCTCGGCGCAACAGCCCTCGCGACGGTCGCAGGCGTGGGGCGAAGCGCATGGCCGGTGGCGGCGCCATTCGTGATCTTGTGGATGGCCTCCCCGGCGATCGCCCGATGGGCGAGTCTGTCGCCAGCGATGGCCGGCGCTAATCCTCTGTCGAACGCGGATGCGCGCGCTCTGCGGCTGGTCGCACGCAGGACCTGGCGCTTCTTCGAGACCTTTGTCACCGCGACCGATCACATGCTTCCTCCGGACAACTTCCAGGAAGACCCGCAGCCCGTAGTGGCGCATCGGACTTCCCCGACGAACCTCGGACTGTACCTCTTATCAGTGCTCGCCGCGGGTGATTTCGGCTGGCTGGGCAAGATTGAAATAGCGGAACGGATCGAAGCGACACTGGGGACGATGAACCGGCTCGAGCGCTACCGGGGCCATTTCTACAATTGGTACGATACGATCGAGCTTCGTCCGCTGGACCCGAAATACATTTCCGCAGTGGACAGTGGCAATCTCGCCGGTCACTTGATCGTGGTTGGAAACGCTTGCCGGCAGGCCATCAATGAATCCGTGATCTCGCTGGAGTGGTTCGACGGCATAGACGACGCCCTGGAAATTACGCTCGAGTCCCTGCGCGAACTCTCAGACGATCGACGTACTCGGACCGTGACTCGAAGCCATCTCGGCGAAGCTTTGGATGCTCTTACTGCCGCGGTCTCGGCTTCGCGCAGGACCGAGGGAAGGCCCGGCTCGAACGCCGAAGGTGGCGCAGGAGCATCGGAGAGATCGCTCGCCCAGACTGCGGCGACACCAGTAGATTTCGTCATGTCGATGACGGCGCTGGCGCTATCCGCGGAGACCCTGGTGGACCTTGCGCGAACGCTGAACGCCGAGTGCGCCGACGACGCCAGCGCCGAGGTACTGTTCTGCGCGAACGCGGTCAGCGCTTCGCTTAAGAGCCATCGCCGCGATTTTGATCAATTGATGCCGTGGGCGAAGCTGGTCGCCGATGCGCTGCCTGCAGGAACGGCCCAGGTGGCCGCGGACGACTCGCCTGAACTGGCGGTTACGCGCGTCTTCGACTCGATTCCAACGCTGGCGGATCTCCCGAGTCGCTGTGAGACCGCGACCGGCCTGCTGATGAAGCTGCGCGCAGAGTTGGTCACCCAAAGCGGCGCTGACGCCGACGCGCTGAGGATGCGAGTGGAGGGTTTGACCGAGGCTCTCAAAGGGTCCGCGGATGCGGCGCGGTCCTTCGGGGAACGTCTCGAAGCCATCGGTGGTCTCAGCAAGCGCATGTTCGACGAGATGGACTTTCGTTTTCTGTTCAACCCCGTACGCCAATTGCTTTCGATCGGCTATCTCGTGGCGGAAGACGGTCTCGATCCCAACTGCTACGACTTGCTCGCCTCGGAGGCACGCCTGGCGAGCTTTATCGCGATTGCCAAGGGCGATCTGCCGACGCGCCACTGGTACCGTCTTGGCCGTACGGAAACGCCGGTGGGATTTGGATCGACGCTGGTTTCATGGTCCGGGTCGATGTTCGAGTACCTGATGCCAAGCCTGGTGATGCGCGAGCCGGCGGGAAGTTTGATCGAGCAAAGCAACCGATACGTCGTGCGGCGGCAGATTGAATATGGCACCGAGCTTGGCCTGCCCTGGGGGGTCTCGGAATCAGCGTACAATGTGCGCGATCTGGAGCTGACCTACCAGTACTCGAGCTTCGGAGTACCCGGCCTTGGGCTCAAGCGCGGGCTGAGCCGCGACGCTGTCATCGCTCCGTACGCAACGGCACTGGCGGCTACGGTCGATCCACGCGCCGCCACACTTAACTTCTCGCGACTTGAAAACGCAGGCGCCCGCGGCAGGTATGGCTGGTACGAGGCGCTCGACTACACCCCGGCGCGGCTCCCCGAGGGCGCCAAGGTGGCGATCGTCCGCTCCTACATGGCGCACCATCAGGGAATGACATTAATCGCGATCTCGGACGTGTTGCTGAACAGCCGGATGCGCTCCCGCTTTCACTCCGAGCCGATCATTCAGGCGACCCAGCTATTGTTGCAGGAGCGAGTCCCGCGCGATGTCCTGGTCGCCCATCCCGCGGCGGACGAGGTGGCGGCGGCGGCCAACATCCGCGAACTGGTTCCGCCGATGCCGCGCCGCTTCGAGTCACCTCATCAGCCGGTGCCCCGCACCCACCTGCTCTCCAATGGCCGGTACGCAGTCATGATCACCGCGGCAGGCTCGGGGTACAGCCGCTGGCGTGACCTCGCGGTCACCCGTTGGCAGGAAGATCCCACCTCCGATTCGTGGGGCTCGTACATTTTCCTGCGCGACTTACGCAGTGGCGACGTGTGGTCGGCGGGATACCAACCCACTGGAGCGGAGCCCGATCGCTACGAGACGACGTTCTTCGAGGATCGCGCCGAGATCGTCAGGCGTGACGGCGAGATCGAGACCAGTATGGAGATTGCGGTATCGCCGGAAGAAGACGCTGAAGTTCGTCTCGTGTCGGTCACGAATCACGGCGCGGAAGTGCGCGAGATCGAGCTTACGTCTTATTCGGAGGTGGTTCTGGCGCCAGCCGCATCGGACGCCGCTCATCCGGCCTTTTCCAAACTATTCGTGCAGACCGAGTTCGTCGCAAAGAGCGGCGCGATTCTCGCTACCCGGCGCGGACGATCGGCTGCTGACCCCGCGATCTGGTCGGCGCATATCGCGGTCGTGGAGGGCGAACTCGCAGGCCTGCTGCAATTCGAAACCGATCGCGCGCGCTTCCTCGGCCGGGGGCGCGGAATCCGCACGCCGATCTCAGTGATCGACGGTCGTCCGCTTTCCAATACCGCCGGCGCCGTCCTCGACCCCGTTTTCAGCCTCCGCCGGCGCGTAAGGCTGCCGCCGGGGAGCACGGCGCGGGTCGCGTTCTGGACAATGGTCGCGTCTTCGCGCTCGGAAGTGCTGGATCTAACCGACAAGCATCACGATCCGGCGGCTTTCGATCGGGCCGTCACCTTAGCCTGGACTCAGGCCCAGGTTCAGCTCCACCACCTCGGCATTGACGCTGACGAAGCCAACCTTTTCCAGCGTCTGGCGGGTCACGTGCTTTACTCCAACCCCGCGCTACGGCCGTCGTCGGCCGAACTTGAACGAAGCGAGGGCGACGCGACGGCGCTTTGGGCGCATGGAATCTCCGGCGATCTCCCGATCGTCTTTGTTCGCATAGCTGATGGCGACGGTTTGGAAACCGTGCGGCAGTTACTGCGCGCCTACGAATACTGGCGGATGAAGCAGCTGGCAGTCGATCTGGTGATTTTGAACGAACATCCTCCTTCGTATTCCCAGGATCTGCAAAATAATCTGGAGGCGATGGTCCGCACCAGCCAGTCGCGACGACCCTCGGGGAAAGAGAGCCAGCGTGGGTCGGTTTTCATCCTTCGCGACGAGCTGGTCTCACCGCACACGCGCAGCCTGCTCCAGGGCGTCGCCCGAGCGGTTATCTGGAAGCATCGCGGCAGCCTTTTCCAGCAGGTCCGCCGTCTGGAGGAATCCGCAACCGCTATCAAGCCGCCGATGAGGCGCTCACCCCCGAAGGCGCAACCCGCGGCGCCTTCCCCTCTGCCCAAGCTCGAATTTTTCAACGGCCTCGGCGGCTTCGCGGCCGACGGTCGGGAATATGTGACGATCCTGCGCGAAGGACAGTGGACGCCGGCGCCGTGGATCAATGTAATCGCGAACCCGGACTTCGGCTTCCAGGTGTCCGTCGAGGGCAGCGGCTATACGTGGGCGATCAATAGTCAGCAGAATCAAATTACTCCCTGGTCAAACGATCCTGTCAGCGATCGGCCCGGTGAAGCACTCTACGTGCGCGACGAAGAGAGCGGCGAACTCTGGGGCCCGACGGCTCTGCCGATTCGCGAGGAGAACTCGCCTTATGTGGCTCGGCACGGCCAGGGTTACAGCCGATTCAATCATACATCGCACGAAATATCGCTTGAACTTCTGCAATACGTGCCGCTCGCCGACCCGGTCAAAATCTCCCGGTTGAAAATCCACAATCATTCGCGGCGTTCCCGAAAATTATCGGTCACCGCATACGTGGAATGGGTGCTCGGGACTTCGCGTTCAACCTCCGCCCCCTTTGTCGCGACCGCAATCGATCGTGAAACCGGCGCGATGCTGGTCCGGAACCATTGGAGCCCCGAGTATGGAGCGCGCGTCGCTTTTGCCGACCTCGCCGGACGGCAGACCTCGTGGACCGGTGATCGCACCGAGTTCATCGGGCGCAATGGCGCCCTCGATCATCCGGCCGCATTGGAGCCGCGAACGGTGCTCTCCAATCGGGTTGGCGCCGGCTTCGACCCATGCAGCGCACTTCAGGCAAGAGTCGAACTTGGGCCGGACGAGGAGACGGAGATCGTCTGCTTTCTCGGTGAAGCCGCTACACATGCGGAAGCGGTCGGATTGATCACGCGCTACCGCAGCGCCGATCTCGACGCGATACTGCGCGAGGTGACCGGCCTCTGGGATGGCGTCCTCGGCGCGGTCGAGGTCCACACTCCCGATCGCGCGCTGGATGTTCTCCTCAACCGCTGGCTGCTCTACCAGACCCTCTCTTGCCGGGTGTGGGCGCGAGCGGCGTGTTACCAGGCCAGCGGCGCTTACGGTTTCCGCGATCAACTTCAGGACGTGATGGCGCTCAGCGTGTCGAAGCCGGAAGTGACGCGGGCCCATCTCCTGCGCGCGGCTGCTCGACAGTTTGTCGAGGGTGACGTTCAGCATTGGTGGCATCCGCCGTCTGGCCAGGGGGTGCGCACGCGCATCTCCGACGATCGGATCTGGCTGGCGTATGCTACTGCCGACTACGTGGAAGTCAGCGGCGACCATGAGGTTCTCGATGCGATGGTTCCCTTTCTGGAAGGGCCGGTGCTGCGCGCTGACCAATTGGAGTCATACTTCGAGCCGGCCATTTCCGAGGCTCACGGCACTCTGTTCGAGCATTGCGCGCGCGCCCTCGATCAAAGCCTTGCGGTCGGCGAACACGGGTTGCCTCTAATCGGCACAGGAGATTGGAACGACGGCCTAAACCTCGTTGGCGCCGGCGGCAAGGGCGAGAGCGTCTGGCTCGGATGGTTCCTTCACGCCACGCTTTCAAGGTTCGCGAAGCTGGCGGAAACTCGCGGCGATCATCTTCGCGCCGTCAAATGGCGGCAGCATGCGACCGTCCTGGCCGAATCGCTGGAGCGCGCGGGTTGGGACGGGCGCTGGTATCTGCGCGCCTTCTTCGATGACGGCACGCCGCTCGGTTCCGCTTCCAGCCTCGAGTGCCGGATCGATTCGATCGCCCAGTCATGGGCGGTTATATCCGGCGTGGCGAATCCGGCTCGCGCCGCAACCGCGATGGCCGCCGTGCAGGAATATCTGGTCCGCCGCGACGACGCACTGCTCCTGCTGTTAACCCCGCCGTTCGATCAAGCCTTGCCCGATCCGGGTTACATCAAGGCTTATCCGCCGGGTCTCAGGGAGAACGGCGGGCAATATACTCATGGAGCGGTTTGGTCGGTGATCGCGCTCGCGATGCTCGGTAAAGGAGACCAGGCCGGCGAATTATTCGCTCTGCTGAACCCGATCAATCACGCGAGTACTCGTGCCGGCGTTCATCGTTACAAGGTTGAGCCGTACGTTGCCTGCGGCGACGTCTATGCCGAGCCTGCGCACGTCGGGCGCGGCGGATGGACCTGGTACAGCGGATCGGCCGGCTGGATGTATCGGGCTGGCCTCGAATGGATACTCGGATTTCGTCTGCGCGGGACCACGCTGCTCATTGATCCCAGCATCCCGAAGGCCTGGCGCCACTTCGAGATCGTATTTCGCTACCACTCCGCCCGTTATGAAATCGCAGTCGAGAATCCCCACGGCGTCAGCCGAGGCGTTACACGCGTCGATCTCGATGGCAAGCTGCTGTACGGAAATCCGGTGCTGATTCCCTTGGATGATGACGGCGCGACCCATCGGGTGAACGTCACTTTGGATGAGCCCCGGCGCCTGGATGAATCACCCCTGGTCGCTCTCGCGGACTGAAATCTTTCTCGTGGACGGTCGCTGACTAACCATGAATAGATCGAATCTGCCGGCAACCCTCGATAGGTTCTCAGGAGACTGCTCGGCGGCAAATGATTTCCAGTCGCCAGCCGCTCCCAGCGCCTCGCATCACAATCCGCGATGAGGCGATTCGTTCAGCCAATTCAGATGGATTTCACCTGCCGGATTCGCCCTCTCGATCTATTCTTCGGCCCCAACTCCCGGATAAAATCGGCGATAGCGATTTGTTCCTGGAGCCGCAAAGGATAACGAATGCCCCGGTTCGACACCGTCATTAAGAACGGCATGATCATTGATGGGACGCGCGCGCCCCGCTATCACGGCGATATTGGAATCAAGGACGGCAGGATAGTCGAGATTGGCAGGTTCGAGGCCAGTAATGGTGCGATCGAGATCGACGCTTATGGCCTGATCGTCGCACCTGGGTTCATTGATTTGCACACGCATTATGATGCGCAGGTCTTTTGGGATCCGCACTGCACGATCTCCGGATGGCACGGAGTGACCTCGGTCGCGATCGGTAACTGCGGCTTCGGCTTCGCTCCCGTGCGGCCGGATCAGCGCGAGCGCGCGATGCTGACCATGACTCGCCTGGAAGCCATTCCCTATGCTTCGATGAAGGCTGGCCTGCCGTGGGACTGGATCACCTTTCCGCAGTTCCTCGACAGCCTGGATCGCCAACCGCTGGGAGTTAACCTGCTCCCCTGCGTGCCGCTCGGCCCGCTCATCACATGGGTGATAGGCAGCCCCGAGGAAGCCAAGCGGCGTCCTCCCACCGCCGCTGAAGAGGTGGAGATCGTCCGTCTTTTCAACGAAGCCATGGACGCCGGCGGATGCGGTTGGTCTGCGCAGCGTCTCCATCCGAGCGGACCGGTCTGCCTGCAGCGTGATTATGACGGCACACCGATGGTCACCGACCTGATGGGCGACGAAACCTGTCGGAATCTCGCCCGCGAACTGGGCCGGCGCAATTCGGGCTTCATGCAACTGTCGATGGCCACTGAGGATCCTTTTCGCGACCTGAAGGAGATCGAGAAGCTGGCCGAGTTGAGCCGCCGCCCTCTGCTCTATCAGGCGCTGGTTTCGTTCGATCGTGAGCCGCAGATCCATCGCTTTTTGATGGCCTGGTTCGATCACTGTCACGCGCAAGGCTTGCGGGTTTACCCGCAGGCTCATACCAACACCACCAGTTTCACTTTTACTTTGGTGGACTGGAATTTGTTCGACGATTCCGAAGCGTGGCGCGAGGCCACCCTCGGCAGCCCTGAAGAGCGACTCGCGAAGCTGAGCGACCCGTCGCGCCGGGCGAAACTCAAGGATTACGCCAACGGCCAACGCATGGTGACGGGTGATCTGGAGAACTTCATAATCGAAAAGACTTACACGCCCCGTTACAGAGAGCTGGAAGGACTCAATCTGAAAGACGCCGGCGCCCGGATGAACCTGCATATCGTCGATGCGATGCTCGACGTCGCAATTGCAGATGGACTGCGCACGGTGTTCGAGGCGCCGCCGCCGCATACCCGGCTGGATTTTCTGAAAGAAGTAGTCAACTACCCGTACACGATTCCAGGCCTCTCGGATGGCGGCGCGCATACCAAGTTCTTTTGCGGCGGACGCTATCCGACCGAGTTCCTCGCGTCGTTTACCCGCGACCAGACCATGCTGAGCCTGGAGGATGCCCATTGGAAACTGAGCGCGTGGCCTGCTATGTGCGCCGGACTTTCGGACCGCGGCGTGCTGAGCGAGGGATACGCCGCCGATATCGTCATGTACGACTATGACGCTTTGGGCATGGAGCCGATCGCGGTGGCGCACGACCTTCCGGGCGGCGAATGGCGGCGCGTGCAACGGGCGCGGGGCTATCGCTACATCATGGTAAACGGCGAGGTCACCTTCGTGGACGGTCAGCCGACGGAACGCACGCCGGGCCTATTGCTGCGGCACGGCAATGGCTGGAAGAGCCCGCAGATACGCCGCGCGATCTAACGCCAAATCCGCACGTCCTCGTATCTGGGGTATTCGCTGGGGGTCGGTTTTCTGGCTGATGTTGTCGTCAGTTCGATTGAGGCTCCGGGACCGGTAAAGCTTCGAGCACAGCCGCACGCCATTCGCTCTTGACGGGCAGGATCGGCGGCATCGGTGCGACGTCGGGCTCCGCGGTAGGCGCCGCAATCGATTGGATGTTCTCCGTCTGTGAGGCCTTGCGCATGAACAGGTTGTAGATGAGCCATTGCGCCCGATGGCGTTGGCCGCGCAGCGGGAAGCGGCTGCCAATCGAAGACGCCGAATAGAAATTCTCATAAGCGCGCCGCTGCCCGACGCGGAGATCGTCGCCTGGCATTTGCTCCGGGCGATAAACGACGTGGGCCTGATCGTACATCGTCCAATCGAACGAAACGATGCGGTTTGCCTTCTTCATCTCGTACCAGGTGAGCGTGCCGGGATAGGGCGTCAGCACCGAATAGGCGCAGGCGTCGTATTTGGCGTCCACGTTGAACTTGACGGTTTCATCGAAAACGGAACTATCGTCGCCGTCGAAACCGAACATGAACAAGCCGAACACCATGATCCCGTAGGAATGTACCTTCTCGACCAGCGCGGCAAAGGTCTCTGGCCGATTGACATGCTTGTGCACGCTTTTGAGGGTCGCTCGCGAGATCGACTCGAAGCCGATACTGAGCAGCGTGCATCCGCTTGCGGCCGCGAGCTCGAGCATGCGATCGTCCTGCGCGAGTTTGGACGTGACCCCGGCCTGCCAATGGATGCCGCGTCCCTTCAACGCGCGCATCACTTCCTTCGGACGATCGGGCGTGCCGAAAAAATCCGCATCGTTGATCGAGATGGTGCGGGCGCCGCAGTTCTCGATCTCGTGAAGCACTTCGTCAACCGGCCGATAGCGGAACTTGAGGCCGTTCATCAGAGGTTCGGCGCAGAACGTGCAGCCCTGATGGCATCCGCGTGAAGTCTGGACGAAAGTCCGGTTTACGTAGCGGTTCTTCTTCAGGAGGTCATAACGCGGCATCGCCATCCCGGCCATCGGATGGAGAGTCGCGGACTTGTAGGTTCCACGCATCGATCCGTTTTTGAGATCGTCGAGCAGTTTGTCAATCACGAGCTCGACTTCGCCGATCACCACCGCATCGCTATGTTTGAGCGCCTCCTGCGCCATGAAGCTCGGATGCACGCCGCCCATAACGACGGGCACGCCCTGGGTGCGGAACCGGTCGGCGATCTCGTAGCCGCGGTTGACGTAACTCGTCATCGCAGAAATACCGACCAGGTCCGCTTTCAGATCGAAGTCGATGGGCTCGATGTTCTCGTCGGTGAGGACCACTTCGTACTGGTCGCGCGGAATGGATGCGGCAACCGCGAGCAGGCCTGCCAGTGGAGAGTAGAGCGCTCGATTCAGGTACAGCGGGCGGGTTGTGATCGAATCGGTTTTCGGGTTGATGAGATGAATGATGCCGGTGCGCATGAAATTCTCCTTTGGCACGGTCCTACAAACAATCCAACGATCCTAACGCGAGGAGGTTTCCGCAAAAGCGGCGAACAGGCTTGTCACGCGGGGTTACGCAACCCGGTGAGAAGGTGGCCCTCGGCCTATCTAGGTTCTGTGCTTAACTTTGGCCGCAGTCAAATCGCGATTCCGCTACCGTGGATCAACCGGAGGGGATCGCGATGGCAGGTTACCTAGGGAACCAATTAAGGGTGCTCTACGAACCGAAGGGCGAGCGTTGCAATACGCGGGAGTCGTGGCGCTCCGCGCCGCTAGCCTCGGGCGTTTTCCGAATTTGTGCGCAAAGGCGCTGCGCGGCGGCGGCGGGCCGCCAGCAGATCGAGTGTCTCGATCAGCGCCGCGAAGGCCATTGCCGAGTAGATGTAGCCCTTGGGAATGTGAAAACCGCTGCCCTCTGCCACCAGGCTCATCCCAATCAGCAGCAGAAATCCAAGCGCCAGCAGCTTGACCGACGGATGGCGGTTGACGAATTCTGCAATTGTCGCCGACACCGCCAGCATGATCACGATAGCAACCATTACCGCTACAACCATTACCCAGATCTCGTCAACCGTGCCGACCGCGGTGATCACGCTGTCGATCGAAAATACTATGTCGAGAATGACGATCTGAGTGATCACGGAGCGAAACGCCGGCCTGGGACCGAGCTCGGCACCGGTGTCGTGTGCACCCTCCACCTGCTCCTTGATTCCGTGCGCGGCTTTGTAGAGAAGAAATAGTCCGCCGCCCATCAGAATCATATCGCGCCACGAGATTCCGTGACCGCCGACGGTAAAAATCGGGCGCGTCAGGTCCATCATCCAGTCGATGGTCGCCAGCAGCGCGACCCGCGTCACGAGCGCAAGGGACAGGCCAATTCGACGCGCGCGTGAGCGTTGCTGGACGGGGAGGCGATCGGCAAGAATCGCTATGAAGACCAGGTTGTCGATACCGAGGACGATCTCGAGCACGATCAGCAGGAGCAAGCTGCCCAGAACCTCGGCCTCAATGAACACGCGTGTATTGATACACTATTTCAGTAATCGGGAACCAACGGCCGATAATTGCCGATTTATCAATTCAAAGCGGGTCAATCTCGAAGCCGCACACACGGCACTTGCGAGCGGCAGCGTTCTTCAGTTTAGCGCGGTCCGTTAACAATCTTGTGATTTGACTGTGCAATCTTCGAATACTTAGGTTCAGGCCGGAGAGTTCCCCAATGCCGCAAGCTGACGCGTCCTCCATTCATTCGGAGCCGATGATCGACCTTCTGCGCGAACTGGCGCTGGACCTGGGTGCCGTATGGAACCGCTTCAGCGACGATATCTGGCGTCAGATCGATCCGGATGTGTGGTTGATCACCCGCAATCCATGGCTGATGTTGCAGCAGGCGTCCGAACACACCCTCCGGTCGATGGCTAAGGATCAGGACTTGCGGCGTCGCGTTGAGCAACTCGTCCTCGCGCGGCGGCAGGCCTCTAATTCGCCCGGGTGGTTTCAAAAGACCCATTCGGGCGGGTCGCTCAAGTGCGTCGCCTATTTCAGCATGGAGTTCGGCCTGAGTGAGGCGCTACCTATCTACTCCGGCGGCCTCGGCAATGTGGCGGGTGACCAACTTAAAGCGGGCAGCGACCTGGGCGTGCCGATCGTTGGCGTGGGACTGCTTTATCAGCAGGGATATTTTCGCCAGGCAATCGATCAGGACGGCAATCAGCGTGATCTGTTTCCTTACAATCCGCCCTCATGGCTGCCGATCACCCCGGTCCGCGATAGCGCGGGCGAACTGCTGCGGGTGGCGTTCAATTTCCCCGACTACCAGTTGAGGCTGCGCGTGTGGGAAGCCAAGGTCGGACGCCTCAAACTCTACCTGCTCGACAGCAACGATCCCGCCAACATCCCGATGCATCGCGGAATCACCAGCGAACTATACGGCGGCGGCCCGGAACTGCGCCTGCATCAGGAACTGGTGCTGGGCATCGCAGGATGGCGCCTGCTGAGGCAGCTGGGGCTTAACCCGGAGGTCTGCCATCTCAATGAGGGTCACGCGGCATTCGCGGTGCTCGAGCGCGCCCTAACGTTCATGAATGAGTACGCGAAGCCCTTCGATGTGGCCCTCGCAGCCACGCGCGCCGGCAACCTGTTTACGACGCACACCCCAGTAGCTGCGGGCTTCGATCGGTTTTCGCCGGCGCTGATTCATCTCTATCTGAACTGGTACGCGACCGAACGCCTGCACATCGGCTTCGAAGACCTGATGGCGCTGGGCCGGGTCAATCGCGACGATGCCAACGAGCCTTTCAACATGGCGTACCTCGCCGCGCGCGGTGCCGGCGCTATCAACGGCGTAAGCAAACTGCATGGCGAGGTAAGCCGCTCAATCTTCCAGCCGCTGTTTCCACGATGGCCGGTGGCGGAAATTCCAATCGGCAGCATCACTAACGGCGTTCACACGGCGAGTTGGGATTCCGAGCATTCGGATCGGCTCTGGTCGGAAGCCTGCGGCAAAGATCGGTGGCTTGGCACCATGGCGGGCGTCGGCGATCATATAAGGGCGGTGTCCGACGACGCGCTGTGGAGCTTGCGCACCAGCAATTGCAACGAACTGGTCCGCTTCGTGCGCCTTCGAACGGGCCGTCAGATGGCCGCTTATGGCGCATCGCACGAAGACGTCGAGGCCGCCAGAACGATCTTCGATCCCAATGCCCTCACGCTCGGCTTCGCGCGGCGCTTCGCGACCTACAAGCGCCCAAATCTCCTGCTGCACGATCCCGAACGGCTGGCGCGGATCCTCACCAACCCGCAACATCCGGTTCAGCTGGTGATTGCCGGCAAGGCGCATCCCGCGGATCAGGCCGGCAAGGATCTGATTCGCGAATGGATTCATTTCCTGCGCCGCCGCGACATTCGCCAACACGCGGTATTCCTGATCGACTACGACATGCTGCTGGCCGAGCGCATTGTCGAAGGCGTTGATGTGTGGATAAACACGCCGCGCCGTCCATGGGAGGCGAGCGGCACCAGCGGGATGAAGGTCCTGGCTAACGGTGGCGTAAACCTCTCGGAACTCGACGGATGGTGGGCGGAAGCCTATGCGCCGGAAGTCGGATGGGCGCTGGGCGACGGCAAGGAGCATGGCGACGATCCGGCCTGGGACGCGGCCGAGGCGTCGCAGATGTACGACCTCCTAGAGCATCAGGTGATCCCGCAATTCTATGGTCGCGATGAGCATGGATTGCCGCGCAAATGGATCGCGATGATGCGCGAGAGCATGGCGCGTCTGACGCCGCAGTTTTCAGCGAACCGCGCGGTTCGCGAGTACACCGAGAAATACTATCTGCCTGCGGCGTCCACCTATCGCGAGCGAGAGGCTTCGCGCGGCGCGATCGGCCAACAGATTTTACAATGGCGCGATGCGATTACAGAGCATTGGTCAAAGATCTATTTCGGTCAGGTTCATTGCGAAACTACCGGTGACTTTCACAATTTTCACCTGCAGGTTTACCTCGACGACCTGGACCCCAGTGCGGTGCTCGTGGAGCTGTACGCAGACGGTCGCAACGGCGACCCTGCGGTGCGGTATCCGATGACCCGCGGCGAAGCATTGGTCGGTTCGGTGAACGGCTTCATCTATAGGGAGCGAGTGCCTTCGAGTCGGCCCGCCGGCGATTATACGCCGCGCATCGTGCCGGCATATGAGGGCGTCCACGTGCCCCTCGAAGTCGGGCGAATCCTCTGGCAGCGCTAGGGTTAACGAATGTTCGCGGGCGTGCGCCTCTAGTCGTCGGACTGATTTGACTGGCCCGGCGGGAGCCCATTCTTTGCTGCAATGGAGGCGCGTATCCGCGTCGCCATTTTGGAATAGCGCGACGCCGGATCGTTGGCCGCCTGGCGCATCTGGTCCTGCTCCGCCAGCGCCGACTCCAGCGAGCCCGCCTGGATGAATACGCCGCTGCTCTCGATCGCCGTCGTCGCCGCATTGCAGGGCGGCGAGTCCTTGCCGAGGACGATCCGCAGCACCATCTGGCCGACCGCAGGCTCCATATGCGTGGCGTCGCGAAACATCCGGTCGGTGCGCGCGATCGCGTTGTAACCCGTGAAGTCCCAGACCGGTCCGTTGCCGGCGATCATGCGCTTGAAGTCCTGAAACTTCTGCCACTGCCCGCTCTGGCGCAAAAACTCGAGTTCGTACTGGCTCATCGGCGCCATCACCAGCACAACGTCAACTCCTTGTGCCCGCGCCTTCTGGACGGTGGCGCTGAAGAGCTTCAGCAGCGCCGGCGAGAAGCGGTAGTCGGTGTACCAGTTCCGCGTCAGTTGCGTGGCCAGAACAAAATCGGGGACCGTGCTGAGATCGCTCGATGCCCTGGTGTTCAGCGAACTGCAGATGAAGTCCATCGGCCACGGAATCGAAACTGTGCGGGTGTGCCGCAAAAGGGCGCGTCCGCCCAGGGCGCGTTTCAAGGTGTCGAAGCTGTCGCCGAGGGCGGTGAGACTGAACAGTGTCTCCTCGATTTTGGCTTCGCGGTTGCCGGACAAGCGCGCGTCGAAACGCGCATCCACTTTGTTGTAGTGATCGCTGAAGGCCAGGAAATCGACGAACCAGACGATTCGCTTGAGCCGCTTTCCCGCCAGCGCGACATCGATGATGCGCACCGCCTCGGGCACCGTCGCGCCGAGTATTCCCGCATTGAGGATTCCGTCGCGGTAGCCTTCCTCGATCGGTATTCCCCACGCCACCCGCGAGTTGCCCACCAGGATCGTTTCCGGCTCGCTGGTGCGCAGCAGATAGGGAATCTGCAGGCGCTCGTCGTTGATTTTGCCGAAGGCCGGAGCGACGATTCCGGTACCCCATGCGCCGTACGGATCGACCAGAAAGTTGAATGCGGCGCAGCCGAATGCAATCGCCGCGGCGAGCGACAGCATCAACAATGGGCGGTTCGCGGACAACATCGACGATGCGATTAGAACTGAAAATAGATGAAGGGCGGTGGATTCGACATCGCCATCACACTGATTCCCGCGAGCGCCGCAAATACCCCCGCATAGACCCAATCGTTCTGCCAGCGCCACGCCATGATTTGCTGCCGGTTGGGCGCGCAGATCACGATCAGCAGTCCGATTATGATGCCGCGCCAGTCCTTGATGTAGGAAAACGGGCCGAGCGAAAAGCCATGCAGACCGGCTATCGCGGCGAAAAGCTGGCTCGCGCGAGTGAAAGTGGGCGCGCGGAAAAAGGCCCACGAGGCGGTTATAGAGACGAACGTTATCGCCCCGGCCAGCGGCGGCGGCAGCTTCCGCCCACGGTCCCACCACCAGTGATTGATCGAAAGATAAAGCCCCTGCAGACCGCCCCACACGACAAATGTCCAGCTCGCGCCGTGCCATAGGCCGCCGAGCAGCATCGTGATGGAGAGATTGAGCTGGCGCCGGAACTGTCCCTTACGATTGCCGCCGAGCGGTATATAGAGGTAGTCGCGCAGGAAGAACGATAGCGTCATATGCCAGCGGCGCCAAAACTCGACCACGCTGAGCGATTTATAAGGCGAGTCGAAATTCTCCGGGAACTTGACTCCGAACATTCGCGCAAGGCCGATCGCCATGTCCGAGTACCCGGAAAAGTCGAAATAGACTTCCAGCCCGAAGGCTAACAGCGCGCCCCACGCGTCCAGGAAAACCAGCGGTACCGAGCTGTCGAACAGCGGATTGACGATACTCCGAAAGGAGTCCGCCAGGATGACCTTCTTGAACAGGCCGATGGCGAAAATCATCAGGCCCGCACTCATGTTGGCTTTGGTCAGGCTGAGCCGGCTGTTGCGATTGAGCTGCGGATAGATCTCGGCATAGCGGACCACCGGGCCCGCGATCAGATGCGGGAAGAAGGCGATGAACAGGCAATAGCTGATGAAGTCGCGATAGCCCGGTTCGCCCCGCCACGCCCCGACGAGGTAGGTGATCTGCTCGAAGGTGAAGAACGAGATCGCCAGCGGCAGCACCAGCGGCATCCCGCGCCAATGCGCACCGAGCAGTGCGGCCGTCGAGGTCATGAAAAAGTCGCGATACTTGAAGTAACCGAGCAAGGCGAGATTCACCGCGATACCGGCGCCGAGCAGCATACGGCGGAACTTTTCGCGCTCGATCGGTGCGGATTGCGGATTGGGGGTCAGCAGCAGCGACCAGCCGAAGTTGAAGATCATCGAAAAGCCGAACAGGAACAGGAAATGCCAGTTCCACCAGGCGTAGAAAAAGAGCGAGCCCAGGATTAGCAGCGCCATCGTCGCGCGGCGCAAGTTCAGGCTGGTGAAGGCCCAGAACAGCACCAGGAAGGTCGGCAGAAATCCGAGAGTGAAGGGATAGGAATTGAAGAGCACGATGGCCTTGGCTGCGACTTTCCCCTTTGAGTTACAGAGTCTGCGCGCCGCTTTCAAGTACGCGGCGGGAAGCCGTTTTCCTCGGTCGGCGAGGGCGCCCGGTGCCAGCGTCGCGCCGAATGACTAATCGTTCGCCGAGCCGGTTACCTGCGTGTCAGAGATCGGCGCCCCGTTTTTATCCCAGCATTGCGAGCTGGTGCTCGCGGTAACCACGTAGTTGTGGACGGTGGTCTGGCAGCGGATGCCCGAAGCGGTCGTCACGTTCGAAGTCTGCGTGCATCCGCCGAGCGTCAGCAAACCGACCGATAACGTGATCGTGGCGATTCGGCGCGTGGTGGAACTCATCTCAATAGGCAGGCGCGGCGATTTGGCGCGTGGGGGAACTCATCGGCGACAGCTTATCGCAGCGGGCGGAGTTTGTGGAACTATTTGGTGAGCCGTCTGGGACTTGAACCCAGGACCCTCTGATTAAAAGTCAGATGCTCTACCAACCTGAGCTAACGGCTCACCCCCGGCGGACGCCGGAATTGGCAATTGTTGCAGTCCGAAGCGGTCTTGGGAAGTGCGAGTACGTATCCAACCGCGTCGCCGCCCACTCATCTGCCGGCGGGTCTAAATGCCTGGACTGGCGCCATGCCTCGCCCTTTCAATCGATGCTCCTCGATCAGCGACTGTTTCGACCCGTCCTCTTGCCCAGTCACGCCTCGTCAACCGGCCCCCTTACTAAGCGGGTCTTTCGAACCGTCCCCATAGCGTAATCAGCTCGCATTAAACCGGCCCCCCTTTATTGGGGGGGCGTCGAGGTAGGTCAGGTCGGAGTCGTCGCTGGCCGGGATGAAACGGCGCATCGCCTCCAGCAGCATCGCCCGGGTGATCGGTTTGCTCACGTGTGCGTCCGCCCCGGCCGCCAATGCGCGGCGCGCGTCTTCTTCGAGCGCCGACGCCGTCAGCACGATGATCGGCGTCCGCGCCAATCCGTTGGCGGTTTCCCAGTCGCGAATCATCTGCGTCGCTTCCAGTCCGTCCACTTGCGGCATGTGAAAATCCATCAGGATCAAATCGTAGCGCTCCGCAGTGGCTTTCCTGAAGCCCTCCTCGCCATCCTCCGCTTCGTCAATCCGGTGGGGCTCGCGCTTCAGGTAGTTATTTATGAGGAGCCGATTGTCGGCCGAATCGTCAACCAGGAGTACCCGTACGGGACGGCGCGCGCGCGTTCCGGGCGTGTCGCCATGCGCAACGCCAATAGGGTCCGCCAAAGGGCTCGCGGGCCCGTTGCGACCCCGCCCGGCCAAGGCGATTGAAATCGCGGCAATCAGGTCCGCTCTCCGCACCGGTTTCACGATGTAGGCGTCGAGTCCCAGTTCCCGCACCCGCGGAAGCTGAATTCTGAGATCGTCGGAGGTCAGCATCAGCACGACTGTGTCGTTGTGCTCGACCCCGCGGCGCAACTGCTGCACCATCTCGAAGCCGTCCATCACGGGCATGCGGCAGTCCAGGATTACCAGGTCGAACGGGAGGCCCGCATGACGCGCGGTCTTGAGGTCGCCGAGGGCTTGCGCGCCGCTGGCCGCCTCCGCCACCTGAACTCCCCGCGCCGCGATAATCTCGCGTACGACCATTCGGTTGACGCGATTGTCGTCCACCACCAGCGCGCGCAATCCCGTCAGCTTCGCGTCAGCCGCAGCGCCGCCAGTCGCGCTGACCTCGGATGCGAACGGGACGCCGGCCCCCACGCCGAATTTCGCGGTGAAGTAAAACGTGCTGCCGAGACCCAGGCGGCTTTCAATCCACGTGCGCCCGCCCATCAGTTCAACCAGCCGGCGCACGATCGACAAGCCAAGGCCGCTGCCGCCGAAGCGCCGGGCGATCGAGGGATCGGCCTGCGTGAAGCTCGAAAAGAGGTTTTCGATCTGGTCCGCCGGAATCCCGATACCGGTGTCGGTCACGGCGAAGCGCAAGCATCCCGGCTGGCCGGCGTCCCGCTCAGATTCCACGCGGACGACGACCTCGCCGTGTTCGGTGAACTTGATCGCGTTGCCAATCAGGTTGATCAGGATTTGCTTAAGCCGCAACGAATCGCCGACCAGGTTGCGCGGAACCCCTCGTGCGATATGCGTCACCAGTTCCAGGCCCTTCGCGTGAGCACTGACGCCGAGCGTCGCCCCGACTTCGCTGGTGATTCTCTCCAGATCGAACGCCGTCGCTTCCAGGCTCAGCCGTCCGCTTTCGACCTTGGAGAGGTCGAGGATGTCGTTAATCAACGCCATCAACGAGTCGCCGTTGGCTTTCATCACGCCAAGATAATTGCGCTGCTGGTCATCGAGCGGCGTTTCGTCAAGGAGCTCCGCCATGCCCAGAATCGCGTTCATTGGCGTGCGAATCTCGTGCGACATGCCCGACAGGAATTCCGATTTCGCCTGGGATGCGGCCAGGGCGGCTTCCCGCGCCGCGATCAGTTCGCGCTCGTTCGCCTTGATCTTCGAGATGTCGCGCGCGATCGAGACGATGCATTTTTCACCGTTGATCTGGGCCACCGCGGACGACATCAGGATCGTTATCGGCGTGCCATTCGGATGGATCATGTCGAACTGGAAGTTGCGCACGATCCCGTCGCGATTGATCTGGCGCTGGAATTCCGCCCGCCGTTCCGCCTCCGGCCACAGTCCCATGCTGAGCGTGGTCGCTCCCAGCGCCATCTCACGGGTCAGTCCGTAGTGCTCGATCGCCGCGTTTACATCGATCAGTTTGCCGTCGCTAAACTTCACGATCGTCACCAGGTCAACGGTCGCGTCGAAGATCGTGCGCAGCATCGCCTCGCTCTCGGCCAGCTTGTCGGCGGTGCGCCGCCGATGCGCCACTTCTGCGCGCAGCTGTTCTTCGCTGGATCGCAGGCCCGCGAGGCGGCGCCGCAAGGCCTCGCGATGGCTCGTGAGGGTCAGATTAGTGACCTGCGCAAACACGATCGCGGTAAGGATCTCAACCCACTGGAAATTGTTGAAGCCGTCGCGCGCATACGGCGCACCGATAGCCAGCGCGATCACCGGCACAATATTGAAGGCCGCTTGCCACCGGGGCTCCCATGGAATGATCGAGCCGCTGGCAACGATCAGCAGCATGCACGCGACAAACAGGGATCCCGATTTCCCGGTAATGACGCTCATCGCCGCCATCCCGGCAAACACTGCGCTGCAGCTCAGGAAGGCGAGCACACGCCAGCGGCGCGCAAGCCATGAACTGTCCGCAAAGGTCAGGCTCAGCACGATACAGTCGGCCAGAATATTGCCGGCATGACACGCCAAAATCTTGTCGGGTAAAGTTCGCCAGACCGATAGATCCCAAGCCAGATAGGCGAATTGAGCCGCAATGATGATCAACACACCGACCCGAGCGAGTCTGACCATCCGCTGGAATTCGTGATCGTCGGAATCATCGACCGGCGCGAACCGCGCGGCGCCGCCATTCAACCGTTTCGCACCAAAGACACCATCCGCTGCGACATCCGAGCCGGATGGTTCGTTTGTGCAGGAAATGACCAGGGCCATGCGCTCTTGACGAGATTCCACGCTCAGGAGAGTCAGCAAAGGTGATGCCGCTGAAAGGACCCCCTCGCGCCGCCTGATTGGGGTCAATAAGCGAGATTTGCCCGCGCCGTGGATTCATATCGACAGTCTGTTTCGAATTGAGACACTGATTGTGTCAAGACTGACTAGTTCCGCTCTGGGCACGCGATCGAATCTGAGACCACACGTCTGATGATTGCCGCGAAAGGATCAGCCGGGTCGAATCAGCAGTGTGACGAATCTTCCCGGCGGGGTGTCGAGGCCTAATAAGCGAAGCAGCGGGATACGAAACGCCCATCCACTGTGGCGCTTGCGCTTTATTGCTTTCAGGCACAAAAAGGAATTGATTAGGCGTGGAAGCGGACGCGGCGCGGACTTTCTCAGGCGGACGTTAAGAGCGAGGACGGAAAGCAGAGGGAATACAAAACGCCCAAACCCGCCGCGACGCATGCGGTGTATTGCTTTCAGTCATAAATAGGTACAATATGTCGTATGCAGGATCGAACGCTTAGAGCGATAAACCGATGCGGTTAAATCCTCGTGCCCGGCGGGCTCAGCCGCGGTATCGCGGCCTGCGGGCTCGGCTCACATGCAGATCAGGCGGCGGCCTGTTTCCCGATCTCGTCGCCCGTCACAGGGACGATTACGGTACGGCCGCGAGCGACGGTGCGTTTGCTGCTGATGGCAAATGGTGCCTCGAAGCGCAGTCCCGCCTGACCCTCGAGCAATTGGTAGCCATGGCGCCTGGCCTCTGCGATACCGGCGGCGAGCGCCGCGCCTTCCAGCACCATCGGCTGCACATAGATTTTCCCGCCGTCCAGCGTCCGGGCGTACGGCCATTCGATCGGCTCGCCGGCGCGGCTAAAGGTCTTGTAGCCGCCGCTCAGATTCCACGGCTTGAAAATCGGATAGACCAGCAACGCCTGAGCGTCCAGCTCTCCGGCAACGATTGCACCGGCGTGGCGCAAAAGCCTTCCAGCGCCCGCCGCAACCGCCCACAACTCGCCGCATTCAAAGACTTTTTCGGGCGGCAAATGCGTGAGGTCGGGTTTAGGATAGCTCTGGCTGAACATCGCCAGATCGTGCATCGCGAAGCCACCGATCATCTGGTCGGGGTCATGATCGTCGTAAAGTCCATACAGATTGCCAAACGCGACATGCACCTCGCCGATCACCGAGCGGTGGGTTTCGCTGAACCCCGCCCCGCGCATCGCGCGTACCTCGCTCAGGCGCCGCGCAAAGGCGCGTCTTTCCAAATCCGTCGTCAGTCGCCGAAGTTCCATCAATGTCCTCCTGGTCCAAGCCCTACCGCGCCCGCGTGGGTATCGCAGACGCAAGTCAAAAGAGATGGGGGTGATGCCGCCATGCCGCCCGCAGCTGTTGGCGCGAGCGACCATGGCGGAATGGTCAAAATATGATTTATTGGAGAATTGCGGAATGAGCCGAAAATGGCCACCGGGCACGGAGCCCCACACTAGGTCTGCAGGTTCGAGATTCGGCGCGACTAGCCAGGCTCGCATAGATGCAGATAGACACGGATAGCTGTGCCTAATCCTTAATTTGGTAACTTCGACGTAACAAAGTCGTAATTTTTGGTCCGATGGCTAGAGTGGGTGGCGTGCGGATGCTACTTAGAAGCAACATTGGCGGGGCTGGCCCGTTGAGGATTATTTTCGTTCAGATTACCTAATATTGTTCTGACATAAAGTGAATAATTTCGCTAGCCGTTGGGTCAGTTGCAAATTGACTGAGAGTCAATGACAATGGACGCCAGTTGGAGCAGTAACCCGACGGCGATGGCAGCACCAAAATCAAATTCGCAGACGCATATTGAAGAGATGGTGACCCGCATTTTGTCCGAGACCCCGGACCAGGCGGCAGGCAAACTCGCAGCCTGGAAGAAGCCCACCGTCGATTTGCGGCGTCTAGTGCGGCACGACTATGTCAAGAGTCTCCGTAAGAAACTGCCCTATCATGCACTGAAAGCGTTAATCGCGGGCTTCAGCGAACTTCTACCCGGCTTCAATCGCGAAATCGTCGGGGTAATGCCCGCGAGTCAACTGGCGGAATGGGCTGCCACACTGGACTTGCACCTCAAGGCGGCGCCAAATGAGGGTGATGAGGGGCTCGCCCTTCGAGGCTTTTATGTCACCCCTCAAGAGGGCAGCTTAAAGCGTCCACTGATTTATGTTAATACGGCTCATCATCCTTTAGCGGTATCGTCCACTTTCTGCCACGAAGTTGGTCATCATATGAGTTCGGAGATCCTCGGCGAGCATGATTCTGCGCCGGTGCATTTCTTTATCGACGCGGACTACGCGTCGCATCTGCAAGAACCGGCCGAGCTTGCTGCCGACGTGATGGTGAGTATCGCCGGATATCCTGAACCGGTCGCACGTAAGATCTTTGCAACCACCTGGGAATGGGGCGTGGTCGCACAGGCTAAAGACCTGACGGAGGCGGCGCTATCTGAGGTGCGGGGGCATATAAAAGATGCCTATGGCTTCGATTTTACGGAGCGCATACCGCCAACTCAGTTGCTTCACTATTTGTCAGGAATGATCCATTATGCGAAATTGCGTTGGGCGTTGCTTGCTGAGTACGACATATGAAGAAGAAAAGCTTGGGACAGGTATTGAAGAGTCAGCGCGAAATTCTCGGCTTCACACAGCGGGAACTGGCGCTTAAGCTCGATGTCAAGGCGAGCCATGTGGCCTACCTCGAGAAGGATCGGCGCCGGCCTTCGTTGGGGCTGGTGAGCCGGATCGCCAACGTGCTCGGGCTCGAAAAGGAGGCGCTGTTTCTGCTGGCGCATCCCGAGGCGAGTTCCCTGCTGAGCGAGAGGCGGGAAGCGGCTGCGCCGGATCGCAGTCCAGACCAGGTCTGGCGCGATTTTGCGAGCAACAAGGCGATGCTAGCCCGCCATCAGGTAAAGCCCAGCGAGATGAAGGTGCTGTCTCAGGTGAATCTGCTCGGCAAAGTCGCGGCCCCGCGGCACTTCTTCTTTATCCTCAACGCGATTCGGCAAGCCGTTGAGGAAGAGGAGTAGAGCGGCTTGGAGCCGGGTGCGAGGCTTGGTAAAAGCTGTTCGCATCAACGGCATTGACGGTTAAA
>Ga0302324_100004604_pt1 | contig 30395 bp, 27 predicted proteins | sample Palsa_T0_1_FD_201949 | JGI IMG/M metagenome (GOLD analysis project Ga0302324, IMG submission 201949) | Peat permafrost microbial communities from Stordalen Mire near Abisko, Sweden - Palsa_T0_1 | ecosystem: Environmental > Terrestrial > Soil > Palsa > Peat permafrost | place: Sweden: Abisko...
TCGACCACCAGATCGCACCCGCGCAGCGGGTCTTTATCCACGGCAAAAAAGGCCGTGTACCGGCCGTATTCGGCTGGCCCGCCATTCACACCCGGCTGGGCACGGACGCCAAAGAGACGCAGCCAAAGGTGGAAAATCTTTTCCTCGACTGCGGGGCCCGCAACAAAAAAGAAGTCGAAGAATTGGGTATCCATATCGGTGCTGTCGCTACGTACCAGGATGGCTATACCGAGCTGGCCTATGACTACCTGATCGGCCGGGCTTTTGACAACCGGGTCGGTGGCTTTATGATCGCAGAAGTAGCCCGCTTGCTAAAGGAAAATAAAAAGAAGCTCCCATACGGGCTCTATATCGTCAATGCCGTACAGGAAGAAGTAGGGTTGCGCGGCGCGGAAATGATCGCCAGACGGATCCGCCCGAATATAGCTGTGATCACCGACGTCACACACGATACCTCAACCCCCATGATCAATAAGTTCATCGAAGGAGATATCGCCTGCGGAAAAGGCCCCTCCCTCGCCTTTGGCCCCGCCGTACACAACAAACTGCTAAGCATCGTACAGGAAACGGCTGAAAGCAACAAGATCCCCGTACAGATGAGAGCGGTATCCCGCAGCACCGGCACGGATACAGACTCCTTCGCCTACGCTAACGACGGCTGCCCTTCCGTACTCATTTCCATCCCGCTGCGCTATATGCATACCACCGTGGAAATGCTGCACAAAAAAGATATCGAGCTGACGATCCGGCTTATGTACGAGACCTTGCTAAAACTGACGCCAAAAACCAATCTTAGCTATCTGTAATGAGCACCCTTTTCCTTTATATCGATCCCGGAAGCGGAAGTTATCTCGTACAGGTAATTATTGCCGCCGTATTGGGAGGCGCTTTCTGGATAAAGAAGTTCTGGCGGAAACTACGCTCCTTTTTCACCAGGGATAAAAAGGAAACATGACCGCCGTCCATCCCAACATGACCATCCATCCCGCTTCTTTCAGAGACCCTGCCGGTTTCGTCTTTTCCGAAACCGGTGTCTTTTACCGGCAGGTCAACCAATCCTATGCCGATCACTATGACTTACTGATCAGGTCCGGCCTCTACGATACGCTGACCGGAAACGGCCTTTTGGTCCCTCACACAGAGGTCGCTGAAAATTTGACCGGATCCCCGGATCGGTACAAAACCCTCTTACCCCGGCAGATCCACCGGATCAGCTACGCCTGCGAATGGAGCCCCGAACAACTGAAAGATGCCGCCCTGCTGACCCTGCAGATCCAGCAGATCGCCATGGACCACGGCATGACATTAAAAGATGCTACCCCCCTGAATATACAATTCGAACAGGGGAGCGCCCTATTCCTGGATACCCTCTCCTTTGAAAAATACGATCCCGGCCGGCCCTGGATCGCCTATCGGCAATTCTGCGAATGTTTTCTTTTCCCGCTCTACCTTCAACGTTATCTCCGGGCAGGGACCGACAAACTGACAAGCGCCTGGCCGGAGGGAATCCCCGCTGCCGTGACCGCCCGGCTTCTGCCGCTGAAAAGCCGCTGGAATGCCGGGGCCTGGATGCATGTGTTCCTGCAAAACCAGATCCACACCGATGTCTCAAAGACCGTCCGCACCGACGCCAAAAAACAACCCGGGTTTTCTAAAACCAAGCTCAGCCGGCTCATCGAACACCTCCGCCACCTCGTGAGCAGGTTGAACATTAACCAAACAAATAATTCCACCTGGACCAACTACTACACCGAAACCATCCTGGGTAAAACCTACCTCGGGGGTAAGGAACAACTCTTCCGGCAATATCTGCAGGAGATCGAATTCGACTCCGCTCTGGACCTGGGATGTAACGATGGCTGGTTTTCAAAAATACTGGCAGAAAAAGGGGCGCCCGTCCTGGCCGTCGATTCCGATTGGCAATGTGTGAGCAGCCTCTACACCTATACCCGCGAAAACAAGCAGGCAAATATCCTTCCGCTATGCGTGGACCTCTCCAACCCTACGCCGGCTTCGGGATTCCGGAATGCAGAACGAGCATCCTTCACGGACAGGGCCCGCGCCGGACTCGTGACAGCCCTGGCCCTCATCCATCACCTCTCGCTTGGCAAAAACATCCCCCTCCCGCTGATCGCCGCCTGGTTCAGCGAGCTGACAACAGGCTATCTGATCATCGAATTCGTACCCTTATCCGACGAAAAAGCCCGGCAGCTCATCGCCCGTAAGGAGACCGCTCCCGGCGGCTATGATATAGCTTCTTTCGAGTCCGCTTTCAGCCGGCATTTCCGGATCGAAAGGAAAGACCCCGTCCCCGGGACGAACAGGATTCTTTACCGGTTAAAAAAAGACAGCGCCCTATGAACCAGAGCCCGGAAAAAATATTGAAAACCATTCCCCTCTTTGTCTTTCTGCTCCCCCTCTTTTTTGTCCTCCATGGCTATCTTGAAAACCTTGGTTATATCCGTGTCGGCGAGGCCCTCCTCCTGGCCGGCATCTATGGTATCGGCGCCGGCATCGTCTTCCTGCTGCTGCTGCTGCTCTACAAACATCCGGCAAAAGCAGCCCTGGCCGCCGTCTTCCTGCTGGCCTTCTATTTCTTCTTCGGCGCCCTCCACGATTTCTTAAAAGCGCATCTCCGTCCGGCATCGAGGTATGTTATACTGGTACCGGTCTTTCTCCTTACCGCTGTGGCATGGGGTCTTTTTCTGCAGCGTACAAACCGTTCTTTCCACCGCTGGTTTTTCTATTTGAACAGCTTGTTCCTCCTATACATCGCCATCGACGGGGCAGAAGTATTGCTGCCGACCGGCCGGCACAATCACAACAGCGGCAGGGCGGCGGCTTCCGGAGATACGATCACCTATACCCGCTATACGGACACGGCAAAACCCGATATCTATTTTTTGCTTTTTGATGCCTATACCAGCTCCCTGGCGCTAAAGGAGCAATACCATTACGACAACGGCGACTTCGATCGCTTCCTCTTACAAAAAGGTTTTCATATTCAGCAAGCGAGCCGGAGCAATTACAAATACACCATCCTTTCCATGCCCTCCATCTTCAATATGTGCTACCTGGACAAATTAAAGGATGTCAGGGGCGGCCCGGTGGAGGAATATTACTATCTCAGCGATCTGATCCGGGATAATGAGCTCATGGGGTTCCTTCATTCGCTTGGTTACGACATCGTCAATTGCTCCATCTTCGACCTGCATGGCAATCCCTCGCCGGTAGAAGAATCCCTGCTCCCTATTAAAACGAGGCTCATCACGGATCAAACCTTTTATTCCCGGTTTTACCGGGACATAGGATGGAACTTCTACCAGTTCACCATCAATCCCCTTTCCGAAAAAGAGATCGACCTCAGCCTCAACAATGACAATAAGCTGATCGACCGGCTCAAAACAGTCAGCGGCATCCGGTCGGGCAGGCCCCGCTTTATCTATGGCCATTTCAACATCCCGCATCCCCCCTACTATTATGATAAGAACGGCAACAGAAAAAAGGTAAAAGCGCCCTACACTCCTGCCGATGAAGACCGCCTGCCCGACTATCTCGATTATTTATCCTATACGAACAGCCGGGCCGAGGAGATGATCGATACCCTTCTGAAAAATACCGGCGGGAAAGCGGTCATCATCCTCATGGGAGATCATGGCCTGAGATATCATGACCGGTTGGGATATAACCCCCTGTTCTTCGTTCAGAACCAAAATGCGGTTTATTTCCCGGATAAAGACTACCATCTGTTTTATGACAGCATATCAGGAGTGAACCAATTCCGGGTAGTGCTCAACAGCCTGTTCCGACAGAATATACCCCTGTTAAAAGATTCCACGGTAAATGTAAAAGATAAGAAATAATTTTGCCCGAATAAAATGCACCGTAATATGATCCGTCACGACTGGATGATCGAAGAAATAAAGGAGATATACCATACCCCGCTGCTGGACCTTATCTACCGGGCCGCTTCCGTGCATCGCGAATACAACGATACCGGAGAAGTGCAGGTCTGCACCCTCCTTTCGATCAAGACCGGGGGCTGCCCCGAAGACTGCGCCTATTGCCCGCAGGCTGCCCGTTATTCCACCGGAGTAAACGTACAGGCACTGATGAAAAAGGAAGAAGTGCTGGACTATGCCGCAAAAGCAAAGGCGGCAGGATCGACCCGCTTCTGTATGGGGGCTGCCTGGCGGGAAGTAAGGGACAACAAGGATTTTGACCGGGTGCTGGACATGGTAAAAGGCGTAAATGAAATGGGTATGGAAGTATGCTGTACCCTGGGGATGCTGAATGAAGACCAGGCTCGTAAACTGGCCGACGCCGGGCTCCACGCTTATAATCATAACCTGGATACGTCCGCCGAATACTATAACGAGATCATCACGACCCGAACCTATAATGACCGGCTGTCTACGCTGGAAAATGTCCGAAAAGCCGGCGTAACCGTCTGCTGCGGCGGTATCATCGGCCTGGGTGAAACGCATGACGACCGGATAGGAATGCTGTATACCCTGGCAACGCTGCCCCGGCATCCCGAAAGCGTGCCCATCAACGCCCTCGTCCGGGTAAAAGGCACTCCGCTGGAAAACAATGCCAAGGTCGATGTCTGGGAAATGGTCCGGATGATCGCCACCGCACGTATCCTTATGCCGGCGACAATGGTAAGGCTTAGCGCCGGCCGCGCTGAAATGAACCAGGCAGAACAGGCCCTATGCTTTTTGGCAGGCGCAAATTCCATCTTCGCGGGCGATAAGCTCCTCACCACACCCAACCCTTCTTTCGAAGAAGATAATCTGATGTTCGAATTACTGGGATTAAAACCGCGGGTAGCTTTTAAAGAAGAAAAGGAACTCGCCTAAACCGTGCAGCTTAACGAAGGAGAAATTAGCGACGGGAGGAATACTGCACGGGATGGAGTATTTCCTCACAGATATAGGTCTTACCTGCCAGGACTTCGTCGATAGCAATGACCATTTCCGTACTGGGAGAATTTTTGGTCACATATCCATTCGCTCCATTGCGTAACATCTCGTTTACATAGGAACGTTCTGCCTGCACCGATACGCCGATGATCTTCATATCCGGAGCGAATTCCCTGATCGAGCGGGTAGCCTCGATCCCATTCACGGGAGTCATGTTGATATCCATCAGGATCACATCCGGCCGAAGGTTCTTGGCGGCCTCGATGGCTTCCTGCCCATTGGCACATTGTGCAATGACATTGAGCCGGGGAACCTGGTTGAGCACCCAGCTCCACGCCTGCCGAACGTGAAAATGATCGTCGACGATAATTAACTTAATCATGGAAGGTTTTTTTAGGCCGGTTCCAAAATTAAGGTTTACCCAATAATAAAAAAGGGAAAGTTCCATTTTGGGAGACGATTACCCATTTTCCCCAGCATTCCCGAGGCCAGCACTTAGTAAACGCTAGTGATTAAACCTTAATATTCCCGTTTTTAGTCAGCTCACCCTATCAGGGCCAGTTCCAGCACCTGCTGCATCGTTTTTACAAAATCGAACTTTAGCCCCTTGATAAAGGAAGAGTCTATTTCCCGGATATCTTTTTCATTTTGCCAGCAGAGGATGATCTCCTTCATCCCCGCACGCTTGGCAGCAAGAACCTTTTCCTTTATTCCCCCGACGGGCAGTACCTGACCACGCAGCGTTATCTCGCCCGTCATAGCCAGATAAGGTTTGACCCGTTTCCCGGTAAAGGCAGACGCCATCGAGCTCATCATCGTCACACCGGCACTCGGCCCGTCTTTGGGAACGGCGCCTTCGGGAACATGCACATGCATCGTTTTCTTATTGAAGATCTCGGGATCGATATCGTATTTCCGGGCATTGGACTGAAGGTAAGTAAAGGCCGTAACGGCGCTCTCCTTCATCACATTTCCCAGATTACCGGTCAGCTTCATATCCCCTTTGCCGTCACTCAGCGAAGTTTCTATAAAGAGAATATCGCCGCCAACATAGGTCCAGGCCAGCCCTACGGCCACTCCCGGCATATTGGCCACCTTATAGAGATCATAGTTATACTTGGATTTTCCCAGCACTTTTTCTATATCGGCCTGGGTCAGCTGCGCTTTCAGCTTGCCTTTCGTGGCGTATTCTCTGGCCTGGTAACGCATGATCGAAGCCAGCTGCCGGTCCAGCTCGCGCACCCCGCTCTCCCGCGTATAATCCTGGATAACTTTTTCCAGTACCTTGTCGCCAATCTTGAAATTCATAGGCTTGAGGCCATGCGCTTCTTTTTGCTTGGGTACCAGGTGAAGGCGGGCGATCTCGACCTTTTCTTCTACGGCATATCCGCTTAAGTCAATGATTTCCAATCTGTCCCGCAGTGCAGGCGGAATGGCGTTGATATCATTGGCCGTAGCGACGAAAAGGACTTTACTAAGGTCGTATTCCAGCTCCAGGTAATTATCGTAAAAAGTATGGTTCTGCTCCGGGTCCAGCACTTCCAGGAGGGCGGAAGAAGGATCGCCCCGAAAATCGCTGCCCGTCTTGTCGATCTCATCGAGGATCATCACCGGGTTCGAGGTTTTGACCTTTCTCAGCGATTGCAGGATCCGGCCGGGCATGGCGCCGATATAGGTTTTCCGGTGACCCCGGATCTCGCTCTCATCGTGCAGGCCGCCCAGGCTGATCCGGACATATTTCCGCCCGATGGCACTCGCAATGCTTCGCCCCAGCGACGTCTTCCCGATACCGGGAGGTCCGACAAAGCAAAGGATAGGACTCTTCATATCCCCTTTCAGCTTTAGCACCGCCAGATATTCCAGTATCCTTTCTTTTACCCTATCCATGCCGTAATGATCATGGTCGAGGATCTTTTTTGCTTTTTTGAGATCGTAGGAATCCGCTGTGTAGTCTTCCCAGGGCAGCTCCAGCATAAGATCGAGATGGTTAAAGACAACGGAGTAATCCGGCGTGCTGGGGTGCATCCGCTCCAACCGTTCGACCCCTTTGCGGAAGAGGTCTTTGGCAGCAGCCGGCCATTTTTTGCCCTCGGCCTTTTTCTGCATCTCTTTTATTTCACGCTCATTGCTGTCACCGCCCAATTCATCCTTGATGCTCTTCAGCTGCTGTTGCAGGAAATATTCCCGCTGCTGCTTGTCCAGCTCGGTTTTCGTCCGGTTCGTCAGCTTATTTTTCAGTTCAGCGAACTGCAGCTCCCGTTGCAGCAGCTGCATCAATAGATCCGCGCGGGACTTGATATGATGGATTTCGAGGAGCTGTTGCTTCTCATGCAGCTCCGTATTGAGATTGCTGGAAATAAAATGGATCAGGAAAGAAGGGTTCTCGATATTCTTCAGAATGATGCTGGCCTCGGAAGGAATATTCGGGGACAGCTGGATGATCTGCGAGGCGAGGTCTTTGATATTGCTGACATAGGCTTCAAAATCCTGCTCTTTTGGCGCTTCTTCTTCCTGCAAGAGCACCACCTGGGCCTTGAAATAAGGGTCTTCGGCCGTGACAGCCCCTACTTTGAACCGCCGCTTCCCCTGAAGGATAACGGTAGTACCGCCGTCGGGCATTTTTATGAGCTTGATGATACGGGCGACCGTGCCGACGTCTTCCAGATCCAGCACCCCCGGATCTTCTATGCTGCTGTCTTTTTGCGCCAGCACGCCGATCAGTTTGTCAGCCTTGTATGCGTCATTAACCGCTTTTATACTTTTATCCCTGCCGACGGTGATCGGCAGCACGACACCGGGAAACAGGACGGTATTACGGAGCGGCAAAACTGGCAATTCCTTGGGGATCTCGATATCGTTCAGGTTTTCGTTGTCGGTTTCATTCAGGGGTATGATGGGCATGAAATCCAGGTCATCTTCGGCACGCATGAATAGATTATCTTTCATCCGGTAATTTTTGTTCTTTTTTTGTGCATCGGCCAGCGGTGAAATCGCCCCTTTGTTCCCCGGGTGGGTCCGCCGGAGGCAATCGGTGACAAATTAGCACCTGTAATGGAAAATTCCTACTGTTTTGCAGACGAAATCTATAGAGCCCAAGTATGATGCCAATAGCAAGGCCTTCCTGATTTGTCAGAAAGGCCTTCTAAAATGTCGTCAGGAGGAGAGCCGGGACCAAACTAGAAGATTCGAAACCCCGCATAGACCTGCCATCCCTCATTCTTCCAGGTGGATTCATTGGTCACATCGTTGATATTGGATAACCCCGCCACATAACGGGCGCCGGCCAGCACCGGACCCAGGTTCAGCTGAGCGCCGGCAACCAGCGCGAAGTCCCCTTTTTTGAAGGCATCCCCGGCATTATTGATGAGATGCTCGTCCTGATTGACCAGGATGCCGAATTGCGGGCCTGCCAGCAGACTGAGGATCGGGATCGGCCTGTAGCTTAACAGCACCGGAATGGTCAGGTAGTTGAGCTTGCCCTTTACATCATTGACCCCATCGGGCACGACAGATGAAAAGCTGTTACCCGTGCGATAATTGGTCTGGTTGAAATTCAGCTCGGGCTGAATCCCCCAGCTTTTTGTAAAATTGATCTGCGTAAAAGCGCCGACAGAATAGCCAAACTGGAATTGCTGGTCGAAGGACTCACCGTCAACCTTAAAAAGATTGGCTCCGGCTTTGATGCCTAAATGAAAGCCCTGTGCCTGCGAATGCAGGGCGGCTGTCACCAGCAATAGTGATAATACAAATGCGTTCCTCTTCATGATGGATGTGTTTTGATGAGTGAATGGATTGCATGTATTAGTTCAACTTATATGCCAGTGTTTTAAGAGCAAATTTTTCTCCGGCATGAGCCCCGGAAGAATTATTTCAGTTTACGATCTTTAATCTGGTACCCGAAATAGAACTGTAATCCGTAAGTCCGCCAGGTGTCAGTCGAATTGATAGCGTTGATATTGTTGAGACCTTCCTGATACCGCAGGCCCAGTTTCATTTTGCCGAGGTTTAACTGACCCCCGAAGACCAGTGCGAAATCGCTCCGGGAAAATGTGTTTCCATTCCTTGCAGCCGTCAGTCCCGAAGTCTGGGAGATCAGGAAACTATACTGCGGCCCGAACAGAATGGATAGCTCCGGCACCGGCTTATACGCGATCAGGATGGGAACGGCGATATAATCCAGGGTAACCAGTTGATCGCTTATCGCGCCGTAGTTACTGTAAATCGAGTTGAAAGCATCGGAAGTCTTTGCTTGCACCATGTTGAAAAGAAGTTCCGGCTGCAGCGTGAAATGAGAATTATAATTCAATTCCGCATAAGCGCCACCGCTGAAACTCAGATTATAGGTATTGTCAAATGAACGGCCGCCGACTTTAAAATAGTTGCCGCCAGCCTTCAAACCCCATTCCATGGATTGCTGGGCATAAGAGTGAGCAGTAATAAGTGTCAGTAAAAGGGTAGCGAAAGCTAGTCTGGATTTCATTGTTGAAGCTATTTTTTGTTTCCTGTTTAGATTGTATTGTGATAAAAAATTGTGCAAATGTAATTTTTTATCACAACACTACGCTGATGTCTGCACTTTCACCCTTCGGTTGAAAAGTGCGAACTGGACTTCGTCCGGTTTGGCGGTGAAAATACATTTGAATAGTTTATCGGTTTGTTAAAATCAGCAAAAGGTTCGTTAAAGAATGAAAATAAAGGCATTGTCAGGCCAATTCGATGATGGTTATCTCCGGCATTATCCCTACGCGGCCGGGGTAGCCGATAAAGCCAAAACCCCGGTTGACATAGAGCTTTTGCCGCCCCTCTTCATACAACCCCGCCCACTCCCGGTATAGATACTGCACCGGGCTCCACTTAAAGCCAGCCATTTCGAGGCCAAACTGCATCCCGTGCGTATGCCCCGCCAACATGAGATCGATATCGGGGTAATCCCGCCGGACTTCCGCATCCCAATGGCTTGGGTCATGGCTCATCAGGATCTTAAAAGGATAGCTTTCTGTTCCCGGATAAGCCACGTCCATTTTGCCATATTTTGGAAACCGGGCTTTTGCGCTCCAGTTCTCGATGCCAATCAAGGCTATTTGCCCGCCATTCCGCTCAAAGACGACATGCTCATTCACCAAAAGCCGCCACCCCATTTCCCGCTGGATCCGCATCAGCCTGTCAAGATTGGCCTTTTTCGCTTCCGGGTTCTCCCACCAGGCATAATCCCCGTAGTCGTGATTGCCAAGGATGGAATAGACCCCCAGCGGCGCTTTTAGCCGGGCAAAGATGGCTTGATAATCCCCAACCTCGACCGCCTTATCGTTTACCAGATCGCCGGTAAATAAGATAAGATCGGGTTTTTCCGCCAGTACCATATCGATCCCCCGGCTGACGGCAGCGGGGTTCCTCAAGCTACCAGAATGAATATCAGATAGTTGCGCAATTTTAAGCCCTTTGAAAGACGATGGCAGGTTATCAAATGCCAGCTTCAGCCGATGGATACGGTAGTTGTATTTGGTAGTAAATCCGTACAGGAAAGCCAGATAGAGCCCGGCTCCCACCCCAAGCCCCAGCCAACTCATAAAGACAGACCGATAGATCCCCTCCGCAGAAAGGCCCGTGCCGGTTTGCGAGCCCGTCACCCCCCCGGCAACCCATTGCACAAGCCGCCGGCCATCATCGATCAGCAGGAAAAGACAAGCCAGCAGTTTAGCCAGGTAAATGCCGATAATAATAAAAAAGGCATATCCGAGTCTCCGGCCCAGGCGCCGATGCAGATAGGGCAAAAAGCAGAAAATCACCAGCGCCAATGCAGAGCAGCCCCAATAAACGCCGTAGATGACCGTCCGCGTGCGGGTCGAAGTCTCCGCGGAGACTGACTTTACCGCCTGGAACAGGTAAAGATCGAGCAATAAGGCAATGATAACCACCATCCAGGCCAACCTCCAACTACGCATGCGAAAGAAATTTATATCCCATAATTTATTTCGAAGAATGTAAATTTGCCATCCTGTCAGGGTTTGTTCCGGAAAGTCGGCGCGCAAAGTTCGGAATAATCCCGGGTGGGCAAAACTAAATTTTGTCATCTTGATGATTGGTGACAATTTTACCGCAAAACGGACCCCTGCGCTGACGCGCGACAAAATTATTATGGCAAAAACTATCGGAGTTGCAAATCAAAAAGGAGGGGTAGGAAAAACCACCTCTGCGATCAACCTGGCGGCCAGCTTTGCCGTGTTGGAGTTCAAAACGCTGTTGGTGGATGCAGATCCGCAGGCCAACAGCACCACCGGGGTTGGCTTTGACCTGCATAATGTCACCCAGAGCCTGTATGACTGTATGGTCAACCAGGTGCCGGTAAAAGATGTCATCCTCAAATCGGAAATCCCCCATCTGGACGTGGTCCCCTCCCATATCGACCTGGTAGGCTATGAAATTGAAATGATCAATTATCCGAACCGGGAAAGTGTGTTAAAAGGAATCCTCGCGCCGATAAAAGACGAATATGAATTTATTATCATCGATTGCTCACCTTCGCTGGGTCTGATCACGGTCAATGCCCTGACGGCTTCGGATTCGGTCATCGTGCCCGTACAGACTGAATTTTTTGCGCTGGAAGGACTTGGCAAGCTGTTGAATACCGTTAAGATCGTTCAAAGCCGCCTCAACCCACAACTGGCTATCGAAGGTATCCTGATGACCATGTACGACGGCCGGCTGCGCTTGTGCAACCAGGTAGTCAGCGAAGTAAGAAAGCATTTCGATGAAATAGTTTTTAATACGATCATCCACCGGAATACAAAGATCAGCGAAGCGCCAAGCGTAGGCAAACCGGTGATCCTGTATGACGCGCTTAGCAAGGGCTCGGTCAATTACCTGAACCTGGCAAAAGAAATTCTCCAGAAGAACAACATGACCCGGATCAGACAGGAAGAGAGGATCCTCGAATAAGATGCGCTCACTGACCAAAACAATAACATGACAACTCCCCATAAAAAAGATAAAGAAGCGCTGGGAAAGGGCATCCGATCCCTGTTACAAAGCATCGATGCCGACCTCAAAACGACCTCGGGCGAACTAAAGTCTTCCGTCGTTGAAGCAGTGACGAATATGCTCCGCATCCCGCTCGATCAGATCGAGACCAATCCGCGGCAGCCCAGACATGACTTTGACGAACAGGCGCTGCAGGAACTGGCCCAATCCATCCGGTTGCATGATATCATCCAACCCGTCACCGTATCGAAATTGCCAACCGGCAAGTACCGGCTGATCTCCGGTGAACGTCGTTACCGGGCCGCGAAAATAGCCGGGCTCAAGGATATGCCGGCTTATATCCGGCAAGCCGACGATCAGCAACTATTGGAACTGGCGCTGCTGGAGAACCTGCAGCGGGAAGACCTGAATGCGATGGAAATAGCCCTCAGCTATAAGCGGATGATGGAAGAGCTCAACTATACCCAGGAACAGGTAGCCGAACGGATGGGGAAGGAACGGAGTACCGTCGCCAACTATATCCGGCTGCTCAAGCTGCCCCCCGATATCCAGGTTGCCGTGCGCAGCAACCAATTGTCCATGGGCCATGCGCGTGCGCTTATCAATGTAGACACCGTAGACAAACAACTCTATCTCTTCAGGGAAATAAAAAACAAAGGCCTTTCCGTCCGGCAGACGGAAGAGCTCGTGAGACAGCTTTATAAAGAAAACACCGCTGTTAAAAATTCGGTAAAGCCGGCTATGCCCGAGGCATTCAAAAGAATTGAAGATAACTTAGCGTCTCACTTCAGCACCCGGGTAAAACTCAATCACAACAAGAAAGGCGAGGGCAGCATTTCCATTGAGTATTATTCACTCCAGGAATTGAATAAATTGCTGGATCAATTGGGTGTCTCCGTCAATTAAGCATCGGCATGAACAGGATAAGACACTTATTGGTCTTTGCAGGCTTTCTAACGGTACACATCGTGTGCCGCGGTCAGAACGATACGATCCCCTCCTATATAAAAGGCAATGCAGTCCTTCCAGCCCGCGTAACCGATACCCTGCCCGACAGCGTCCGTCGCAATGCGCACAAGACCTCCCCTTATGCCGCCGACTCGCTGGCGCGCAAACAGCACGACCCGCGAAAAGCAACGATCCGTTCGGCCATCTTTCCCGGCCTGGGCCAGATCTACAATCGCAAATACTGGAAGCTGCCCCTCGTCTATGCGGCTATCGGCATCCCGGCCGTTACCTACTTTTATAACCGAAGCTGGTATCGGAAATGTCAGTTCGCGCTTGTGATCATCGACAACTACCAGGCCGCCGGGATACCGGGAACTTCTATCCCCGATACCATCCTTGCCAAGGTCAATACTGACCTCCAGCCTTTTGTCGTTTACGAAGACGATAACGCATTGCGCACCGCCCGGAACGAATACCGGCAGAACGAGGATTATTCCGTTCTCTTCTTTCTCCTCGCCTGGGGATTGAATGTCGTCGACGCCACGGTAGATGCACACCTGATGTATTTCGACGTCAGCGATAATCTGACCATGCACCTTCAGGCACCTTCTCCCGGCCTCCTCGCCCCCGGCGGCAGCGCCACGGGCTTGAGCCTGGTCTTCGATTTCCATAAGCCGCACTATAAGTTGCTGCCTATGCCATAGCCTCCTGTATCCCCACATCCGAAAAATAATTGTAGGTTTGCGCAAAATTATCCCGCAGCATGAAGATTGCCCTTATCGGTTATGGCAAAATGGGACATGCCATCGAGGAAATCGCCCTGTCCAAAGGACACGATATTGTCCTGAAAGTCTCTATTGAAAATACGGAGGACAATACGGCAGCCAATATCCGGCAAGCGGATGTAGCCATTGAATTTACAGGCCCCGAAAGTGCTTACGACAATATTCTGCGCTGCCTTGAGGCCGGAGTTCCCGTCGTTTCCGGCTCCACAGGCTGGCTGGACAAGATAGAAGATGTTCGTCGGCTCTGTCGGCAAAAGGAGGGCGCCTTTTTGTATGCCAGCAATTTCAGCGTGGGCGTCAATATCTTTTTTGAGGTCAACAAACGTCTTGCCCTGTTGATGGCGCCACACCCGGACTATGAGATCCGGCTAACGGAGATCCATCATACCGAAAAAAGAGACGCTCCCAGCGGAACGGCTATATCGCTGGCAACGCAGATCCTGGAAAAAATACCGCGGAAAAAAGGATGGGTCAATCATATTAGTGATAACTTAGATGAATTGGAGATCCTCAGCGAGCGGACCGATCCCGCCCCGGGAACACATCGTATCGAATACAGTTCTCCCGTCGATACGATCGAGATCACCCATACGGCGCACAACCGGCGTGGATTTGCTACGGGCGCGGTATTGGCGGCGGAATTCCTGCCGGGCAAAAAAGGGATCTATCAGATGAGCGACGTATTGGGATTTTAATAAAAACGAGCCAAAATGCTTTCCAAAAAAACGCAATATGCTTTCCAGGCGCTGATGTATCTGGCGGAAAAAGAAAATGATGAGCCCGTGCTGATCGCAGAAATTGCAAAAAAGAAAAAGATACCGCTGAAATTTCTGGAAAATATCCTGTTGGAATTAAAAAATGCCCATATCCTGGAAAGTAAAAAAGGAAAAGGAGGCGGCTATTTTTTTGCCAAGAACCCGAAAGATGTGCCCCTGGCCACAGTCATGCGGTTGTTGGACGGCCCCATTTCCCTTTTACCCTGCGTCTCTTTATATTTCTACGAACGATGTAAGAACTGCGACGAAAAAGGTTGCGGCCTCCATATTGTGATGTCACAAGTCCGGGATGCCAACCTAAAGATCCTCGAGAAAAAAACAATTGCCGACCTCGCCAAAGGCTAACCAGCCTCATAGCCTGGCGACCTTTTTTTCCAGGCTCAGCAACCGGTTCCGGCATACTCTTTCAGCGATCTCCAGCAGCTTTCCAACCCTCTCCGTCAGCAAGCCCGCTTCCGCGGCCGTGACAAAAAAGTCCTCTTTATAACGGGCATCTACATAGCCCGACAAGAGCAACCGGAACAGCCGGTCTTCCTCCCCGGTATTCCTGGGGAACAGCAAGGCCAGCTCGATCGAAAAGCGATTGGTATACCGCCTGAGCTTGTCCAGGTTGTGCGTTGTCGGCTTGTACCCCGTAAAAGCCAGCAAAATGGCCTGGTACATATGCTCTGCCGACTGATGGAGCAAAAAGATGGCTATCTTCCATTCTTCCCGGCCGATGTTGAATTCAGCACTCCGGAAAAATGCCCACGCCTGCCGCCGCCACCGGTCAAAGTCCCGCTCTGCCGTCAGCCTGACCTGCACCAGGTCGGACAGCCCGGCCTCCGCCAGCGATATCCTGCCTCCATCATACAACAGGATGGCTTCACGCCGGATCGTCGAAAAAAAATAATGACCCTCCGCCATCCGCTTATTGACATAACCGATATCATGCACCAGTACCGTGACCGGTACTTCATCCCGGCAGCGGTTCTCAATGATATCCTGCAGTTCGTAATCAGAACGGCGGTCGCCTTCACGTGTCACCACCAGTAAATCATATGTCCCTATCCCCGGTGGCATCCTTTCGGTAAAAATAGCCGCCTCCGCTTCGATACTGTATACTCCAAAAAGAATGATCTTTTCAGGCCGGACAGCCTGGATAATGATCCTTTTCGCGGTTTCCAGCTGCTCACGCTGCAACGATGATAAATGAGCTAAAGAAGTATTCATAGCATTTGGTTTGAATGCAGCAATTTAATTGGCTACATTTGTCAATATATTGGGCTGCCCCCACCGCAAATCTACAAAATTGCTAAAGGTCCAAAAAAAAAGATACTAACATCCTTGGCACTCATTTTATCATTATGCATTTTTTAGGAAAAAATCTCAGGCACCTCCGAAAGCAATCCTCCAGAACACAGTCTGAGATTGCATCTTTGATCCAAAAAGGTCAGACGACTATCGGCAATTGGGAGAATGGGATCAGCGAGCCCAGCCTGAATGAACTAATGATTATCAGCAATTATTTTGATATTCCTTTGGATACCCTGCTGAAAGTCGATCTGGCTGAAACGCATGCGCAAACTATTCAACGGCAGGGCGGCGTCTCCCGGCCTTATAGTCATCGCGATAAAGAATTGCCGGTAGTGGAAGAGCCGGCGAATAACCTGGCCTTTGTCCTGAAAGAAATAAAAGAGATGCAATTGAAAATTGAGCAGCTCAACGCCCGCCTGCCCCTGGGATAAAAGCCCCCAATAAAAACGGGGCGGGCACTTACTGCCCCGCCCCGTTTAAATGCGTAAGACCAGAACTAGGAGTGAATAGCTCTTTTAACGGCGCCGATGGCCCCGTCAATATGCCCGTAGGCACGGGACTGCAGCCCCTGAGCAAATACATTGTCTTCGTCATGGCCGATGTCCTGGCGCGCTTTCCTCAGGAAATCCAGCGCCTTGTGCAAGCGTCCCATGTGATTGGGGTCTTCGTCCACCCGCGGATGGTCTTCGATGTTTTTGCCGTCGTCGATAGATGCTTTTTTGATCTCGCCTATGGCCGCATCGATACGGCGAACGGCTTCGATCTCATCCTGGGTCTGGGTCCAATTACCAGGGCGATGTTCGACCATCCAGCGGGCAGCGCGGAGATCGGATAGCGCATGGAGATAATAGGGATGATTACCGGGAATGGCATCCGGTCTGCCGGCAGCATTGGCCCGGGCGGCGCCAAACAGGCTAACGCATAAGACTGCGCACACATAGAAAAGACGATGGATCTTCATTTGCAATTTCATGTACATGAGATTTTAAGTTTTAAATAGAATCCGGAAGATTAGAACGTCCGGAACCCCTAAAAATTAAAACGGGATTAAAAAAACCCGTTAATCAGACGTTAAGGGGCCATAACCGTGCATTCTGCAATTAGAGGACCAGGTTTTCGATAACAATGGCCGAAGCCCCTCCCCCGCCATTACAAATCCCCGCTGCCCCATATCTCGCCTTTTGCTGACGAAGGACGTGGATCAGCGTCACGAGGATCCGGGCTCCGCTGGCGCCAAGCGGATGACCGATCGCTACTGCTCCGCCATGAATGTTTACCCGGGCAGGGTCCAGCTTCATCCGCCGCGTATTTTCAATTCCTACCACGGAAAAAGCTTCGTTTAGTTCCCAATACGCGATATCCTCCATTCGCAGGCCGGCTTTTGCAACCGCTTTCGGCACAGCAAGGGACGGTGTGGTGGTGAACCATTCCGGCGCTTGTTCGGCATCGGCATAGGACAGGATCTTCGCCAGCGGGCTTAGCCCTAATTCCTTCGCTTTCTCACCGCTCATCAGCAGGAGCGCAGCGGCGCCGTCATTGAGGGTAGATGCATTGGCAGCCGTCACCGTCCCATCGGGCTGAAAGGAGGGTTTTAACTCCGGGATCTTATCGAACCTGACATTATAAGGCTCTTCATCCTTTCCAAATAACACCGGATCGCCCTTACGCTGCGGCAGCGCCACCGGCACGACCTCCTCGCTGAATTTACCGTCCGCCCACGCCGCCTGAGAGCGACGATAGCTAGCGATCGCAAAATTATCCTGCTCCTCCCGGCTGATACCACAGGTAGCTGCGCACAATTCCGCCGCATTTCCCATCGCTTTTCCATCATAGGCATCCGTAAGCCCGTCTTTCGCCAGCCCATCGATAAGCGACGTATTCCCATATTTATTCCCCCAGCGCAATTGCCCAACATAGAAGGGGACATTGCTCATACTCTCCATCCCCCCCGCTACGGCAATATCAACATCTCCCAGCGAAATGCTTTGCGCCGCCTGCACTACCGCCTTCATACCGCTGGCGCAAACCTTGTTGACCGTGGTGCACACTACTTCATCGGGCAAACCCGCCCCCTTCGCCGCCTGACGGGCCGGAGCCTGCCCCAGGTTAGCTTGCAGCACGCATCCCATCAACACTTCCTGCACCTGTCCGGGCTTAACGCCGGCTTTTTTCAATGCCCCTTCGATAGCTATAGCACCCAGCCGGGTGGCCGGCACATCCTTCAGTGATCCGCCAAAACTTCCAATCGGCGTACGCACAGCTGCAACGATGACGACTTCTTTATTCATATGGCGAGTTTATTATTTACTGCGAAGATAACGAATGCTAACAGATGTTAGTACGCCGGCAAACGATCGACAAAAAGTTGTCGGAAAAAAAATATTCTTTTCAAATATCTTTGCAGAGGCTAACGGATTCTTTTGTGAAATTTCGATCCCGGGGCTGTTCGAATGAGTAAAGATGTAAAACAACATGCCCACCCGGGTGGGTATGTTATCAGGTAACAAAACACCTGTTATTTTTATGATTTCACAAAAAAACAAGCCCAGCATTACGCTGGGCCAGATCATCAGTATTCTGATGATAATCAAGTTAGCTCTCACCATCCTTCATTTACTGAAGTGATGGTAAAAGGTCGGGTATCCCCCCCGGTCAATAAAAAAAGCCCAAAAGATTTGCGGCCTTATTATACCGCAAAATAAATAAAATATTCAACGATAAAAAAATAAAATTCACCGAATGTCAAAAGCCTCAGCGAACCGCATCCGAACCCAAAAAATAATGAGCGCATGAAATCCGCCTCCATCCAGGAAATCAAACATGAACTAAAATCCCTCTCCCCATCCCTGCTCGCAGAGCTCTGCCTGCGGCTGGCAAAATTCAAAAAGGACAACAAGGAACTCCTCACCTACCTCCTGTTCGAATCGGAAGACGAAACCGCCTACATCGCGAATGTCAAAAAAGAAATGGACGAAGGGTTCGCCGAACTGCCAAAACCAAATCTTTATCTGACAAAAAAAAGCCTTCGAAAAGTACTCCGGATAACCACCAAACAGATCCGTTATACCGCTTCCCCCCAGGCGGAAGTCGAACTGCTCACTTATTTCTGCCGCAAACTGAAGGACTCGCCTATCCCCCTCCCGGGTAGCCCGGTCCTGACCAATCTTTACAACCAGCAGCTAAAAAAGGTCCGGTCCGTTATCGCTACCCTGCACGAAGACCTGCAATACGACTTCCTCCGGGCATTAAAAGGATTGGACTAAATGCCGGAAACGGCTTATCTTTAATTTTAACGTTTACTCCATTTATGAAAAAGTTCGCCATCCTGCTGTCCGGTTTCCTGTTCCCTTTTCTTCTCAACGCCCAAAACACGGGCAATCAAACACAAAACACCGGCAACCAAAAAGTAGAAGCCCTTCTCCGTCAGATGACGCTCGATGAAAAGGTCGGACAAATGACCCAGGTGACGCTGGGGGTGGTCTCGGCGCCGGAAGATGGAGTATTGGATACCGCCGCGCTGGCCAAAGCCATCCGGAAATACAAAGTCGGCTCCCTCCTTAATGTTACGAACCACGCGCTGACCGTGGATCAGTGGCGCCATGTCCAGACCCTGATCCAGGACGAAGCTGGGAAAACCCGGTTGAAAATTCCCGTGATCTACGGCCTGGACGGTATCCACGGCCAAACCTATACCCTCAATTCGACCTTGTTTCCCCAGAATATCGCGATGGCAGCCACCCGGGACCCGGAACTGGCAGCCGCCGTTACCAAGGTAGCCGCAAAGGAGCTGCGGGCCTCCGGCGTACGATGGAATTTCGCCCCCGTGCTCGACTGCGGCCGTCAGCCTTTATGGTCGAGGTTTCCCGAGACCTATGGAGAAGATGTCTATATCGGTAAAACGATGGGCGCGACAGTCATCAAAGCGTATGAGGAAGACGGGCTTAAAAGCCCAACCGCCGTCGCCAGCTGTATGAAGCATTACCTCGGTTATTCGGCCTCCCGCACCGGAAAAGACCGCACGCCGATTTATCTCCCCGAAATCGAAATGAGGGAATATTATTTGCCCCAGTTCCGCGCAGCCGTGCAGGCTGGCGCCTCTACGCTGATGGTCAACTCGGCCGAGATCAATGGCACACCCGTTCATGCCAGCAAATACCTGCTCACCGACGTCCTGCGGAAAGAGCTCGGGTTTAAAGGGGTGATCGTAACAGACTGGGAAGATATCATCCGCCTCCATACCCGCCACAACGTGGCCGCCACACCTCGCGCCGCCGTCGTCCTGGCCATCAATGCCGGCATCGATATGAGCATGGTGCCCGGTGACTTTTCCTTTTTCGATCTGCTGAAAGAAGCCGTACAAAAAGGAGAGGTCCCGATGAGCCGGATCGATGACGCAGTCAGAAGGATACTGTTGCTAAAAGAGAAACTGGGGCTTTTCGATAACCCTTACCCGGAAGATGCCGCCGCCGCCAATTTTGGCCGCCCCGAATACCAGACCCTGGCACTGCAGGCAGCCCACGAAGCGATCACGTTGCTGAAGAACGATAACAACACGCTCCCGCTCGCCCACACGACAAAGATCCTCGTTGCCGGCCCCGCCGCCCGAAGCATCAGCGCCCTCAACGGCTGCTGGAGCTATACCTGGCAAGGCAATGACGAACGCTGGTATCCCGCCGACAGCAAGACGATCGTAGATGCGCTGCAAGAGAAATTTGGCGCGGATAATGTCACGACAACCGCTGTGAAAGGTTTCAACAGCCCCGCCAATTACGACACCGCGGCATTAAAGACCGCCGCCGCCGTCGCGGATGCGATCGTCCTCTGCCTTGGTGAAAATGCCTATGCCGAAAGCCCCGGCAATATCCGGGACCTGGTCTTGCCCGAAGAGCAACTCGCTCTCGCCCGTGCCGCAGCCTCAACCGGCAAACCCGTCATCCTCGTACTGACAGAAGGAAGACCCCGTTTCATCACTTCCATCGCCCCGCTCATGAAAGGGATCGTGATGGCCTATTGGAGCGGCCGTAAAACGGCAGAGGCGCTCAGCGATGTCCTCGCGGGTGACTATAACCCCGATGGCCGGCTTCCCTTCAGCTATCCGAGAAGCATGGGCGAATTGGTGCTCTATGACCGCAAACCGACAGAAGATGTTCGGGAAGTTTTCAATGACGATCGCGGCGCAGGATATGACCCGCTGTTCCCCTTTGGCTGGGGATTGAGCTACACCCAATTTGAATACAGCGATCTGCACCTCGGCAGCGACAAACTCAATGCCACCGGCAAACTCACCGTGAGCATCACCGTAAAGAATACCGGCAGCCGCGACGGCCGGCATACCGTAGAGCTGTATACCCACGAACACTACGCCAGCATTACGCCAAATATGCGGCGCCTGCGGGCTTTCAAGAAGATTTTGCTAAAGGCGGGTGAGTCACAGACCGTGAGCTTCACCCTGGACAAGAACGACCTGGCCTTTGTCAATGCGGAAATGCACACGGTGACGGAACCCGGGGATTTCGATGTGACGATCGGCGACAAGACAGCGACCTTCAACTATCAATAACCCCATTTCTTCATCGTCTCCAGATCGGTCTTGCAACAATCGAACGGGTCCTTACCCTGGTATGATTCCTGCTCGATAATAAAATATTTCGTGCCCCCGGAGTTCTTGCCCAGATCGCAAACCTCTTTGGTATTCACGATCCCATCTCCGAGGGTTGTGCTCTCATATTGCTCACTACCCGATGTGGCCTTGATCTCATCCTTGACGTGCATGAGTTCGAACCGCCCGGGATATTGCAAAACGATCCCCGCCGCCACAGCCCCGCCATTGTACAGGTTGCCCATATCCAGCTGCTGAGCGACCAGCGCCGGATCGGTATGCTGCATAATGATATCATAGATTTTCTGGTTGTTCAGCACCTGGCTGAATTCGAAATCATGATTGTGATAGCCGAACTTCATGCCGTGCGCCTTGCACAGCTCGCCATTCTTGTTGAAAATCTCCATAATGCCCAGCAGCTGATCATAGGTCTTCCGCCAGCTCACATCCAGCCAGGGGCTGATGACATAGTGCTGCCCGCATATAACGGCATCAACCACCGTTTGCTTCCACGCATCAGTAAAATCCTTTTTCCCTTCATCCCACCCATCGGGACCGAAGGACGTATGCCCGCTGTGCATCTTCAGCCCAAGACTATCCAGCAGCGCCCTGAAATCCTTCGGGGCATACCCATAGAATTTACCATTAACATAGTTGGCGTGCTCGACATAGACATATCCCATTTCGGCTATCTTCTTCAGCGAGCCGGCCGGGTCCTTGCCCATGGCATCGCGTACACTGTACAATTGAATGCCGACCATTCTTTTCTTTTTGAATGCTGCCCAGGTCTCTCGGGGCAGGAGGCTGATAGCCGGGATCGCCAATGCGGTGTTCTTTAGGAATGTTCTGCGGGAATGGCCCATATCGTTAGATTTTAAGTTGGAAACCCAATGTAATTTTTTTTGTCCCGGGAGCCAAAAATATTTTCCGATCTTGCGTGTCCGCGCGACAACTGGCGCATTTTACACACATCTATGAATGCATCAGCTAAAAAGACGGTTTGGGAAAATATCTTCCGGCTGATCATACCTTACCGGAAAAAATTCGTCTGGGTGGTGATACTGGGACTGCTCAGCACCGGCGCCAGTCTGGTGGAACCGCTGATCTACCGCACGGCCATCAATGATGTGGCCGGGCTCTTCGTCCGGCAGGCAAGGCTGAACGCCCAAAAAGACCTTGGGCTTGACCCCGGAGAAGCAGACAGCGTTCAATCGATGATCCGGTCGGAAGTACCGGATTCCATCGTCCACCCCGCACCCGCCGTCCTCCCGCCTGCCAGATTACCCGAACCGCACACCCTGGGCCATGTTGCCGCCCGCTCGCCCCGGCAGGCCCTCGATACCCTGTTGTGGGCCGTCATCTGGCTCTTCGTCATCAACCTCATCGCTACCCTGCTCTGGCGGCTCGCGGAAAACACCAATACCCGGCTTTCCTGCCTGATCGAACAGCGTTTTATCCAGGGTACCTTCGCACACGTCCTGCGGCTCCCCCTCTCTTTTTTTAGCCGGCGACCCAGCGCAGCTATCGCCAAACAGATCGATCAGTCCGAAGAAGTCACAGGGGTCGTCAACGGGTTCTCTCAGCAAATCCTCCCCGAAATGATCAGCTTAATGGGCATCCTGGCCATTATGTTCTGGCAAAATGTCGCCCTGACCGCCGTAGCGCTGATCGCCATCCCCGTCTATGTGCTGATTGCCTGGCATTCGGCCAAAAAGCTGGAGTCGGGTCTCGCCGATTATTATTCCCGCTGGGAGGAAGTCTCCTCCCGGATACAGGATGGACTGACCGGTATCAAGACGGTCAAGCTTTCCGGATCGGAAGACCGCGAGGTCGACCGCCTTCAGGCCGTCGCCGGCAAGGCTTACAAAGATTATATCAAAAGGGCAAGGCTGTCGAATAAATATGTGTTCTGGGAAACCATGCTTTCTCACCTTTCCACCGCCCTTGTATTCGGCTATGGCGGATACCTGACCCTGGAAAACAGACTGACACCCGGCGACGTCGTCATGTTTGTCGCCTACCTGGACCGTCTTTATGGCCCTATCGACGCCCTCGCCAGCCTTTGGGTGGAACTGCAGCAGAATGTCGCTTCCATTGCCCGCGCCTTCAGGCTGCTGGACAACGGAGAAGAAGAAAAAGAAGGCCGTGACCTTCAGCTTACCGAAGGCAGGATCGAGTTCCGGGACGTCCGCTTCAGCTATACCGATGACAGAGAAGTGCTAAAAGGAGTTTCCTTCACGCTGAACCCCGGACGCTCCACGGCCCTGATCGGCGCCTCGGGAGCCGGTAAGACCACCACCATGGACCTGCTTATGAAATTATATGAGCCTAGCGGCGGCGGCATCTTCATCGACGGTCAGGACCTCCACGGTCTCGATGCCTCTTCTGTTCGGGCGCAGATCGGGATGGTGCCGGCAGACGGCGCCATATTCCGCGGGACCCTCGCCGATAATATCCGGTACAAATATCCCGCCGCCACCGATAAAGAAGTCTGGCAGGCAGCGATGGCCGCCGGTATGCAATCCACGCTGGACCGATTGCCGCAGGGACTGGAGACCCCGGTCGGAGAAAGCGGGATCGGGCTCTCTGTCGGAGAAAGACAACGCATCCAGATCGCGCGGATGCTTGTCGCGCATACCCGGATCATGATCCTGGACGAAGCGACCGCCAACCTCGACTTTGCCACGGAAGAAGAAGTAAAAAAGACCATTGAGAATATCCGCCGCTCGACGACGATCATCATTATCGCCCACCGCTATTCGATGGTCAGGGATGCCGACCAGGTGATCGTGCTGGCCGAAGGCAAAATACTGGAAACAGGCAGCCCCGCGGAGCTGCTGGAAAAAGGAGGCTGGTTTACCCGTTTTGCCGAGTCTTCAAAACACGGACAGGATGCCGCATCCCCCCCTCCCTTCGACCCCGAAGAAGAAGACGAATATGAAGAAGATCCTGAGAATCCCGAAGACCCTGAGGAACCCGGGGATGCTGACGATCCGGAAGAAACCGAAGACCCCAAAGAATAATGCACCAAAAAAATTTGTGGAATTTGTCTTCTTTTCTATCTTATGGATAGTTGTCCAACCGTGAAGCCTATGGCAAAATCTTTTCTACTGCTATCCCTCCTTTCCATATTGCTCAGTCAGGGCATGTCCACCCCTGCCCGTCAAAAAAATATTCCATCCCACCGGCCGGATACCCTCGAACTGCCCTGTCGTCAGAAGGCCGAACAGCTGCTGGATGAGGTATTGGGGTTTATGGAAAAAAATTATTACCGCAAGGACCAGGTGTTCTGGCCAACGCTGGCTTCCCAGGCCAGACAACGGCTAAACGCCGCCAACAACTGCGACGACGCTTATTCATCCATCAGTTGGTGCTTCAAACAGCTGGGCGAACCCCATAGCTTTATCATGCCCCCGGACAAGACCGCTCGCTACACCGGCGGGGACGCCGGACCATCGGCGCCGTCCGACTTGTCCGAACTGGTGGGAGAGATCAAAGGGGAATGGTTACAGGATAGTATTGCCTACCTTACCATACCCTGGGTGAGCACAACGGATTCCCTGATCTGCGAACGCATCGCCGACAGCCTCCAATCCGTCATCGCCCGACTGGACTCGCGGAATATTTCCCGGTGGATCATCGATCTGAGAAAAAACTCCGGCGGCAACTGCTGGCCGATGCTGGCCGGTATCGGCCCCTTACTGGGTGATGGCATCTACGGCTATTTTGTCGCCTCCGGCGAAAAGATCCCCATCGCCTATTATGACGGATCGGCCTTCCAGGGCCGTCATGTCCTCTGCCGGGTAAGCGACGACCACGGCTACCGGACAAGGTCCGCCCGCAAATCCATCGTCGTGTTGACCGGCTACCAAACAGTCAGCGCCGGCGAGATCGTAGCCCTTGCTTTTAAAGGCAGAGAACAGACATGGCTGATCGGACAGCCGACGGCCGGGCTGACCACGGCCAATGCAACCTATTCCCTTTCCGACCGGTCTATGCTCGTGCTGACCGTCTGCCAGGAAGCCGACTTCACCGGCCGTGTCTGTGAAGGCCGCATCCAACCCGATAAATACGTTTCCCCCTCCACGCCCGGCGCCGGCGCCTCCACCACCAACGCCCCCACCCCGGACGACTCCGTACGCGCCGCCGCACTCGCATGGCTGCAACATCAATGACGCACATTCCCTATCTTTATTCCTCTCCATTCACAAAAACATAGTTTATGCGCGTTTCACTTTTCCACGTCGCTCTTTTTTCCGCCGTCGCATGCGGCGCCGTAGCTTGTCATTTCGCCGGCACGGACGCCGGCGCCATCAGTCTGGCCTCTTTTGGTAAAGACAGCCTGGCAGCCGATATCCGTATCCTCGCCAGCGATTCCTTCCAGGGAAGACGCCCTTTCACCGCCGGTGAAACAAGGACGATCGATTATCTCGTAAAATCCTATACCGCCCTGGGGCTGGAGCCTGGTAACGGAAACAGCTATACGCAGGAGGTGCCGCTTGTCGAGATCAGCCCCGTCGCCCCCCCAATGCTGCAGCTGCAATCCCCAAAAGGGAAAACGGATTTCCAGAACCTGAATGATTTCGTCCTCTGGACCGAAAGACCGGACTCGGTCAATACCCTGGACATTAGCGATGTCGTCTTTGCCGGCTTCGGGGTCGTAGCGCCAGAATATAACTGGAACGACTATGCGGGGTTGGACGTAAAAGGCAAGACGGTGCTGGTTATGGTCAATGACCCGGGGTTTTATGATTCCACGCTCTTCAAAGGCCATACCATGACCTACTATGGCCGCTGGACCTATAAATATGAAGAGGCCGCAAGACAAGGCGCCAAAGCCTGCCTCATCATCCACAATACGGCGGCAGCCTCCTACCCTTTCAGCGTCGTGCAAAGCTCTAACGGCGGGGTCAAGCTCCACCTGGATACCCGTAGCAATCCCTCCTATCAACTGGCCGTTCAAGGCTGGATCACGGGAGCGACGGCCGAAAAGTTCCTGACAGCCGCCGGAAAGGACAGCAGCCTGCTCGTAGCAGCCCAACACCGCGGTTTCAAAGCCGTGCCGCTGACTGTCAAAGTATCTGCTTCGGTTAAAGTAAGAGAAGTGTATAACATGTCCCATAACGTCGTTGCAAAGATCACCGGCAGCAAATACCCGGACGAGTATGTGATCTACTCCGCCCACTGGGACCATCTCGGCATCGGCAAGCCGGATGCAAAAGGAGATTCTATTTACAATGGAGCCGCCGACAACGCCAGCGGCACAGCCGCCCTGCTCCAGATCGCCAGGGCCTTTGAAAGCGCAGCCCAAAAGCCCGAGCGCACCGTCATCTTCCTCTCCGTGACGGCCGAAGAACAGGGTCTGCTGGGATCGGCCTGGTATGCACAGCATCCGGTCTATCCGCTGGCGAAAACCGTCGCCGACCTGAATATCGATGTGCTGAATACCTATGGCCCGACAAAAGACATCACCTACAGCGGAAAAGGACAGTCCGAACTGGAAGACTATCTGGCGGATGAAGCAAAAAAGAACGGTCGCTATGTCGCACCGGAAGACCATCCCGAAGCCGGGCATTATTTCCGTTCCGATCATTTCAATTTCGCCCGCGCCGGAGTACCCTCGCTGACAGCTGACGGCGGCGTCGACGATCTTACCAGGGGAACGGCCTATGGCAAACAGAAACATGACGAATACACCGCCCTTCGCTATCACCAGGCCGCCGATCAGTATGATTCCACCTGGGACCTCACCGGAGGGCTGCAGGACGTGGAACTGGTATATGCCATCGGTGAACGACTGGCGAATAGCCGTGTATGGCCCGAATGGAAAACAGGCTCCGAATTCAAGGCCATCCGTGATAAATCCGCCGGTGAAAGAAAAAATTAACTTGCTATTTGGCTAAACCTTTAAATTTACACCTGAACTGGACGAAGTCCAGTTCAGACATCAGCTAAATTATCTTTTAATCCACTCGACAAGCATGGGAGATCTCCAGATTAAGAAACAGCCAAAAAAATACGATGCAGTTATTGTAGGTTCGGGCGCGGGCGGAGGTATGGCCGCCTATGTATTGGCCAACGCAGGACTCAAAGTATGCCTGCTCGAAGCGGGTCCGATGTTCGATCCGAAAAAAGATTCCAATCAATTGAGAAATCCATGGGAATCACCACGACGGGGAGCCGGCACCAAATTCAGGCCATTTGGCGATTTCGACGGCTGTTACTGGGGATGGGAAGTCGATGGTGAACCCTACACGCAATCCGGCAACCCGGGAACCATTCCCTGGGAATGGTGGCGGGCAAGGATGCTGGGCGGACGGACCAATCACTGGGGACGGATCTCCCTCCGTTTCGGCCCAAAGGATTTCAAACGGCGGAGCATCGACGGACTCGGAGACGACTGGCCCATCGGCTATGAAGATGTCAAACCCTATTATGATCAGATCGATAAACTGCTGGGCGTATTCGGCTCCAACGAAGGGCTGCCAAACGACCCCGACGGCTTTTTCCTGCCTCCGCCCAAGCCCCGGCTACATGAACTGATGATCAAAAAGGCAGCAGGCAGCGTCGGTGTCCCCGTCTATCCTTCGCGGCTGTCGATCCTGACCAAAGTGACCAAAGATCTTGGCCCCGGAAGAAACCAGTGCTTCTTCTGCGCTCAGTGCGGCCGCAGCTGTAAAGTATACGGAGACTTCTCCGCCTCATCCTGCCTGGTGATCCCTGCGCTGAAAACAGGCAACCTGGACCTGGTGACCAACGCCATGGCCCGCGAAGTACTGACAGATAGAGAAGGACTGGCCACCGGGGTCGCCTATATCAATAAGGACGACGGCCAGGAATACCAGGTCACCGGAAAAACAGTGTTCCTGGCAGCCAGCGCCTGTGAAAGCGCCCGTCTCCTGCTCAACTCGAAATCCCCCCGGCACCCCAACGGCCTGGCCAACGGCAGCGGCGTCGTCGGCAAATATCTGCACGACTCCACCGGCGCCGATATGGGCGGAATAATCCCTTCCTTATTGGATCGCAAGCGATACAATGAAGATGGCGTCGGCGGCATGCATATCTATGCGCCCTGGTGGCTGGATAATAAAAAACTGGACTTTCCCCGAGGCTATCATATCGAATTCGGCGGCGGCTTTGGCCAGCCCGTATACGGATTTAGCTGGGGCATCGAAAAGCTCAACGGAGAGATAAAAGTAAAGGGAAAAGTAAAAGAGGCCGGGGGCTATGGCGCTTCCCTGAAGGAAGACTATCGCTATTTCTTTGGATCGCACGTGGGTATGGCCGGTCGTGGCGAAGCCGTCGCCCGCGCCGAAAATTATTGCGAGATCGATCCCAATGTCGTGGATAAATATGGCATTCCCGTGCTGCGGTTCAATACCAGCCATTCCGAATACGAGATCAAGCAGGCCAAACACATGAAAGAAACCTTCGCCGAGATCCTTCATGCCATGGGCGCCGTCCAGACCTGGGGCCACGATGACGGGCCGCATAATAACTATGGACTGCACGCACCCGGCAATATCATCCACGAAGCCGGTACGGTCCGGATGGGGAACGATCCAAAAACATCCCCTTTGAATAAATGGAGCCAGGCACATGAAGTAAAAAATCTGTTCTGTGTCGACGGCGGTCCTTTTGTCTCCCAGGCCGACAAAAATATCACCTGGACGATCCTGGCCCTGTCGATGCGCACCAGCGAATATTTGGTCGACCAATTAAAGAAACAGAATATTTAATATACTATGGACAGAAGAAAATCCATCAAAGCTCTCCTCGTAGGAACCGTTTCAGCGGGTGCACTGGTAGAAGCCTGCAACACCGAAGCGAAAAAAACACCCGCGGCCGATAGCACCGCGGCATCCGACAATGCCGCGGCAGGGGAAGCATTGAACCCTTCAGGCTACAACCGGATGAAAGAAGAGATCGAACATATGAAGGAAATCTCCGGCAAAACCTATTTCACCCCGGCGGAAATGACGACGATCACCATTCTTGGCGATATCATTATCCCAAAAGATGAAGTCAGCGGTAGCGCCTCCGATGCCAAAGTGCCCGATTTCATCGAGTTTATCGTAAAGGAGAAGCCGGAACACCAGGTCCCTATGCGGGGCGGTCTTCGCTGGCTGGACCTGCAATGCCTGAACCGCTATGGCAAGCCCTTTTCAGATTGCCCGCAGCCGCAGCAGATGGAAATAGTGGATGAGATCGCCTGGCCCAAAAAAGCCAAACCCGAAATGGCGCAGGGAGTGGCTTTCTTTAGCCTGATGCGCAACCTGACAGCATCCGGTTTCTATACCTCTCCCATCGGTGTCAAAGACATCGGCTATTTGGGAAACGTGCCCAACCAGTGGAATGGAGTGCCCGAAGACGTATTGCAACATTATGGTCTGAGTTATACAGAAAAAGAACTAAAGGAATGTATCAGTTTTGCCAAAGCCTGAACATAGATAGTCCTTGCCGCCAGGACAAGTTTAATTTCCAATAGGCTTGTAGTAATAACCTTCTTCGCTTAAGACAAAACTATTGGGAACGAAGCTGAGCAGAGATTTTTTAACCATATCGGTAGCTTCCTGTTGATAATGCAAACCGACTTCCGGCGTCTTCATGGCAAATTGCCAGCTCTGTATTTTAAGAAGCGCTATCCGGCTTTCCTGCAAGAGATAAGTTTCAAAGCGCTGGAACTCTTCCGCCAGGTAGCTCTGATTATTCCTCGTGTACGGGGTCATAGGGATGAGTATTAGTTTTAAAAGATATTGGATTGTTATCAGCCGCGGACCCGCGTCCGCCTTGAAATTAAACGCCCGACCGACCCTAAAATTGTATAAAAGACGGTTTATTCCTGCAACCGGAATTTATTTCCCAATGAGGGACAATATCGACCCGCCCGGATTATTAAACACGTTGGATTCCAATGATTTATAGATTGGCATTTATTTAGTATCCTGTTAGATGTAACTATGTTTCCCGATAAACCCAAAACACACAACCCTCAGTAAAAATATTACCTTACCAAATTTGACGGCCATCAATAGATAAGGTCTTTGTTAGTTTTTCAGGCTTACATTTCAGGTTCTTCTACAAAAAA